>Ga0078972_1008233_pt1 | contig 22066 bp, 13 predicted proteins | sample YelNatPaOPGAMG01_FD_67568 | JGI IMG/M metagenome (GOLD analysis project Ga0078972, IMG submission 67568) | Hot spring thermophilic microbial communities from Obsidian Pool, Yellowstone National Park, USA - OP-RAMG-01 (SPADES assembly) (version 2) | ecosystem: Environmental > Aquatic > Thermal...
AAAAATTTGATAGTTACGCAGAGGCTAATTTTAAATTATTGAAAAGTAAGATTATTTTTCTTGTTATCGGGCTGTCTATTACAATTATCTCGGTAGTTGCTATATTCGTCTTCGAGCTAACAGCTTATAAAGCTGCTGACCTTGAAGTTGTGGGAACTGGCGCCTTACCATGGATGTTGAAGGGTGTAGTAATTGACCTCGGTAGTCCAGGCAGTCCCGATGATAAATCGATCGAATCACCCGTAGTTGTTAAACTCGCCAATAATTTATATGTTATGTGGTATCGCGGACAGAGTTTTGCAGACAAAGTCGGCAGGATAATGCGTGCGACATCGGATGACGGCATAATCTGGATAAAAACCGGTGTATGTATGACGCCCTCGACTGATTATGAAGGGGATAAAATAGATCCTATGACAGTTATATATGAAAATGGTATCTATAAAATGTGGTATGGCGCCGAAGCATATGGTGGATGTGCATGTTATGCATCATCATCAGACGGCGTAAATTGGAGCCGCTATGACGGCAACCCGGTTTTACGTAAGACAAGCAACGCCTGGGATAACGAGGGAGCTGGCGGTCAACACACCGTAATAAAAGTGGATAATAAATATCTTATGTACTATAAAGGCTATGGTAAACAGAATCCGGGATGGACATTTTACGGTCTGGCCGAATCCAGCGACGGCCTATCATGGAATAAAAAGGGTAAAGTATTGTCGCCGGACCCATCTATCGGAGAAACGCAGGTTTATAGAAATCTCACGGCTTTCAGGATAGACGATAGCTATTGCATAATATTCACTATGGCTGACTACCTTAATCTATATCTTGCCAGCAGTAAAGATGGGAAGAACTGGGTGAAGAACGGACTTCTTTTTGTCCACGGACAAACTCCCGGCAGATACGATGAAAAATGGTCAACCTCCCCCAGCATTATTGTCGAAGGCGACCGCGTAAGAATGTGGTATGAAGGTGGTGACCCTAACGGACGTGTTCGAATATTATATGCAGAGATAGGTAAAAAAAGATTCATGGCAGCTCTTAATAGAGTAATTAAGGGCTATAATTGATCAAATTATCAATAAGAATCGGCATCATCATCGGCCAGAGCTGAGCCCAGTGCAATCAAGGGCAAGCTGAATAGAATACAAATAATTATCGCCCCGGTGGTGACATAACCGGCAGCAGTCTTCTTTTCTTCCCCTTCCTTGCCTCTTGTCAGCCACTTAGTATCTCTCGCCGTCATCATTGCATAGAGCTTGTAAGGAGCTAAAATAAACGGGGAAATAAAAGCATAAAGGGGCAAGAACAAAAGAGCTTTTGGTTCGCTGATTAGATAGGGAAGACCTCGCAACGCACGGATAATAACGACACCTACCACAAAAATCAACGGTCGGAAAATATGCCACCAGGGGTCAAACCAGGATGCAGCCACCACACCTATATCATGACCAAAAAAGAAACGATATGCGGCCAGTGCAATAACAACAACCCAGAAAGGAAGCTTAACCAGCGCAATAAACAATTGAAATGGGTACATAAAACCGTGCTTGTACGCCCATGCTCTGGTCAGAACCATAAGAGAACGCCTGGTAGAATTTCTGTTCCACCTTAATTGCTGTCTGAGAAATTCGTCAAAGCTGTTGGGCGGGTTAGTGTAAGCAATAGCGGTAGATTGATAGACTGTCTTGTAATTTTCTTTCAGCACCAGTGTGGTCATCCAACCATCATCCCCCGAATCGCATAACTTACCTAAAAATTTCTGGTTTAAAAATTCGGGAGTAAGTTTTAGTGCCAGCTCTCTACGGACGGCATAGCATTCTCCGTTCATCACGTGAACGGTATTGCTCCGGCTCATGGCTGGATAAATCATCTTATTGCGAAGAACCAGGCCCCATTCGTAGCATTTTCCGCCAATACCGCGATCATTGGACGTAACCACCTGACCCGTAACGCCTCCAACCTGTGGGTCTATGAATGGCTTGACTAATTCCGATACGGTATTTCTGTTAAACTGTGTATCGCTACCCGTAATTAACACTATGGGGTTTACCGCGGCCTGGAATCCGGCAACCAGCGCAGGCCTTTTGCCCGGCGGTGCTACCAGTATCTTCAGGCGGGGATGGTGGGGCAACGCCCCCGGTGTCAATGCCGCTTTATCACGCACATCTATCAGTGCCAGTATCTCATCTTCAGCAGATGTGTATCTGATCATCGACCCGAGACTTTCAATCAGTGCAGTGCTTTGCTCGTGGTACACCGGAACCAGTACAGAAACAGGTGGTCTAAATGGCCCGTCGGTCTTAAAAGGCCTGTAAGGAGCCGATAACATCAATCTCAGTGTCCAGATAAACCAGCAAAAAAGGCCAAATGCAAAGAATATATGGAAGATGTGGTAATAGACAAGATCGGCCAGTTGTAGCAGCCAGTAAATCATTTATTTTATCCTGTCGATATCACGCAGATATAACGCTGACCGGAAGCCATCTCAGCGTAAATTCACCGCCTGTAATCGTTAGTCTAATAATCGTTAGTCTAATAGTAGATTAACCAGATATATACGTCAAGGTAAGTTGTGCTATTCCCATCATTCTGGATATACTTAACTGCAAATGCATTTATCGAAGAACGCCAGCATATACACATTATTTTCCAGCATAGCAGTTATAGTGTTTATAGCTTTAGTGATGCCTGTATTATCTTCCTGTAATCTTCTTGATTCCCCAACCGAGCATTATAAGAAGGGCAATGTTTATTATGCCGAAAAACAGTATGATAGGGCAGTCGATGAATACACCTTAGCCATAAGCAGAGACTCTCATCAAGCTATCATTTTTGTAAACAGGGCTCTGGCTTACAACCAGATCGGTCAATACGATCTTGCGATAGCGGATTGCAATAAGGCGCTGGCTATTAATTCACGGATGGCGCTTGCCTATATCACACGCGCTTCGGCTTATAATGAAAAAGGCCTGTATGATCTGGCTCTGGCCGATTGTGATAGGGCGATAGATATCAGCCCCCGTAATGAACTGGCATATATCAACCGGGCATGGGCGCTGAATGCCAAAGGCAGATATGAAGAAGCTGTTAAAGACTGTAATCGCGCCATTGATATCGCTCCGGGCAGGGCTATTGCTTATATGAACAGGGCATGGTCTTATAATGAAATGGGCAAATATGAACAGGCTATCGAAGATTGCAACAAAACCATCGATCTTGATCCGACAATCCCTCTGGCCTATGTTAACCGCGCATGGGCATATAACCAGACGGGAGGATATGATCTGGCAATAGCAGATTGCAATAAAGCAATCGAGCTTAAACCGAAATTAGCTACGGCCTACGTAAACCGTGCATGGGCCAATACAATGAAAGGAAGACATGATATCGCTATTGAGGATTGTAATAAAGCGCTCGAATTAAATCCCCAATTGCCTTTTGCCTATACAATGAGAGCGTGGGTTTATTTTGAAAAGGTATCATATGATTACACGCGGGACTGGTTGACCATGGGGATGGACGACTGCAATAAAGCAATAGAATTGAATCCGAACTTTGCTCTGGCTTATAACATGCGTGCGTGGGGTTACATATTGAAGCATCTTTATAATCTTGCGCTTGTAGATGCTACTAAAGCCATTGAGCTGAATCCCAAATTTGCTCTTGCCTATACCACCAGAGCATGGGCCTATATAAACCTGTCTCAATGGGATTATGCTATAAAGGACTGCGATAGGGCAATTGAACTCAATCCGAAGCTTGCTCAGGCTTATGACAGGCGCGCCTGGTGCTATTATAAGAAAGGCGAACTAGATCGGGCATTGAAGGATAGCAATGAGGCTATTAAAATCGATTATGAAATGGCGGTGGCCTACTACACCAGAGCAATAATCTATAAAGAGCTAGGCGATATGGTTAAAGCCCGACAGGATGTGGAAAAATGTATTGAGCTTACAGACGATCCTGACCTCGAACGTGCAGCCAGGGAATTATTGAATATAAGTCGATAGCAGAGCTAATTAAATATCAGTTTGCGACAAATTTCTGCGGATCCTTTAAATATCTTTTGATTATGTCCCATATATCGGTTCCTGTTTGCGGCAGGTACCAGTTACATTTGTCATCCCATTGACTAACCGGGCCCCAGCAAAAAAAGGAAATCCCATCCAGATTTTTTATTCTGGTTGCAGATTTCAAATCTCTGATCAATGAAAAATTAGTGGGCCGCTGAAATATCCCCGGATATTCAAAGGCCGCTATAGATAACCAGACCTTCGTTTTGGGAGAAAGCTCTTTGATTTTATCAACATAATATTGTCCTGCATCCTGAATTACCCCGGGCCATTCAAGCCTGCCCTTCTCCAGATAGTTTGAATACAGGTTTAAAGATATGATATCTATTATCCCACTCGAGAGTAACGCATTTATATGCGGTTCCATTTTTTCAGTGTTCCAGCCGTACATTCGCAGATGAAACAGTCTTGTCGGGTCTATTGCCTGTATATCGGCCTTTGCCTGTTTGATCTGTTCCAAGGTTATTCGACCTCTGGGCCAATCTGATCCCCTGATACCGGCTCCGCTGGGCAGATTTTCGCCGAATTCATTACATATATCCCAGGCATATATAGCCGGATGATCCTTCAAGGCATCCACCCATTTCTGAACTCTTTCCTTTTGCCATACGGGATGTTTGCCAGGCGGCAAATTGTCCCAATCATCATCTGTGAACCCCCAGGCGGTATAACTGAAACCACCATCCATCACCACCTTTAATCCGGCTTTCTCTGCCTGATCAAGGAAAGCTCTTACTCTCACAATGCTTTCCTCCATACCCCACTCTGTTCCCAGTATTTCGATACCTGCTTTTTTCATATCAGCAAAATCATCCGGCGGCAAATCGATGCCTACGCCCTTCATTGTGTATATGATCCTCGATGAAGTCAAATTACCTCTGTTTTCAGATAAATTCGATGACGGCAATGTTATGTTAGTACCATCAGGCTTAAATACACATCCGGTAAATGTGGTAAATAATAGAATTATGATTATTTCGGCAGTTGCAAATTTACGGTGCATACACATAATAATAACGTATTTTACGGCGTAGGATGAACTTCTGACCGTATTTTGACTCATCGCAATTAAATCCTTAATATTATGTTATGAAATCCAGTATAGTAAACTGCGGTTTAAAATTAGCCATATTTTTTACCCTTCTAACGATCATTGCATGTTCGTATATACCTGTAACGCAGGTGAGACAGGAACCCGATAAATCACAGGTTCAGCAAATTCATACACGTAAAGTGAGCACACCCCCATATGTGGGTAATCGTAGTGCCATTGTATTCATCATCAGTCAAATCGATAACAGCCTTAAATCGGCTACGGATCAGATTATCCGGATCTTCGGACGGCAAAGGGTCGCAGTAGAGGTAGCTCTGCCGCCTTTACCGGGGAATGGCAGCTATGATAGCTTAAAATATTTACAGGATTTTGTTGATGCTGGCATGATAAATATCTGCTTTGATGGTAATTCAATTGCATGGCTTGAGGCAGATACTTCTAAAAACGATCCGCTTTACGGTAAATTGATAGACGACCTTTCAAAATATCGCAAGGAGTTAACTGATTTCTTCGGACATGAACCTATGACATGCTTATTACCGGATTTATATTTTTCAGAGATAAACTATTCGGCGATTTTGGCCGCCGGTTTCAGAGTAATTGCCACCGGTTATCAAAATACATACAATCCTTCGGTGGACCATAAATCGCAGTCGATAATGCCTGACTCGCGAGGTATCTACTACTTACCTATCGTGGCTACCCTGGACTATTCTCTTCCTCCGCCCAGGAAAGGTAAGGCTAATGAGGCTATAAACACTGCTATATTATCCAGAGTTGATAAGGCCGTTGAATCTACTATTGACCAGACCCTTGATCGGAATGCGGCTGCAGCAGTTGAAATACTACCATCGTCATTTATCAATACAAACGGTGAAGTGGATCCTCTGCGGATCTCTCAGCTGTATGGCTTGATTAAAACCTTACAATTGAAGGGTGACATAACCTCTGCCGAGGACTGGTACAGCTACCAGGTGCGGTGGACTGAGGCAACGACCGGTAAACGCATTATGCCGGCTTACAATGGAGGTCCAGCTATAATTTTTCGGCTCGATGACGTGGCTAAGGGGTATTATGAGGATGTTGTCAGGGAGATAATTTTGCTGTTCGAAAAAAATAATGTACCTCTTGATCTGGGCATAGTGTCGAATGCCGACGGTGCCGATTCATACGATATACCCTGGATAAAGGATTACCTCAACCGGGGTGTGGTCGGTATAAGCGTCCACGGATATGATTGGGAGTTTTACCAGCTCGATACTGCCCGTTCACAAACTGAATATACCGACATTAAATTGAAACTTCGAAAAGCCCGCGATAGCTATGCAAAGTATTTCGGTTTGGACCCTGTGGCCTTAACGGTACCTACCGATTCATGGGATAGAATGGGATATCTGGCTGTACAGGATGCGGGTTTCAAAATATTTTCCACCCATATAACCGAAGAGCCCAATCCCTCGGTTGAGCCTGTTGACGTAGATGGACATAAGAATCCTGCGGGCATGTACCGAATACCGACTGCCAGCGATGTTTGCGAGTGGGATGAGACAAGGCTGGTATGGGGTAATGTAATTGATATCAGCCGGCCTGCCGGCATTGCTGACTACTGCAGATACCATGCGGCCTATGAAGAACAATTTTATAATGAAATAGGGACCAATTTATGTTACTTGCTTGGTTATCTGGGGGTAGCTGCCATCACGATACATCCCGACGCCTTTGTGCGTTCAGATGGCACCATTGATAAAGAGAAGATCGCTTTGATTCAACCAATAATCAACTGGACAAAAAAGCAGGGAACGATAACTACCTTCGAACAATGGTACAATTATTCCGTTTGTCAGAAATCGGTTACCAAATAGCTGGTCTGCATATATCAGCGGCTGCGATACCATGCAATGCATTTCTCGATTCCGGTCTCCAGGTCTATTAACGGGCGGTAACCCAGTAATTTCTCTGCCAGATCTACATTGGCCAGCCTGTGGAATACCTCTATTTCCCGGGTCCTTCTGTGATCATAGTCTACGTGTTTGACAGGTACCCTGTCCTTTAATCCCAGTTTTTGCAGAACAAGATCGGCCAGCGTATTTATTGACACTGCACGACCGGTACCGAAATTAAAAATTTGATTAATACCAGTCACCATAGCGCCAGCCAGGAGGGTCATATGAACGCTATCATCAATGTAGGTGAAATCGCGCGTTTGCGTTCCGTCGCCATAAATGTGAAGTTCGTGCCCGTTTAAAGCTCTCGTAATAAAACGAGAAAGTACGAAGCGCTCGTCCTGTCGAGGACCATACGAGTTAAAATAGCGCAGTACAGTATATTCGAGGCCATATTTTTTATAATAAGCTTTGCAGTAATGCTCGCCGATCAGCTTGGCAAGTGCATAGGTTGACTTTGGATTGAAAGGGCCATCTTCCTTCATAGGCTCGGCAGAATCCCCATAGACTTCGGACGATGAAGCAAAAATAAACCTATGTACTTTGTTTTTTGCTGCCAGTGCTATTACATTGGCAGTGCCTCCTACCTCGACATTGAGAAGGTTGACCGGCTCGTCCTGTGTTTCTTCAACGCCCACAACTGCGGCCATATGAAAAACAATGTCCTGCCCATCAAAAAAGGGAGTGATAGCCTGTAAATCGGTTACATCGGCTTTATATATCCTTAAATTCTTATTTCCTTCCAGATGGGCTATTTTATTTCCGCACAGCATAATATCGATTACGCTAACGGATGCCTGCAGGTTGAGCAATTTCTCAACCAGATGCGAACCGATAAAACCGGCACCGCCTGTAACCAGGACTCTTTTTCCGGCATAATAGTCTAAGATTTCCTTCACTTTTAAAATTCCCCTTAAGAAGATACCATCATTGCACGTATATAATTTAAGTGTTTTTACCGGTTTCGGTTGCTGTCTGTGTGGTTAGATTCTCATTTGGCGTACGCCTGCCCGCAGAAGAATCACCTACCCTGGCAACCCTTTCGCGGCGCAGATATGTACCACCGCCAAGTATGATATCGATAAGGGCTTTTAGCATGGTAAAATCCAGAAATTGCTTATAGCCGACAATAAATAATGGCGCGTAAATTACCAGTTTCAGATCCTCTTCTGCAATCAGAATGGCTATTATCGATAACAATATCTGCAAAGTGGTGAATAATGCAAATGCTAATAATAAAGTCATCCACTCACCATTTATCAACATGATAATTGAAGTAATGATCACCACGATACTGGCTATGGGTACCAGTGTCATTGAGATCAGCATGTAAGGAAAGGTCAGCTTGTGCATAATGCCAAATCTGGGATTGAAGAAAGTATCGCGGTGTTTCCAGAAATTCTGGAAGTCTCCACGGAACCAGCTCAGTCGTTGTCTGTAAACGTCGCGCAGCGTTTCCGGTGCTTCAGTATAGCATACAGCTTCGTTGTTCCCATGTAATATCCTGTGGGATTTGAGCAATTTGATAGTAATATCAAAATCCTCGAGTAGATAATCGGGATCATACCAGCCGATCTCTTCGAGTGCCTTTTTGCGGAAGGCACTGAATGCTCCCGAAGCAACAGTCAATGATCCGAAATTTTCGAAAGCCCGGCGTACAACCTGTATCTGGACGATATATTCCAGTGCCTGTATCTTTCCGATCAGTTTATCCGTATTAAATACCTTTAAATTCCCTGCAACGCCCGCGACTTCCGGATCTTCAAATCCCTTTACGATTTCAGCAATGGCGGCGCGTGCTATTAAACTATCTGCATCCACCGTAACAATAATTTCACCTGACGACATGGCAATACCGGTATTCAGGGCGGCAAATTTGCCCCCGTTAGGCCGGTGGACAACCTTTACCCCTTTATTAATATATTTCGAAGCAATTGCATATGTATTATCCTTTGAGCCGTCGTCGACAACTATTATCTCTTTATTAGGATAATCTGCCTCCAGAAGGGTCTCGATAGTTCTGGCAACCACTTTTTCCTCATTATAGGCTGGTACGATAATACTCACCCTCGGCTTAAAATCGCTGGATGTTGAAACCTGCTTTTTCTCCCTCAATTTATGAAATATAGCCAGTGGAACGGTAAGAAAATTTATCATCATGGTAAAAATCAGGGATACCAGCAGTATATGGATCATGATAGAAGATACAGCTTCACGCAATATGACCACGAAAAGTACAAAGATAACTATGAAGATAACGAGAAGTGAGCTAAGGTTCTGCCATTTACTGGGTTTCGGTTCTCTGATCTGTCTTCCTTTGATGAGCCGGGATAAGAAATGGTAAAGCAATATAGCAAGCAACACACCGGCGGCTATCCAGATAGACTCGAGGGGCATAAAATAGAAAATCCCGGTAAGCAAAACCAGAAATACTATAGCGGTCAGGACGAGAAATATATTATTCATAAAGATCTTTTATTGGTTGTACTTATTATCTTACTACCCCTGACCTATTTACATAATCTTATTTAAATCCTGTTGTTCGAGGATATCTATTTTTTGCTGTCGTGCAAACTGCTTGGCCTGCAGACTTATGTATGGTATTCCCACAAACACTTTGTTCTTGATCCCAGAATCAAAAGCCGCCGCGTCAAAACGGGATATCTCATCCATCTCCACTGGCTGGTTTCCACGGGATATTGCTATACCGACAGCGATGGTCGGGATAATAATTCGGTCATCCCTGCGTGCAAAAATATCAAAAATATGTTCCACACCCGATTTTCCCACAATCAACGCCTGCTCATAGACTTCATATCCCCTGTTTCTAAGAAACCTGGTCAGAATCGACCTTGCGTTACCCAGTGCATTGCTGGTATCTACCACAATCGTATTGTCCTGCCGGCTCGTATCTACGGGAGGAGTGCCCGTAATATTAGAAACCACTGAGGCCAGTGTTTTGGCTTCAAACACGCGTATCATCTGCCGTCTGGCGAAGTTCATGGCTTCAGTACTCAGTTTTGGTATCACAATAACTACTTTATAATTAATACCAACATCGTAGGTTCTCGTATCATATCTGAAAAGCGCATCCAATCCGACCTCCGGCTCGCCGGTATTAGCTACCAGCAGGCCGATACCGAGATTGATTCTGGTGATAACGTCATCCCTGATAGCCATTACATCTATCGTATGAACCGCGCCTGAGCGTCCGGTCATCTGCGCCAGCTCCTGTACCTGATAGCCACGTGATCTGAGAAAATCCACCAATTGCGCTTTGGGTTTTAACTGGAATTCCAGCCACCCCCGTTTATCAGGGCTGAAGCGATATGAATAAACTTCTATTTCCCTGAGCTCTTCAGAATTCCACACTTTTCGTGTCTTGAGATTACGCCATTTAACCACCGGCGTTGTAAATATCTCGTTGCAGCTCTCACAACGGTAATGAATACCGATATTTCGATAATCGGTGCCTATAAGTCTTAAATCCTTCCGGCATTTAGGACACACGTAGCGGCTATCCTGCTTGAAGTCTTTATCCAGACCGACATAGCCACAGGCAAAATGCTCTACCAGTTGTCCTTTTACCAGATCACAATTATCACAATGCGGGCAGCATTCCATCGGCACAAGCTGGAACATATTGTCGGGGTCAACATAAAACCTTTCATAAGGCTCCTTGATGAGGATACCGCCAGCAGCCAGATTTTCCAGAATTTTCAGTGTTTCCAGATCGCTGGTATCGAGAAGACTGTCCACCGCAGGATAGGCAAAACCCATTTTTAGATTAAAATCCACTACAGGATTTATATCCGCAAGTTTGCCGTTTACCAGAGCCTCCACCAGTTTGATGATCCTGGCATCCGCCAGAACATCCGTACTCGGTTCGGCGGGATAATATACCGGTACTGATTCGGGTATTTCGGCTGTTGCAGGCTTGATGGTCTGGGTAGTCGATTGTTGGTAAGTGTATTGTTGATCGGGTGGTCCAGATGGTGGGGGTGGTACTGGCGTAACCGGTTCCCTGGAATATGCCGCTGAGAAATCTGTTGGAGTAGAGGATGATTCTGCTCGGCCTGCATCAATTAGAGGCTCAGGCATACGAGGCTGGTTGAATACCTGGTGCTGCGGTATTTTTGCTTCGCCGCGATCTTCGCTTTTATCCACTGGAAGTTTGGTTCCAGGTGCCGCCCCGGTGGTTATCTCCTGCTGAGTAAAACGCTGGGTTGCAACTGGCGGATTATTCTGTACGGGCATTTTTGTAGAAGATCCTGCTACCTGTTGCATCCTGTCCGGAATTGATAAAGTAGATGGAACTTCCGGAGATTTTCCCCCTCCAGCTTTACGTTCAACCAGCGGTCTGCGTATCAACGCTTTTACCCGGGCAAGTAATTCACGGGGACTTACGGGCTTCTTTAAATATAGGTCAAAACCAAGCTCATCTATTCTGGACCATGCCTCCGACTCGGGTACTGTCCCGAGTAAAATTATACTTATTTCATACTGCTGTCTGACCTTTATACATGCTTCGTAACCATTAATATCCTGTAACTCATCATCTATAATAACGACATCATACCCATTCTTATCGAGCTTAAGAAGTCCTTCGAGTAATTCCTCGGAACCATCAGCATCCAGCCCGTTCTGGCGCATAAATTCGATGTTTTTTTCTCTAATAATCGGGTCGCTCGCTAAAAATAAAATACGATTCATAATTCTCCGCAGATTTTACATAAAACTTTATGATAATAATAGCATAATTCGATAAATTTCATTCAGTAGCAATCAACTCCGGTGAAATCCTGTAACCATTGCTATCCTGGAGTATAATAACGGGTACTTCGGGGTTTTCTTCGAGTTTTATACGCAAACGTTTGATATAAGCTTCAAGATATTCACCACAATCAATATATGCATCTCCCCAGATACTGGACAGGAGTTCCTGCTCACTGACTGATTTACCACTGCGACTTGCCAGATATTTTAGAATCTTATATTCAATATTGGTCAAATTAACGGGTTTATTATCTTTAAGCACAGTGCCCGTAGCAAAATCGATTCTTAATTTCCCCGGGGGCTTTGTGATCGTCTGTTCGCTAGAACATTTATTTTCTCTTGTTGTGGTGATGGCTGGTCGGTGTTTGTTTAATACCGATCTCACTCGCGCCAGAAGTTCCCTGTGTCCGAATGGCTTTACAATATAATCATCGGCGCCCATCTCAAGACCTCGAACCTTGTCCATTTCCTCTCCCCTCACGGTAAGTATAACAACCGGTATGTCGCTGTGTTCGCGGATTTCTTTCAAGACCCGTAGACCATCGATATCTGGTAAGCCCAGATCGAGCAGTACCACATCGGGAGAATATTTCTTTACCTTATCTGCACCATCGCTACCATTAAATGCCTGTATGATTAAGGCTTCAGGCCAGTGCAACTCAAATATTAAATTCGCTGCCTCCTGAATATCTTCATTATCCTCGATTATCAGGATTTTTACCTGTTTTGATCGGTCAATGATCAATTATGCTAAACCCTTTTCATAGATTATTCATAGGCAGCGGATAGGCGGCTGTCAGAGGAAGCGAAAAGTAAAAGGTACTGCCCTTTCCTATCTCACTCTGCACCCATATCGATCCTCCATGCAATTCCACCAGCTGTCTTGTTATGGTTAACCCCAAACCGCTCCTGGGATCGGCAGTCCGATCGGCGGATAAGTGATAATACGGCTTGAATAACTTCTGTCTTTCTTCTTCGAGAATACCAGGGCCTGAATCCTTCACACTGACCACCAACCTGTTATCATCTTTTCGAGCAATAAACTCGATTTTACCACCTTCGGGGCTGTATTTGATGGCATTGGAAAGCAGGTTAAGCATTATTTGCTCCATTCGCTGGGCATCGCCAATTATCTTGATTCCATCCGGTATATCAACGTAAAGAATCTGGTTCCTTTGTTTAGCCAGAGAGGATATTTCCCCTATTACTTCTTTGGCAAGTTTGGAAAAGTCCAGTTCCTGCATATTAACATTAAAAGATTCGTTCCTGGTTTTGGATACGCTTAACAGCTCACCCAGCCTGTTCTGCAAACTGGCTGCACCGCGGGATATATTCTGCGCTATTTTAAGAAGCCTTTCATCCTTCCTTTGCTCCAGTTCTTCAATAAGCAGGCCGGTGGAGGCGATGATGGCGGTCAGGGGCGTCTTGAGCTCATGGCTTAACGCATTCAGGAAAAATTGTTTCTGTACTACATCTTCTTTTTGCCTCTTATTTTCAGGTGAAATACGGTCCTGAATTATTCGATTACAAACCTCTGAAATACAGGCGGCGATTACGTTGACTAATTTAAGTTCATTCAGAGTAAAAAGTACATTTTTGTAGGAAAGTCCGCCGATAAGGCCCAGAAGTCTGCCGCCGGATATCACAGGTGAGGCTATTAAGGAGTTGAAACCAAGCTTAGCCGCTGTATCCCACTGGTAACTGCGGTCTCTGTTTATATCATTGGAAAAAACAGGTTTTCTACCCTGCGCTATTTTCCCTGCAACACCATCGCCCATCTGAACAACTTCCAGTTCTCTGACGAGTTTATCGGGTAATCCACGATGGGCATTGAGCAACAGTTGATTTGTGGTGCTATTATAAATCTGTATCCAGAGTGCATCCAGTCCCAGCCCATTGGAAATCTCCCACAAAATACCCTCGTAGATGTCCTTATCTGATAGAGCACTCGATACGATATCCGCTATTTCAGAAAGAAGATATAGATGTCGATCCTTCTGCATATCGCTATGATTGCCGTCCATTTTAGCTTCATTATAAATGGATATTTAGCGATTGTAAATTTATTTTACAGAAAATTATGTCAAAGATATTGACACTGTTTCGTTTCAAAGGTACACTAAGAAAAATTTTTGATGAACTAGGACTGCATATGGCCGGAGTTGAACTATCAGTCAACGATCTACGGAATATAGAAAACAGAATAAAAGATAAATCTGCAGAAATAGGCATTGTAGGGCTGGGATATGTTGGATTACCCCTTGCTCTGGCCTTTGCTGAAGCTGGCTTCAATATTACGGGTATTGATACAGAGGAGGGCAGGGTAAATAGAATCAATAGGGGTATCTCTTACTTACTTGATATCGAATCCGACCGGTTAAAGAAATGGGTAAGCTCCGGCAAGCTGAAGGCAACAACCAAGTCTTCGGTCATGCGAAGGGTTGATGTTATCATTATCTGTGTCCCCACTCCTCTGACTAAAACCAAAGAGCCTGACTTAACTTATATTATCAACGCAACTAATGAAATAGCCCGCTATCTTCGTTTGGGACAACTTATTATACTGGAGAGTACTACCTATCCGGGAACTACACGTGAAGTTGTCCTACCCATTCTTGAGTCAACCGGTCTGAGAGTAGGGACTGATTACTTCCTGACATTTTCTCCTGAGAGGATAGACCCGGGAAGCAAAAATTTCACCATTAAGAATACACCAAAGGTAGTGGGCGGAATGGAGCCGAAATCAACAGGGCTGGCTGCCACGCTTTATTCGCACGTTGCCGACCGGGTTCTTGAGGTTTCCTCTCCCGAAGTTGCTGAAATGGATAAGGTTTTTGAAAATGTTTTTCGCAGTGTTAATATCGCTCTGGTTAACGAACTGGCCAAACTCTGCGAAAAGATGAATATAAATGTCTGGGAAGTAATTAAGGCCGCATCTACCAAACCATTCGGATATATGGCTTTTTATCCCGGACCCGGTGTTGGTGGGCACTGTATTCCGCTCGATCCGTATTACCTTGCAAGCAAAGCCAGGGAATACTATTTTCATACCAGATTTATAGAACTTGCTGCAGAGATCAATGAAACCATGCCTGAGTATATTGTAGAACAGATTGTGGAAGCATTGAATACGCACGGTAAAAGCCTTAAAGGGTCTAAAATACTGGCGCTGGGTGCGGCTTATAAAAAAGATATTGAAGATTTAAGAGAATCTCCAGCTTTGCGGGTAATTGAACTTCTCGTACAGAAGAAAGCACGGGTGGATTATCACGACCCATATATTCCTACAATAAAGCATGGTAGCATCAAACTAAAATCCGTTAAATTGAGCTCTGAGATGCTCCACTCTTACGACTGTGCGGTCATCTTAACCGATCACAGCGTATATGATTTTAAATCCATTACCAGAGCATCAAAACTGGTCTTCGATACCAGGGGCTGTACATTGGACATTAAAGCCAATAACATCATCCGGCTGGGAGTTTAGATATCAATATGTGTTATGATTGAAGGCCTGCGGCCGCATGGCCGCAGGCCTTCATTTTAATTTTTCCCGACCCTGAACACCCTGGCACCGCAGCAGGAGCATTGCCCCTCTGTACCACGGTTACCATTCTTCATATTGACCTGGCGAGGCTCCTTAATCTCTGTCTCTTTGCGGCATCTCATGCAAAAAGCTTTCATCGGTTTAACACGTTCCTCCATGTATTTTTACCTTTGAAATAGGTGGTTACATTTAAGTTAACGAAGCCAGATGTAAAAAGGTTTATACTATTTTATAGACTTATTTTGCTATAATCTTACATCGCCATATGATGTATTCCTTGGGCGTAGATATAGGTTCAATTGCCGTCAAAATCGCTCTGGTAGATGAACAGGGTTCTATTCTCCATCTCGGCAGCCGGAAAATAACATCATCTCCCGGTTCGACTGTAATCGATCTCATCCGGGAGCTAACTGAGGAATTCCCTGCCGAGGAGATAAAATCTGCAGGCGTATCCGGTACGGGGAGCATAGCCATCCCCGTCGATACGGGCTGGCAGCAGTACAGCAGCCCCCTTGCTATTGCATGCGGAACGCTCCATTTTCACCCCGATGCCAGGACTATTATCCAGATCGGTGGGCAGTGCTCTCTTATTATCGAACTTGAAGATGGGTTGAATAAGCCCTGGCGTGTAAGTTCCAATCCCCTTTGCGCTGCCGGTACCGGCCGTTTTCTTGAGCAGCAGGCATATCGTCTGGGTATTGATATGGATGATTTTGCGGCCCTTGCCATGAGTTTCACAGGACAGGCTCCCCGCATAGCTGCCAGATGCAGTGTATTTGCCAAAACAGACCTCATTCATCTGCAGCAGAAAGGAGCGCCATTAGGATCTATGCTGTATGCCCTTTGCGAAAGCATAGCTCGGATGGTCTGCTCTCTTAAAAAAGGCAGGTTCATTGAACCGGTATATTTCACCGGCGGAGTCGCAGCCAATACTGCTATTGCCAGAGCATTAAATAGCGTGCTCTCAGCTCGAAACGGCAGCGAAGTGCAGGTCACGGTACCAAGGAATCATCTTTATCTCGAGGCCATTGGTTCTGCACTGCTGGCCAGAGGGAAACAGGTACGAAGCATAATTTTCGATCTTGCCGGTAATGGCCAGAAATATTTTGAATTACCTCCTCTCAATATTTCAGATTTTTCCGGCATGAAGGCAGTTAGGAAATTAGAGAGGAAATGTAAGGGGTATCTGGGTGTTGATGTGGGTTCAACCAGCACCAAAGCGGTTATATTGGATGAAGAAGGGAAAGATATACTTGTTAAATCCTACCTGATGACGGCAGGCAGGCCGATTGATGCGGTCAAAGAAGTCTTTCGAAATTTTATGCAGGACGGTGCGGAAAACATTGAGATAATAGGTGCCGGGGTAACCGGTTCGGGCAGATATCTGATAGGCAGCCTGATAGGCGCTGATCTGGTGAAAAATGAGATAACCGCTCAAACAAGGGCGGCAGCAGAAATCGACCCGAGCGCCGACATAATTGAAATCGGCGGCCAGGATTCAAAACTTGTAATAAAGAGAAATGGCATCGTAGTAGATTATCAGATGAACAAGGCATGTGCCGCGGGTACGGGCAGCTTCATAGATGAACTGGCAGAAATGCTGGACATATCCGTAAAGGACGGCGAGTTTGCCAATCTGGCTTTCAGTGCACCGCATACCATTGATCTGGGAACACGATGTGCCGCCTTTATGGGTCAGGCTGTTGCTTCTGCCCAGCAGGAAGGCGTTCCGCTTTCGGTATTGACTGCCAGTTTAGCTAACTCTATAGCACGCAATTATTTGTCTAAAGTCGTCGGCCACAGGAAACTCGGTAAAAAGATCATCCTCACTGGGGCGGTCTTTCATAACCGGGCTATCGTATCGGCTTTCCGTGGACAGCTGGCGGATAAGGAATTGATAGTGGCAGAACATAAAGAGACAAGCGGCGCTATCGGTGCAGCCCTGCTGGTGAAAGATCTGAATCTCACCAGGAGATCTAACTTTAAGGGTTTCCGCAATATAATAAATTTCAACTGCAGGCTTTCAACATTCATATGCAAATCGTGTGATAATAATTGCGCCATTACCCGTATGCAACTTCCAGGTGAAAAGCCGGTCTTTTATGGCAGCAGGTGCGATAGATATGATAGCGAGATTAACGGCGTCAGAATTAAGACTGCTTTCGATGAAAAGGAAGCACTGCTTTTTTCAAATTCTAACAATCAAAATGGGAAGGGGCCTCTGGTGGGCATACCCCGGGCCTTGCTGGTGTATGACTATGCACCGCTGATAATAGGTTTCCTCAGGGCGCTCGGGGCGAGGTTTGAACTATCGGGAAAGACAAGCCAGCAGATTATTGAGCAGTCAGTGGAGCTAAGCTACAGTGATAGCTGTTTCCCCATCAAGCTCCTACACGGACATGCTGCATCATTAAAAGAAGTCGACTATATCCTTTTTCCCTGCGCCTTACGGCTGGGGCAGAAAGATGGTGACGAAAACCAGCATTATTCCTGTCCGCTGGTGCAGGCATCGCCCTTCATTATCCGTCAGGTGCTTAATCTTAAATCCCGGCTGCTGATACCCATTATCGATTTCAGCCATGGTCCAGCGGAGGTGGTCGATAACCTTACAGAAGTGGGAGTTAATCTCGGATTCAATCGGGTTAGCGCCCGTAAAGCAGCTCTGGAAGCACTGGAGTCACAGCGAAAATATGAGGAAGAGCGTGATGAGATGGGCAGGCGATTACTACAACAAATACATGACGAAGCGAAGATGGGGGTGGTGTTACTGGCCAGATCATATATGTCGCAGGATTCAGGAGCCAATCTGGGTATAGCTGAAAAACTGGTGCAACTCGGCGTTGTACCTGTCCCCCTCGATTACCTGCCACTATCATCAGTGGATCCTAAGAAATATTCCGATCGACCATACTGGTTGTATGAGAGCAAGCTTGTAGCAGCATCTGCCATTATTGCGGCAGACCCCCGACTATATGGTCTGATATTGACCAATTTCGGCTGTGGGCCGAATTCGTTTATTCTGAGGATGGTGGAGGATATCATGGGTGGTAAGCCACTGGGACAGCTTGAAATCGATGAGCATGCAGCTGAGGCTGGCATCGTTACCAGATTGGAAGCTTTTGTTGATACTATAAAAGGGTATGGTACCTCAGCGAAGCAAAAAGAAAGCGGGATTTCAATTTACAGGGGTGCAACTCCTTCTATCAGCAGAGGCAAAACCCTCCTTGTACCACGTATGGCACCCCATGCAGAGGCGGTTGCAGCAGCTATGAACGTTTGCGGCGTCGAATCCTGCGTACTGCCGCCCTCCGACGAACGCAGCCTGATTTTTGCCAATCAGGTAACTACAGGAACGGAATGCCTGCCATTTCGCGTATGTCTCGGGGACTTCATAAGGTTTTATCATGACAATCACGACCATTTCAACGGCGTGGAGGCTTTCATGGCCGGTTCCTATGGTCCCTGCCGTCTTGGGAAATACTCTATAGAGCAAATGCGGATACTGCGCGAGCTTGGCATAGAACTGCCGATACGCACAACTGTTTCCAACAATGCATACCGTGATTTGAACATGGGGCCGGATTTCGAACGGCTGGCATGGAAGGGCATAGTCGCTTTCGATTACCTGCAAAAATTACTCTGGCGTACACGACCCTATGAAAAAGAGCCCGGGCGGGCTGAAGCTCTTTTTAACGAGTTTACATCAAAGGTTGTGGAGATGATCCGTCGTAAAAAGGATGTTAATCAGGTATTAAGGGAAGCAGCACACTCTTTTGCCGGCATTATCGATCCGCAACTACCCCGCAGGCCAATCGTGGGTATAAATGGAGAGATTTTCCTGCGCTCCAACGATTTCAGTAACAGCAATCTGGTAAAGGAATGCGAAGAAGCAGGCCTTGAAGTGGTCGTTTCGCCGCTCGGCGAATGGTTTAAGTACACTTCTTATCGGAACCTGGAAGATGCACTGAAGGATGGTCTGGTGAAAAAAACATTGATCAGCTGGGTCAAAAAATGGATACAGGAACATGATGAAAACACCACTGCCTCCTTTTTAAGCTCGATATTACCGGAAAAAGAGCCTTCAATTGCTGAATTGCTGAAGCTATCGGGCGAGTATCTGTCACCGCGTTGCGGTAGCGAAGCCGTACTCAGCCTGGGCAGCGGCATTGAGTGGATGAAAAATCCTCATATATCTGGGGTAATATCGGTAATGCCCCATGGCTGTATGCCCGGCGGTATAGTTGCCGCCATGTCGGATAAATTCAGCACGATATATCATAAACCCTGGATAAATCTCACATACGATGGCTTTCCCGAGACCAATAATCGGGTTAAAATTAATAACTTTGCCGAGATATTGAGGTTTCATAAAAAACAGGCAGACTTTAAAGTAGGTGGCAAAAATTAACATTATAGATATTTCAGATCAGGTTAAATTGCTGGATCTCGGACCGCAGATACCGGGCTATGGAAAATTTATCTGCAGCTATCTGGTTAAGACACCGATTCGGGCATTAATCGATCCGGGACCATCCGTAACGCTGCCCGAACTTGTATCGGCGATGAGAGCAGCGGGTCTGAAACCGGAGGAGGTTAAATATATTATATTGACCCATATACATATCGATCATGCGGGCTGTACGGGGGCGCTCATCGATTACCTGCCCGAGGCTACCGTCATCGCCCATCCCAGAGCCAGACGGCACCTTATCGATCCCACCGTCCTCTGGCAGAGCAGTCTGAAGACGCTGGGTGATCTGGCGCTCATCTACGGTGAAATTAGGCCGGTGCCATCGGACCTTATAATCGAAGCCAGGGACAATATGAAGATCGATCTGGGAGATGGGTATGAGCTGGTAGTTTTTCTAACTCCGGGCCATGCACCACACCATTTGAGTCTTTACAAGCCGGACGAATATCTATTATTTGCCGGTGAAGCAGGCGGAGTTTGTATAAATGGTTCTCTAAGGCTGGCAACACCACCGCCTTTCAAAATGCGTGAAACTCTATCGTCTATCGATAAACTTATCGCCTTAAAACCAGAAAAAATATGCTACGGCCATTTCGGCTGCTATCCGGATGCCACACGCAGATTGGAAAAGATGAAATCGAAAATCATAAACTGGCATCATGTTGTCAATGAAGAGCACAGTAAAGGCAGAGATATAGATCAAATTTTGCAGACGCTTTACCGGCAGGATGAAGACCTCAGGTACCTTGATAATCTCGATAAAGATTCTCATGCCCGTGAAATAGGCCTTATGACGAATACAATTCAGGGTTTATTAAGTTCGCTTGACACCGATGTAGCATTCCCATAAAATTAGGACTCAATTGAATAGTGTTTCGTGGTTGCCGCAGGTGACTGCGGCATTAAATGGAGAGCAAGACGGTGTAAGTCCGTCACAGCACTGCCTGCTGTAAAAGTCAGAACGCCGACCGCGATAAGTAACTGCCTTCGCAGTGGAAGAAGGCGGGATTTTTTGTTAAGTGCCATCCCCACTGCTGCAGCAGTGGGGATTTTTTATTTCATCTTATGAGGAGGTAAGCATCATGAAAACATTACTGAAAATCCTCGCAACCATTATTTTATTTATTGTTAGCTGTGCAGCGCCTGCCCAACCTGCTCAACAAACAATTCCGGTGCAGACACCCGTACCATTTCAGAGTACTCAAATTGAGGAGCATCCTGCTGTACCGGGTGATGAGGATACTATCAATTTCCCTGTAAATGTTACCGATGGGCTGGGGCGCAAAGTAACGATTAAAAGCCTGCCGCACCGGATCATCTCTCTGGCCCCCAGCAATACGGAGATATTGTTTGCCCTGGGATTGGGCGATAGAGTCATAGGTGTTACTGATTATTGCAACTATCCCGAGCAGGCGAAGCTTAAGCCCCGTGTCTCCGGATACAGTACACCGGACATGGAAAAGCTGGTGAATCTTGCTCCCGACCTTATACTGGCCGAATCAATCCATGAGAAAACCGTATTACCGGCGCTGGAAAGCCGTGGATTTGCCGTACTGTTGCTGCAGGCACGGTCAATTAAGGAAATTTTGGACAATATCAATCTCGTCGGAATTGCTACAGGAAGGGCAAAAACCGCCGAAAAACTGGTGACCGTTCTGCAGAACAGGATTAAAGCGGTAGCCGAAAAAACCGAGTCCGTGCCGGAGAATAGACGTCCACGCGTACTGTATGCTATCTGGTATGACCCCATCTGGACGATGGGCAGTGGAACGTATGCTGACGATCTTATAACGCTGGCCGGCGGGCGCAACATTTATTCTTCCGATTTTGAAAAATCGAGGGTGGTCTCGCCTGAATCGATTGTAGCACGAAATCCACAGGTAATACTTGTAAGCGGCATGGGAACAAGCGGACAAACCATTGCCCAGAACCTCCGTCAACAGCCCTGGATGCAGACAACCGATGCTGTTAAAAACGGCCACATCTATGTAATCAGCGATGCTGATCTCATTGAACGTCCCGGACCACGCATCGTCGATGGCCTGGAAGAAGTGGCCAGACTTATAGGGGAGTCTCAATAATGGTCATCTCCGGACATTACAGGAACGGGTTATTGCTGCTAATCGCTATTCTGCTTATGGTTTTTACAACGGTAATGGACTGCAGTGGCCTTTGTTCAGCGACTGCGGAAGG
>Ga0078972_1008236_pt1 | contig 22063 bp, 15 predicted proteins | sample YelNatPaOPGAMG01_FD_67568 | JGI IMG/M metagenome (GOLD analysis project Ga0078972, IMG submission 67568) | Hot spring thermophilic microbial communities from Obsidian Pool, Yellowstone National Park, USA - OP-RAMG-01 (SPADES assembly) (version 2) | ecosystem: Environmental > Aquatic > Thermal...
GATATGATGGGCAGAATCCCTTGAAGAGGCCTGAGATAATAAGGATTATAAGGGGGATGATAAACAGGACGAGGCACACATTAAAAGTGGTTGATACAAACTCCTCAATGAGGAATATCCTCTGAAGCCTTTGGGAGATGTAAGTATAGAAGAGGAGTATGAATATATTCAGTGCCATTGTGGATTCATAGGAGGGGGTGGACATTATAGGTATGAATAGTAGAATAGCGGTGAAAAGGGTGGTTGCAAAGATAGAGAGGAGTATCAGACTCATAGAAAAATATAATGTCATTTCTTTGACAAATAGTCAAAAATGAAATAAGTATTTAATCAGTATGATGGACGGCAGGATCTTAATAGTAGATGAAGACTGGTTTGCGAGGGACCTCTATACTGAGTACCTCCAGATAGATAATAATATTGTTGACAGTACCTCAGATCCCATCGAGGCGTTTGAGTTTTTACAGAGGAATGACTATGATATCGTAATTACGGATATGTTTACGAGGAGGCTCTCAGGACTGGACTTCATTGAGGAGATAAGGAAGAACTTCCCTTCAGTATCAATAATAGTGATATCGGGCATAAATGCGGTGGAGCCGGCTGTTAAGGCTCTGAGGCTTGGAGCCTTTGATTACCTCTTAAAGCCTGTAAACCCTGAGACACTCAAACTCTCAGTGAAGAAGTGCCTTGAGGTGAGGAGACTCTTAAAAGAGAATATTGAATTGAAGTCGTATGTGGACCTTTACAGTGCCTCCCAGAGGATCGTCTCGAACATAGACCCCGATAAGATATACTCCCTCTCTGTTGAGACACTTATGGAGATAATCAAGGCGGATTGCGGTATATTTATCGACAGAACGGGCGATGGGAATGATTATATTATAAAGACAAACAAGAATATAGACATCAATAATGCTCAGAAGATATTAAGATATGTAAGTGACTACATCTCAAAGACAGAGGAATTTCCTGTAATGGAGAAGGTCTCACTCTTCAACAGGGAGGAGATTGATGAGATATACAGGAAGATAAGCTTTGTTATGATAATCCCGATAAAGTCGGGGATTCGCTCTTTTGGATATATTATACTTTTCAGGTTCTTCAACAGGATTCCGTTCTCTACGAGGGAGATTAAGGATGCCGAGTTTCTAATGAAGAACATTGTATCTTCCTTTGTAAATATTCAGCAGTTCTCTGAGGTCAAGAATCTCGCTTATATTGACGAATTGACAGGTTTGTACAATATCAGGTACTTTGAAGAGGTCTTGAAGAGGGAGATAAATAAGGGTACGGCGAATAATATCTTCTCCATTCTCTTTATGGACCTCGACCACTTCAAAAATGTGAACGATACATATGGTCATCTGGTGGGTTCCAAGTTGCTGGTGGAGGTGGGGAGGGTGATCAAGGGATGTGTGAGGGAGAATGACATAACTGTGCGGTATGGAGGGGATGAGTTCTGTGTACTCCTTACTCAGACAGGTCAGGAGGATGCCCTGAGGATAGCCGAGCGGATCAGGAAGACTATAGAGAATCACAAATTTATGAGCAGGGAGGGTCTCAATATCCATCTCACTGTCTGCATTGGGGTGGCTGTCTATCCAACACACTCTACATCTTTACTCGGAATCATTGAAAAGGCTGATAACGCTATGTATGTTGGGAAGAATTCAACACGAAATGTGGTGAATCTGGCTAATAGTTCTAACGGGAAGGTAGACCTGAGTGATACCAGTCTGAGATTCAGTGAGAAATAGGATTCTCTTGCAGTTGCCAGCGGTGAAAAATTAGTATTTATTCAATTTCGGGTTTTTTTACGATATATACAGGATCAGTTTTTATACGATATGCAGAATCTCAGAAATTTTTGATCTATGTTTGCAGAGATCGCATTGAGAAACTCCCTCTTTGAGCCCTTTACTTACAGGGTACCGGAGCATTTGAGGAGTGTTCTGAAGGAGGGATTCGCTGTTTATGTCCCTGTACGGAGGCAGGTTCAGGTAGGTTTTGTGACCGCTCTCTCAGAGAAGAACAGCTCAGGTGTGCCCGAGGAGAGGCTACGGGACATAATCGATATATTCCCATTGAACCCTGTATTTGACAGGAATATGTTTCAACTCCTTATGTGGGCATCAGACTATTATATTGAACCGCCCGGGAGTATGCTCTTCTCAGCAGTCCCTTCTGGGATCTTCAAACTTTCAAACTTCAAGGTGAGGCTGAACTATGAGGATTCGAGGGAGGTGGTAATAGGTCTCTCAAGACTGTTTAAGAAAAAGGGTAACTATAAAATCTCTATGCTTGATCTGTTCAGAAGGCTCTCAGATGGTACTGCTCAACTGTTTGTGGAGGAGACAGACAGAGATCAGGGGAGTGTGGTAGAGCTTTCAGGAGATGTAGATGAGGAGGAGATAAAGAGGGTCTCGGAGAAATACCCGGTAATTGATGAAATCCTGGAATATCTGAGATTGAAGAGGGTGTTGCCACTTTATGAGGTGCTCTCGATGCTGAGGGATAAGCGGATCCTTAGATATCTCTATAAAAGTAACATTATCAGGATAAAAAGTGGTGATTTGAGAGCCAGTTCTTATTCAGTGGAGGAGGGAAGGGTTATAGAACTGAATGAAGAGCAGTTAAATGCCCTCAAATCCATAGAGAGGATAAGAGAGTCTGGTTTTGGTGTTCATTATCTTTACGGGGTTACAGGGAGTGGGAAGACAGAGATATATCTGAGGGCAGCAAAGGGTGTACTCAACAGTGGCAAATCCGTACTATTTCTCGTCCCGGAGATTGGATTGACCCCACAGTCTATCTACAGGATAAGGTCCTCCCTTATGTGTGATGTGGCAGTTCTGCATTCAGGGCTCTATGAGAAGGAGCGGATACAGGAGTATCTCAGGATCAAGAATGGGGAGGTGAAGGTGGTGGTGGGTGCCCGTTCTGCAATTTTTGCACCACTTAGGAATGTTGGAATGATTGTGGTGGATGAGGAGCACGATACGGCATACAAACAGGAGGAGTCACCTCGCTACAATGGGAGGGATATGGCTATAAAGCGAGGACAGATTGAGGGGTGTGTGGTGGTGCTGGGTAGCGCTACCCCATCGATTCAGAGTATATACAGTATAAAGACAGGGAAGTTCTCAGAGTCGAGGCTCACGATACGTGCCAATAATAAACCACTCCCCGAAATTGATATTGTGAATCTTTCGAGAAGTAAGGCGGAGGATGATGATGTAGAGGGACTCCCTTTTTATATCAGCGATGAACTATACAGGGCGCTCATAGATACGATAAATAATAACAACAAGGCTATACTGATGCTCAACAGGAGGGGATTTAATACCTTTATACTGTGCAGGAGTTGTGGTTATGTGTTCAAGTGTCCCGATTGTGATATTCATCTGGTCTATCACAGACAGAGGGAGATGCTCCTCTGTCACTACTGCGGTTATAATCAGAGGTTGCCCGATATATGCCCTAATTGTTCCTCTTTGTCTATCAGCAAATTTGGCTTTGGGACTGAACAGGTAGAGGAGACGATAAAGAGACTGATACCCTCAAGCAGGACCGTGAGACTCGACAGGGATTCGGTCTCGAATATGTATGACCTGGAGAATGCCATATCCCGCTTTTCGAAAGGGGATGCAAATATATTGATCGGGACTCAGATGGTGGCTAAGGGTCATCACTTCCCTGATGTGACACTCGTTGGGGTGATTCTTGCAGATATGTCCCTCTCGGTGCCCGATTTCAGGGTTCAGGAGAGGTTATTGCAGTTGCTTATGCAGGTGGCGGGGAGGGCAGGTCGGGGGAGTGAGAGTGGAAAGGTGATAATACAGACATTCAATCCCTTCGAGCCTGCTATAGTGGCTACAAAGAGCGGAAATATGGATGAGTATGCAAGTATAGAGCTCGTCAGGAGGAAGAACCTCTTCTATCCGCCATTCTCAAGGATTATTCTGATCAGGAGTCGCTCGGAGGATGCAAAGAAGGCAGAGGAGGTATTGATGATATTCAAGAATGCCCTCAGTGGCCTGAAGAGGTCAGAGGTCCTGGGACCTGTTAAGTCCCCCATTGAGAGGATAAAGAAGGAATTCAGATATCAACTCCTCATAAAGACTGTGGAGATAAACAGGGTAAGAAATACTTTGAAAAATCTGATTCCAGATGTATATAGATTGCATCATAAGGTAAGGGTCAGCATAGATGTGGACCCCCTTAATATGTTATAGGAGATCTTTATGGCAGTACTTGAGGTATTAAAGGTTCCCAATCCATTCTTGAAAAAGAAGGCCAGGCCTGTCGATAAGATCGATGATGAGATCTTGAAGATTCTGGACGATATGGCTGAGACTATGTACTATTCCAACGGTATAGGGCTGGCGGCGACACAGGTCGGGATAGATAAGAGGCTCGTTGTGATTGATTTTTCCACCGAGAAGAAGAAGATGGAACTCTTAAAACTCATAAATCCCGAGATTCTCTCAGTAGATGGGGAGTTGATAATGGAGGAGGGGTGCCTCTCGGTTCCCGAGATCAGGGATGAGGTAAAGAGGCCCAGGTGGGTAAGGTTCAAGTATCTGGACACAGAGGGTAATATTAGAGAGGTCGAGGATGAAGGGCTCCTGGCGAGGGTGATTCAGCACGAGATAGACCATCTGGACGGGATAGTGTTCCTTGACAGGCTCTCCCCGCTCAAAAAGGCACTCTATTATAGAAGACTCAGGAAAGAGGCAAAGAGGAGAAGGAATGAGCTCAAGATGTAAGGTAGTCTTTATGGGTACCCCTGACTTTGCGGCGGGGATACTCAGAAGGTTAATAGAGGTCTCCACTCCTGTACTGGTGATTACCCAGCCTGATAAGCCCGCAGGTAGGGGGAAGAGGATAAAGGCCTCAGAAGCAAAGGAGCTTGCGATCAAAAACGGGATTGAGGTCTTCTCGCCAGAGGATATTAACTCTGAGGAGTCTATAAATTTCGTCAGGAGCAAGGAATTCGATCTGATACTGGTGGCCGCATACGGGAAGATACTATCTCAGAGGTTTATCTCTATCAGGCAGGATGCCATCTTCAATATACACGCCTCTTTATTGCCTAAGTACAGGGGTCCAGCCCCGATAAACTGGGCAATAATAAACGGGGATGAGAAGACTGGGATTACCTTTCAGAGAGTGGTCTATAAACTGGATTCCGGGAATATCGTACTGGTAAGGGAGATACCAATTTTACGAGAAGACAACGCAGAGACGCTGCACGACAAACTGGTCAACCTCGCAGCGGATATGCTCCCGGAGTTCTTTGAGAGATTTAAAAACAATACATTTGAGGAGATCCCTCAGAATGAGGAAGAGGCAACATATGCCCCTATGCTCAAGAAGGAGGATGGAAGACTTGACTTTCATATGCCTGCCATTTCTCTCTTCAATCGCATTAGGGGCTTGAATCCCTGGCCCTCAACCTACACATATTATAAAGGAACTCTCATAAAGGTCCTGCAGGCTGATGTCTACGAGAGACACAACCTTTCGGAGCCGGGTACTATAATAGAGGCATCTGAGAGAGGTATATATGTAGCCACAGGGGATGGGGTGCTGATTATAAAGAGGCTCCAGAAGGAGGGGAGGAACCCCTTGAATGCAAAGGAGTTTATCTCCGGCACACCATTAAAGCCGGGAGAGAAACTCGGCTGATCTATACTCTTTCTTTTACAATCCAAAAAACATACTCTTGTCTTTAGAAAAGGCTTTTATCTGTAAATTGTTTTTGATATTTGCTTCTATTTAATCAAACCTCAATCGCCTTCTCTAACGCCTTCTTGATTTTCTGGTGCTAATTCTTATCATTCGCAATCTCTTTTGGAAATGGAATAGCCCCCTTATCCCCTATTTTCTGAATAGCAATTGGGTAATTATTTCTTTAGGGCCCCGAATTCTTTATAAATAGCATCTAACTAATAATCTCGTCCCCTCTGATCTCTCATAGTCAATCCTATCCCTCAGGAATTCCTTTAAGTTCACCTCTTCAAAACTTATTAGTGCGACGGCAAATATACTCTTCATCTTCCCTAAAAGTACTGCGATTACCTGACAAAAATGACCAAAGAAACAATCAGGTTTAGAGTTTAACCCTGACTCCTGATGTAATTTCTTAACAACGGGTATATTCTTTTCGCATTTTGGCACCTTCAATCCATCTCACACCAGGATTATCCTGCTGTTTACCTGAACAAGTAGTGATATCTGTCTTAAAATTATGGATTTATATATATGAGTAAGTTTATTAGGATTAAGTGATGGGGTTTGTATCTGAATTGAGAGAGCAGATAAAGAATTACAGGAGATTTAAGAGACTAAAAAAACAGATGTGAAGACCTTGCTATAAAACACGCAAAACTTAAAATGAAAATCAAAGTAAGAAATTCTGATAAATAGCCGAGAACTCGGTACTCTCAAGTAATGTTGTAATTGAGAAATGTGGATAGAAATTTGGTTGCTTATGTTGAATATTAAGACTTATAGGGGCTTGAGTACATAAATAAGCCCAATTTTATTCCACCTAAATACTTTTATTACTTTCTATCGGCAATTTTGGGTAGTCAATAAACAGTTGCAATTTTTTCTTTTGAGGATTAAAATGGGTTGAGTAATCGTATGGAGGATTATGATGAAGGTTTATAAAGTTTTCTTGTCTGTCGTTTCTGCTATTATCATCCCGTTTTTGGCAAACGCACAGGATATGGGGGTAAGTTCCCCAAAAGTTGTATTTTCTGAGAAATCACAGGTATTTTTATCTGTCTATTCTGTTAGAAATACGGGTAACGATGGTGTTTTTGGTGTGTTGATAAATAGAAGGGGCGAGGCAAACTCTCCCTTTAAAATCGTAGAGTCTAATCCGGGGGATGTGGATCTCGCTTATATATCAAATGATGATAGGTTTCTTGTGGTATATATCGATAAGACTAATGGATTTTCTATTGCAGCCAGGTTGATCGGGTCAGATGGAAAATTTTTGAGCGATATTATCAGTATCTCCTCTAATCCCTTTGGTATATCTAATTTGAAGGTGGTACCTGCCGTTGATGGGAATAGTTTTCTGGTTATGTGGCTGGATAATCGAACGAGAATGGGGACTCAGCTCTATGCAAGATTTGTCTTGAGTGACGGGAGTCTATCCAATGAGATACTTGTGGAGAGTGATGCCTCTTCAATAGTTAGATTTGATATATCCACTGATGTAGATAATGGTAATTATCTGATGACTTATGTAGATAATCTGCAAATGCCCTATTTTACAGTTATATACGGAAAGTTATTTGATAGTGGATTTAAATCATCTGGTGAGATAAAGATCGCCGAGTCTTATGACATCGATAGCCATCTTTCGGTGACATACAACAGAAACCAGCAGAGATATATGGTTGTGTGGAGTGATTTTACTGCGGGCAGTAATTCTTACAATATTAAGGGGGCAATACTAAATAATAATGCAACGACTCTTTTAAATTTAGACATAACAAACGATACCAGTTCAAGCAGATTCCCTGATGTGTCGTATAATATCTACTCACGAAATTATGCAGTAGCCTATAAGACATCTAAACCTCAGGCGGGCACATCCAATATAAATGTGACTTATATATCTGAGAATGGTCAGGTAAAAGGTGTGGTGAGTGTGGATGATACAAACACCCTATTTCTTAATAACCCTTCTATTGCCTCTAATGGTTTCTGTGGGAACGAAGTGGTGGTTTATGAAAATTATGATGTGAATAATAAGCAGAATCTGTTTAGTATGAAGCTGCTCGGTGATCTGTGCAGGTTTAAGCTCTCTGTCTCCAAGAAGGGGGACGGGGATGGGGTTGTCTCATCTAACCCCGCAGGAATCGATTGTGGGGATAAATGTTCTGCTTTGTTCGATGATGGAACGAAGGTGACCATAAGTGCATTGCCACTCGAGAGTTCGTTGTTTTCGAGTTTTACAGGTATGGAGTGTGTCAATGAACCTGTATGTACTATCAATATGGATTCCGATAAATATATAGAGGTAGAGTTTTTACTCAAGACTTTCAATATCACGACTTCGGCGGGTCAGGGTGGAAGGATTCAGCCTGAGTCAGCAAAGGTAGAGTACGGGGGTGAACAGAGGTTTGATATAATCCCCGATAACGGCTATGTCGTGGAGAATGTAATTGTAGATGATTTGTACCCTCAGGGACCTGTTACAACTTATACTTTTACTAATGTAACATCCCCTCACACTCTGTCGGCGACCTTCAAACAGACCAATGTTTATACTATTCACGCCTCAGCCTCAGAGGGGGGTACGATATATCCATCGGGGGAGGTAACGGTATCTGCCGGGGAGAGTATTACCTTCACCATAACAGCAAGCAACGGATATTATTTGAGTGCTGTAGAAGTGGATGGTATGGACATAGGGAGGGTAAATCAGTATACCTTTGAAGATGTCCAGTCCGATCATACGATATTTGCTAAGTTTGAGGCGGATCTGAATGAAGATGGGGGGAAGGAAGTTTTTCAGGGTAATGAGGGTGTAACTACCACTGTTGTAAATCAGAGAGAAGAGAGTAGTGGGTGCAGTTGTGATTTGATTGAGTGATAATTTTTGTTAACAAATACGCAGGAATTTGATAATAATTTATTCGTCTTTTCAGGAGGTTGAGATGAAGACAGAACTTTTTATTACATTTCTTGTACTTTTTACAATCCCCTGTCTGGCATTCGGGGATGAGATTACGGTCGAGAAGTGTGATCTATCTCACCTGAAAAATATCGCAAAAGAGAGGAATACAAACATTGTGATCAACTTCTATGCCTACTGGTGCCCTGCCTGCAGAGAGCTATATAAATCGGTTCTGAATTCAGAAGGGGTAAAAAAGGTATTGTCGGAGTATGTATTTGCGAGGTGTAATGGAGAAGAAGGGGAGGGCGAGAAGCTTTTCAATCAGTATAAGGTTACGGCATTCCCTACGCTCCTGATACTCGATGCCTCAGGAAAGGAGCTGGACAGGCTCGTTGACGAGATAGATGAGGCAAAGATAAAGAAGAGTCTCGAAAATGTGAAGAGCGGGAGGAGTGACCTTGAAGAGCTTGCAAAAAGATCAGATGCAAATCCAAAGGACATAGATCTGATGTTCAATGTCTGTATGTCATATATTTTCAAGGCAGATAGAGATAAGGCAAAGAAGTATTGTGAAAAGGTATTAAAGGCAGATCAGAAGAATGAAAAGGGTTATGCCTCTCAGGTATTGCTATCTCTCGGAAAGTATCTATATTTCAGGGGTATGAAGGACTACGACCTTGCTGCTGCTCACCTTGAGCAGGTGATAAAACTCTTCCCGGAATCAAAGGAGGCTAAGTCGGCGTTTGTATTTTTAATTTCCTCTTATGTAAAGAGCGGAAAAGAGGGTGTGGCTGTTATGAAATTGAGGGAGCTGATAAAGAAAAACCCAAATAGTAAGGATCCATACAAGACCTTTGCCTATATCTGCTGGAAGAATAAATGGAGAGTTGACCAGGGTATCGAGAATGCTAAAAAGGCAACCGACCTTGACCCGAAGGACGATGAGGCGTGGGATCTACTCGCTGAACTCTATTTCTTGAAGGGGGATAAGGTTGAGGCTGCAAAGGCTGAGGAGGAGGCTATTAAATTAAAGCCCAGTGAGGAATACTATAAGGAGCAGAAGGAGAGGTTCTCAAGATAGCGTTGACCTAACCTGAGCGATTTTTTGTTTTTAAGGGTCTAATTTTGTGTTGATAATAAGAATGAGAAGATTAAGCCGTGGGGTTGTATTCTTTTCTTCACCAAATAGGTGAAAGGAAGACCTGTCAAGGGAAGAAGGTAATAGACAAGATACACGAGGCTATATACAAGCAGTTGAGGATAGGGGATCTGTGGATGAAGTCAAACACAGAACCTCTGATTTATACGAGTTGAGGGATAGGGATAGTAAAAATGAGAGAGATGAAAAGAGAGCCAAAAGGGGAAGTGTGTTTAAAGAGCAAAAAACATATTGTCATAGGAAAGAAATTTATAAAGTGTTGCTCAAACTTTCGATTATTTTGTTGAAAAGGACATATGAAAATCCCTAATTATAAGAAAATTTCTTGACATTACTGGAATTGATTATTAGCAACACCGATATATTTAAAGAATCGAACAATTTAGGTATTAAATTCGGGAGAAGGAAATCTATGAAAAAATATCTACGATTAGTAAAATTTATCATCTACTTTTTTATATTCTGTTGTTTTGTCGGCTGCTCAGGTAAAAATTCAACTGACATAGATAAGGGAGAAAGACCATCTCTTGAGAATATTATTTCATATGCAAATGTCTATAAGGACTATACCGATGAAGATTTGAAGAAATTAAAGCGGTTTGATATTGTAGCCATAGAGCCGTATTATGTGCCAGACAGGCAATTTTTTGCTGAACTCAAAAGTGCAGGGATATAGTTTTGGCGTATGTAAGTATTGGTGAGGCAGACAACGAAAGGCGCTACTGGGCTGACTGGAAACCCGCTAAGAATACTCCAGACAATCCTGACATACCAAGGACAACAGTTAATGAGAAAGATCCAATGTTCATAGGGGAAGATCCAGGATGGGAGGGTTCTTATTTTGTGGATGCAAGTAATCCAAAATGGCACGATATTCTTTTAAATGAGGAGATTCCCTATATCCTGTGGCTGGGAGATGGGAAGTATGATGGGTTGATGATGGATTTAGTCGATGTCGTTGATGAATATAAGGGATATTCTAACCAGAATGAGATGAGACAGGGAATGATTAACCTGATTAAGGAGATAAGAGAGAAATATAAAAATTTATTGCTTGTCCCTAATAGGGGTTTTGGTATACTGCGCGAAATGGCTCCATATATTGATGCATTCAAATTTGAAGAGATGACAGGTGCTTATGGAAATATTCCGGGTGAACCAAATTATGGAAAATATTACCTCAAGATTGAAGATGGTGAGAGATCAAACCAGGAAGAGATTGATCTATTAATTTCAGTTCTAAAGGATTATTCTATGCCTGTACTGGTATTAGACCATGTTCAAACAGAACCCCCAGACGAAGAGATGGCGAAGAGGTGTTTTGACGAGGCTCAGCGCTTATCAAATGAAACGGGCTATAAATTTGTTTGGTACGGAAATTCAGTTGATCAAGACTTACCAATCTGGTCATTTTTGACTCTTAGAAGATAAAATGTAATTCCTCCTCGTTTTTCCTGTTGATTCAACAATAAAATTGACAGTAAATTCAACTTGCAATGATTAGAATCAACCCTTTTCTCTTGATGGAATTGTTGAAAATCAAAAGTGCTTGCAATATCTTGTTTATTTTGCTATTTAAATTCCCACTTATAGCTTTTGGGGAAAGAGTAAACCTTTTGCAAGGGAGTGTGCAATGGACAAGAGATTTTATGTGGATGAGAGTAAACCCTGGTTCAAGAAAGAGTCCGGATGGCCCGATGAGGTGCCTAAGAATATGGAGTTCCCGGATATCTCTCTTGGGGATATGCTGAGAGAAAGTGCCAGAAAATATCCCGATTACAGGGTTATTTATTTTATGGGAAAGAGCATCACATACAGGGAGTTGAACGAATATGTAGACAGGGTTGCGTCTGCCTTTGCGAAGCTGGGGATAAAAAAGGGCGATGTAGTTGCTCTGATGCTGCCAAATTCCATTCAATATGTAATCTGTTATTATGCCACTGTGAGGATTGGAGCCATAGTCTCGGGAATAAATCCTACTTATAAACCTGCAGAGGTTTTACATCAGTTGAAGACAATTGGTGCTAAGGTTTTAGTCGTCCTCGACAGCCTCTATGAGACTACTATAGCGCCCATAATTGATAAGACAGATGTAAAGATATTGATAGGTACGAATATTGCAGACTTCCTCGGGCTTGGTTTTGTAAATGAGTTTCTGGGTAAGTTATTGAATAAGATACCCAGCGGCAAACTCCCCTCTGGTACACTGATGCTCCGTTCCCTTGTGAGGCATTCTATAAATCTCCCCGATGTGAAGATAGCGCCCGATGATACGGCAACCTATATTATGACTGGTGGAACTACAGGAGTGCCCAAAGCGGCTGTTCTAACACACAGGAATCTCGTGGCAAATGCCCTCCAGTCAAGGGCCTGGCTGTATAAGGCAAAGCCTGGTGTTGGGGTGATAGGCGTAATACCTTTATTCCATTCCTTTGCTATGACCTGTGTTATGAATATCTCTATTTGCAATGGCGGCTGGATGCTTCTCTACCCGAGGCCTCCGAAGACAGATGACCTGTTGATGGATATTGAGAGGCTTGCAACGGGGGATGGGCTTATGTATGTTGGTGCCGAGGTGCTTTTCAAGAGGCTTGCTGAATACCCGGATATTGCCAAATACAATCTTGGAGGTAAACTCTCTCTATGTGTGTCTGGTGCCGGACCTCTCCATAGACCTGTGCAGGAGGCGTTTGAAAAGGCTACCGGGGCGAGGCTTGTGGAAGGATATGGATTGACTGAGGCATCTCCTGTGGTCAGCGCTGGACCATTCTGGGGTAATAGAAAGATTGGTTCTATTGGGCTCCCCTTCCCAGGGACTGACTGGAAGATAGTGGATCCCCTTGATCCGAGGAAAGAATTGCCATTTGGGGAGATAGGGGAACTGGCTGTTGCGGGTCCTCAGGTGATGAAAGGTTATCTTAACAGGCCTGATGAGACTGCTGAGACTCTTATTGAGATGGATGGTAAGATATGGCTTTTAACGGGGGATCTGGGTTATATGGATGAGGGTGGTTCTGTTTATTTGAGGGATAGGAAGAAACAGCTCATTAAACACAAGGGGTATTCTGTATTCCCCAAAGAGGTGGAGGAGCTCATAGGGAATAACGAGCACGTATCCGAGGTAGCGGTGGCGGGTATCCCCGATGAGGCTGAGGGGGAGGTAATAAAGGCCTGGGTGGTCTTAAAACCCGGGTCAGAGGGTAAAATAACTGAAGAGGAGCTCCTCAAGTGGTGCAGGGAGAATATGACTCATTATAAGGTTCCAAAATATATTGAGTTTAGAAAGGAGCTTCCAAAGACCCTCGTTGGGAAGGTGTTGAGAAGGGAGTTGCAGGAGAATGACCCTCTTTATAAAAAGGCAATGGAGGCGAGAAAGGCCAAGGAGGAGGGGAAACAATAGGCTGATTCTGGAAAAATGGAAGGGAATATTGAAAAGGCATACTATTTCAGAGTTACTGGAAGGGTGCAGGGGGTATCATACAGGTACTTTGCCAGTAAAATGGCGGCAGAACTGGGTATAAAGGGGTGGATTAGAAACCTCCCTGATGGGAGCGTGGAGGGTGTTGCAGAAGGGGAGGAGGATGCCCTTAAAAGATTCCTCTCTTGGTGTAAAGAGGGTCCACCTCTTGCTAATGTTGAGGAGATTGAGATAAAGCCTGTTAGTATTGAGGGCTATAAGGAGTTTAGTATAAGGTTTTAATATTGCCAGATTTTGAGATCCCCACACAAATCCCCGGGTAGGGGTCTCAAGGAGTGTTATCTAATAGAGTTGGGAGAATGTGAGGGACTATAGTGGGGGGACTTTAGAGGATTTTGGAGGATTTTGTACCTGGCACCAATTTACAAATCAATCGTGATTTCAATGGGTTAGATTTAATTTCTTTGATTTGGTAACTGGCAACAGGGGGAGTTGCAGGGGGAGTTGTAACTGGCACCAGAAGGGGGGCGAATAATGGGTATGGAAAGAGTTTTTTATCAGGGGTGGTTTAACCTTTTTTCTTTAATTGCGTCTTTATATATTGACAGGAGGAGGGAATGGTACTATACTTCTAACAGTTTCATACTTGAAACTATTTTATTCTTCAAAGGGAGTAAATCCTATGCAGAGAGAAGATAATCCCGAAATTTCAAGGCTCATTCAAGTACTTAAGGAGTTCAACAAGTTATTATCTATTTCAGGGGGGCACAATTCCCTATCTCTGTTGTACGAATCGGAGCTTACTATCCCTCAGATACTAACCCTTCACTATGTCTTTCATTGTGGGAAGGTCTCTATCTCATCTATTTCTGAGACTTTACGGCTTTCTTTGGGTGCAACGAGTCATCTTGTAGACAAACTTGTCAAAAGGGGTTATCTTTTAAGGGAGGAAAATCCAAAGGATAGAAGGATTAAATATGTTTCTATTACCGAAAGTGGGGCTGAGTTTATAGAGAGGTTAAATGAGAGCAGAACCTATGATCTGGCAAATGCCCTCTCCTTTCTTGAGATGGAAGATATACGCAAATTGACTGATTTAATAGGAGAGGTGAATGAAAAATTGAAGAACAAACTTAAGAATGAGGGAAAGGATTTATGCAAAGAGTGATAGTTATATTATTTGTCATAATCTCGCTTAATCTGTATGCCGATACCTTAAATTTGAGTTTTGAAGAGGCTATTGATCTGGCGCTGAAGAATAATCCGCAGATCCTTGCCAATAAAGCCCAGATAGATGTATATATCAGCAAGAGCAGAGAGGTATTTTCGGGCTTTTTACCTCAGCTCAATGCCTCTGCAATCTATAAAAGGACAACACTCAACTCTCCACCTCAGGTTAATCTAAAACTCCCACCCTCACTCTCTACTATATCTTCATCTATCGCAGGGAAGAGAGAGTCGATGGATTCCTATAATAACTATACCTTTGGGCTTACTCTCAATCAACTGGTATGGGATTTTGGAAAGACCTCAGGGTTGTACAGGGCTACCGAGAAGATGAAGGATTCAACCATTGAGGATTTGAGAAGCACCTCTGACAACCTTATAATAAATCTCTATCAGACTGTGCTTGGCTATTTGCTCAATCAGGAGCTCTATAAGGCTGCCCTATCTTATGAGAAACAGATGGAATCCCATCTGGAGATGGCAAAGGCACAGGTCAAGGCGGGTGTCAGGACGAATATAGATGTACTCAAGGCGGAGTCGGACCTGTATAATGCGAGATTGAACTCTCTAAAGATGAAGAATCTTATCCTGATCTCGAAAGTTAATATCAAAAATCTACTGGGTATCTCTGAAGAGGTGGATTTTGAGATAAGTCCACCACAAAAGGGTGAGAACTTGCAGATCCCTTCCCCCCCTAATCACGAGTATATTCAGAAGAGGCCTGAATATCTGTCGTTGAAGATGAAGATAGAGTCATTGAGGGAGACGCTGAGGTCTGCAAGGGCGGGCTATTTTCCATCGCTGAGTCTTTTGGGGGGTCTAAGTTATAATGGCTATCAACTGGACGGTCTGGTCTACAACTGGAATATAGGTGGACAATTGAGTTGGAATCTCTTCTCGGGCTTCTATACGCAATCTTATGAACAGGAGATCAGGGCTCAGATACATTCCCTTGAGGCAAATCTTCAGCAGGTGATTCAATCAATCTATCTCGAGATCGAAAATTCGAAGATCTTATATCGTGAGGCAACGGAGAGGCTCGAACTCAGTAAGGCGCTTCTAAAGGTTGCAGAGGAATCATTGAATCTCACAGAGGCAAGATACAGGAGCGGGCTGGGGACCTTTATCGAAGTCTCTGATGCTCAGAATGTGTATATCAACGCAAAGAATTCAGTGATTCAGGCGGAATACGACCTGATGCTGGCTGAGGTAAGACTCAAAAAGGCTCTCGGGATTTTGAACTATAAGAGAGGAGAATGATTTATGAGATTTGTTAAAGTAATTATTTTTGTTCTTCTAACAATATCACTTTTGAGTGTATCCTGCCATAAGGGAGGACCCGGGCGGGATAAGAGGCCTAAGGAGAGGATGGAACCTCTCGAGGTCTCCGTTGAAAAGGTGAAGAAGGAACTCATAGAACTTGTAATCGATTCTACAGGCACTTTCTTCCCATTTGAGGAATCAAATGTGGCTTTCGAGGTGGATGGTAAAATTGTCAATATTGCAAAGGATATTGGTGACTATGTAAAAAAGGGGGAGGTCCTGGCAAGTATATCCAGTGAGGAGTATGTTTTAAAGAAGGCTCAGGCAGAGGCGGATTTCAAAAATGCAGAGTCGGAGCTCAAGAGGGTAGAGGAGTTATTCGAGAAGAAGTTTGCAACAGAGCAACAACTGGATATTGCAAGAAGGAATCTGAATGTTGCAAAGGCACAATTTGACCTTGCTCAGAAAAAGCTCAATGATTGCCAGTTGAAGGCCCCTATCAGCGGGTTTGTCTCGAAAAGGATGATAAATGCCGGGGAGTATGCCAGAACTGGTATGGCTGCTTTTTATCTGGTGAATACATCTACACTCAAATTCAAGACTGAGATCTCTGAGAGGTACTCCGATTATGTCAGAGTAGATGACAGAGTAGTTATTAATACAGATTCTGGTATTGTAGCAGAGGGGAGTGTCTACAGGATAAGTCCATCTGTAAATCCCGATTCGAGGGCATTTGTGGTCGAGGTAAGAGTAGAAAACAAGAAGAATGTAATTAAGCCGGGCTCATTCGGGAGGGCAAAGGTGTACGCATCGTATAAATATTCAGCGATAACGATAAGTGAGAACGCCGTCTCCTATTTCTCCGGGACCCCGAGGGTTTTTAAAATAGTAGATTCGAAGGCGGTGGAGCAGGTAATTAAGCTCGGAGACAGAATAGATAGGAGATTTGTCGTAGAATCGGGGATTAATGAAGGGGATATAATTGCCACATCCCTTGTAGATGTACTCACCAATAATCAGGCTATTAGAGTAAAGGAATAGTTCTATGAATATGCTGACACTTTTTATCAGAAGGCCTGTGCTTGCTACAATGCTCACTGCCCTCTTGCTCGTGCTTGGTGTCTTCTCATATATGAAATTAGGTGTGGACCTGATGCCAAAGATTGAGTTCCCGATAGTCACTGTTACAACTGTATGGCCTGGGGCATCTCCGGAGGAGGTGGAGGCACAGATTACTAAACCCATAGAGGAGGCTGTAAATACCGCCGCAGGAATTGACGAATTGCGTTCGAGCAGTATGGAAGGTGTATCGCGTGTGGTCATCAGATTCAAACTCGAAAGGCCCATTGCTCAGGCTGTTCAGGATATAAGAGACAGGGTAGCAACGATAGTCCAGTATCTCCCTCAGGATGCCGAATATTCGGTTATAAGAGAGGTGGATATAGATTCGAGCCCGGTTTTGACTGTCTCAGTCTCTTCGGATAAGAGGGATTTGAAGGAATTGTCCGAGATTGCGAGACTGAAGATCAAGGAGTCTCTTGAGAATGTGAGCGGTGTTGGAGCGGTTTATCCTTCGGGAAATTGGACACGAGCAATCAATATCTTTTTGAGTGCTGACAAACTGAAACTCTACAATATACCAGTGGCAAAGATTAAGACTGCTATTGCCTCTCAGAATATCGAGATCCCTTCTGGAAGGATAGACAGGGGAGATAGTGAGTTTGTTCTCCGTACTATGGGGAGGATAGATGATATAGAGGCATTGAAGAATGTAGTTGTCCACAAGGTCGGAGATAAACAGATTCTCTTGAAGGATATAGCCACAATCGAGGATTCGGTAGAGGAGCCGAGGACACTCTCGAGGATATGGGATAACAAGAGCGGAAGGGACAGACTGTCTGTGGCACTTCAGGTGGTAAAACAGTCAGGCACAAATACCGTTGAGGTAGTCGACAATGTGAAGAAGAGGATTGCTGAGATAAGACCGGCACTCCCCGAGGATATAGAACTGAAGATAGTCGGTGACCAGTCAGTATTCATAAAGAGGTCTCTGTCGGAACTCAATCTACACCTCATACTCGGGGCGATACTTGCGTCTCTGATGGTATTGTTCTTTATGAGGAACCTCCGTTCTACGATAATTGCAGCCATTGCGATTCCCACTTCGATTATTGCTACATTTACCTTTATGAAGTTGATGGGATTTACGCTCAACAATATGACACTTCTGGGGCTCACACTCGCAGTGGGCATTGTCATAGATGATGCCATCGTTGTGCTCGAGAATATATTCAGGCATATGGAAGAGTATAACAAATCTGCCTTTGAAGCGGCTCAGGATGGCTTGAAGGAGATCGGGCTGGCTGTCATTGCAACTACTACATCACTCGTCGTAATATTTCTGCCCGTTGCCTTTATGGAAGGAATGATAGGGAGATTCTTCAATGAATTCGGTCTGACTACGGCAGTTGCAATTGCAATATCTTTAGTCATCTCCCTTACTCTGACGCCTATGCTCTCCTCGTTATTCCTCAAGAAGAAGGGCGATAAACTCTCGAAACAAAACAGGGTGTATCAATGGATGGAGAACTCCTACAGGTATATTATAGAGTGGGGGCTCAGACATCCTGTGGCTGCACTGATAATCTCAGTTTTCACATTCCTCTCTATGTTCCCCATACTCTCTACCCTCGGTAAAGATTTTCTTCCTATGGACGACAGGGGCGAATTTATGGTGAATATTACGGTACCCGGTGGCTCCTCCCTCAGCACCTCCGACAGGATATTCAAAGAGATAGAGAAGGAGATTCAGAAACTCGATGGGGTAATCCTTACACTTACACAGATTGGCTCATCTGGAATGGGTTCTGAGGATGTTACTCAGGGTTCTATTTATGTCCAGATTTTAGACCTGAAAGAGAGAAAGTATTCACAGATGGATGTAATGAGAAAGGTGAGGGCACTTTTGAAGAGATATCCGGAGCTCAGAGCCAATGTCTCGGAGTTCGGGGGTATGACGGGGACGAGGAGTGGGTACACCTTCAGTTATGAATTGACAGGACCTGATTTGAAAGAATTGATCAAGTATTCGGATATGATCGTCAATAAGCTCAAGGAGGATCCCCGTTTTGTAGATGTGGATACATCTCTATCCTCGAGACAGCCCGAAGTCAGACTCGAGATCGACAGGAAGAAGGCACTTGATTTAGGTGTATCACCCGCTGACCTTGCCCTGACTTTGAGAACTCTCGTGGCGGGGGATAAGGTTTCAAAATATAGAGAGGGAGTAGAGCAGTATGATATCTGGTTGCGATTGAATAACAACGACAGGGATAGTGTGGATAAGATACTCAATCTCCCAGTAATGTCTCAGAGGGCGGGGTTGATCCCCGTGTCGTATTTTTCCCGTGTTCGTGAAGGGGATGCCCCAACTGAGATAAAGAGATTCAACAGGCAGAGGCTGGTTTCCATCTATTCCAATCTTGAAGGGATAGACTTAAATGCTGCAATAAATAAATTCGAAGAGATAAAGAGGTCGTTGAATCTACCAGTAAGCTATACAGGCCAGCCATCAGGCAAGGGGAGATTCTTTGGTGAGACGATAAGCAACTTCCTTATGGCTTTTGGAATGGCATTTATCTTTATGTATATCGTCCTTGCAGCACAATTCGAGAGTTTTCTGCATCCCTTCATTATTCTCCTTGCATTGCCACTCACACTCCCGTTTGCATTTCTCTCCCTTCTCATTCTCGGAGAATACCTGAATCTGTATAGCATACTCGGTGTATTTATGCTGTTCGGTATAGTCAAGAAGAATGGAATTTTGCAGGTGGATTATACGAACACATTGAGAGGTTATGGAAAGCCCCTGTATGAGGCAATAGTGGAGGCGAATCTTGCGAGATTGAGACCCATCTTGATGACTACATTTACCCTTATTGCAGGTATGATACCAATAGCCCTCGGGACGGGACCGGGTGCGGCCGCAAGGGCATCTCTGGCAAAGGTCATAATCGGTGGTCAGGCACTCTCTCTGGTAATCACACTTCTGATAGTCCCAGTAACTTATTTTATCATCGAACGCTTCAAAGAAAGACTGATGGAGAAGAAGTAAACTAAAATCTCAAAAATTATTGACAATTTATTTATTTGACAACCTGCATCGATAAAAATAAAAGGTCTGGTACATATGGGAGGCGCCATTCAACATTCTCAGGCATTCAGGATAAGGAGATTTGTAAACTGGTTTCCCCTCGGACTTTCCTATGCCCTCTTATATATGGGGAGGTATAATCTGACAGTCAGTCAGACAGTCCTTGGAAATCTTATGCCCAAGGATGCCTTCGGTACGATATTCGGGGTTGGTGCGTGGATGTATGCAATTGCATTTCTTCTGAATGGTCCAATTACGGACAGGATAGGAGGCAAAAGAGGGGTACTCATCGGTGTATTTGGTGCTGCAATTGCCAATCTGCTTATGGGTCTGTATATACGATACGCAGTATCTCTACCAGAGGGTGTAACGATTAGTATAGTCCCTGTCTTTACTATATTGTATGCCCTCAATATGTACTTCCAGAGCTACGGTGCGGTAGCCATTGTGAAGGTAAATGCTCACTGGTTCCATGTAAAAGAGCGAGGCACATTCTCGGGTATTTTTGGAATAATGATCTCAACCGGATTATTTCTTGCCTTCGATGTGAGCGAAAAGATATTGCGAATGGTTCACGAAAGTGGAGGGACTGCCTCTAATGGTGTCTGGTGGGTATTCTTTGCACCGGCAATATTACTTCTGACTTTCTTTGTAATCGAGATCTTCTTATTGAAGGATAAACCTTCGCAGGCGGGATTCGAGGACTTCGATACTCAGGATGCCTCGAGTGGGGAGGCGGATACTTCTCCTAAGATATTCGATATTTTGAAGAAGGTACTTACCAATAAAATCATACTTATAATAGCGCTTACAGAATTCTGTACCGGGGTCTTGAGGAATGGAGTAATGCACTGGTTCAAGATATTCGCAAAAGAGCATATCAAGGCTGGAGATATGGCTGGCTGGCAGTTTGTAAATGACAACTGGGGACTGATGCTTATGATAGCAGGGATAACGGGTGGGATGATTGCCGGGGTTGTGAGTGATAAGTTGTTTGGCTCCCGAAGACCACCAGTTGCAGCGATACTCTATGGACTTATGTTCTTTGCAGTCCTGCTTATGATTCCATATCTTCAAAATGGTTGGGTACTTGGTGCTCTGGTTTTTGTCATATCTATCTGTGTGATTGGTACTCACGGCGTTTTATCAGGCACCGCCACGATGGATTTTGGTGGCAGGAAAGGGGCTGCAACGGCAGTCGGGATTATCGATGGATTTGTATACCTCGGAACAGGCTTTCAGTCCCTATCCATCGGGTTTATTACAATGCGAAACTGGCTATTCTGGCCAGTCTTTTTAATACCCTTTACCCTGCTTGGTATCTTCCTTTTAAGCCGTATCTGGAATGCCACACCCATTAAGAAGACGAGTAATTAAAAACTTCCTTATTAAATCTCGAATTTTTGGTTCTTCTCTATTTTAGTTGCAAATTACAGGCCTATTTTTGGTTATTAGAGAATAGCATTTTCCCTCTGATTTTCACATAAATCTAAATATATTTGTTGGTTTTATATATTTATTTCATAAAAAACTAATTGACAGTTAGGTGTTGATATTTGCTTGGACATTGTGATATCTTCTTATTGACTGATCTTGTAATGCCCACTATATTTTTATCTATTTTTGCAACTTTTTTGGAGAAGAACCAGGTTTTTAGATTTGGGATTGTTAGATTGAGTATTTTTGAATTGTTTTAGGGGCAAGTCGAAAACTGGTCATATAGGGATATAAAATGAAATACAATCCTGATATCCATCATCGCCGTTATATTCGTTTGAAAGGATATTATTATACACAAGATGGGGTGTATTTTGTAACCATATGCACAGATAATAGAGAATGTCTGTTTGGGAAAATTGTAAACGGTGCAATGGTATTAAATGATGCAGGCAAGATGGTTGAAAATGGTGGTATGAATTAAATACCAAATTTCTAAATATTGAACCAGATGCACATATTATAATGCCAAATCATTTCCATTGTATTATCATCATTGTAGGGGCAGACCTGCGTGTCTGCCCAGAAAATGCAGACCTGCGTGTCTGCCCAGATATAAACAATAATGATAATTACAGGGGCGAACACATAGGTCAGGGCGAACACATAGGTTCGCCCCTACATAAAATTGTGCAATGGTTTAAAACAATGACAACAAACGATTATATCAAAAATGTCAGAACCAATAATTGGAAACCG
>Ga0078972_1008240_pt1 | contig 22052 bp, 19 predicted proteins | sample YelNatPaOPGAMG01_FD_67568 | JGI IMG/M metagenome (GOLD analysis project Ga0078972, IMG submission 67568) | Hot spring thermophilic microbial communities from Obsidian Pool, Yellowstone National Park, USA - OP-RAMG-01 (SPADES assembly) (version 2) | ecosystem: Environmental > Aquatic > Thermal...
CTGTGGCATAGTTGGGTTTCAATCCACGCTCCCCGTGTGGGGAGCGACGGAGTATAGGTTGAAGCAAGCTTTACAATCTATTGTTTCAATCCACGCTCCCCGTGTGGGGAGCGACGTAGATGAGCATGAGAACAATATCAAAGACCTTTCGTTTCAATCCACGCTCCCCGTGTGGGGAGCGACCCACCCCGCCTACAACCCCGATATCCTCATCCGGTTTCAATCCACGCTCCCCGTGTGGGGAGCGACTTGCTGCCATTGCTAATATCGGATAAATCGAGATGTTTCAATCCACGCTCCCCGTGTGGGGAGCGACCGCAACATCTGGGTAAGTATACTCCTTGCCGCCAGATATTGGCACTCATTCTATAAGCATTGCATCGAGAAGTCGTTTTTTCGCTCTAATAAAGCCTTTATTCGGTTGTTAAGGTGCAAAATTTCCTGCGAACCTCCCAGCAGTTTCCTGTTCACTTCCGGTTCGCAAATCAAACGAGCAGCGTTCCCTCCAGGTCGAGGCTCGGTTTCGCTCCGATATGTTCAACGTGGCTCTTCCAGTTATCGCCGAGATAGTAAAAGCGCAGTGAATCCACTTTGGGGTCAATGATTTTGAGCAGTTTCGCCTGCAATTGCTTCAACTGTGCAGCATCAATCAGGCATTCGAAGACCGAGTTCTGCACTCGCTGACCGTAATCCTGACACTTTTTTGCCACTTTCCGCAGGCGGCTTTTGCCCGCTTCGGTTTCGGTGTTGACATCGTAAGTAATGAGCACCATCATGGCTGTTGCTCCTTCTCGATTGATATCATTTGCCAGTAACCGCCCTCCCCAAGAATAAACTGCGATGGTTGCCGCGTGCGGCTGCCGGGCGCAAAACAAACCCCATTGTACGCCAGATGTTGACCGATGTGTTTTTGGCTGCCTTTATCGGCGCGCCATTCCCGCCCGACCATCGGCTCGACCGGACCAGAAAGAGTGGCGTTTTGGGCAGATGTATGCGCCAGCACCGCTTCATTTTCTTTCAGAGCAAGAACCGGCCGTTTCTCATCCGTTTTGAAGGAAATTTTGCCAAACAGCCTGTCCGTCACCGGATCCGATTTCTCAACCAGACGCGCATCGCCCCAGCCGTAGCCGCGTTCGCCGCCCAACTGCAAGCGGCGCAGCGCTCCAACCCAATCGTATTTCTCCTTTTTGAGTCGCTCTTCCTGCACGAACACATATCCCATCAGGTACACCGGCTCGCCCGTATCCAGCGTGCGGGGGGAGATAAACTCAATTTCGTGCAGCAGGCCTTCGGCGGCGGTCTGCTGCGTATAGGTGAGTGCGGTGGAAGTGTAACTGCTCAAAAAGCGGCGGCGGAAGTCGGCTTCATCTTCCCAGGGGAAGCACACCTTCCATTTTCCATCTTCGTTCAGCGCCGGGTAAAAGTAGGTGAAGGTCAGATACTGGGCGAAGGTCTTGCTGACGGCGCGGAAGGGGTCGCCCGGCTCTTCTCCGCGAATGTTCTGGTTGCGCCCAACGCGGTTGACTAGCGCGCCGCGCAACGCTCGCCCGCTGACGTAGGGACGGGTGCGCCGCAGGTAGCCCACTTCGCGGCAGCCGATGTGCAGCGGGCTGTGCAGGCGCAGGATGATTTGATAGATGGTATAGGACATAGAGTCTCCTTCTGGCAAACAGCACAGACTGAAGTCTATGCTACGCTTTGTCTTTTGCTTTGGCGCCGTAGCGGGCGTAGGTGAGCATTTGCTCCAGCGCTTCCCTGGCAAGCAGCAGGCGCGGCAGGTCAGCGGTGATGTAGTCAGCGACGTATTTCAAAATCTCTGCGTTTTCTCCGCTTTCAGGCGGCGCATCGAAACCCAAGGCGGATTCTTTGAACAGGTTGAGCATCTCATCAACCATGCTCTTGCCGTTATTTGCCAGCAGATACAAAAAGCAACCATACATGCCGTTCTCTTGCAGCACGCCCAGGGCTTTGGTGATAAGATTTTCATCGGCCCTGCTGTCTACGACACTTTGCGCGTGTTTCGCCGCCAGATAGTCCAGGTTGCGTTCGTGAAATTCTTTCATTGCGCCGCCTCCTGTTTCTGGTCGTTTTGCGCGGCTGTCTGTTCGAGAGGGTTTATTTCGATGGGGTTGCCCACGATCTGGATGCGCCCAAAGCCGCGCGTGCCCATGCCGCCGATGCCCAGGTATTCGGCCAGTTCCAGGCCGGCGCGCACCACGTCCAATGGGCGTTTGTGCTGAAATTGTTGAGCCTTCTGGTCGCTAGCAGGGAATCCCTTTCTGTAATCATCTTCCACCACGTCCAGCCAGAGCCAGGTGGCGCGCGGCAGGGCTTCGTAGGTGAAGAGGGCTTTATCTGCGGCTGCGCCGGTGCGCGGGTCAATGCTGACCGAGGTGCGCACTTCGAGGTTGCTGTTGACGATATGGGAGAAGATGCCATCAGAGACAAGAGCGATGCGCTTTTGCACGGCTGTCCAGCGAGGATCGTTTTTCCAGACTTCTGGCAGCGTGAAAGTCGCCGACGGGGCGACATCCAGCATCAGCCAGCCCAGGTTGAGCCGATTGGGATGATTCCAGCTCAGGTAGATTTGCTCATCTGGCACTGATTCGGGTTGTACATTCTTGAAGCCTGCCTCCCGCAAGCGCTGCGGCGTGCTGACCCACACCGGCCCGGCCACCGAATGGACGGGGAAGAGCAGGATGTGCGCGTCGGCGACGTTGACCACGCCGGAGTGGGCGTTTTGTTCGCTGTCATCGGAATTTTTGCCCTTGATGTAGCCAAAGGTATAGCAGACGGGATTTTTCTCTGGCTCTTCGATGTTCTCCTGGCTTTGTCCGGCGGCTTCGGGTGTTTCATAGAGATAGGCGGCATAGGAGCGCGCCGCGCCGTGCAGGCTGGTGCCGGGGATTTTGGGCAGGCGGGTGCCCGGCTCGCGGACGATGCTCAAATCCACCCGCCCCAGGCGGTATCCGCCCGTACCGATGTGAAGCGGGTCGAGGGTCATCAGCAGATAACGTTGCACGAGGTAATGGCTTTGGAGGTTGTCGTTCATGGTTGTTCTCCTTTCATTTTCTCCTTCAAGATTTCCAGGTGGATTTCGGCCCAATCGGCCAGTTCGCCGCGCGTGGCGGCTTCGATTAACGGTGTTGGTATGTCATTGCGAGCCGCCGCAGGCAAAGCAATCTCCGGAGCGAGCGGTGGACTGCTTCGCTCCGCACGCAGTGACGGGATTTTGGCGTTGGTGAGGGTATCTTTCACGAATTGGCAGAAGACCTCATTTTGTAAGGCTTCATCCCCGACTGGAATATTCCAGCGCTCGCGGGCTGCTTCGATGGTCTGCAGCATCTGCGAGAATTGACTGCGCTTGAGAAGCGAGAAATGTTCCTCCCACAGCTTTTCCAACCGTTCGACATCCTGCAGGTATAACGGGCGGGTGCGGCGCGGACGGCGGCCCTTTTCATCGTAGTACACCTCGAAGCGGCGCGAGGCGCTGTCGAGGAACTCGAAATCGAAGGTGGAGGGGGTGAAGGCAATCTCATCACCCTGGCGCAGGTCGCAGACATGCACCCAGTGCTCGCCATCGGGCCCGGTGAACCAGCGAGCGCGGTCGGTGGGCTTGCCTTTCACCCGCCAGTAGGGATACCAGACGTCTTCGGTTTTTCCATCGCCCATGACGATGCTGACAGGCAGCGTTATTTCCCGGCCTGCGGCGTTCTTGAGCCGGACTTCCTGCCATTTCTCGGAGTGTGCCGGGTTGTTCAAGGCAGGTGCATTCGATTTTCCGTATGTGTGATTACTGGTTACTGTCCACTGCTCACTGGTGACTGACCGTTGCAGCATTGCCCGCCCGGCCTCCAGAATGGCTTGCAAGGGGGTGCGCCGCGAGGCGAAGACCACGCCCAGGTGCAGCGGCAGGCGGTTTTGCACTTTGCCCATCTCACGCTCGTATTTGGCTTTGATGGCCTTCACCACTTCCAGAGCGCAGTCGGCGGGGACAAGCGCCATGAAGATTTGCGGCTCGGTGAGGATGGGGATGAAGGGCTGGTAAGATGTGCCATGCTCTATTTTTTCGATTGTGAACTCCCCGATCTTCTGGTCTTGCTTCTTGTAGCCCTCCGAAGTGAAAAGAGGGAAAGAACTGCCTGGCCGCAAGACTCCCTCCAGCGGTTGGCTGGTCGTCTCCTGGAAATAGGCCGGGTTGTCGCAAACGATGAAACGACCTCCATCCCAGACAACACTCAATTTGAAACCCTGGACCAGCAGTTCGCAGATCGGCTGTTCTTCCAGGTCAGGCGCGCGTGGCTCTTTTTGCAATTTGCCGGAAAGAAGCAGACGGCGCGGCGCAGCAGGCAGAAGTGGATTGTCCTCTCTGTCCTTCTCGTCGAGAGCCGTCTCCCAAAAGCGCTGCGTGGTCTCCCAGATGCGGCGCAGGCGGGCGGGGGAGGGATTCTTCGGCGTGCATTCGCCAGGACTGTGCGGCACCGCCTTGACCAGCATGGTTTGTACCAGGGCGCCGCTAAGCCAGTTTTCCAGGTCAAATTTGCCCACCAGGAGCGCCAGACGGCCATTTTTATCGGCGACTTCATTCGTCCAGATAGTCGGCGGCTGGGGTTGGGTGGACTTGTTGAGGGCTTTTAGCCACTCTGACAACCGTCCTTTGCGGCGTTTTTCGCAGACGGCGCATACTTCGCGGTCTTCGCGCTTGGGGCGCAAGCCGCACACCGGGCAGACTTCCCATCTGCCCTGTCCAACAGTTTCCCATTGCTTTTGCCAGTCGGCGCTCAGGTTTTGGCTATCGAAGGGCTGGGCCAGTGCATTCAGCGCCTCCCTGCGCGCCTTGCCCAGGATGGTTTTGAGCTGTTCAGTGGCAGTGTTCCCATCGCCGGCCGTTACAGCAATGCGCGGGGCAAGTTCCATTTCCACCTTTTCCACGCATTGGCGGATTTCCTGTGCCAGGTCAGCGGGCAAATCCAGGTCGGGGAAGGTGAAGTAGATGCCAGTGCTATCGCGGTAGATTTCGTTGCCCAGCGGATATTCCTCTTCGATGAGATTCTTGACCGCTTCGCAAGCACGTTCCACGGCGCGCTTGTAGCCGAGCAGGTCGCCAATTTTGATGGCTTTGGCATACAGGCCAAGCACGTCGAAGTTGACGCGCAGCAACCGCCAGCGGAGGTCATCGGGGTTAGTTGGTTTGATACCCAACAATGCGCCTGCTAACGCCGATTTGTACAACGACACCACTGCTCCTGACCAATCTGCTAACGTGACCTCGTTGATCGGACGGCGCGTATCTCCGAGCACGGCGACAAATGCCTTTTCCACTTGCGTGATGAAGGTTGCCCTGCTTTGCATCGAATTAAACGGCAAGCTAGACAGGGTGTTCGTTAGGCCCGTTACGGGGTTGCCTTCAAGGCCAAAGGCAGTGCTCAAACGGGTATTGTCTTTGGGTTGCTTTGTACAAGTCTCTCGCTCAGGGAGTTCTTTTTCCACATGAGCGGCTGAATGGCAGCGTCCCAACACTCGTAGAAGCCACGGTTTGGATGCATCGTTAATAACTTTAGGCATCCCCTGTTCTATCAGGTCTTTTACCGAAATCGTTTCGTTCATCAGACAGACATCTGGCAGACTCGACGGCAAATGAGCAGATTTTGCCGTCTTGTACGAGTACAAATAGCCTTGAGGCTTATCAGATGCCTGGTTGATAATGTGCTCGTCGGCGCACTTGCCCATATCATGCAGCCACGCCGCCACCTCCGCCAGGAGCAGGGCGTCGCGATTATCGTGTAACACTTTGAGAGAGGGGATATTGCTCATCCCGCGCCTCCTTGTTGTTGCGCATTTCCACAATCTTGCCCAATAATTGGGCAAACGAATCGAACTCACGCTTCAGCCAGGTCGGTGTGGGATTTTCGGCTGGCTTGGGTTCGGGTTCGGCAGATGGCTGACTTGCTATCGCCTTGCCTTCGCGCTCCCACCACTTTTTGGCTTTCTCGTATTCCTGATGGTCGGATTTTTTCATCGCTTTCAGTTCCGCTTCGCTGCGCTCGCGGAAGGTGCCATCGGGATTGAGATATTCATCTTTGAGTATGCCCGGCGCTTTCAAGTATTTGGGCAGCGACGGCTCGGGTGCGGTCGGCGTGGAAGTGGGCGGTGTCTGCGTTTCCTCAATGCGGATTTGAACAAAGCTATCGTGGACCGTCTCTTTTGCCACCCCATAACCGCTGCTTCGCTTGGCGGAGAAGCCGTAGGTGAGGAACATCGCCTGCAGGCCCTCGGCGACCAGTTGCAGGTCTTCCAGCGCCTGGCTGCGAATTTCGGCTTCGTCCGCGCCGATCAGGTCCAAGGGGACGTAGAGCAGGGAGAAGGTGCCTTTTGCCCCCTGCGGCACGCATTCCAGGTAAATCGGATGTGTGCCGGCCCTGGTCTTGCGCGAGTGCGGGTTGATGACTTCCACGTCAATCAGGTTGAAGAATGTGGGATAGAACATCAGCCGCCCGCTGTGATGGGGCAGAGGCTCATCGGGTTCCAGTTCGTAATAGGCGCGTAAGAGATGCTCGTATTCCTGGCGGGCTTCGGGTTTGAGCGCATCGAGATAAGCCGCAAAATCCTTCGTCTGGCCCGGCTCTTCGCCTTTCTCATCGCCAAAGAGTAAAGTCTGAACAAAGCGTTCTTGGGCAAATTCTTCGGGAGAAAGTGCATCCTTTTTCAGCACCAGACGAGTGTGCATGGCGGTCCAGCGCAACAGCCCTTTCCAACTCGCTGCCGACATCATCGGGACTTTGAAGACCTTGTCCTTGCGCACCGGGTTGACGCTCTCGGCGACGTAGAAGGGGTCATCGTCTTTGCTGATCCAGGGCTTGGCGAGGGTGAAGGTGAATTGCAGGAACCAGGAGCCGGGAGGGAGGAGAGAAAGATCGGGTGTTGCTGGTATCAGATGCAACTCCTCTAACTGTTTAAGCGCAGGTTGGATGAGTTGTTGGGCATAGGGAGTGTCTTCAGGTTTGTCAGCGTGAACTAGGCTTTTATACCCTCCGCCTTTCTTGCGGTCACCGCTGATGGCGTATTCTTTGACACTCTCTTTTTTATCCCGTTCATTCTCATCCCGTGTATCCTGTGCTACAACTCCAGTCAGTAAGCGGATACGCTCGAAGACGCTACGGATTTCTATTTCTCGATGCTTGCCTTCTACAATGGCATCTATGTCTTTCTTCGTATCCTCAACATTACGTTTTTTCTTTGTATCACCATCAGTATCGCGGTCTTTCTGCGTATCACCGACAAGTTCTACATACAAGTCATACCTCATGCAGCACCTCCTCACCGGTTTTAATGGTGTAATTTCTATTTCCGAGCGCTTTCTTGATCTCCTCTACGATCGTGTTGCGCATCTGGGCATCTCTGGCATAGCCCCAAACACGCCCCTTATCGGTTTGGAAGGAAAACAGTTTTTTGCTTACCGCGTCTTGACCGCTGCTTCCACGCCTTCCACGCAGAAATTTCTGCCAATCACTTGTATTTGAAACGGAATTGCCTTTTTCATCTTGTCCCAAGAGTGGGTTCATTTCCTTGCGCCGTAGAAAGGCGCCTTTGACAAAGAAGAACCAGCGTAAATCAGCAGCGTCTTCAGGTTTTACCTGCCGGAATTTTCCGAGAAAGGTTTCAATCTCAGGCTTTGGCAGCGATGGGACAGAGGTCGTTTGAACAATCCCATAATCTTCTCCTATTTTCCCCTTCTGCGGTTTGAGCGTTGTCTTGCCGCCCAGCGCGCCATACTTGGCAGCGATTTCCAGCGACTTGGCAAGCAGCCATCTTTCTTCATCGCTCATTTCGCGCAGTTCAAGAAATTGCAATTGAAAAGGTTGATTTGCTGCTAATGCGTTTTGTATCACCTGACCTTGCTCATCCAACACGCGCAACCGAAACTTGCGCGCCCAACCTGTACAACCGAACAGATAGCACGCTGCGCACAGTTGCTCTTCAGGCGAACGTCGGTCTTTAGGATTGTACTCGCAACGATGGTCTTTCTTCGTCGGGTCGCAGGCATAGCCTCCCAGCCCGCGCACGATGGCCTCATACCACCAGCGCAGCGAGCCAATGAGCCCCGTCTCGTGCAGGCGGTCGGTGGTCTGGTCTGTGCCGCCGGTCCAAAGTGGGGTAAGAGTTTTCAACACAATATCCATCCTTGATCTCCTTGCAATCTACCTGCGTATATTCTTGCAAGGGCTGCTGCTGGAGTAGAGTGATTGTCTTTTCTGCTCCTATACAGACCTAGCCCAAAGCAATCTCTTTTGGGGTGGAGACTGCTACGATAGCTGTGCTCACTTGCAATGACAAAAGGCAGGTTTAACATGATGATTAATCAAATTATACAGTCAATTCCAAAAGAACGGCGGATAGGCATCCAGGTCTCCTCGAATATAGCGCGCTAATAACATCGCTTGCACATACGGAATTAATCCAAATTCGATCCGCTCTTTTAAAAATGGGTGAACGATCTCTTCTTTTTTCCTTTCCTGCCAGGCGGTAATCACCGCTTTGCGGGTTTCATCGTCCATCAATATACCGCCGCTCTCTTTCTTTATAAATCCTTTTCCATTCACCTGCCGGCGGTTAACCAATGTCAAAGCCAGCCGGTCACCAAATATTGGCCGCAATTCTTCCATTAAATCCAATGCTAAGGAAGGCCGGCCGGGCCGATCTTGATGGAGAAAACCAACATACGGATCCAGCCCCACTGTTTCCAGTGCTGATGCCACTTCGTTAGTTAAAAGTGTGTATAAGAATGACAAGAGTGAATTCATATTGTCTAAGGGTGGACGCCGATTTCTTTCTGTGAAAGAGAAATCCTCCCGTTGTTGTAATATTAAGTGATCAAAGACACTGAAATATATTTTTGCTGCGCTGCCCTCAAAAGCCATCAGTTCACCAATGCTCTTACAACGCGGCAGCGCCTGGAGGGTTTCTTTCAAAAATGCGGAAGCCTTTGATAACGATTCAACATCCACTAACATGGCATGATCGCGTAAAGCCCGTTCGATGACTTTACGGGAGTTGTAGATTTTTCCCACCAGGAAAGATGCAGCCACCGGTAAAGACAGATCGTTCTTTTCAGATATCTCATATTGTTTCTTTCTCAGCAACACATTTCCTTTGACTTTTCCGGTGATGCGAGCCAAAAAGTGGCCATAAGGGGTCAGAAAACACAAACCAATATTCCTCTCTGCACAAGCCCCCATCAATCCAGGGCTGGCGCCCTGATAGCTAAAGCAGACAATATTCTCCAAATTATGCAGCGGAAGGCGCACAGAGCTGTTCTCATCCTTCTTGACGACCACATTTTCTCCATCAAGAGATAAATATGTTTCCGGGCTGGTAACGTATAAAACATTTCCGAGTTTCTTCATACTGTTCACCCTCCTCATCCGGAATCGTCAATGTGTTGTTGAATATATTTTGAGGCGCTCACTGAATCTTCTTGTAATTCTGGCAGGCAAACCTCTGCTAAAGAACAGGAGCGGCAGCCTTTGAAGGGTCTCACCCGCGGCGTGTACCCTCGCTGAAAATAGGCGTGCATTTCATCTGCCATTTCTTCCACCAGGCGGCGCAACTCACCATTCAGCTCAACCTCAATTCGATGACGAATTTCTCCATAATATAAAAACCCGGCTGGGATTGCCACCGAGAGCATTTCCTCCAAACATATTGCTTGGGCACATAATTGGGCATTATCACAAGCATCCGGTTTTGGTTTGCCGCGTTTATATTCCACCGGCGCCGGTTGGTACAAGCCATTTTTCCCCGGCAAACTGACGCCCTCTGAAGACAAGGTGAACTCTACAACATCGCAGATGCCGGTGAGCCCCAAGCGGTACGAAGCAACCGGTACCGAACGGGCAGTGATGACCCCATTTCTGGTCTCTGTCAAGAAGGGGTCATCTACCCGTTGATGTAAAAGTTTTCCCTCCGCAGTCAAAACATTATCCTGCCATTGCCGCTCGACATGAATTAGCGCCCATTGTCTTCGGCAAAACAGAAAGTGTTGAATACCGGAGAGAGGCAGCAGTTCGTCGCTGGTGTATTCGTGTTTCATCGCGTTAGTAGGTTATTGTGAGCGATGGCCGAGTGCCGCAAAGCGGCCTATCGAGACCGAGGTAAGCAATCTCTCGTCGTGCAGGGAGATTGCTTCACCACAAAGAGTACGGCTCACAATAACATTGGATTCTTACAACTTCTCTACCAGCGTTACACCCTGGGGGATATCGGAATTATTCACCGTCCAATTCTTCGCAATTCAAACCATCCAGGTCGTCACGCTTGATGTCATAATCGTTAATATCTTTCGGCTCATCCTTGTCATCCTTGACCTTGACCTTCAGTGAGCGATGGACTTTGGCGGAAGAATATTGCCCGTTGGGGCTGTTATGCTCCCACCAATAGACCTTATAAACTTCCATGCTTCCTTCGGGGCGGGCGGATGAAGCGTCATTGCGGAACAATGTTCTCAACGCTTCTTTGATGGCTTGCGCATCCTCATCCGAAAAGCCCGTTTTGCTCGCAAGTTGCGGATTCATACTGCCATAGAAGACGTACACGCCATGGTCAACGCGGTGCTTCATGCCCATGGTGTCGGAAGCGCGTTTCCCTTCTTCTCCTTCCTTGCCTTCCGCGGTGCTAACACTCTTGGTGATTTGAATGCTAGCTATGCGGTTTTCTACTTTCGCAACCGAAAAAGCGCTATGAATTGAAACGGGACCGCGGATTCCGATGGAAGCCCCTTGACCTTTTGATGCACCCTTGATAGGAAAGACTTGACCAAAGGCGCGCACATCCAGCCATTTTTCGCAGGCTTCTTTTTGATACTTTTCATCTTCCTTTTTAGGGTCGGCTTTTATTTCCTTGCTTGCACGGGCGAGTAGGCTTCGGTAATTATCACCTTCTTCCCGATTGTCGTCTGACTGGACAAAAATCTTTTTGCCCATGTTCATCAGGCGGTTGCGAATCTTGCGCTTGATGGCAACGTCAGAAATTTCGCCCAATCCCTCGTAAGTGACACGGGGGCGATTTCCTGTGAGCGGGTCGCCATTGGGGTTGGCGTGTTGGACAGTCACAATTACAGCAAAGTCAATTTTCTTAGATAGGGTGGTCATGGTTTTATCTCCTTATAGGATCAATATGAAGTTTAAAAGTTTTATTCTTATGACTCTTCGTTGTTGGTGTCATCGTTATCATCATCTTCGATGATTTCTTCGTCAGTTTCATCTTCAATGTCAGGTGCGTCAGCGCCTTTGATGAATTTTCTCAATTCTTCCCACTGACAGTAATACCCAAGCAGGTATTCGCCTGTGAGCGGGTCGTCGGACATATACTCTTCAGGAACAAATTTACTGCACACTTCGGCAATTTGGTCTTTGTACCATGCGGCTGTACCTGCTGGCAATCGCCAAAAGTAGGGCGGCAGGGCGTCATGGATTTGTTTCCATGTTCGATATGGACGCTGCGAGAATTGTTGCATCATGCGAGCGGCATTCGTTGGGCGTTTTTGCTTTCCTTCTTCATCGCGTAACGCTCTGGCTTCAAGATGGTCGGCAATAGCCAATAACCTGCCGTAAAGATAGTCTCTGTTGGTGTTGGTTGGGTCAAGTGTCATAGGATACTCCTTTTGAAAGTTGTCGAATGTGAATTTTCGGAATAAAGCGCAAGCAATGGTCAGCGCCTTGTGCCAAGTGTATTCATCGTCTTTGTAAATCTTTTTATCGTTGGCGTCATACAGTCCCATGCGTTTGGATGCCTGGCGCGATGCCACTTCGATAAAGTCGCGCGGCAGGGAACGCCCTTCCACGACACAGGCAAGCAGGCGACTAACTGTGTGATGTTTGATTTTTGACCCTGCTTTTTGCCCGTGAATTACTTCGGCAATGTCCAAAAGTGCTGGCGCAAAAGGTTTTCTGTAGTACTTGCGCAAGTAATAATGTTTCCACGCGCATTCTTTATGCCATTTCTGAATGTTTGCAAGATAGACTTCTGGCTCAAATTCCTGATAATAGGTGATCGCCATTCGTCCTTGCGACAGGGCATCGAGCGCAATGATATAAATTCCTTTGGTGTCTTTCAAGTCTTCTTTGTAGCCAAGCATCCTTTTTTCGAGCCGTGTGGCAAAGTCTTGACCGACCGTTGGTTTTTCTGCTTCATCCTCGGATTGAGCATTTCCATAAACATCAATTTCGGTCGAGCTTTGGAATGGCTGTGGGATTTTCTTTTGTGCGGATGACCATGCCAGAACAGTTAACCCAGGCGCTTTTTTTCCGCCGTCCTGTTCCCAAAAAATTTTTCCTTGTCTATCAATCAACCACGCCAGCACATTGTGCGCTTTTTGAGACGTTTCCAACCCTACAAGGCAAGCAGCGTCACCTGCTTCGCCTAAACGTCCGTAATAGTTGATCATTTCCTTGTCATTTGATGATACGAGTTTAGGATTGTCTCCTTTTCTACGAATATATTTCGGATGTTTATCTGTCAAGATGACTTCTTCGCCTGTAACATAACAAAAAGCGCCGCTTTCCGACTTTCTCGTGCTGAGATAATAGTACTGCCAGCTTTGCCACAGAGTTTTGTCTCTCCAGGTGTCCATCTCTGTTCCATCATCTATTTCGACACGCCAACGCACGACAGCATCTTCCTGGTCCGTAATGCCCGGTACTGCAAATATGTCTAGGGTATCTTTACTCCTTTTTACATCTTTCTTTGCGAGAAATTTTCCGTCAGCGCCCAGGTAAAGAATGCCATAATGGGCAAGGTCTTTGACCAATGTCCCTTTTTCGATGTATTTCAAAACTGCGCGCGCTTTTGGATGTGAAAACGCAGAGTTACACCAACCTGACAAAAGATTCCGATATTGTTCATGGATTTCTTTTGGGTTTCGTTTCTTTTTGCTGCCGTCTTCTTGTTCTTGATAGGCTTTTGGCACTTTGCCACCACACTCGATGAAATCTTTAGCCACGTATCGAAGTTCCTCCACAAAAGGATGGGACGTTGGAGTTCCGCCCGTTTTGCTGGCAGACTCTTCTGTGGCGGGGATAATGGTGGTCATTTCGTTTCTGTTTGTAATTGGACGAGCGCCCTGGATGTTTCCGTCCTCGTCAAGAACGATCACAATATGAGCATCTTTGGTGATGTGACACAAAGGCGCAAGCGGTCGTTTCCCATCAGGCGGATATTCACCTATCCATGCGGCGCAGTAATTATAGGTTTCGTGGAGTTTTTGCATCCAACTCATTACAAACCTCCTCGTAAGGCTCCAACAAACGCGGCTCTTGCAAGCCAATCGATTTGGGCGGACGGGCTGTATATTCCCTGACGTTCCGAATCAGTTTCGGGTCGCAGTTTTTTGGGTGGGTGAACTTAACAATCCCATTCTTCATTTCGGGACGCCAAAAGCGCGCTTGGATTTGGTTGTTCCCCGTTTCGTCAGGATAGTTGAAGCCATGAAACATCAAATCGAAATAGATGGTGTCTGTGCCGTCATATTCGCTCTTTCCTTCGCCAAATGTGCATGGCTCGACATATCCCTGGCACTCGCGCGCGCCAATAAAAACATCCCGTCTTCCGCCGCATTTAATCATGCGCTTGGCGATGTTGTGATGTTTGTTTTCGTCGCGATCACCCTTCAAGTCTTCCCTATGCGGATTCCAGTCGAAATATGCCAGCACCTGATATTCCACGTCCATCAGGTAGGTGTAAATCGAAATGTCATTGCCTCCGTTTACATAGCGAACGGGCTTTGCGCCGCGCGGCTGCATTTGGATACGCTTCATCACTCGCATTTGGTCAATGTACCAAATGAAAGTTGGTTTCCAGTATACAGAACTCAAAATTCCTTTGAGCGCTTCATAGGTGGGAATCTGGTATGAGTATTTTTCGCCTCCGATTTTTGTCACTGGGTCGGTAAATAGGGCATATTTGCCATACACCTTGAATTCAACGCTGTTTCTCATTGGGCCTCCTTAAAAACAGAGTACTTCTTGATTTCCTGTAGGATTTTCGCTCCAGCCAATCTCGTTGTCATAATGTTGTGGGTCAAGATAAAAAATTTGGTCGTCTTTTATCTGGTGAATCGCTCCTTTCTCTTGAAGTTTTTCGAACTGTCCGTTTCGTCCACGATACAACTGCACCGAGTAGCGTTGAGCCCGTGTCAGCAACTCACGCTTTTGACGGATGTCAATGTCGCCGCATAGGGCTGTAATGATTTCTTTGCCTTCTTCATAGGGAACAATCACGCCTATGGTTGGCGAATCAATCACGCAAAATAGTTTTGAAGCGGTCATGAACGATTGTTTCAAACTCGCTTCATCAACTTGCCCTTTATATGCGTTTGAATTGCGCCCTAAAAGGTTGAACAAGTTATCGTCATGATTTAGTTCTTTTCCTTTCAAAACACGATAATTTAGTTCATTCGCGCGTCGGTCAAAATACATTTGATAGTATTTCGCAATCGCCTTTAATCCAATTCTATCTCTATCGTAACCATCTGGATTTCTCTCGTAAAACCGCAGAATAGTCTCTGCATAATCTCTCCCAATCTGAATATCGGGCAGTGAAGATAGATTTTCCTCTTGCAAATTGACCACCCACACGCTCCCGCCGTCCTCGCGCAGACCGTGACGGTTGCAGCGTCCCGCCGATTGGGCAATTGAATCCAGTCCTGCCAGCGAGCGGATGACCGCGCCAAAGTCAATATCTACGCCCGCTTCGATGAGTTGCGTGCTGACGCAAATCACGGGTTCTCTGGATTCCAGTTTGGGCTTGATTTCCTTTTCCAGTACATCTTCGCGGTGCGCGGCGCACATGTTTGTGCTCAAATGATACAGCGGCACGCCCAAATTCCGGATTTTGATTTCCTGATACACCGCTAGCGCCGCAGGGCGCGTATTGACTACAATCAACACGCTGCCTTTTTCCTGCAAGGCGCGCTCGGCTAAATCGGCAATTTCGGCGTTCGTCCAGCCGCCTGGCTTGCGCTCGTCATGGACTTCGACGCGTTTCAGTTTCTCGAACAATTCCTCTGGGTTCTGGATGATTTGATACTCTGGCGCAATCGTCAGCCTTCGATATTCGTTAGGTAACTTATCCAGCGGCGGCTGTGTGGCGGTGCAAAGCACGACCGTCGCGCCGCAATCGTGGGTCAAAAAGCGCAGGGCGGCGTTAAACATGTGCGTAATCTTGAGGGGAACATTTTGCACTTCGTCAAAGATGATGACCGAGTTTGCCAGCTGGTGCATTCGACGGGCATCGCGCGTGCCTGAGCCGAATAACGCTTCCAAAAATTGAACCTGCGTGGTGAACACGATCGGCGCGTCCCAGTTTTCTGCCAGCAGGTTGTGGCGATAACGGGTATCCTCTTCAGGCACAAAGTTGGAGTGATGTTCGAGAACGACCTTGCCGCGCTCGTCTTCTCGTTCCAGTATATCCCGTATTTTGTCTGCATTCTGGTCAATGATTGTGATGAAGGGGACGATGTAAAAGACTCTGTCCATCTGATGCCTCCTTGCGTGATGCAGGGCAAAACGCAGGCTGGCTTCGGTTTTTCCACCTCCCGTCGGGACGGTTAACTGGTAAATGCCCTTGGGCTTTTCTGCCGCCTCCAGGCAGGCTTGTGCCACCTTTGCGCGTAGTTGATTGACTTCCAACGCCCGCCCTGGCGTCATTTGGGCAGTTTTTTCCGCGTACTCGGTATACTTCGCTTCCAGCCGGTTGATAAGGACATCCCACTGAACGTACTTGCCATAATTCCGACTCTCCTCATTTTCAGGATGCTCGAAATCGGCGGTGTTCTGGCGGTCGGCTTCCAGGACACAGCTCAACAGGAAACGCGCCAGCAAGCCGTGTTTGAAAGGCAAGGTGACGTCTTTCTCTGCGTCTCTCATGCCCATTAGTTTCTCAAAGAACTGCTTTTCGATTGGCTGGGCGAGAATCTCATCCAACTGTTTTTCGATGTCGGGCAGTTTGCTCCGCGCTTCTGCTAAATGGGTGTTGGCATCTTCTTTCTCGATGCGCCGCTGGAAATCATTAAACCCGTCGGGCTTCAGGCAATCTATCAGCCCTGAATGATGTGAAGCGATTGCCAGCGCCAAGAACTGCGCCAGGATCTTGCCATCCTGCCCTCGATTGGCGAGTTTCTTGTACACCAGTTGCGCCCCGGCGGTGGAATGGTCAATCTCGCCGCGCTTGGCTGTTGAATAATTATCTTCATCGGGGTTAGTCAATCCCTCGTTGGTTTTAAGATAATCTTGGTATTCCTTGCTGGCTTTGCCAAAATCGTGGAGTAGTCCCATTATTCTCCCAATCTTCTTTAACCCCACCTTAGTACATAAACCTTCTGTAATGTCAGCTGTTTCGGTAAGATGTTCAATGAGCGATTGCGCTTTTTTATCACGTTGACGACAATGTGCAATTAATCTATCTCCCATTTCTTGTCTCCGAATTGTAAATCTCAGCCATTTTCTTTACTTCAAACCCTATCATTTGCCGCAACTCAACTGGCTCTATCACTTCCACGTCCGCTCCCCATCCCCGTATCCAGGGAAGCATCTCAAGCGGTTCTGCGATCCACGCATGCCAGAGCAGGCTACCATCCTCCTGGGCGGTAACCTGCTCTGTACGGTGCCAGCGCGTTTCCCCTACGCGGCGCGCAACGCGCGGATTAAATTTCAAAACCACTTCTATAGGCTCTTCCTCAGTGTACCAAATCCCCCACGCATATTTAAGTAAATCCGCAGGATTAAAATCTACTGGGATTTGATATTTTTGAGTTGTAAGTTCTATTCGCTCAATCCTTTCTATTTTCAAGGTCCGCAGTGCCTCTGGTGGTTCACGGAATCCGATGACATGTATCGCCTGCCCGACTGCATACGGCTCAATAAAATATGGTGAGAAGAGATACTCATTTATCTGTCCATTTTCTTTGCGATGCCAAACTTTCGCTTTTCGCTCCTCCGCCCAGCTTAAGGTCAGCATTTCTAACGTCCTTAGAAAATTTGGGTCTTGCTTTCTATCTGGGTCCTCAATGCTGTCTGCAGATTGTTGCAAATGACGGCAAATATGAGGCGCTAATCGTTCTAGAGCTGCGGCTAATTTTCGTAGGGCTGATGCTGCATGGGGATTCTGGCGTTCAATTCGAGTAGTGAGTAACCGTGTGGCGAGATGAATCGCCATTGCTTCATTCAATGAAAACCGAACGTTGAACAAATACGCCGTTCGATCAATTTTCCATCTGTTTCCATCCAAATCATCAAGATAAATATGGGGCGGCATGGATGGTAAGTACCGATGGATGGTCGAACGATTAACGCCTAAACGACGAGCAATTTCTGCAGCCGTTAGACCTTCCGGATGCGATAAAAGGAGTTGTTCGATTTCTATGATTCTCTCCGCTTTTTTTGCTGCTGGCAACATCTATTCCTCCCGCTTGTATTTTTATCTCACATGTTTTATATCTTGATGTATTAATAAGGTCATTTTTACAAATGCTGATATTGTTTATTATAAGAATAACATGTTGCAGGATTGACAACAATCAGAAACGAATATCTCAAAAACGCTTCCCAATCACTTCCCCGTCTTGTCATGGCGACTCACCATTTTTTCACTCTTTACCCGATTGTGTAAAAACCAGCCCTGCCATCTCCGTTGAGGAGAAAAACAGGATATAGTGATATTGTAACTGATACCTGTGGCAGAAAACCTTGGCTATCGTTTTTGTTAGCTTGCGAAGTTAGTTATGGGCAGGTTTATCGGTAATTCTCTTACCTCTTGCCCGCATTTCGATTAAAATGAACCTGGGTGATATCTCTGGAGAGGAGTTTCAGCATGGATGTCTCTGCACAGCAATGTCAGCAAGCAGACCAGCAAGTGATCCGGATCAAAATTCTTGGGCTAAAGGCACAGCAGCGCTATATCGTGCGGCGTGTGGTGCAGTCGGCGCTGGCAGCGTTGCAAAAGGAATACCCCCATTTCAGGGTTACTGTGGATGAGGTGAGTGATTGGGAGACGATCCAGCGATATACGGCAGTGATGATTGCGCCAGCGCTGGTGATCAACGATGAGCTGGTCTATGATCAATGGATCCCAACCAGAGAACAGGTGGAAGGCTGGCTGCGGGAGCGCTTAGACAAGGCGGGGGCTGGTTGAGGAGTTGATCATTCGGGGGTTAGCCGAGTCTATTTATTATTGCGCTTTGTTTTGTGACTCCAAGATTTCCTTCAAGCGGGGATGATCGGCGTATACGCCGCGGTATTGTGGCGGGAGCATTGCTGCGATTTGGCACATGATTTCGTCGGTATTTTGCTGCAGGGCGCGCTCGCGATCCTGGCGGGGGATAGGCGCAAAGTGGATAGGTTTACCTATCCGGACGGTCAATTTGGGGCGTTTGAGTAAAAACACCTTGTAGATTGCGCCTTCCGTTCCATAAATCGCCACTGGCACCACAGGCACCCCTGCTTTGTCCGCTAAATATGCTACGCCCGGTTTCCCTGGCAGTAATCCGCCGGTTTTGCTGCGCGTTCCCTCGGGGGCAATCCCGAGCATCCCGCCTTGGGCAAGGTAATCCCGGGCAGCTTTCAGGGCGCGAAAATCGGCGTCCTCGCGGTGGATCCAGATTCCATTGACGGCATTGATCAGCTCGCGGAAGAAGGGGTAGCGCTTATATTTATCGGCAGCCAGGGCGGTCAGATCGGGGCGGTTTATTAGGATGAAAAGTAAGGGTGGATCAAGTCGGCTGAGGTGGTTCACGGCAACGATACAGCCGCCGCGCTCGGGCAGATTTTCCAGCCCGCTAACTTCTACTCGGGTGAGTAATTTAAACAGAATTTGGAGGATGAACCGTAATATTTTCCGCATAGACTCATGGTGATGAATGAATTTCTCCCGATTATACATGGATTGATCCCCAAAACGAGTAGGATTTTGTAGTTTTCATTTACAATATCTGTATGAGTAAAACCCATTGCCATATTCTGGCAAAGGATCATTTGTGTTAGGAGAAAAAAGGAGGCTGATATGGAGAAAAGGTATGCTGCATTACGCTTGATTGGCTCGGTGTATAAGATTTTGGGAATTATCGTGGGTGTGCTGACGATCTTGATGGTGTTGGGTTTATGCGCCACGAGCATTTTTGGGAGTTCAATCCTGGGTGAGATCGGGCGGCAATATGGAAGCGGGAATGCAATGGGCGGCGCAGGCGGGATTGTGCTGGGGCTGTTGATGAGTTTAGGTGCGATCATCTATGGTGGCGGAATGGCGGTGACTTTATATGCGCTTGGAGAAGGGATTTATTTGCTGATCGCTTTGGAAGAGAACACCCGCGCCACAGCGCTCCTCTTGCAAAAACAAGCCTGACAACCCTTTCTGCGACCAGGGTTGCGCTGCCGCGCAATCAAAGTGCGGATTCGAGAGCAGCAAACGAATTGCGTATGCGGTGATGCTGCCAACGCGCCTAACTGGTCGAGCGTTGCATTGAGCTGGCGGGCTGAGCAGTGCACTGAGCTAATTGAAGTGCTTGTCGAAACCAGCTGGTTAGGTGATGTACTGAGCTTGTCGAAATGTCAGTCGAAACCAGCTGGATGGGCGGTGAATTGAGCCTGAAAAAGCCCTGCCGAAACATCGTTGGTTGAGCCTGTCGAAACCCGCTGGTTGGGCGGTGCATTGAGCCTGTCGAAAGTCCTGTCAAAACCGAATAACGGCGGCTTTCGATGCGCAGCGCACGCTACTCAACCAGCGGTGTTCCAAGTATGACGATTTTAACGGTATAATCACTCCCATGATTCGTTCCTCCCATCCGCTTCGTATCTGGTTCATTTTTCTGAGCCTGTTTTTATTTGCGTGTCAACCCAATCCCCAAAATAATACCCCAACAGCAAGTCCTGCTGCAACGGCTACAATTGCACCTCCAACCCAAACCACCCAACCAATGGCTGCGCTCGTAAATGGAGAGGGTATCCCGCTGGCTGAATATCAGGCAGAGCTGCAACGTTATCAAGCCGCACTTGGCACGGAACTGGCAACCAATCAAAAAGAACAGGTGCTGAATGATTTGATCGATCAGCTTTTGTTAGCACAAGCAGCAAAAAAAGAAGGGTTTGTTGTGGATAATGTGATGGTAGAAGAGCGCCTCAAACAGCTCAGCGAACAAATGGGCGGCGAGCAGGTTTTACAAGCCTGGATGCAACAGTTCCATTATAGCGAAGGTGATTTGAAGGATGCCCTGGCTAGGCAGGTCGCTGCGGCTTGGATGCGCGATAAAATTTTTTCCCAGACCCCAAAAACTGCTGAACAGGTGCATGCCCGCCAGATTTTACTATATCAAGAAGAGAAGGCTGCTCAGGTATTGGAATTGCTAAAAAGCGGGAAAGATTTTGCCAAGCTGGCAGAACAGTATGATCCCCTCACCTATGGAGACTTGGGTTGGTTTCCCCGCGGCTTTTTGTTAGACAAGAAGTTAGAAGAGGTCATTTTTTCGCTTGCCCCTGGGACCTTCAGCGATATTGTGCATACCCAGGCAGGTTATCATATCGTCCAGCTTATTGAGCGCGATCCAAACCGAGCTCTGGAAGCCGATGTGTATCAAGCACTCCAATTGGCAGCATTACAGGCCTGGCTGGATCAACAACGTCAGGCAAGTCAGATTGAAATCTTAACCCATTGATAGATGGATTTTGGGAGGGGCTTCGATGGATAAAAATGAAACTCCGCAGGTTCGCCGGTCACCATTAAGGTTTTTGACTTACTTTTGGAATTGTGCCACCGTGGTTTTGCTGTTGATGACCTTCTGTGTTCTCGGAGCCGCATTGGTCATCTTTCTCAATCCGCGCAGTGGGTTAAACCCGTTTCCACCCCCGCCCTTGCCCGAAGTAATGCAGTTGCCCAGCCCGACACCGACTGCGATCCAAATTTTGCCGCCCACCTGGACGCCTATTCCCACCCGCACCCCTCGTCCAACGAAAACTCCAACCATTACTCCCACCTACACTGCCACCTTACCGCCCACGGCTACCGAAACCGCTACGGCAACGTTATTAGCGGAGGAAGAGATACGTTTTAAGTTGAGCACAGGCAGCCCGAAAGCGGTGGCAGTTAACAGGTTTCACCCTGAAGCAGGCTGTAATTGGTTAGGGGTGGCCGGCCAGGTCTTCGATGAAAAAGGGACACCAGTAGCAAATGGATCAGTCATTCTCATTGTTTCAGGTTGGCTTGGGGAAAATTACATTGAGAAAACCGGTATTGTTGGGATGGCGCCGCAGTATGGTCCAGCCGGCTATGAAATCGTGCTCAGCGATTCACCGGTTGCCACCCAGGGGAGGTTATCCATACAACTCTTTGACACACAAGGAAAGCCGCTCACCAATCCCGTATCGTTTGATACCACGGATTCTTGCGATCAGAACCTGATCTTGATTAATTTTTCGAGAATAGCGGGAAAATAAAAGGAAATCTGGGAATACCCGGCAGAAAATATTCCCTTCTGCCATGGGCCGGTGGGGCGGATGGTATCACGTCGGCTGACGAAAATGGCATGGTTTGGGTTAAGCCTGCGTTATTCTTGTTTGCAGTGACAATAACGATGGAGCGTTCTTTGCGACAGAAGCAATCTCCATGCTTGGGTGGGAGACTGCTTCGCTTTGCTCGCAGCGACAATAACCATACCGTCATTGCGATGGAGCGCTCGTCGCGACAGAAGCAATCTCTCTGCTTGGGTGGGAGACTGCTTCGCTTCGCTCGCAGCGACAATAACCATACCGTCATTGCGATGGAGCGTTCTTTGCGACAGAAGCAATCTCCATGCTTGGGTGGGAGACTGCTTCGCTTCGCTCGCCGTGATAATAACCGAGCTGTCATTGCGATGGAGCGTTCTTTGCGACAGAAGCAATCTCTATGCCTGGGCGGGAGACTGCTTCGCTCGCAGTAACAACAACCGAGCTGCCATTGCGATGGAGCGTTCTTTGCGACAGAAGCAACCCCCATGCCTGGGCGGGAGACTGCTTCGCTTCGATCGCAGCGACAAC
>Ga0078972_1008242_pt1 | contig 22044 bp, 10 predicted proteins | sample YelNatPaOPGAMG01_FD_67568 | JGI IMG/M metagenome (GOLD analysis project Ga0078972, IMG submission 67568) | Hot spring thermophilic microbial communities from Obsidian Pool, Yellowstone National Park, USA - OP-RAMG-01 (SPADES assembly) (version 2) | ecosystem: Environmental > Aquatic > Thermal...
TGGCGCCGAGACTTCAACGAGGTTCGTCCCCACAGCAGTCTTGGACGGATTCCCCCAGCGCAGTTCGCCGAGCAACATCGAAGAGAGCAGTTAACCTTGAACCCCGGACTCCTACCGTAACCCTGGTACGCCTACAGGGGGCAGGTCATCGATCCCTCTTGCACGCGCTGGCAAGGCACGACCATGGAGCCTTGGGGGCTCTGTGAGTGGGTGCGTCAGTTCAGGTCACGGAAGTGACCGTTCTCGTGTTGATCAATGCCTGCAAGTGCTCGTGTAGCGAACCGGGGACCGACCCGCCCCGGATCAGGACGCCCGCTTCCATGTTCCGGTCCATAGCATGACCTGTCAGGTTGGCGCTAGTGATGAAGCAGACGGCGCCGTCGGCGACGGCGACCTTGGCGTGGACCCGCCCATCCGCAAACGGGGCTGCTCGCTCACGCCAGGCGTAGAGCTTCGCGTAGGGAACCAGTGTCCTCATCTTGCCGATCACGTCGAAGGTGATGCTGCCCCCGTGATCCTGTGACGACTCGAGGAGCATCGATATGCTCACCCCCCGTGCGCTCGCGTCGTTCAATGCTTTGACGATGGTCGAGACGTCGTAGGCTACGAAACTGGTGACGAACAAGGTTTGCTTGGCCGCACTGATGACCTGCAACAGCGCCTGTTCGGTTCGGCGCGCCGAGACGAAGGGCGTCGTCGGCCCCGTCCACACGAGCTCGATCGACTGCTGCTTCGACACGCTCTCGAATGCATGACCGGCGGCGAGGAGCATCGAAGCCAACTCGCCGGAACCGACCGACGTGCTCCGCCAAGCATCGACGAGACGATCGACGACGGCTTTGGCCGTAGCCGTGCCGACGACATCCGACAGGGCGGCGTTCGCCTTCGCGTCCTCGATCTTCCGAATCGCGTCCGCCAGCACCCGCACTTTCTCCGGCGAAACGAGACAGACCACGGCCGTGACGGCTTCCAGGAGTCTGTCCATGTCACAGCCCGGCGAAGAATGCGGCGCTCCCTCGTTCGAGGGTCGGCACCAGCAAAGACCTGTCGAGGTAACGGTTGCCCCGCTCGCAGGAGGTCTCCGCGACCAGGCTGCACGCATGGCACGCGGCGGCGTGGAGCGAGCGATCCTTGCCCGGGTCGTGCTCCGAGCAGAGCGGGTCGGACGAGCAGACCTTCGCTCGATTCAGGGCCTGCCGCACCAGTCGGCCGAGGTTCTCGGGTCTACCCAGGTCGACGAGGCCACCCAGCGTCCCGTCCGAATCGGCCGCCGCCGTGTAGATGAGTATGCCCGCGTGTCGATTCTCGGCATCGGCGTAGATCCGTTCACGGATGCTCGCCGCGTTGTAGCCACATTCGAGTGCCAGCTCGCGGATGAGCAAGTGCGATAACGTGTGGAGCATGGCATAGCGGATACCCGGATAGCACTCGTTCGGATCGAGGTGGCGCGAGTTCCGCCATCCCCGATGCCCAGCCATGAGCATCCGATCGACCTCTTGGACGCCCGTGAGCGCCTCCCACGCCTGTATCGCCTCCTCGCTGAACTGGATGAAGATACCCTCGCCATGCACCTGGCTCGCCGGCACCCAATCTGGCTTGCGACGCGCGAGAGCCGCCATCCGAGGGCGCTCGTCCGGATCGCTCGACTCCTCGGGCGCTTCCACGCGGGTGAAGCCCAACAGGGCATTGACCTCTCGGAGCCTCTCCAGCAGCAACACTCTGCGGATGTACTGCTCGAATCCGGCCGGCGTGTCCACCTTCTTGCTCATGAAGTGTGGGTAGTCAGCCGGCGGATCGGCTACCGTCAGGACGTCCCACTCCGGCCCTTTGATATCGGCCTCGCCGACGATGTCCCGCCCGCCCCCGTGGCGATGCGCTTCGATCGCCGCCCAGATGGCGGAGGCCGAATACTTGTCGATGCCCGGTAGGACTCCGGTCTTCTTCAGCGTCTTCACCGTCACGGCGACGGCGGCCTCCGAGTCCAGATCGTCGAAGAACTCCCAGCCATCCTGGATCAGTTGGGCGAGCGGATCTTTGGCCTGGGGGATGGCGAGTGCGGAAAGGGTGATCGGAAACCAACCGTTCGTCGACCCCAAGAGGATGGCCCGCGCCTCTTCGTCACAGTCGTCGTCGAAATGGTCCAAATGAGGATGCCTGCCTCGACAGCTCGGCAGGTTTTCCTTCCCAGCCTTGCCGAAAGCTTGCGCCATGCTGCGCGATGCCCCACAGGCATCGCACTTCACCCATAGGTTCTCGGTCTGCAACGAGGCACCGCTCTCGAAGAAGCGCAGCGTACCCTTGCAGTCGCTGTTGCCGCCGTGGACGAAGTAATGCCAGGGAAAATCGTCGAGGTGCCCATTACGGCAAGCCAACAGGAATCGCGCGGGGACCGCGTCGGCATCCTTGGCCGGCTGATCGCCCTTGGAGCCGCGACAGGCCTTGTGGACGAAGCGGGTGCGCTCCGGACGGAATCGATGCTCCTTGATCTCGAACAGACCGGTATCGAACGGAGACAACAAGCCGCACTTCACGCAGCGCATCCAGCGCGGGAACGGACGGACGGGAACGCCGATGTTCGCCTCCGCCGACCACGGATCGACGAGCTCGCTCTTCTGGAACGGCGGCACGCGCAGGTTCTCCACCTGCGGCCCGAGGGCCCTGCGAACGGCGGCGAGTAGGCGCGTTTCCTGGATCGGCTGACAGCGGTCCTTCTCCCACTGGTCGATGCCCAGCGTCACCACCGACAGGTTCGGTAGGTCGATCAGCGCGCCTGGGCCATACGTCCACAACAATTGGCTCGGCCGAACCTCGCCCACGGGTGTTCGATCGGTCATCGTCAGTCCTCGTCACTCGACACCGGACGGGGCTTCCAGCCGTGACCGTCCGATAGGCGCCCCGTGTTCATGATCAGCCGCACGCCAGGCTCGACCTCGCGCATCGACATGGGGACCGTCCAGTTGTCCCACGCGTGGATGCCGGGCGACTTGATCAGCGGAACCATCGTCGCCGCACGTTCGCCGCGTTTCTCGTAGGCCAGGATTCGTCCGGGGACACTCGCTTCCTTGGCCCACTCGTCGGCTCGTTCCTTCAGTTCACGTTCGGCCAGCGCCTCGATGGCGCGGTTCTCGCTGACGTTCAAAGCTCTCCTCTTCAGCACTTCGATGGCTTCGAGGACCTCGGGCTTGTCGGGCCGGTCGAGAGCGGCCGCTCCCTCGTTCGGGCTGAAGTCGGCGTACTCCAGCCGCATCAGACTCAGCAACGCGCCGGTCAGCCCGCGATCCATGGCACGAGGCGAGAACGGTGTCACCGACTGCGCCTCCACGTGCTTGTAGAACGTCGCGTGGTAGTGCTCGAAGGTCTCGTAGTGCGAGAGGTCGCGTGGTCGTGCCCACGTGAGCACCGTGCAGACGAGCCCGGGGAAGGACCGGCCCACACGGCTGGTCGCCTGGATGTACTCGGCCGTGCCTTTCGGCTGCCCGTTCACCGCCATCAGGCCCAGCCGGTTCACGTCGACGCCGACCGACAGCATGTTGGTCGCCAGTACCACGTCGATGGCGCGGGTATCGCCCTCGTTCCATTTCGTCACGTACTTACCCGCACTCGAATCGAGCGTGGCCTTGAACTTGACCTCGAGGTCGTCGAGGTACTTCGGGATGTCCTGGCTGGAGACGCGCGACGTCAGCTCGCGGATGTTGCTGACGCTGCGCTGGGCGAGCGCGGGCCGCTCGACCATGCTCATCTGCACGCGGTACGAACGCGTCTGGACGTCGTCCTCGGCTAGCCGTCGCATCCCACCCAGCTCGCGCAGTGAATTGAAGTAGCCGACCATCGTCATGTATGGGTCGGCTACCTCGCCGAAGCGCTCGAACAGGGCTTGTGCCGCGGTGAGGAAGGCGGTGTAGACGCGAATCAGCATCGCAGGACGCGAGCTGCCAGGCGAGCATACGCCGAGGTAGCGACGCCCAGGCCGCCGATCGATAGGACGCTGGACCGAGAAGTAGTTGTCCTCCACGTCCAGGCCATGCGGCGGGAACACCGCCACGCGCCGCATGAACACGTTGTTCACCTGTTCCCTGGCTTTGCGGACCGTCGCCGTGGACGCGACGATCTTCGGCTTGATCGTCTTGCCGTCGAGTGTCCACCCGCACAGCTCGTCCACCGCCGATTCGTACAGGCCGACCATCGTGCCCAGCGGGCCGCTGATGAGATGGAACTCGTCCTGGATGATCAGATCCGGCGGCCGGATAAGGCTGACGGGCTTCACCGCCGCCGCGGGCAGGCCCTTGGATGCGCGGTGGCCGGTGTGGCACTCGCAGCCGGGCCAGAGCAGGCCATGGCGCTCGCATTCCCGGCTTACCCGGCCGAACAGCGTGCGCACCTGGCCACGCCACGCCATCATGGCGAATTTGTCTACGGTGGCGATCATCATCGTCGGCGGACGATGGTAGATCTCCTCGTCCACCGTCAGCACCGGGATGCCGGGATGCGGGGATTTGCTCGACTTCCCTCTTGAAAACTCGCAACGGCCCTTTTTGTCGTCACAGAAGACGAGCGTGCGCCCGCGATCCTTGTCGACGTCCACGTCGCGACCCGGCGCGATGTCGGAGCCACACCACGGGCAACTGGTCAACTGTACGGGGGACGTGGCCCCGGCCTGGTGTCTGCCGGGATTGCGGATGTCATCGATGGCCCGATGACTGTCCTCGGTCGTCCCCGGCGTCACCCTGTTGCCGACCCAGAGACCGATGGTGAAGGGTTCGTGTCCCAAGCAAGTGTCACCATTGGCCAGGGCCTCGCGGCGCAACGCCTCCATCGCACAGATCAGTGCCGTGGCACGCTGGAACTGCTGCAAGGTCAATAGCCGCAGGGTGTAGCGCATGATCACAGCCAGCCCGCGCGAACCGTCGTAGCCGCCGAGCTTGCCCTGCAGCCTCCGGATCGCCATGGCGAAGGCCGCCACGCCCAAATAGGCCTCGGTCTTGCCACCACCGGTAGGAAACCACAGCAGGTCGGCGTGGGCCTCCACGGGCTGCACGCGATCCGCGTGCATGGGATCGGCCAACGAGGGGATCGACAGCAGCAGGAACGCCAACTGGAACGGACGCCAGGAAGGCCTCTCGCTCTTCTCCAGCTCGCCGAGATCGGGATCCTCTCCCCGACGCCGTTTCAGAGCATAGACGCTGCGCACGCGCTGTAATGCCATCGCGCGGTTGGCGAAGCGGAACGCGGCCAAGGCCTTGTCGTCGTTCTTCAGCGTGTCGATGCCTTGCTGCAGCCGCGCTCGGATCTCCTCGCACCGATCCAACGCCTGGGCAGCCTGCATGTCGTAGCCGACCACGTCCCGGCCGATGCGGCTGCGCTGCTCCGCGATCCACGCCCCGTAGTCGCGGGTCAGCGTGTTCAGCGCCTCGACCAAATCGGCCACGGGAAGCTCGGCAAGGCGCTGCATGTCGAGCAGGCCGCTTACCACCATCTCTCTCATCGCCGGGCGGTCGGCGGGATCCAGACCCGGCGTCTCGGTCACCCGTACCTCGTACTGTGGCACGACGATGGTGCGCACCTCGATGGCCCGCGTCGGGTCGTCCGCGGCCGTCTCCGCATGGACGGCCACGCCATGACCGACCGCGAATTCCACGCGGTTGCGGTAGATCATCTCCAATGACTCGCGCTCGGGATCAATCCCGTCCGCGTCCATCACCGGACGGCGACGGAAGATGGCGCGCTGGGTGGCCTGCGGTTCCGCACGCACGATCAGTGCGGGTTGGAACAACCAGGCCGTATCGCGGTTGGTGTCAGGCTCCTCCTGCGAGTTGACCAGGAACAGAGTCACCAAGCGATCACCCTTGGCGTTCTTGGCCCGTACGGAACCCTGGATCCGTACGGCTGGATGATCCGGGTCGGGTGCCTGGTGGGGGATCGCGCCTTCGGTGAGGGGTAGCACCAGCTTGCCGCCGCAGGGGATGCGTTGCCAGACCTTGGCCTTGGAACCATCCTTGCGGACGATCTCGTGCTCGTCATTGGGCACGCGCTCGTACCGCCCCCAGCGCGCCTCGATTTCGATGCGCTCGACCTCGCCGTCGACACAGAAGGTCATGCCGAAGCTACTGGGCACCAGCGATTGATTGCTGGCGGCGTCGATCTCGTCGGAAGCATCCGATTCGGGTTCCACCCGCCCGGTCGCCGTCCCGAACTCGGCACCCGGTTCGTGCTGGCCGGGCACGATCGGGTCGGTGGGTTCCTCGACTTCTTCCTCCGCCAACGGCCCTTCCAACCCCTCGATGCCACAGGGAGTCGCTTCGCGCGGAGCCAACTTCCCGACCAGATAGCGATCGCGCACGCTCATGTCCACGATGCGCTCGTGCGGGCCGCCGGCAGGGCCGAGCAGGTCGTCCACAACGGCCAGTTGCAGCAGTTCGCGAACGTAGGCTCGGTCTTCGATCACCGGCACGCTCGCGACGGTATGACCGAACGCCTTGGACAAAGCCGAGACGAAGGTCTCCCAGGGGATGCGCCCCACGCTGCCCGAGGAAGGCGGCATCAGCGATGGGCTGACCATCGGGACCGCCGCATCGGCGGCGCATACGCGGTCGAAGTAGATCGTGGTCGTCTCGAGGTCGGATCGGATGCGCAGCACACGCCCGGCACGCATCACCGTCCACTTGGCGTCGAGCACCAGGACCCAGTCGTCTTCGGTGATCGACTGATACAGGCAGCGATCCCCCTTCAACACCAACGTGTAGGGCGCCACCCTGCAATCGGTGCCGAGGCCGTGGTCGATCGCGATCCAAGTATTGAGGTTGGTGCCCATTCGATCCTGCTCTCTCGTCATGATGCGCAAGCCCCATAGGGCACGACCATGTGCACCAGAGCCCTTTCGCCCTTTGTGAGGGTTGCGGCAAAAGTCACCGAGTGCGCCGGCAGGGTACGAACGAAGTCGTGCTTCTCCGTCTGGTAGAAATTGCGAAGGATGAAGTCGATGAACCAGTGCGGAGAAAGAGGAGCGGATACCGGGATCCGGCATCCCTCGACGTCGCCCAAAGTCAAGTGGCAGATCGGATGGACGATGTCTGCGGCCGCTTCGACGTCGTAATCGAACCGGACTGGAAAAGGGACGATGCGTCGCGAGACGATATCGATGAACAGCTCGTCACGCATATATGCATCGGGATCATCCCGAAACGCTCGAAGACTGGGAGACGGATAGAACGCCAAGCGATGTTTCACCAGCGAGCCGTTCTTGAACCGATACAGCAGCTGGAGCAATCCGCCGTCGATGAGCTTGACGCTGTATGAACGCTTCTCACCGAGCTCGCGATGAAGGTCTTGGTAGTCGATATCCCCCATCGCGATGGAGACGTGTTCAGCCCCGTCGAAAGTGACCTCCCAGGTCTCGTCGGATAACTGACGCAATACCGGGAAGTTCTGATCATCGGCGACACCTCGCTCGATCAGGGAAGCGAGTAATCGCGAAAGATCGTCCTTCGTGCATCGAGCAGTCTGTGGTGCAGTCACTTACGCCCCTCCAGCAAACGCAAGAGCTCTGCCCTCGTTTCGGCATCCAGCTTCTCCAAAGAACTTGCGACATCGTCGAGATCGAGTTCACCGGAGACGATTCCGTCGATGGCCTGTTCGAATCCCTTGATCTTCCGCTCGAGACGAGCCTTGTCCGCAGCCGAAAGGTCGCGATGTACGACGCGAAGTTTCGACAGAATCTCGTCGGTCGGGTAAGTGAAATCGAGCCGGAAGTCGTGGCGCTTCAATGAAACGAACTCGTCGAGCAACTTATCCATGCCGCGACCATGGCCGACGATGCGAACCCATGCCTTGCTGCGGGTAATCGCGGTGAACAGCCGGTTCCTCAAACTGGCAAGCCCCGCGCCCGTGGTATCGCAGTCCTGGGCGTTGATGACATACACCATGCCGGCTTCGTTGCCTTTGGCGCGGAAGATGCCGGTGAAAGTCACGGATGGCGTCTCCGTCTTGAAGAACACGTCTGCGACGGTATCCACGCCCGCGAGGTGGTTCTGGATGCCCCGCTCGAACAACGCCTTGCGGATGGGGCTCAGCCGCTCGCGTGCCGAGAGGGGGTCGGGATGGATGACGATGATGTCGTCGTGCCTGAGCTCGTCCTCGGTGAGGTTTCTGCAAATTTGCTTGACGAGCCAGGCGTTCTGCTCAGCCTCACTTTCGAACTTCTGGAAACGAACGAGATCGTCGACTCCAGAGTGCTCCTCCAGGAATCGAGGGCTCGTCTCGTCCGTTCGTTCGAGAACGACATGGGATCCCTTGCGTAGTTCGCCTTCTCGAACCCTGTAACCAATCTCCTCCCACAGGGCCGGCTGATCGAACATTTGCACCAGCCCAGTCTCGGTATTCTTGGTGGGAGTGCGATAGATCCCGAACCCGAGAGAGTGCGCGGTGACCAGAACGGGACGAGAATTGCGATAGCACTTCTGCAAGATCACATCACGCCTCAAGTCGTTTCCGAGCGTGACGTGAGGCCTCCCGTGCTCATCCGCTCCGAAAATCTCTTCCGGCGGTGGAAGCGACGCTCCCGACAGGTTCTGGAGCTCATCGTAGGCGTAGACCAGCCGCTTCGGCTCGCGAAGCATGGAGTAGCAAAGGCGCAGGAAACTCGGTGTAAAGTCCTGCGCCTCATCGACCAAGATGACGTCGTAAAGGGGTTGCGGCAGTCTTGCTGCGCTCAATGCAGCATTGCAGGCGCCATCGAATGCCTTGTCGTTCCCGCCGAAGCGAAGACTGGCGGATCGAAAATCGTGGAAGTCTTGTCCCGATGCCCTGCAGAATTCGTAATAGATCCCGTCTCGCTCGTCGCCGCCTGGCGCCCCCCAGGCATTGACCACTCGAATCTTCGACCAGTCAGGCTCCTCGCCAGACTGCTCGATGCAGAAGTTGGTGATCAACCGCTTGAACTGCCCTTTGAGCGATCGCGTGTGGAAGGTGACGGCGATTCGCCAATCCGGATGCTGGGTGTGCAGATAGGCCGCCTTGAGCGCCAGCACGATCGTCTTTCCCGAGCCGGCCAGCCCGCGGATTCGCTGAACGCCATCGACGGTTTCGATGACCGCTCGGTTCTGGCGATGATCCAGCGTCGCTATCGAATCCTCGAGGCGCTTGAGCTTCGCCCCTCTGGAATCGGGACGAGTGACTTCCCTCTTGGAGCGGCTCTTGCGAATGGACGACAGGCTCTCGATGGCGGAGAGCGTCTGGCGATACAGCTCGTCGTCGGCCTCTTCCCACGTCGCTTTGGCGATGATCCCTGCAAGACTTTCGATATTGGCGATGGCGTACCCTTCTCGAGCGATGCGCCCCACGTCCGAGATCGCCGGGGCGAAAGTGACGACGTGGAGAGCGGGAAGGAGGCGGCGCCCCCTGACCAGATCTTTGTGGAGCCTGAGCTTCGCCTCGATCTTGTTCGCGATGTCGTCCTGGCGTGAGGCATAGTCGTCGACATCGGTACCTTCGACGAGGTCGAAGAGGATGATCCCCTTTTCCGGACTGACCAGCGTCGCGTCGATGGAGGACTTGCCTTCCGGGGTCGCGATGAGTGGGTAACCAAAGAAGCAGGCGCCAGTCAGACCATCAATGCCTGACAATGCTTCGATCAGTAATTCCGAGGCGGCGGGTTTTCCGTTCGCGCCCCGCGTGAATTCGATTCGGTTCATTGATTCTCTCCTGGGGAGATCTGGGATTCGATGGCCCGATACCGCGCCCCTCGCCGCTCTCCTTGACGTTCGACGCGGCCGGTGGCGACGAGGTCGGCGACGGCCGCGTTCCATTGGCCGTCGGTGAGGCCGGTGGCGGCGATGATGTCGGACTTGGCGTGCCAGCCGGGATGGGCTCGTAGGTAATCGAGGATCGCGTGCGCTGGGGCCGTGTCGGTGGTTTGCGTGGAGGACGAGGAGCGCATCGCCGGGCGCGGCGCGGCGGAAGCGGGCGTCTGATCGAAGGCCAATGCGGATTGCGTCGGCGCATCCTCGACGGTGCGACGGGTGCGAGTCGTGCGCCGGGTGGTGCCGGCGGTAGGACCATGCAGGCCCTGCGCGACCTCCTCCTCGTAGCGCTGGCGGTTGAGTTCCGACAGCCGCCGCAGCACCTCGACGCGCGCGGTCTCGGAAATGGTGAAGCGGACGCGGTCGTTCTCGGGCAGATACGGCACTTCGTGGAAGCCGTGGCCGAGGTCGAGATCGTCCCAGCCGTAGGCGCGGGCGACGGCGAGGTCCATCTCGCGGTGGAGTTCGCGCAATTCCTCGATGCGCGCGTCGTGTTCGGCGGGGTCATGGAAGCGGTTGTAGAGCTTGGTCAACCCGACACGATCGCGTCGCATCACATCGGCACGTGCCGAGTGGAAGCGGTCTCCGAGATTGTCGAGAACGTCTAGTCGTTCATCATCGGAGACATTCGGGAAGGGAAAGGGCTCGAACGTATCGGTCGGGCTATACCGCAAATCGTTCTTGAGTCGGGAGGCATGTTGCCAAGTGAAGGCCGCATGTAAGTTCGATTGCAATAAAGCAAAGACCCACCCCCGGTCGGATGAAAACACCACCACCTGCTCCGAAAAAATGGAGTTGACGCCCACGAAACTGAAAGCCAATGTCTTGCTGACCCTCGTAATGGCCAAGATCCGGCCAAATTGACGCCGAATCGGAGACCACCCTTCCGGATGCCGCTCGAAAGAATGATCGTGGCCGATTGCGTGGTATAAGCCAGGCCTCCCGTTCCAATGCAACCACCACATGGACATGATGTTGCGGTAGGACTTTTCCTTGCTCTTCTCGAGCCGCTCCGGGTAGACGCGTTTCTCGATCCAACGCCACGGCAAATCGTATTGGCGGGCGCGCTCCTCCGACCAGTCCCAAAAGTTGATCACCCAGCGGCTGGCCCGCTGTTCGGGATCGGAATTGAGATCCTCTCCGTTGAGATAGGGGAAGATCACGTCGGCGTTGCGCGGCTCAGCATCGAGCATCCGCTCCGCCTCGTCGGGCGTGAGCACGAAGCCCATGCCGTTCACGATGGAGCCGACGAAGGCCATGCCCTCATTGGCCTTCAGCCGCTTGGGGCTCCACTCTTCACGACCCGAGAGGAAAGCCGAGACAAAAGGCACCGGACGACCAAGCAGCGTGCGTTCGCCATGCCATTCGCCCTTGTGGACATGGACTCGGCTGGTGACGACCGCGGCCTTGCCGGGCCAGGGTTCGTTGGGGTAGGCGGCGTGGATAACCGCGCCGTTACGCACCATCCACTCGAGCCCGCCTTGACGGGTATCGCCCTCGGCGATGGTGTTGACGGCGAGCAGACCAAAACCTCCGCCCTCACGCAGCAGGTCGAACGCACGGCGGAAGAAATGCGCGACCAGATCGGAGTTCTTGCTCGCAGGCGGATGAATGGCGGCGAGGAATGTGTTGTATGTCGTGCCCAGAACCGTGCTTATGCGCTTGCCGCCGAGGAAGGGCGGATTGCCGACGATGGCATCGAACCCGCCCTGTCCGACGAACACCTCCGGGAACACCAGCGGCCAGTGCAAGGGTCGGCGCGGCGGTTTGCCAGGCGGCAGGTCGGTGGCGAGGCGCTCCCTGGCTCGGCGGCGTAGGGCGGCGAGTGCGGCTTCGTCGCCGGCGATGGTCCGCTCGGCCTCGATGGCGAGGGCGGCGAGGGCATTCTCCAGCGCCGTACCGCTGCCACCGGTGGCGAAGACTTCGCCGATGAAGGCGTCGGCGAGGCATTCGGCCGTCTCGAGTTTCCGGCGTGCCTCGGCATCCAGATGCGCCATGACCTCCACGTCGCGGATGTCACGGATCGGCATCTGGCGCAGTCGCTGCCGCAGCTCGATGGCCTCGTGCACGGCCCGTTCGATGCTCGCGAAAGAGCGAAATGCAGCAAAACCATCGATCCGCGGCGACATGCGCAGATGCGTCAACTGATCCAACCGATGGATGCCGAGCAGGCTGTCGCCGCAGCGCAGGGCGTGGTCGAGGAAACCGAAGGGACGACCCTTGGCGAGGGTCACGAGCCACAGCGAGAGCTTGGCCAGCTCGACCGCCAGCGGGTTCAGGTCCACGCCGTAGAGGCAGCGCTCGGCCACCAGGCGGCGGGCGACGAGGGTGCGCTCCTCGAGGTCGCGCGGCAATGGCTCGACGTCCGCGCCGGCCTCAGCCACCCGGCCATAGATGCCCACCGTGTGACCCTGGGCCTCGGCCCGCGCCCAGGCCTCCACCAGCCGCTCGGCGAGCCAGCGGCAGGCCTGCACGAGGAAGGCGCCCGAACCCATGGCCGGGTCGCAGATATTCAGGTCGAGCAATGCCCCGGGGGGGCTGAGCTCCCACTCGGCGCGCGGTTTGCCTTCCGCCGGGCCGACGTAGGCGACTGGGGTGAGCGTCTCGGCGACGATGGCCTCGGTGAGGGACTTCGGCGTGTAGTGCGTGCCGGTCTCGCGCCGGTCGGAGCCGGTGGTGACCACGTAGGCTCCGGCCGGATGGATCAGCGGATAGCCCCAGGGATCCATCCTCAGCAGATGGGCATAAGGGCGGATCCGTTCGGCGAGGGCGGAATCGCCATGGCAGGCGGTGAGCACCTTGCCCGCGAGTGCCTCGTCCACCGGGCGGGCGAGGTCGTTGCGGATGCGGCTCTCGGAACTGCCCGACCGCTCGCGCAGCAGCGCGACCAGGCGCTCGGTGCCGTCGAGTCGGGCGGATTCGAGCTCGGCCAGCGTGATCCAGGGCGACTGGGCGCTCTTGGTGGCGTCGAGCTCCAGCGTGACGTCGATGGTGCGCTTGACGGTGCGCTCGAGCAGGCCCTCGTAGACGTAGCCGATCTGCTCGACGTCCAAGGCGCGGTAGGAGAGTGTGCGGCCGTCGAAGGTCTGGATGGCCTCGAGCAGCAAGAGCACGGTGCGGTCGTCGATGGGCAGGGGATCGGCAGGGTCGGAGCGCCAGTGGCTGCCCTTGGCACGGCCCTCGAGGAATGGGAAGCGATCCGGATCGAACAGGGAGCCACCCAGTGCGGGCAGGCGCAGGTTCTCGTGCTCGATGCCGCCATACACGGCACGGAAGACGGCGAGCAGCCGGGACCAGGCAGCATGACGCCGTTCGAGGATCTCCTCCGGCTCGGCGCGCAGTTGCATGCGCAGGGTGGAGACGGCGTAGTACGCCTCATAGCGCGGATCGCCCAGGAGCAGCAGGCCACGTTCCTCCGCGCAGAGCAGGAAGACCAGCCGCATCATCACCGTCAGCGCGGCCTCGTAGAGCTCGGCTTCGCTCACCTCGCGCAACAGGGTGCGGTCGCGGTCCAGATCGGCCCGGTCGAGTGCCTGGATCAGCACTTCGACCGCGCGCCGCACCTGCTCGCCCAGGGCTTCGGTGACCTCGTCCTGGTACTTCAGCGAGCGATCGAGGAGCGCGGGCAGCCGCTCCGACTCGTCCACGAAGAAGCGCCGCAGCCCCAGCAGGGTGACGAAGGCCTGGAGGGTGACGGGCTCCTGACCCCAGAGACGCGCGTACCAACTGGCGAAGGTGGTGACCACGCCCACCGGGGCATCGACCAGCATCCAGCGCTCGCCGTTGGTCACGAGCCCCAGGCGGCAACCGGTGACACGGCAGAGCGCCACCATGCGCTCCGCGGGTGTGCTGGCCCAACCGTCCAGCCTCTGGGTGGCTTCGAGATCGACCTCTGGCCCGTGGGTCTGGATCAGCAGCAGCGGCTTGCCCCCATCGCCGACGACGACGAAGTCCGGCGACAAGTGCACGCCGTGTTCGGGCAGATCGACGACCACGTTCGCGGCGCACCAGTCGCGGCGCTTCAGCACGTCGCCCCGGCCGTCCTCATCCAGCTCCAGCCCACGCGCGAGGACCTCTTCGATCCAGGCGGCGTGCAGCTCGTCGAAGCGTGGATCGCTCGTCTCCATTGCCTCTTGCCACTCGTCGTAGGCCTGCCGCAGCCGTTGACGCTTGGCGACATCGAGCGCCTCCAGCCCTTGCGGGAAGGCTTCCTTCAGCACCGGGACGGCGAGGAAGGGACCGGAGATCTCAATGAGCGAGAGCCAATCGTGGTGCATGCTCATGCGGCACCTCCGACAGACTCGGGCACGACGAAGATCACGGCGACCGGGAAGGTACGATCGTCGAGCCTGGCATAGCGGGACTCGACGGCCTCGGTCTCCGTGCGGCGCTCCTGCGGGATGCGAGCAATGCGGGCCTCCAGCGCGGCGATGTCACGCCGAAGCTGCATGCGCTCGTCTTCGGTGAAGAGCGAGAGCTGTTCGGGTTGCTGGCCCTTCTCCAGTTCGGCTTCGATCGCTCGCTCCAGCTCGTCGAGGACGGCGCGGATGTCTTCGATCTCCTTACGCTTGCGGCTCTCGAGCGTGTTGGTCAGGTGGCGCAGCCGTTCCTTGGAACGAGCATCGACTGCGCCGAGGATGGCTTCGCGGTGACGTTCGAAGCGGGAACGAAGCGCATCGAAGAGCGATGGCGCAGCTGTGGTCGGCTTGCCCTCGTCCAGCCACTGTTGGACCAGGGTAACCCTCTCTTCGCGGCGGAAGGATTGATCACGCAGGTAGCCACCGGAAACGGTCAGCTCCTCGTGCAGGCGGTGATGGTTGCCCCCGGTGATCACCAGCCGCGAGACGACGACCACGGCCGGACCGTCGAGCAGCGTCTCGGGCACGCTGCGGACGCTGACGCGGTGCAACTTCTTCACGTCGTCGCGGGCCCAGATCTCGGCGCGCAGCAGGCGCAGGCACATCTGCACCAAGCGATGGTTCAGGTGGACGAGCACTACGTCGTCGCGGCCGCTGGCGACGGCGTGGTCGAAGGTGATGGGGCGGATCTTCTGCGTGTGAGGATGGCGCAATCCTTCCATGCAGCGCGCCCAGGAACCGGAGAGCACGGGCATGCGAAAGACGGTGCCAGGCGGTGCCCCGGGCAAGTCGACAGGCACCAAAGGAGGTCGGCCGGCCAGGGCGAGGCCGGTCTTCACCGCCATCAGGATGTGCTGGGGGTCGAGGTGGAAGTCCTGCTTGGTGGCCAGCAGCCGCTCGTGCAGCTTGGCGACGCGCTCCTTCAACTCGCGTTCGGCGCGGACGAAGTTCCGGGCCCGGGCGATCCGTGCTTCGGCCATGCGGGTGTCCAGATCTTTCAGCGAGCCTTCGATGAGTCCGGACATCTGCGGCGCGATGACAGGATTGACGCTGCCCATGTCGGCGCGCATCGACTCCAGCTTGCGTAGCGCCCGCAGGATGTCTTCGGCATGGCCGCCGACCGAAGTGCCTCGAGCATCCCCGCCATCGACGGGGTGCCAAATCAGCACTTCCTTCTCGCGCTGGCCGTGACGGTCGATGCGTCCGTTGCGCTGCTCCATCACGTTGGGGTTGTAGGGGATCTCCAAGTGGATGAGCATGTTGCAGTGGTTCTGCAAGTCGATGCCCTCGGAGGCCGCGTCGGTGGCGAGCAGGATGCGGACGGGGGAGTCCTTGGGGGAGGCCTGAAACGCGGCCTTGATGGGTTCACGCTCCTCCTGGGAGAGACCGCCGTGTAGCAGCGCGAGTCGCTCGCCGCCGAAGCCGTGGCTGGCGAGGATCCGATGCATCCACTCGTGGGTCGTGCGGTACTCGGTGAAAAGGATCACCCGACGGTCGTTCCATTCGCCGTGCGGCCCTTTGAGGTGTTTTTCGAGCCAGTCGAGGATGGCGCGAGCCTTGGAATCGACCTGGTTCCTGGCGCGCTGGGCCCACGATCTCAGTTCGTCGAGCATCGCTCGCTGCTCCGCCGTCAGCGGTGGCGTGTGGCGCGTGGCCTCCTCGATGGCCTCGGCCTGGGCGTTCTCGACCTCCCGGTCGTCGGCGTAGTCCTCCTCGACCTTCAGGATGGCCTTGTGCAGGATCCGCTCGGCCATGGCGTCCCGCTTCTCGGTCCGCACCTCGGAGAGGGACTGGGCGTGCTTCTCGAGGGTGGCAGCGAACGCGGCCGGAGACGAGAGCAAGCGTTTCTTGAGCAGCCGGTTGACGAAGGTCGTGCCGAAGCCGTCGGCGGCCCGTTCGGCGTGCTTCTCGCGGCTGGCACAGTAGTCGCTCAGCTTGCGGTGGATCTCACGCTCTTCCTTTGTGTAGTGGATCGGAAGCGCCTGCAGGTTGCGCCGCGCGTAGAGTGGGTTGCCCTGCGCATCGACGAGATCACTCTTCAAGCGACGGATCATCACCTGGCTCAGGCGCTTCTCGTCGGGGAGGATGTTGCGTGCGAAACGCTGATCGTCCAGCAACTCGAGCAGCGAGGTGAACGACTCGGTGTACCCGTTGTGGGGCGTGGCGGTCAGGAACAGGCGGTGCTGGAAGTGTGGGGCGATGGTTCGGATGAAGCGCGTGCGCTGGCTCTCCAGCGCGTAGTGCGCGCCTGCGGCGGGCGCGACGTTGTGCGCCTCGTCCACGACCAGCAGATCGAACTTGCGCGGATGGCCGACATGGGGCGGGAGCACGTCGCGCATGGCACGCAGCCCCTCGCCGCCCTTGGCCCAATCCATCGACGTGATGAGACGCGGATGCGACGTCCACGGGTTGGCGTGGATGCCGCGCTCGCGGCGTAACCGTTTGACGTATTCGGTGTCCACCACCCGGAAGTCGAGGCCGAACTTCTCCAACATCTCGACGCGCCACTTCTCCTGCAGCGAAGCGGGGCAGACGACGAGGACGGTGCGGGCGCGGTGCCGCAACAGGAGTTCCTGGATGACCAGCCCGGCCTCGATGGTCTTGCCGAGACCGACGTCGTCGGCAATGAGCAGGTTGACGCGGGCCATGTCGATGGCTCGCACCAAGGGATCGAGTTGGAAGTCCTCGATGCTGACGCCACTACGGAACGGCGCCTGCAGGAAACCTCGATCGGCATTGGTGGCGGCACCCCAACGAACGGCGTCGAGGAAGGCGTCGAGTGTGGTCGCGTCGTCCTGTCCGGTGATGGATGGAAGTCCCGCACGCTCGATGACTTGTGCGCCGGGTTCGATCTCCCAGACGACTTCCAGCTCCTCGCCGAGACCGTCCTCGTCGATCGATGAAAGCGTCACCAAGTTCTGTAGTGCTCCGTCCAAATGCGACGAGACGACGTCGGCGACGACCCAATGACGTCGTCGCACTTCGACCAACTGGCCAGGCTCCGGGGGGCTCACATGGACGAAGCGAGGGCCGTTGGATCGTGGCGTGACGCTCATGAGGATCTTCCCTTCCGTTCCTGCACACGGTCGTAGATGAGGCGGGCAGCCGCGACCGGATCCTCATGAGACCAGACGCGAATCACTTCCCAGCCGAGTCGTCGTAGGATCCGGTTGGTTTCTTCATCGCGCGCTCGGTTGGCTTCGATCTTGGCGCGCCAGAATCCGGCGTTCTCCTTTGGCCAGGTGGCGTGGAGTGGACAGCCGTGCCAGAAACACCCATCGACGAAAACCGCCACGCGCGCGCCGATGAACACGATGTCGGCGACCCGTCGCGGTTTTCTGGACAGTGGCACTTGCAAGCGGTAGCGAAGGCCCAGGGCATGCAGGGCCCGCCGCAGTTCGATCTCGACGTCCGTTCCTCGCTGACGCACGCGCGCCATGCGGCGGCTGGCTTCAGGCGACGAGGGGCTCACGCTTGGCATATCGCTCCCTCTCGACGACGGACTGGGGGGTCTCGACGACTGTCTCCTTTTCAGGCGCGACGGCGAGATGTCTCAGGATGCTCCGGCCGATGATCCTTCCCAAAGTGACGGGCACCGCGTTGCCGATCATGCGGCCCAAACTCTTGAAGTGGATCGGCGCACCGTCCGGAACGAAGGAATAGTCTTCAGGGAACCCTTGCAGGATCGCACCTTCACGCAGCGATAGCGCCCGATCCTGCTCGGGGTGTCCGAAGCGACCATTGCCGAAACCGTAGAATTGGGTGGTGAGGGTCGGGGCGGGCTCGTCCCAGACCATGCGTCCATAGACTCCTGGGTATGTCCGGCCGCTGTCACGGCGGTGACAATCCGCGATCAGACTTTGGGGCCAATCCCTCCAGGTCCCGCCTGGACGGGATGCGCGGACGCGTTGGAGGTTGAGCTTGGAAAGCCTGGACGCCGTGTGCAGCGGATCGGAGGGTAGAGTGCCGCCTGCTGGTATGGGCGGAAGCCCTCCGATCGCTTCGCGGACGGTTCGTGGCCGCTCGTGGGTACGCTCGATCAACTCGATCGGCCCGATGCGCGAGGCGAGCAGCACCATCCTGCGTCGGCGTTGCGGCAAGCCATGATTGGAGCAGTCGACGACGCCGTGCCAGACGTGATAGCCGTACCCCCCCAAAGCGGAGACGAAGTCATCGTACACGGCGTGTTTTTCCACCGTCGGCACGTTCTCCATGGCAACGAGATCGGGGCGTACGGCTTTGACCAGGCGTGCGAACTCATATAGCAGTGCCCATCGTGGACTTCCCACCGTGTCGTAGCGTTGGGCGTAAGTCGAGAAAGGCTGGCAAGGCGCGCATCCGGCGAGGATGCGGACGTCCGCATCCCCGAAGAGGTCCTTCAAAGCCGCTGGCTTCGTCCTCGAAACGTCTTCCTCGATGAATCGCGCACCGTTATTCACCTCGAAGGGGTGGCGGCAGGCCGGGTCGACGTCGATACCAGCCACGACCGGCACGCCTTCCGAGATCAGGCCGTGCGTGAGCCCTCCTGCCCCGCAGAACAAATCAATGCAGGCCAACTTGGTCATTTCTCCTCTCCACGCGACGTCGGTACTGGCGAACTGGGCACTCCGATCCCCGAGGCAGTTCATTGGCCTACCGCCGAATCGGCTTCCTGCGAAGCGTTGCCGTACCGTGCCCGATCGTTGAATCTGAAATTTTCGTCATTTTTTGCGAAATATTTATATATTAAATCCAAGCTCAGACAGTTTACCGTCTGAATATGCATATGCTATCGAATTTTAATTTTCCGCCGTTCTTTTCGGCGCTCTGTTGGTCCACTTAGAAAGCGTTGACAACCTGAGCCCGCAACCGCAACCAATTCAAGGACAACAAGTCACCAATCTCTCCATCTCCCCTCGTTACTGCACGCACAGTCACGCTTTGCGCAGATCGACCCGAGCCCAGGCCGCCGCCCCGGCGCCAACGCCGCGCATGACCCCGCCGCAGAATGCAGAAAGCAGAATCTGCAATCCGCAACCTGCATTCTGCAAACTGCAAATTAAGGTCCTTGTACGCAGGAATAAATCGCTCTATAATCTTGCCAAACCCAATTTCAACTGCTTTCTTTTCAGACACGACGTCTGCAGACAACTTCCGTTTCTCCAAATCCTCCGAACGCTCGGCAAGTTCGTGCACAAGCCTAAGCCTGACTGCCATCGCTTCTTCAGGGAATCTCTTTGTCCCATCAAAAAGTATCGAATCGGAAAGTCTGAATTCCTCATCACATTTTGGACATTGAGCAATTAATTCTGATGTTCCAAGACCTTTGAGTAACAATTCCAGATTCAAGACTAGTCTGAATACTATTTTTCAGCAAATAGCCTAAAATGACTTATGAATCTAGAAATATGATTAGGTCTATGAGCTTCAAAATTAGCATGATAAAATCCTAGCATCAATCCTGATGGTCGTCCAAAGTTTTTGGTCGGGTTTCTGTTTTTTGGTGCCTTAAGATTAACTTTGTTAACTGACTTGAAGGTACGCGTCCAAGCTCTCTTGGTTCTATTTTGTATAAGCCGCCGCCGTACACGCGTCCTTCTTTTAACAAATCAGTTAGAGGAATCATGTTGAGCTCTGCCCAGATTTCCTCCAATAGGTTTGGATCTCGATTCAACAACTCTTGCAGATTGGGTTTCGGATAAAGCATGAGATAGGTGTTTGTAGCTGTGGCTTTGGATTTGTTAAGAATAAATCGGTAGGGCTTGCGTTTTGAGTTGTCAGGTCGACCCATGATGTTGAAAAGAAGTGGTGAGGGCGGGCGGTTCTCTTGAGAATACCAAGGCGACCGATGTTTGCAGATGTAGCGGTCATTAATCTTCAGTTCTTTGCCTTGCTGCAAATAACTATAGAAAGTCGGATATTCTTTCTTCACTTTTTCCTCAGGTAACTCACTATCTAGAAGCACCAGTTTTTCATCTAAGATCGGGTCACCTTTTTGATCAGCTTCTACTTTGTTTACATTAAGATATCTAGGCGGTGGCAGAACAGGCTTGAGAAACTGTATTGGGATTTGAAGGTTTTTAGCTCTCTCTGGTTAACACAAAAAATTCATTGGCACCCGTTGCTATTCCTCGCTTTATGGTGAAGAAGTTTCCAAGTTTTGTGTTTTCTGTCTCTAAAGTTAATTCATAAGAGTTTAGAGGAAACCCAGACCATTTAGGAAGATGCTTCAGAGTGGCTATCGGAATTTTCTTTGAAAACGAGGGTTCCAGAAGAGTGCCACCATAGCTAAATTCAATTGTGTGATTTGAAGATGGAATACAATTCTTAAACCAAACAACAGCAGAAGAGACTAATGCATCATTGAATTGAACTTCTGAAGGACTGAACCTATGTATGCGTAGTAGTGTCACTTGATTTAAGAGATACTCTTTTACTTGTCTGCCATAGTTTACATCCATGAACTCGCTTGGAATCAACCATCCAGCTAAAGCACCCTTTGTCATCCAGTTATGTGAAAGCATCAAGAAATAACAATACAGTCCTGAATAGCCACTTGGTTTAATGCCAATAGTCGTGGTTACTGCTTCTATGAGTCGCTGTTTCTCGCTAGTTGTCATGGCGTGATGGCGCACGTATGGCGGATTGCAAATAATAAGATTAAATTTACCTTGTTCACTTTCAGGCGAAGGAATGCGGGTGAAGTCGGCAAGCTGTAGGCTTAGAGGCGGTTCATGGTTCCAAAGGTCAATAGCAGCGTGCCAATACGTTTCGTCTATTTCAAAACCAATTGCTTTTCTGATTATGTCTCTTGAAAAAACGCTTAAGAGAGCCGAGTAGAATACTCCAGTTCCGAAAGCTGGGTCGAGGAAGCAGATTTCAGATTGATTCAAAACTGTAGAAGCATATTGCAACATCTCCATTGCTAGAGACGTAGGAGTAGCGAATTGACCGAACTTTCTCCGGGCTTCATGCAGTTTTCTAGCGTCTATGTTTTTCTGAATTTCTAAACGCGAACGCTCAATTAAGTCGGTCGAAACCATAACTACACTCCAAAACCGACCAAGTCGTCTATTCGGTGTTCCCAGAACCAGTCAATGCCTTCAGCAGCTTCATATCCTAAATATCCTGAGTCAAAGTAACCACACAAGAATAGAATATAGCGAATATTCTTTCCATAGGTGGCCTGCAACTGAGCAATCTTGATTGCTTCCTCTTTTCGGCGTTTGTTTGGGTTAGTGAAATCCCCTGCTGATTTTGCTTCAATCAACAAAGGTAAGCTTTCCGCTTTGGATTCTTTCAACATAATTACGATGTCAACGGGAATATTGACTTCTTTTGCTCCGGCAGCAAGCTTTACGGGAATGCCCAAGTGAAAGGTAAATGTTCCAGGCTTCATCTCGTTAAACTTGACTTTGCTGGTTTCAACGTAAGAGTACCCATGATGTTCTAACCATTTCTTGACGGAATCAAGCTGCCGTTTTTCCTGTGCATTTCTAATGATAGGATCAGACTGCGACCCGCACAAACGGTCAGCAATTACCGTGGCAGAGCGATGAACTTCTTCGTCGGTAGGAGTGGCTTTTGTTTCGAGCCAAGGAAAGATGTCCCTGTCAGCAAGCTTCATAATCAAATTGCTGATTTTTTGCAGTTCGGTGTCAGCTGCTGCCCGGGTTATTTTTGGTGGAATTCTCGATTTGTCTTCCATGTTAACTACAAGATTCTTTGCTACGCCTGCCAAACCTATTAGCCTATCACGAGCGATTGGAGGGGCTGTGGTCATGCGTAGCATTTCCAACGTTTCGGGACTGTCCCGTAATACCTTTGGCGTTATGTCCATCAGATTGGCTGTTCGCTTCAACGCTAGTTGTACTTGTTTAGTGGACTCTAAGCTGGTTTCACGATAAGCCTTA
>Ga0078972_1008243_pt1 | contig 22044 bp, 26 predicted proteins | sample YelNatPaOPGAMG01_FD_67568 | JGI IMG/M metagenome (GOLD analysis project Ga0078972, IMG submission 67568) | Hot spring thermophilic microbial communities from Obsidian Pool, Yellowstone National Park, USA - OP-RAMG-01 (SPADES assembly) (version 2) | ecosystem: Environmental > Aquatic > Thermal...
ACGTTGAGAAGCTCAAGGAAGCTGTTAAAATAGCACAGTCGAAAATTCCGTTCAAATACGGCGATTCACCAAACAACATTGGCAACCTTCCACACGGCAGCATAGACTTGGTTTTGACGAGCCCTCCTTACGAAATGCAACATCAGGGTGGACCAGACCCGAATCCTGTTGGCACTTGCATCAAGGAAAGGTACCCCTCTAAAAGCAACATTGGCAATCTGCCTTTAGGCAATATTGACTGTTGCATAACATCACCTCCTTATTCTGAAGCTTTAAGTGAGAAGGCTGGAGGCGGAAGCAAAAAGAACGTTTTAGGAGTTGGCATAACTTCAGACGGTGAAAAACAAGCTCAAGGAGCCCCAACGCCATACTCCACAAGCGAAGACAACATTGGCAACCTCAAACATGGAGAAATTGACGTGGTGTTAACTTCTCCCCCTTACGATGGCAGCCTTGAAGGGTCCACTCGGCATACAAGGGGCGGAATAGCATCTAGGGACCGTAAAATCGCCCAGACAGGAACATACGCAGACATCGTTATAACCTCGCCTCCATACGAGCGTCAGCTTCATGACTCTGCTGAGAAGAGGGCAGCAGGGGCTTGGAATGGAAGCGAGTTAGACGTAGAGAAAAACCTTCCAATGGGCTACTCAGAGAATCGGGAAAACATTGGCAACTTAAAGTCAAGCCACGAGGAGTATGAAGCGTTGACTACGACCCCCCGGGGGCCGTTGGCTAAAGGCTTAATGAAGAACGGTAAGCCCACATATCTTTCAGAAATGTTAAAGGTCTACGCTGAAATGTTTAAAGTGCTTAAGCCCGCCGGATTAGCCATCATAATCATCAAACCGTTTTATCGCGGTTTGAAGCCGGTGGACCTACCATATCACAGTTACTTGTTGTTGAAGGCTGTGGGATTCCGCTTGGAGAAGTTGTATAAGCTGCGGCTCAAGAACCAATCCTTTTGGCGCGTGTTATACTATAAAAATAACCCGAATTTGCCAAGATTAAACCATGAGTATGTTCTAGTTATGCGAAAAGTCTAAGCAAATGCTTATAATCTATCCCTAACAATTAATAATTGTATGAACTGGGATTACATAGCTGGATTCTTTGATGGAGAGGGAAACGTTCGTGTAGTTGACTCAAAGAATAGCAGAGGCATATCTATAACCATTGCTCAAGCAGAAAGCAACAACGGAAACGAAGTAATCTCCAAGATACAATCTTTTTTAAGAAGCAATAACATCAACTCTCACATCTATGTTTATAAATCGTTGGACAAAAGAGGATACAAACGACAACCGCTTTATGTTCTCAGAATCTCGGACAAATACAACGCTAAAAAGTTCTTAAAGGAATTGGAGGGAAGGGTTGTTGTAAAAAGAAGCGATGTGAAAGATGCTTTAGTTTTCATTACATTAATGAAGCGACACACACGTCCGTTTACTGATCCTGAAAAGAAAGAAATCGTCTCTCTTTTTAAAAATGGAGTAAAAATACGCGACATAGCTAAGAAAACGGGATGTGGGACTTCAAAAGTATCTAAATTTCTAAATTCGTTAAGCAACTACGATGAGCTTTGGACTGAGCATTGGCTTAAACTCGGATACGATAAGAGTTCAATCAGCCAAGGTCTGCGAAAGGAAATAACCCAGCTATACAAGTCTGGGCTAACGGGAAAAGAAATTGCGGAAAAAATAGGCATCAGCTACCATAAAGTTAGACATCTGCTGAGAAAGGAAGGAATAACTAGGACATGTGGACAAAGTCAAAGGATTATTGCTCTCCGTAAAATTGAACCGATAAAAGAGCAAATAATACACAGCTACACTACTGACCTTCAACCCGTCAGAAAGATCGCGGAACAATATGGTGTTAGTGAGCATCTTGTTTACCAATTTCTCCGCTCTAAGAATTTGTTAAGGCAAAAATGGGAAATAATGGCTAAGCGAACGGAAGCCTGCAAGTCTGGAGAGACGGGTTAAAGTGGAAGCCGAGAAGATCCTGAACCAGCACCGCTTCACCATCTTGTGGAGTGGGGGCAAGGACAGCACCGCTGCTCTCCTCTGGGTTCTGGACCATGTGAGCCACAAGGACTGGAACGTCCTCTACGTTGAGATAACGGGCAACACCCACCCAAAATGCTAGCAACGACCGCAAACTTTTCGCCGGAAGCCTTTTCCTCTGTTAATTTTCCGAGAAAAACGTTTTATTCGCAACAAACGCGTCATAGATTTGCCTTGGCACTCTTGGCTGATGCTTGAACGAGTGGGCTTCAAGCTTGTGAAGTTGTACAAGTTGCGCCTAAAAAACAGCAGTTTTTGGAGGATTCTGTACATGAAGAAGTTTCCAGACGTGCCCCTCATAGCTCACGAGTACGTGCTTGTATGCGGGAAGTCGCCGGTTCCTGTTGAACTTGACGTTGACGCTGAAACTTTCAGAATTGAGGCTCTTGTGGAAGACATTCGCTTGCGAAGGGTGGAGCAGCTTGCTAAACAGATAAAGTCGAGTTAGCGTCGCCTGCGCTTGGATTTTCCAGCCCCAGCGTAAAACACAGCAGCCAGTATGACGCCGATGGCAACTAGGTAAATGGCGTTTTGCCTCAGCCACTCCTCAGTTGTTGGAGGCTGCTCAGTTCCTCCTGGCGTTTCTTGTGGAGTGCTGCCTGGCAGTTGATACTGGAAATTAAGCGTCTGCGAGTCTAGGCTGTTTCCCGAGTTGTCGGAGAAGCCTGCAAGCCAACTCCATACGCCTTGAAAGCTGTTCCCCACATCGCTGTACGGTTTGTAAGTGTACGTCCAAGTGTTCTCGTACTGCGTATCGCCGACGCTTGAGGCTGTCATTTGGACGCTGCTTTTCCTTGCAACGTTTCCGCTGTCCTTGATGGTTATCGTTGGCGTGTGGAGGTCGTATCCGCCGAACGCGTCTTTCACTTTCGCAGTGAAGATGATGGTGTCTTGACCTAAAACTTTGTCCTTGTCAGATGATGTTGCGATGGCTATGTGGTCGTCGACTGCAAGCACCATTTTGCTGGGGTACGTGGCTGAACCGTAAGCTATATAGAAGGTGTAGGCGCCCGTCAGGTTAACCATTGCCTCAAGCCTCAACGTGTACCCAGCGGGAACAGTCTGAGATACCGCGCTGCTCGTGATGGTGAACAACTGGTAAGCTGTGCCTACGTTGATTGTTGTGCCAGCGTATCTTAGGCTCGTTTCAGTTCCAGTTGGAGAGCGCATGTAAAGCCAAGTTTGAAGCTGCGACCCCGTGGCAGTGTCGTTGGCTTTAATGTACAGCGAGACAGAGTATTGCCCGTTAATTTTTAAATCTCCAGCCAAAGCGGGATACATCGTCCAAACAACATCCAGGGTTTGCGCAGCGCTCGGTTCGGCTTGAGCGGTCCAAAGCGTTGTAGTGTTGAATATTGACCATGCGCTTAGCCCGCAGATGGACACGGGTGCGTTTAAACCGTGAAAGTACATGGTGACGTTTCGAACAGTTGGATCTGCAATAGAAGGCGACGCTAGCAAGGTGATTACCAGCAACGCTAAAGCTGCACTAACGTACAGAGTTTTCCACTTCAAGCGTTCACGCTCCTAAATGAGAAATATGTTCAACGTTTCTGTTTCTTTACGACAAGAAAGCCTAAAGCTGCAACGGCTGCAACGAGAATGAGGATTATGGCTGGGCTTCCAACGGGCAATCCGCTGCTTTGCGGCTGCGCGTCTATAATCACATAGTCAAAGTAAGCCTTAGAGCCTGTTTCACTTAAGCCTCCCCATGTGGGGGCGTAAGCCCCGCATAAAACGTACATCGCCCTTTGCGGAATGAAGCTTTTATCCGTGTATTCCAAAACCGTCTTTTCATCCACCACGACTGTTATTTTCTCAGGCTGCCAATCAATCGTGTAAACGTGGAAGTCTTGGCTTGCGTCAAACCCTAAATCCAAGTTTTTCACGTCGTGTTTCCCCTTGCTCCAAACCACAACGTCTAAAATTGTCGGGTCGTTTGAGTATATCTCCAAGTCTATGGCGTCTGGCGACGATGGGTCGAAGTAGAGGAAGAAGGCAGTCGTCACACCTTTGCCTCCCGCAACCTTCATTTTAGCCGTGAACCTACCGAAAGTGTATGGCTTAACCGTTTCAATCTGTCCGCCCTCAGCCTTGCCCGCTGGGATGGTGAGCACCAAATTGCCTCCTTCAACGTCAGCGTATATGCTTTTCAAAGTCCAATCCTTACAGGCATAGCTTGACTTAACCCAGACATCAAAGTCTAAGCGTTCAAAATCATCCTTAAAGGCTGTTTCCGCGTAAATCATGGTTGAAAGCGCCAAGCAAAAGGTCAAGGTTAAGACGGATAAACTCTTTTTATGGAGCATCCAATCCACTCCTAAAAGAAGAATATTCTTCAAATTTTCCTCAACGCCCACCTCCAAATTAACGCCGTGACAAAGGTGCAGGCTGCTGCCCATAGAATCTGTTCAGTCCAACCCCAGCTTGTGTAGCCAAGCTTGTAAGCCCAATGCCAAACTTGGAAGCCGTAGGGTTGACCGCGAAGCGTTGAGATAACGTAGTAGAATATGTCAAGCCAGCCAGCCGCAAAAACCAATAGCACAGTGAGGAAAAGCGCGTAGCAAACTTTCGGCTTCGCTCCAACAGCCCATGCCACATGTGAAATTGCAAGTGCAATCACCGTTACGAGTATTCCCATGGCAACCCAGTACTTATAGACCCAGTCTGGATACTGCATCACATCCTTGTTCATCACAAGGTAATCCATCAAAGCCATGCTTGCAAAAACGCTTACAACACTCACAACCAAGGAGAAAACCTTAATCTTGTTCAACGGTTAACGCTCCCCCATAACTTAGAGGCGCCTCGCTAGCGCCGACCAAGCATGAGCCCGTAACTTCAACATAAACCATCTTACAGTCGCCTGGAAGCTTCTGCAAGTAAACTGTGACGGTCCTGCTTCTCAAATCGTCAAAGTTGAAGTCGCCTTGAAAAATTGGAATCCTATTCAACACGTAAATGAGGATGTGGAGCTTAAGCTTCGCCCCAACAGGTTGCCCCCCAACAACCTCAACCTTACAGTTGGATAGCATCGACTCTACAGGAACCCGCGTTTTCATAATGCTGAAGTTAAAGTTGAAAAAGGCAGACGTCAACTCGCCCTGAAGGTTGTACTCCGGGTAAGCGTCATAGCGTATCACAGCCGCGTGAACCGTGCGCCCGAAAACCATGTTGAACAACGCTAAACCCCAAGTGTCAAGGAGAACGGCTGCCGAAAGAACAACCATTCCCAAAACAGCAAGCGAGAAGGCTAAGGGCTTAAGGCTTCCCCAACGCAACGCTGAACCTCAACAGAAAAATGCCTTAGAAAGCGTGTAAATAGATGTTTCTTCTAGAGCAAACTTCTATGTGGACGAGCACGAAGATGTACCATTAACCAGAAAAATATTTTTTGCAATTTTTCAATGCAGCAGCGCAGAAATGGTTAATAGAACATTTTTCCCTTGAGGTTCCGCTTTGAGCTTCGAGGCTGAGGTTTCCGAGTTTCTAGAAGCCTTGGACAATGGGACAAGGCACATTTACGCGTGCAGCCTGAAGGCTTTTAGGGAATACTACGCGCCTCGCGGCTCCATAACAGACTTCCTAAACAGGGTTGAGGAAGATGCTCGTAAGCCTAGATTGCAGAGAAAACATGAGGCGAGGAACAGCCTACGCATGTTCGTTGATTGGCTTCAGCGGAAGGGGTGCAGCCCGAAAACGGTGAGGGCTTACGTGGCTGCTGTTCAGAGCCTATGCAGGTACCACGAATTGAACGTTTCAACACGCTACTTGAAGATGCCCTCAGACAAGCCTGTAAGCAGGAAGAAAGCTTGGACAACAGAGGAGGCTGCAAAGTTCGTCAGCATGATTAAGAAGCCCGTTTACAGGGCGATAGCAACAATCGCCTTCCAAAGTGGGCTGGGTCTAGGGGATATCCTCGCGTTAAGGTACGGCGATGTCAAGGATGAGTTTGAAAAGGGCGTAGTGCCACTATGCCTTGACCTCAGCAGGATAAAGACCGATGTTCCACACTTAACATTCATCGGGGAATGGGCATTCAGCATGCTTAGGCAACATTTGGAGGGCAAAACCTTAAGCGAGCAGGATAAGCTGTTCAACGTGACTCCGAGGGCTGTTGACCGCTATTTCCAAAGGGTCGCTAGAAAATTCGTGGGCGAATATGAAGGCTTCAACCCCTGCAGAATCCACAGTTTAAGGGCAGCGTTCCGCACGATCCTCGCTGACGCAGGCATGCCTGTTGACGAGATTGAGTTCTTCATGGGACATCAACTGCCAGAACAACGCAGAGTCTACATGAGCCGCACGAGGGACGGCTGGCGTGAACTCTACAAAAGCTATGAATGGGCGTTAACGCCAAAGAACCCTTAACGTGTGTTCCTTTCCTTTTTTAAAAAAAATTGTGTTAAATATATTCAGCCTAAATGTGTTCCATTAATATTGTTTAATAGAACGTTTTTGTCCATGAGACTGGGGGGCTGCCCGTCCGCCTTAAATATGGCTGGTCTGCAAAGTCTGTTTTTTGCGTGGCAATTAAAGTGATAATTATAGAAATCTAGATTCCTAGCTTGCTAGTTTGCTAGCAAAAATATTTTTCTATCGGTCTCCTTCATGGTGCGAAAAGCAATAACGGTTTATCTGGAAGCGGATACATGGCACAAGCTCGTAACCCTTGCAAGGGAGAAACTAGGCAAAACTGGAAGCCAGAGGCTTGACGAGCTGATCGCTGGGGAAGTCGCCAAGCTTGAAGGACACGAAGCTCCACCTACACAATCAGCCGACTATGAGCAACTCAAAACTCTGCACTACAAGCTTGTAAAAGAAGTTGACCTCATCGAGAGGCGCTTGACAAAGCGCAAGGTGTACGATGAGCTTGTAGGATTCGCAGGGCAGAAGGGCTTAAACCTTGAAACTTTGGCTAACCTTGAAGACACTATGCCTAAAATGCTAAGCGAATGGAACGGCCTACCCGAGGATATGCATCAGTTCATAACGCTGCTGGAAACCGTGAAACGCAAAAGGCAGGTGGAGAAGAAAATTGCCGAAATCAGAAAACAAAACGCTCAGGCAATGTTATTACATGGATCGTAGTATTGTTGATTGGCAGTTTTTCTTTTTGTTTTTCACGCTTCTCATAGTGCAGCCTCAAACATGGAGTCTGGGAAGATTCTTCTTTTGGGGACATGTGGATGAGTAGGAAGAAGGATAAGCGGATGCCGGAGCACATTCCCTTCCAGCATATAGAACAGTGTCCACACTGTGGGAGTAGAGATCTCCGCATACTTCATAACCGCAAGTATCCCGCTCAAGATGGAATAGTTCAACTTGTGATTTACCGTTGCCCAAACGGGCATGAGTTTCAGAAGCGTCAGCTTGTCGTGAGGCAGTTTAACGTTCCCCCGAAGGAGGATTGGGAGGGCTGGTAGACGACTAGGCAGTATGGCAGAGCTTTAGCAACATTCGACTATGCAAGGCGCATTAAGAAACTTCAGCCTGGACGTGTTAGGGTTCTCCGCCTGCACGGCAAACCCGTGCGGGTTGTGCTTGAGCCTAGTGGGAGGCGACTGAAAGTTTTAGAAGCGCCAAAGGATGTTATTGGCATCATTAGAAAGGCTGACACGCTTAGAATCGTGGATGGAACCCTTCAGCCTGTTCTCGAAAAGGAAGTTAAACCTGAGCCTCGTCAGCCTTTGAGGCAGGCGGAGAAGCCTAAACCAGAATTTAAAGCTGAAAAAGTGGAGCAGCCTAAAACAGCAGTCCAGCAGCCTCAACAGCCGCCAAGGAAGGCTGAGCCTCCGAAGCTTTTGGGGAAGCCGAAAACTTTGGGTGAGGATGAAAGGCGCAGGGCGATGCTTGTCCCCGTTCCAGATAAGGGTCCAATCCCCACGCCCTACATCGACTGGGACTCTATTCCTGAAACATGCAAGGTTTCAGGCGTAACCTACTATGACTATCCAACCCCGCAGGCTCCCAGGGGCATGCTGCACGAGCTTCGAACAATGTTTCGACGTAACAGGCTTTTCCAAGATAAGCTGCCGGTGAACGTCATCATTAAGGGTCCGCCGGGCACGGGTAAAAGTGAGCTTATAAAGAAGTTTGCTGAGGAGACAGGTTTACCCTACTGGCAAGTTATAGGCGAGGAAGGGTTGAGGGCTGACGAGTTGCTTGGACATTGGGAGTTAAGGGAGGGCTCCACCAGGTGGGTTGACGGCATAATCCCTAAGGCTGTGCGTTCAGGCGGGATACTACACATAGATGAGCCGAACGTTATTGAACCTTCAATTCTAATGCGCCTCGACGAGCTTTTGGATAATAAGAGGCAGCTAAACATGGAGAACCTGAACGGTGAAATAATAAAGGCTCATCCAGACCTTTTCATAATCTTCACAATGAACCCGCCTACATACGAGGGCGTTAAAGAGTTGCCTAAAGCCATCAAAAGCAGATTGACGAAACGTTACGACCTAAACTACCCGCCGTTGGAAGTGGAGCTCGGCATCCTGAAGAGGAAGATGGGCTTGTCAGACTCAGAGTTTAAGCCTCCGACGCACTCGTCGCCTGCAAGCGGAAAATACGCGAGGGACATCATGGACCTAATGAAGATAATAGGCAGCCTGCGGAGGGAGCAGGACCTAAGCTACGTGCCTTCCATGCGTGAAACCCAAGCCTTCCTAATTGACCTCATGGATGGAGACAGCTTCCACAAAGCCTTCGACGCGAACATTAAGGCAATCTACTGGGGAGAAGAAGAGGACCGCATAGAAGAAGCGTTGAGGGCTGTCAGGCCACGTTCAAGCTGAAGGGAAGGTTGAAGGTTGAGAAGATACGTCCAGCAGCGGTTGCAGCAGTACCATGTTGATAGGCGAAGCACCCATGGAAGCTTAAAGCGTAAAGCAGTGAAGACCCGTTTCCAAGCAGTAACCCCTCAGCCTAAGTCAAACATGGCTGCGAACGTTATGGACGTATCCTTCTTCCTAGCAAGGTACCTTAGCGGAAACCAGAACGTGGTCGTAGCCCCTGGACTGCTTGACCACTTCTCAACAGAAGTGTCCAGCGAAACGCGTTTCGGACGCACAGTTGACGTGTACAGGATAAACGTGCCAGCGTGGAACACCTTCAACCTTCCACTAGACGAGTTTGAAAAGTACAGAATTTACAGGCACGGCGTCTACCACGAAGCCATGCACGTCAAATACACGCCTCCGGAAATCTTCAGCGCCTTCCAAGGAGACCCGCTTAGACACGACTTGACGAACATAATAGAGGACAAACGCATAGAGGATCTGGGACAAGAAGAGTGGCCAGGCTACAAGCCTGAAAGGATGTTCACCCAAGCGTGGGCTTACATCGTCCGACCAGACGTTTCAAAGATCCCTGACCGCGACACAGCCGTATACGAGGCTTTCCTGCAGAGGCTACTAGTGGGAAAGGTGAAAGGCTCCCTTCCGAAAAGTGAAATGGACAAGGTTGAAGATGCAGCTGAAACCGTTGAAGAGGAGCTTGAAAGGATTAAAGGTGAGAGCAGCAGTGTGGTGGCGCATACAATTAAAGCCTTAACAGAGCATGTTGCTAAAACCCTAGGCTTTTCTGGCATTTTTAAACCTCCAACCTACAAGCCAACATCGACATCGTGGGATGACACGTTCAACCCTAAATACGTAGAAAATCAGGGCAAAACAAAGGGCAACGTGGCGAAAGACGTTGAAGAGTACTTCAAGGAAGCTGAGAAGAAGGCAAAAAAGGTTAAACCCGGCGAAGAAACTGAACATGGCGAGGTTACGGTTGGAGACGTTGAAAGGGCCAGGAAAGGAGCTGTTGAAGTTCACGAGGAATACCGAAACGCTAAGAAGGGTGAAATGCAGCCGCCTGAACTTTCAGGCTGGGTTAAACCCGCCAGCCGACAACCTCCATCCCCCTACAGGGACGACAAGTTCATAAGCCAAATGCAGACACAACTACGCTTCTGGCGTCAAGGCTACGTCGAAGTTGTCGGAAAGTCAGGGGCAAGGTTCAGCGTGCCAGACTACATACGCACCCAAATGAATGAGCCCTTCGCCACACGCATAAAAAAGTCAGCCAAAGGCAGAAAGCTTCTGGTTCTCGCAGACCTCAGCGGATCCATGCTTCAGAAGCAGGACGAATACAAAAAGGCGCTAATAAGCACGATGGAAGTTCTGGATGGAATCGGCGTTAAAACAGCCCTCTTCACCTTCGGCGAGGACCCAGCGCAGGGAAACGGCTTCTACATGGTGAAAGCCTTTGAGGAGCCAAAGTGGACTGGAACACACGCCGCCAAACTTGCAGCGTTAAGAGCCGGCTACCCCTGCACGCCAACCGACCAAGCCTACAGAGCCCTGAAAAACTACATTAAAAAACACAGGCCGCATGTAACAGTAACAGTTACAGATGGAGAACCGGACAGCGTGCAAGCGACGGCAGCCGAGGTTAAGGAGCTTAAAAAAGACACGGAGATGGTTGCTTATGGAATAGCAGAAAACGCGTACGATAAGACACACATGGAAAACTCGCTTAAAAAGTTAGGCTACCACAGCAGCTTCGCTGTCTCCGACGTCCACGAGATCCCCCCGAAATTCGTCAAGCTTGTAGCTCCAACATGAAAAGGTGAATGGTATGGCGTATAGAAGGACAACTTCAAGGACATACGCAAAAATGCGAAGCAAACTGCAGCCAGGTGCACACCAGCAGTTTAGAGCCTCGTGGGAGCAAGGTCTCAACAGAGCCTTCGCGGACGCTTCTAAACTTCAGAGGGAAGGCTGGATAGTGGACTACAACAAGGGCGCACTAATGCAGAGTCAAGCAAAAAACTTTTTGGAAGGCGTCAAGGACGATGCAGACGTCCAGCTTATTCCGGTGGCGAAGTGGATGGGAGAAGACGTTGTGCTCTTAGCATACAAGCCTGAGCCTCAAGCGTCAAAGCCGAAGGTGGAAAAGCCTCAAACGCCAAGCCCAGGCAAAGTCACGACGGAAGAGCTGCTTGAACGGTTTCAAAAAATTGCCAACGATGGGGAGCCGTTAGACCAGCAAGGCTTGGCTAAAGGTGAAGTGTTAGACAAAAGCAGAGTGATGGCGCTTGTCAAGGCAAACTCCAACGGCAACCTAGCGGAGCTAGCCAAAGAAATTGTTAAAAAGGAAAACCTGGCTGAACAATTAAAGGTTAACAAAAATGCCCAGCGAGCCTTAACAGCCGCTAAAACAAAACAATACCAATACGTGAGGTTTGGAAACGCAACTGTTGACATCCGTTATATTCAGCCCGCCTTCAGGATACTTAAAGGAGCAAACGTATCAATCTATGCTGCGCCATCTAAACCGTTAACCGTGGTTGTGGAGAACGGCGACATGCTCATGATTGCACCAGCACTTGACGTTGCCGCCCCGTTGACAATCACGTATCAGGATGCCCTCAAGCTTGTGCAGCCATAACCATATTTTTCTCACATGAGATACACGAGAAACCCTAGCGTGCAATACAACCTGAGAAGCAAAAGGCAAGTTCAAAAACTTCTGAGGCTGAAGCCTGCTGGTCCATGGAGCAGGGAACTTCTAAGCTCAGAGGCTGGAAAAATCTTGGAGGCTGAACACATGAGAAGGGTCCGCAGCGAGCTCGAGAAGGCTAAACCTCAAAGCACAGCTCAACTGAAGGCTGTCATCAAGAAGGCTGCGGATACACCTCAGCAACGCCTCGTCACACTATACGAGACAAGCCTTCAAAGACCACTAACCGAATCCGAGTTCCTCGAGTACACCACGCTTTTCAAGGAGTGCTTCCCGAAAGCCTACAAGGGAATGTACGGAAACAAAAGTCCAAAGCAGATAGTGGCCGAATGCATTAGCAACCAGCGGAAAAACGGCTGATGTCATATTCTTCTAGTGGGTGTATGTCAATGGCGAGACGCTACAAAGTTAAACGTGCACCGGGACATTACGTTGTAAGGGACAAGCGTGGTCGATTCAAACGGTGGACTTCAATCCCGAGAAGCATAAAGGCTGACGCGCGAAAAAAGGTTAAACAGAAAAGGACTGAATCAGGCTTCGGACACATCCAAGACTACAAACGCTAGGAGGATTGTTTCATGGCGAGGAGTTACCGCAGGGGAGGAAGCCCCGAATACACGAGAACCATAACCGTTCACGTGAAGCCCACACGCTTCAAGAGGGGTGGAAAACTAATCGCCCGTAGGGGCTACACGTACAAAAAACTTGACTTGGGTAAGCCTAGAAAAGGTCCCAAGTTGATAGTTATAAAGGAGAAGGGCGCCCTAACAGGTGTTGGCTACAGCACCAAAAAAAGCGAGGCTGCGAGAAGAAGAGCCTTGGTTAAGGCTGTCGACAAGTACGGAGCCTTAAGCGTTTTTAAAAAGTTGAACGCACAGTATGTTTTCCGCAAAAACTATGACCCAAAAACAGCGAGAATCTTTGAAGCTGACCGCGACTGGGTTAGAAGCCAGTTCAAGGTAGACGGGTTCGTCACCTAAGAGGAACCACGCTTGAAGCGCGGGGCAGCGTTCACCTGCGTGTTGTTGCTTCTACTCGCCGCTTTGCTTTACGTGTCAACATACAAACGCGTAAACCAAGCTGGAGGCACAGTTGGGAAGGACATTCCATTAGTGCCTGGCGGTCCAACTGCAAACAGCCCCGAGAACGTCTCCAAAATAGCGGATATCGCCAACCAAGTGGAAGGCACACCTCAAACTTCACAAAGCCAACTCACCGCAATAACGCTGCAAGTTTCAGGTGTAGTTCAAGGTCACTTGAGAAGTGGCGGTTTGACTGCGTTGGATGGGGCTCTCGTGACGGTTAAAGGTGAAACAAGCTTCAGCATCCACTCAAACGCTGATGGAAGCTACAGCGGCACAGTTAAGGCTTACAGTGACAACAAAAGAGTTTACCTGTCTGTACGCTGCAGCAAAAGCGGATTCCACACTGCAGACGCTTCAACATGGATAAACCTAGGCGGAGCAATCACCATTCCAGGACTACAAACCGTCTCTTCATCTGTAACCGTGAACTTTGAACTTTACGAGTTAACAATGATGGTTTACAGCCACATTGTGGGACGCGCCCTAGACGCTAACGGAAACTCAGTTAAGAACGCTGTAATCACAGTTTATCCAAACTTTGAAATGGCATACAGTTTTCCAGGAGAGGATGGGACGTTCCACTTTTGGTACGGCGTAATCTACGGCGGCTCAGAACAGCCTCCAACACAAGCCACAGTCACAGTTAAGGCGTACGCACAAGGCTACAAGCCTGCGGAGAAAACGGTTACAGTTACACTCAGCCCCCCGTCACCTGATGGAGCACCGCCACTGATCCCAATCAGCGACATCGGAGACATCATCATTAGCAAGTCGTGAGGCTGAAAAGGCTTCGATACGCTTAACCCTTCCACAAGCCTATAACGAAGCCCATGAAAAAGCCAAGTGTACCTACGCTGATGTTTGTTGTGTTAACGTAGTTTTCGTATAAGGGTTTAAGTGAGGCTATGATTTCAGCTAGCTGTTTCAGTATTTGAGGCGTTATCAAGCCTACAACTCCCGCCACGATCAGGATTATGATTGCGAGTTTCAAGGCGCTTTTCAGTTGGCTGCCGATAATGTAACCTATAAGTGCAGCTACGCCTCCTAAAATAAGCGTTCCAGTTCCAACCTCGCCAATAAAGGGAACATTCATCTTTTTCACCATCACTCATGGGCGTCTCTGTAGCAGAGTTAAGCTCAGAGCAACAAGCAGGACGCCGAAGCCTACGTAAGCCCAGTTGACTTTTCTAGACGGTACAACCACGTCAGCTGTAGCTTCCACTGGTGGGGCTTCTTGAGGGGTTGATGGTTCCGTTTCTGATTGTTCATAGCGTGGCGCTGGCGTTTGCGGCAAGTTTATTGGAAACTCAAAATCAAGCCGGATGTTGCAGATTTCCAACGTCCCTTTGTCGCCCCATTGGACGAACTGCCAACCCGAAGTTAAGCCTGCGCTCCAGCTTGAAGTTGCAGATTCAAAGTCGACGTTGTACCTGTAAATGTAATAGTCGCTTGTTTCATTAAACGGTCTAAGCTTGGCGCTTCCGCCATGTCCCCAAAGCGTCGGATCGTAAATGCGGTAAATCCATGTTTTCTGCACTTCATCGTATGCTTTAAACGTAGCTTCTCTGTAAACCCATACGTAAATTTGGGTGCCCACGAGAAATGTGGAGTTTTTTGGGACTTCAATGGTTAAATGTACAGTGTAGCATGGGGCTCCGAAGGGATACGTAGACCATGCTAGGTTAACGCCGTTCTTGCTGATTTTTGTAGGCTGTGTAATTTCAGCTAAAGGCAACATGCCTGCTCCATTAGCAATTGAAAGTAAACCTGCCAAAATAAGGATTAAGGCAAATGTGGATTTGGCGGTCATTGTTCCCCAACAGAGAAATGTATTCTTCTATTAGGAAGGACTTGGATGTCCGAAAAAGGAGGAAAAATGTAAAGTGGATTTTGACAAGTTTATGGACATTCGTGGAGCTGGAAAGTGGGCTTTGCTTGCCGTAGTGTACACTTTGCTGGCTTTCGCTTACCTTCAGGGCAGATGGGAAATCTGGTATGCTGTACCCTACATTTTGGGCTTCGCTTCAGTAGCCATCGTCCTCACTGAGGAAAAGCCTAAGCTGCTGACTGCTCTCTGCGCGGCTCTCATAGGCGTTTTAAGCGTTGTTGCAAGCGGATATTCAAGCACTGGCGCCCTTGGTCCCGGACAAATAGCGTCTACGCAGTCCATCGTCGTCATAACGGTCGTTTTGTTCGCGGCTTTGCTTTTCAGCGAGTTCGGCTTCATCGACGTTGGAGGGCATTCTTCGGCAACGAAGTATCTTGTGCTTGCCGCTTTCTTGGCTTGGGCAATATGGGCTTTCGACTACTTTAGGCTGCGGCTTCTTTATGGTTCGCCAATTCCTTTGGAGACCGTGCTGAACCACGGCAGCATCATGCTGCTAGGCGTAAACGAAGCCTTGAAGATGGTTGGCGTAAAATATGAATATCAAGACGAGTTAAGCGTGCTATTTGCTTTGGCTGCGTGTTTGGGTGCTGTGCTTCTGGTTGCATCGCTTGGGTGGGGGCTTGGACTGCTTAATGCGCCGTGATATTCTTCTATTAGGAGTGTGAACACATGAAAGAGTGGCATAAGGCAGTAATAGTCAGCCTAGTGTTAATGTGGATATTCCTGTCAATGGTGTATGGGAGCTTTAACCCTATGGAGTGGAGCATCGTCAACCGTCCAAGCGGGCAGCCGCCGGGAGGCACGCCTCCAACAACGGAAGTTGCGGGCATGTTCGACGTGAAGGTTGCGGGCTACAACACTTTGGACTTGGCTTCAAGCCTGACTTTGGGAACAAACTACAACTGTTTCTGGTACGCCAACAGGGGCGGGTGGATGCTTCTAGGCAGCGGCTCAGCCACAATTGAGGTTACACCTCAAGACTTGGGATACGTTTACGCTGTGGTGAAGATACCGGCTGGACAAAGCTACTACGTGGATGCAGCGCAGACAAAACAGATGAACCCACGTGTTGCAAGTGTAAGCTACGAGGATGTTGACAACGACGGCTACAAGGAGTTCACCTTCAGGTTCAGCATGGCTGACATTCCCAAGCCCGGCAGTGGAAACCCAACTGTAACGTTCTACCCGTACTTCCTAGCCTACGAGAAGCCAGCCATTAGCGCGCCTGCAGACATAACTGGCGTGGGAACAGCGGCTGTTGACAAGTACATCGAATGGTACCTCTCCTTCACAAACACGAAGAAAGCCTACGGCATAGTTAAAGTTGAATTTGCCATAAACACAACTGACACCACGAAGATTCAGCTGAGCCAAATGAACATTCCAGGCGTAGGCTACTTGACTGGAGACCAGTTTGGAGCTCCATACAAGGGGACAAGCAGCCTAACGTGGACTTACACAATTGGAGCAAACCTCTACCAGGCAGACTACATAAAGTACGGTTCCAACCAGTTGAACAAGTTTGACTTCACAACAAAGGTGAAGTGCCAGCTTGCCGCAGGCGACACGATACAGGCGACGATAACAATCTACGGGATAACCGTCACGGGCACGCTTGAAACCATAACAGACACAGTGAACATAAGCGCTTAAAACAGCCAGCCCCATTAAGCTCCCCATTTTCTATCCACGTTACCTTAGTTGAGCTCTTCAACCATCATTTTTCGTTTGAGGAGTAGACATGAGATTCAAGCTTGAAGAGAGAGAACTTGCGTTGGCTGCAGCTTTGGCCCTTTTAGGTTTCATTCTAACCAGCAGGGAGTGGCTCCTATTCCTGGATGGTTTATCGCCTTTTCAGGGACTGCTGGTTTACTACATGATCCTTTATGGAAGCCTCTACTTGTTAAGCAGGATGGATCTTGTTGTTTTCGGCTTCAAAATTCGGGATCCACTGCAAACTTTAGGGCTTCTTCTTGTAACATTCGCCTTCTTCATCGTCGTCGACTGGGAAAGCCCCTACGTGCAAATCGTGACGAAGGGCGACGCTAGTGTTGGCGCCGTTAGCCCCGTGTTCTATCAGTCAGAGGATGGAGCAGTCTGGTTTCTGTGGCAGCAGGCGCTTCCATGGGCGAACTTTGAAGCGGTCAGGCTTCTAACCTACGTTCTGACGCCTTTAATTTTGGCTTTGATCGGCGGTTATCTTGCCAGCGGGAAAGTGAGGTTCGGCGTTTGAGCAAGCTCTCTGACATTGGAATTTTCCTAATCGTCTATGCAGTTTCAACCGTGTATTTCATACTGAAAACTTACGGCGACCCAGCGCTTTTCGGCGCCACCGTAGCGTTCACGGTTATGGCTTCAGTCAGCCTCCTCGCAGCGCTGCACAGCCACGGGGATGAACCCTACTATGAGAGGCTGAACGTTAACGGGCTGCTATACGTGGCTGCCGCCGTCGCAGGCATGGTTGCGGTGAGCAGCTTCTTCACAGGCATCATCGGGGGAAGCGTGCTTTACATACCAACAGTGTTCTCGGCGTTGGCAACCGTGGGAAACGCCACAAGCGTGTTCACAAGCATGCTTGGCGAGATGGTTTACCAGTTTGCAGCGGTCGCAACAGGCGAGGAGCTTCTGAAGTTTGCAGCCTACACTGAAATTAAAAGCCGCTACAGAAGCACGCTCGCCGCTGTAGTTTTGGCTGTGGGCTTCTGGGCTGGCTTCCACGCGCTGCAAGCATACCAGAACGCCCTATACGTGGTCCCAGCATTCGCATGCGGACTAATCCTCGTCTGGCTCTTAGAAGCCACAAAAAGCGTCATCGCACCCATACTCGCACACGGAGCCTACAACACCATAGTCGTAATCAGCAAATACGCTGGCGGAGGCTTACCAGTCAACATGCCATGGTTTCCAACACAATACACAAGCGGAGACGTGCTTCTAACAGGCCTAGCAGCCATGTGGACAGCATTCATACTGCTGCCAATCCTAACGCAAAAATAGATTGCGCGCGCGCAAAAATTTTGCTTGATGATCATCGTTTACTTATGCTCGACACTGTAAAGCATGCACGTATTTTATAATAGTTGCGAGTTTCTTCGCAAGGTATTTATAAGTGGCTTGCGAGGACAAGCTGCTCCAGAAAGAGTGAAACTGTTGAAGTGTTTAGGCTTTCACTTTTGCTGAAGTCTCTCTGTTGTTCAGTGTTGAAACCTAATTTTAATATTTAGAAGTACCTAAGGAATTAGCATAGAGCTCAGCCTGCTAAATATGAATGAGGAGGCAGACTCACGTTTAAGAAATCCTCTGTCTTCAAAAGGGATGGCATTCAAAAGTTGGATTTTGAGTATGTTCCTTCTCGTCTGCCGCATCGTGAGGAGTATTTTGAGAAGCTTGTGAAGTTTTTCAGAGTAGCCATTGATCAGCCAGGCATGCTTAGTGAACGGATTTTGATAACTGGTGAGAGTGGGACGGGTAAGACTGCGACGGCGAAAAAAGTTGGAGATGCTTTGGAGAGAATTGCGAAGAATCATGGCGTGGATTTGATTTATGCTCATATTAACTGTCGCACGACAAGCGGGAAATTCGGTTTGGTTCAGAACATTATTCGTCAGGCTGCGCCCACTCTTCCTTTGAGAGGCTACGGCCCCATCGAGTTGCTTCACGCTTTATGGGACTACTTGAACGAGCATAACAAGTTTCTAATCTTAACCTTAGATGAGATTGATTATTACTTGAGGCGGACTGGTGAAGACATAATTTACGAGTTGACGAGGCTGACTGACGCCATAACGAATGTTCCTCAGCGAATAAACTTCATGTTCATAGCCCGAAACCACTCGTTCATGAGGGACATGAGTCCTGAAACGTTGAGCAGGTTTAGGCCGCAAGAGAGGCTGGAGTTTCCACCATATTTGGAAGATCAGTTAGTAGATATTTTGAGGGAGCGTGTGAAGGAAGCTTTTCGGGAAAATGCTGTTTCAGACGAAATAATCGCGTTCATAGCTAAAAACACTGTCAAATATGGCAATGGAGACGCAAGATATGCTCTGCTACTTCTGCTTTCAGCTGGATTGGTAGCGGATAGAGATGAGCAACCGTCTATTTTGCCAGATCACGTTAGGGAAGCTCAAGAGAAGACAGACCCGAAGATAAGGGATGAAGACGTAACCATGCTAACAGACGACGAGAAACTTGTGCTTCTTGCTCTTGCTCGGCATCTTAAAAGGGAGAAAGAAGCAATCTTCCTTCCGTTAGAGGACGTTGAATCTTCCTATCGCATTGTATGCGAAGAATACGATGTGAAACCAGTTGGGAGAGTTATGCTTCACGCTTTGGTTAAACAGTTGAAGGCTGCGGGAGTAATTACTTTAAACGAGAAGTCTGAGCCTGGGCTTAACGGCGTCAAAGCAGAAGTCTTAGAAAAGTTTCTAGTAGATCTCTTGAAGAGGAAGGAACGCCATGCTTAAACTAGACGAAGAAAAGAAACGATTCATCGAGGCGATCGGAAACCAATCAAGGTTAAAGATTCTGTTAGTTTTATGGAAATCAGACAAAGAGCTGACAGTATACAAAATATGCCAACGCACAGGGCTTGGGAGAAGTGCAGTTTCTCGCCACTTGCATAACCTCGTAGAAATTGGATTAGTTTCCAGAAGGATTTATGGGGAAATCCCTCTATACGCTATCAACAAAGACAATTTCAGCTCAGTAGCATTAATAGATTTCTTCGCAAGAATGAAGCTATGAAATACTAGCAATAGCTTTCCAATTTACCTTGACCAATTGTAGTTATCCGTGGCCTCATATCCACATACTAGACAAGTAGCTCTATATTGACCAAATGGAGCACTTCTCATAGCTGATTTTCCTGGGTATGGAGCGTTTAGCCTTGCCCATCTCATGGTATGGCATTGCCCTCTGCAAAGAATTTTAATAAGGTATTTGTGTGGAGTTGACATAGCGTATGCGGGCAATTTTTCTTTTATGGTGGTCTCAGGTTGCATGGAGGACAAGAGTTCGAGCATTCTTTTATGATATTCAGGATTTTCCTCTTCTGCATCAAATATAACATGGACAGGGCTGAATTGGTTAGTCCAACTAAAATCTTTATCATCGGTCCATGATACTAGGAATATCTTCTTTGCCTTTCGGTTTATTAAGTCCTGAACACAATCGTCACCTGCATCATACTCCAGAGAATCTATTGGATAGACCATTGCTACATCAATGTTGCGTGGTGATGAATGCCATGACTTCGGATTTATCGTATCTACGTAAAGTGTGTATCCCCCTTGAATATTCATTGAAGTTCCAGTTTTTGGCTCTTTGGTCAAGTTTAACACTGGCGATAAGAAGATCCTTATGTTTCTGGAGTGATTAGCTCGAAAAAGTATGCTTGCTGGACTAGGATATTTTGAAAGAATAATAGACAATGCCAAAGTATGTTTTTCATTTTGGTACGTGCCTGTTAAGAGTAGGAATTTTTCATCTTTTTGAAGGAAGGACAATATACTTTGGGTGGCTTTTTGCCTTGTATTCATAACATATTTGCCTCGATTAATTTCTAGACTATTTTGAGGTTTCCAAGCTTAAAAAATCTTGCAGTCTATGCAGATGAACTTTCCCTAATCTCTATCATTTTATTAGGCTTTTTCCGCTACCTCACTTCTCATATAGTAAGCGTCTCCTCTCCCACAGTTCAACCAAGTCTGTGTCTTGTCCCTTTTGCATCATTTCCTCATGGAGAACTTTTGCGGTTTCGGCGAATTCGATTTGACCCAAAATCAGAAGCTTAAATGGATTTACTGACATGCTCAGAACACCAGATGGTATCACCTTGTTTTGTGTTTCCTTACGAGGCAGACCTAAGCTTCGTATGTGTTCAAAGTCCTCGAATGTCCAACCGATAAAAATATACAATTCATCGAGGTCATGTTTTTTGCACCAAGTCAAAAAAGAGTCATCTTTAGCCACATAAAAGAATAAGGCATCATATGTTATATCATGAAGATATTCAAGCAGTTTGAACTGACCTATGCGCTGTCCTGTTTCTATGGAGACATTTACCATCACCTTTAATGAGTCTATCATTATTTTAAAATTTCGAAAAAGTGAGATTTGCTGTTGCCTGAAAGCTTCATATCTGCGATCTCCCTTGAACCTATTCACAAATTCGACATGAGCAAGATATTCGTCATAGTTAGTCAGATAATTTGCCATGAAAGCCACCATTTCATCACCGCCAATGTCTGGGACTCTTAAAATGCTATCAGGCAGGGTAACTACATGGCAAGCTTCGTGAAGTAAAATAGCTTCAATTCTCTCTTCACTAACAGTTCTTAGCGAAAGTGGACTATACTTTAAAATGAGGTTTCTCTGCTCATCAATGAAAACCTCAATAAACTCTGGTGCTTGAGTTGGTTCAAGCTTAAGAGAACGATATTGAGCACCTACATCTTTAAGCGCAACCTCAAACTTGGAACGTATTTGTTCTTGAGAAAGGTTTGATCTAGCAGGCATTTCTGAAATATATTGCTTGAAAAATTCCCCAAATCCCACCGCTGACGGACCAATTTCGTGTAGGCTAGCCCTGGGTTTAGCACGGGAAATACCCCTTAGATAGGAAGGAAGTTTGCCTTTATGACTACGCATATGCTCCGCTAACTTCCCTTCAGGGATGGTTCTATGACATCGAGGGCAAATCACCATTCGTGGCCGCTTAGGCATGTCGTTTCACCATACAATATTGTTTATGCCATCGTCAACTATTTGACGAGGATGTTCTTTTTAGAATTCGTATCAGTTCTTTTGGTTCTGCTATAACTTTTCTGCATTTTTTACACTCAGATACTTTTAAGGGTTCATACATAGGAATCATGACTTTCACTTTAGGATCTGGACTTGGCTGTTCAACAAAGATCTTGTTCACTGGGACACGGTTCCAATGTCCGCAGTTTGGGCACTTCATTTTTAGGTTTCTCTTCATGTTTTCACCTTGATAAGGCGAATCGGTAAGCCGTAAATGTTCCGTCGGTCGTTCCGTACAGCTTTTTAATGTAAGCTGCTGCTTCTTCGACATTGTTGGCTGTGGGAATTATATCTTTGAAGTTAAGATTGCGTAGAAGAGCCAAAAGATTTCCTTCATCTTTGCTGATTATTATTCCCCTAAGTATGTTTCTTCCACATTGAAAAATTGCTTGGTCTCCAGCTTTGGCCTTGCCTTTTCTTAACTCGATTGTTTTCTGACCAGTTTTTATCCATTCGAAGGCTTCTTTCTTAACCATGAATAAGGGCGTAGCCCTCACCATCTTATCTTTTTGGCTTTGAGAGTTTAACACTTTTACTCTACTCTCTCTGTTGTTCGCTTAACGCATTCATTCTTTTTATATGATTTTCTTGCGATTTTCTGTTGTTTAGAGGGTGTGAACGGGATGGGTGAGCCTGTTTCGTTACAGGATATTGATGGGGTTGGACCGGCTACAGCCTCTAA
>Ga0078972_1008244_pt1 | contig 22042 bp, 19 predicted proteins | sample YelNatPaOPGAMG01_FD_67568 | JGI IMG/M metagenome (GOLD analysis project Ga0078972, IMG submission 67568) | Hot spring thermophilic microbial communities from Obsidian Pool, Yellowstone National Park, USA - OP-RAMG-01 (SPADES assembly) (version 2) | ecosystem: Environmental > Aquatic > Thermal...
CCCGGCACTCCAGGCGCTGCGACGCAGGCGCTCGCGCTGGCGCACAAGCTGGCGGAGTCCGTGGCCCAGACCGGCGCCGAGTTCGACAAGCTGCCCTTCTTCGCGCGACCGATGGCGCGCGGCGATTTCAAGAACAAGGCCGGGCAGAGCGTGAGCGATTGGGCGCGCACGGCCGCCGAGCTTGTGGCGCGCCTGGAGCGCGTGCAGGCGGGCGACGCGGCGGCGCTGGCCGAGCTGCGCGGCGGCCACGCGCGGCTGGCGGATCTCCTGGAGCGCTTTGCGGCCTACTGCCGCGCCGTCCCGGCGGGCACGGCGCGCTTTACCAAGGACCAGGAGTTCCTGCACCAGGTGGCCGAGATCGCTGCCGAGCGCGAGGCGGCGGTAGGTGCCCTGGCCGCGGCGCTGCGCAAGATCGTGAAGGACGAGGCCTAGCCTGGATCAAGATCACCTAACCACCAACCACACAAAGGAATCCGAGGTCTTTTGTGTGCTTGGTGGTGAATCCCTAATCCAGCGGTTGGTAGCGGCCCCAGGTTTGGATGGCGTACATGGCGGCGCGCAGGCCGGCGAGTTTGCTGCCGGGGTTGACGCTGCCGGCGGTGGTGACGACCAGGCCACCATCGGCGCCGACGGCCTCGATATCCCTGCGCACGGCCGCCGCAATCTCTTCGGGCGTGCCGCGCGAGAAGGTGAAGGGCGGGAGCTGGCCATAGATGACCGTGCGTGGCATGGCCTTGCGGATGGCCTCGGGGCGCACGGTGGGGCCGAAATTGGCACCGTGCAGGTGCACGCGCGCCAGGAGCGGCAACAGGTGGGTCATCTCGCTGTCGGAGTGCTGGTAGCGCCAGTCCTCCTCCTTGGGCGAAAAGACCGAGAAGACCCGCTCGAGGATGGGCAGCCCAAAGCGCTCGTAGAGCGGTGGGTTGAGCATGGCGCAGTTGTCGTCGTTGAAGCCAAAGCCGGTCATGGGCGCGTCGGTGGCGCGGCGCAGCAGGGTCGAGAGCTCGATGATCTTCTCGGCCAGGAGGTCGCGAAAGCGCTCCATGACCCGGGGCTCGTCCATCAGCCAGAAAATCACGTTCTCCACGCCGCAGAGCGACATCGCCGCGGTCACCGGGCCGCGGATGCTCATGCCCAGCTTGGGGTCCTCGCCGTACTGGGTGCGCAGGCGCTCGAGGGCGGGGAAGAAGCCGGGCGGGAAGACGATATCCTCCAGCTTGAGCGACTGCACGTACTCCATGCGCTCTTCCAGCTCGCGCACGGAGTGGATGCTCTCCATCACCCAGTCGGCCCCGTCGATCTCCTCGGAACCGGGCACGGTGCGGATCTGCGAGCCGAAAATCTCCTCGATGCGCAGCGGCCGCGGCAACTGGTGCTCGGGTGGCACAAAGGTCTCGCGCAGGAGGCGCCGGCCGACGATCTCCTCGGCCTTGTCGTTGTACAGCTTGTTGAAGCGGATGTGGACCTCGGGGTCCTCGTAGTAGCGCGGGTCGGGCTCGATGCCCAGCTCCTGCCAGATGCAGCCCTCGGTGGTGGTGAGGGTCATCGGTACCTGGGGCTTGTCGGTGGAGAAGGGTTTGTCGAGGCTGGCTTCGTTGTCGCGCCAGAAGCGCTCGAGGTCGACACGGAAGAGCGTTTCGGCCATGGCACCTGTCCTTGTCTGTGGCGGCCCTGTGGGGGGCAGGGCAAGCGGAACCCTGGGGCGATTCTAGCGCATTCCGCGCAGAATACAACTGGGCGCGCGGGCGACCGTGGCATTTGCCAATTGGGCCAGAGCCTGCTATAATACACTGCGTTCGGGGCGTAGCGCAGCCCGGTAGCGCACTTGAATGGGGTTCAAGTGGTCGGAGGTTCAAATCCTCTCGCCCCGACAGCAAGCCCTCAGCCGCCAGGAGGTGGCGAGGGCTTTTCTATTGGACGCAGCGCAGCCCGTGCGCCGCACTTAAGGGGTTCAAGTGGTCGGAGGTTCAAATCCTCTCGCCCCGACAGCAAGCCCTCAGCCGCCAGGAGGTGGCGAGGGCTTTTCTATTGGTTGCACGGCCTCCGACGGCACAGGAGTTGCGGAGACTCCGCTCTGGCTGCCTGCCTGTTCGGCCACGGCCCCATGGCCCCGGCCAGAGGAGGGCACACCGTTGGACTCGCTGCCCGACCGCCTCGCGCTGCCGGATGCCGGGGAACCGGTCAGCACCGCCCATTGGCTGCGGTGCCGCACTGTGCTGCGTGGCGCATTGGCCGTCGCTCGTGGCGGTGGCCATCCTCGTGGCCAACGGCCACGGCCTGAAAGCGCGCTATCCCTGCTGGCTCACGGGCAAGCTGTCGGACCTGGCAGGGCTCTACTTTGCCCCGTACCTGTTCCTGACCACCGCCTTGGCCATCGCCTGGCCGGCCCAGGCGGTGGGTGAGCGGGGCCGGGGAACGCCGCTCTGCCCTGGCCGCCTCCGCCCGCGCCGCGGCCCGGCATCGGGAGTGCGCCGCGGGGCCGGGGGCTGGTGCTCGCCCTGCTCCTCGCGCCGGCGTATTTCCTGGTCTACTGGCTGATCGAGGCCGGTGTGAGTCTGGCCGTGAGGGCGGTGCCGGGATGCCTGAGGTGAAGCGGTCTTTGACGCCCACAAGAGCCTGCCCTGAGCAAGGCGAAGGGGGCTATCCTACGCTTGGCCTGCGGCCTACCCCCACCTCTGCAGGCACGGCTATTGCTGGGCACAGGGCGGCCCGGCTGGAGCTTGCGTAGGAGGTGCTGCATGAGGCCCATCGACCCCCTGATGGACGAACACCGCCGCATCGAGCGCATGGTCGCCCTCATGCGCCGCGAGAGCGCGCATGTGCGCGAGGTGAGCCTGGTCGATACGGTGTTCGTCGACGCTTTCGTCGACTATTTCCGCACCTATACCGACCGCACCCATCACGGCAAAGAAGAGGGCATCCTCTTCCGCGCCTTGGAGGGCAAGCCCCTCTCGGCCGAGGACCGCAAGACCATGGAGGGGCTCATCGAGGGCCACCGCTGGGCACGGCGCACCGTCAGCGAGCTGGATGAGGCCAAGCAGGCCTACCTGAGCGGCCGCTACATTGCCCTGCACACGGTCGTCGAAAAGCTCGATGCCCTGGTCGGTTTCTACCCGGGGCATATCCAGCTAGAGGACCACACCTTCTTTCCGGCCTCGATGGTCTACCTGACCCCGCAGGAGCAGCAGGCGATGCTCAATGAGTTCTGGGAGTGGGACCGGAACATGATCCACGAGAAGTACCGCTCCGTCGTCGACGAGCTGGAGCGCAAGCTGGCGGCGATGCCCGAGGCGCCCCGCCGGTAAGCTCCGCGCACACCGCCCCCCGACCCGCAGCCGGCGACCGCTCGTGCCTGTGCAGCCTCGAGCGAGGGGACCAAGAAAACAGGGATGGCCGGGATACGCGGGATCATTGGGCCTGGTTGTACAGCGGTTCTCGGCCCGACTCACACCCGGCGACAGCCGGCAAACCCGCTCTGCGCCTGCCCGGCCCCGACGCCGGGGTGGGGTTCCGCCCCGGTCGCGTGCGAAGCGCGATGCCCGGATGAGAGCCGCGCCTCAATGGGTGAGTGCGATAGCAGTGCTACGCGTGCCTGCCGAGCGCCAGGTCGCGCAGGAAGATGTAGAGGCCGGGCATGGTGCGGCGCAGCAGGCTCTTGCCGCGGACCGCGGCGCGCTGCCGGGCGTAGGCCAGGCGGGTGAGCAGGCGGTGGGGGAGCCGTGGCCAAAGGAAGAGGCGGTCGAGCAGGCGCTCGGCCCTCTGGCCGAGGGCGCGGGGCAGGCGGTAGGCAGCCCGGTAGGCGCCCACGAAGGCCTTGAAATTGGCCGACACGAAGCGCACCTTGTCGGCCTCGTAGCCCGGCATGCTGCAGATGGCCTCTTCCTCGTAGCCGATATTCGGCGGGCAGAACCCGGCCTCGACGGCGAGGTCGTAGAGGTCGGTGTGGGGGTAGGGGCAGTAGATGGGGTTGAGGATGCGCTCGGCACCGATGCGGGCGTTGAGCTTGATAGTATCCAGGGCCCGCTCCATGGTCTCGTAGGGCAGGCCCACCATGTTGTACGCTGTGGTGATCATCCCCGCCTGATGCGCCAGGGCGAAGGCGCGCTCGATCTCTTGATTGCTCATGCGCCGCCGCAAGACGGCATTGCGGATGTACTCGTTGCCCGACTCGACCCCAAAGTAGATCTGATAGCAGCCGATCTCGCGCAGCAGCCGGGCCATCCGTTCGGTGAACAGGTTCGGCCGGTGGTGGACGGCCAGCGGCATGGTGAACTGGGCCTTGTAGAGGTGGGCAAACTCCTCGAGCCACTCCTCGCTCCAGTGAAAGATGTCGTCGTTGATGCGCAGGTAGCGCACCTGCGGATAGGCCGCTTTCAGTGCCTGCAGGCAGGCAATGGCGTTCTGGGGGCTGCGCGTGCGGAGCCAGCGGTGGCGGTTGGGGTAGATGGAGCGCAGGATCTGGTTGCAGCAGTAGGTGCAGTTGTAGGGGCAGCCGCGGGTGAAGGAGGCCAGCGCGGTGTACGTCTGCCCCGAGGTGAGCCCCGGCAGGTCGAAGAGGGAATAGTCGGGGATGGGCAGCAGGTCAAGGTCCTGCACCACCTCGCCCACCGGGTTGGCGATGACCTGGTCGCCACGCTTGAACCACAGGCTGGGGATGTCGTAGGGGTCACGGCCGGCCTCCAGGCGGTCGCACAGCTCGGCCAATGCCACTTCGCCCTCGCCCCGGCAGATGATGTCGAGCCCCGGGGCCGAGAGGCTCTCTTCGGGCGCCAGCGTGGGGTGGCAGCCGCCGGCGATGGTGGGGTAGCCCATCTCCTTCGCCCACTGGGCACACACGGCGCCGATGCGAAAGACTTCGCTGCGCAGTGAAAAGGCCACCAGGTCGGGGCATTGGCGGCGCAATTGGGCCTGGAAGTGCTCCTTGGCCGGCGGGCAGAGCAGGTGGAGGAGCGCGGTCTCGTGGCCGCGCTGCTTGAGGGCGGCCGAGAGCGAGGCGAGCCCTTCGTTGTACCAGCCGGCCGGCTCGTAGCGGATGCGCCCATCCCCGTGCTTGTGGACATAAAAGTCGGGGTAGACGAAGAGAACTCGCATCCGGGGCCCCCTCCCTTCGACGAAATGGCCTGCAGGTCGACGGCCAACCGAGAGGGACGACTATGGGATTCAGCCTGGTGGGGGAGCGCTGCCTGGCGATCGCCTGGGCTGCCTTGAGCAAGAAGCGTGCCAGTAGAAGTGAAGCCAGCGCGGGGGCCTGGAGCGAAGGCTCAGGGGCGGGCTGCAGCAGGGCGAAGGGGTAGGCTGTGGGGGCGCCGCCAAGCCCCACGGAACAGGGCCCGGCGGCGGATTACCGGTGAGCCTGAGCTACGAGCGCAGCGGCGCCCAGCAGCCCGCCCTCGTCGATGGCCGCGGCCTGGACGATGGCCACGCGACTGGCCAAGAGCGGGAAGGCATAGTGCGCAAAGGCTGTGCGCACCGGCGCCAGGAGCTGCTCTCCCGCCTTGGCCACGCCCCCGCCGAGGATGACCCGCTCTGGGTCGACGATGCTCGCCAGCATGGCGATGGCCAGGCCCAGGTCTTGGGCCACAGAGGCCACGACCTGCGCGGCCAACGGGTCGCCGGCGCGGGCGGCGCGGAAGACGTGCTCGGCGGTGACGGCAGCCTCGCTGCCGGCGATGGCGAGCAGTGTAGGGGCGGTTCGCGAAGCACCTGTAGGGGCGGTTCGGGAACCGCCCCTGCCTTCGGTTCGTGAACCGCCCCCGCCGGCCGCAAGGGCCTCGCGGGCGCGGCGGGCGATGGAGGGGCCCGAGGCGAGGGCTTCCAGGCAGCCGTGGTTGCCGCAGGTGCAGAGCGGCCCATCGGGGCGCACCACCATGTGCCCCACTTCGCCGGCCACCCCGTGGCTGCCGCGCCAGAGCTGCCCCTCGACGACGATGCCGCCGCCGATGCCGGTGCTGATGGTGAGGTAGACCATGGCCCGCGCGCCCCGGCCGGCGCCGTAGCGGTACTCGCCCAGGGCCACGGCGTTGGCGTCATTCTCCAGGTACACCGGCCGGTGGAGGGCGGCGCTCAACTCTGGGCCCAGGGGCAGGCTCTCCCACCCCGGCACGTGGTGCGACTGCACTACCACGCCCCGCTCGGCGTCGACCGGCCCCCCAAAACTGACCCCCACAGCGTCGATGGCCGTGGCGCCGGCGCCGCCGAGCACCTCGCGCTCGGCCATGCCCAGCATGTCGGCAATCTGGCCACGGGCGCCGCGGCCGGCCTCCGTGGCACACCGGGCCTGCCGGAGCACGGCCCCCGTCTGCCAGTTGACCAGCCCGGCGGCCAGCTTGGTGCCGCCGAAATCCAGGGCCAGGCACAGGCCGCTCGCTGTGTGCGCCTCTTTCATCCCCGCACCTTCCTTCCCTTGCTGATACGCCGCCATTGTAGCATAGGCCCGCCGCCCTGGCGAAAACCGCACTGTGGGAGAAAATGGACATGGCATTTGCCGCTGCTTTGCTGTATACTATGGCCGCACACTCACTCTGGCAAGCCGGCCATCGACGGAGGACGATTCGTCATGTCTGTGGCACACCTCCCATTCCTGGCCTCCTGGCTCGGAGGCGCACTGGCCCTGGGAGGGCTGGCCTTTATCCTCTACCAGGCGAGCGGCTTCCAGTTCCTGCGCAACCGCTGGCAACGCCTGGCCCAGTTGAAGGCGAACCAGCGCCAGGTCTACCGCGACCTGGAAGTGCTGCAAGGTCGGGCCTCGGTGCTCGTGGCCCGCGTTCCCCCTTCGGCGCGCCCCGCCCCTTATGCCGCCGATGATGCCCACGCTCTGGCCCTCAAGGCCGACCTGGAGGCGGCCCTGGCGCAGCTGCGCCGCGACGTGCGCGCGCTGGCGGTGGGCCCTGCGCCTGCACTGAATCTCTTCCACTTCCTTTCTGGCGCCTACTGGCGCCGCCTGCGCGCTGTAGAGGCCGAGCTGGCCTATGCCGAGGCCCAGCGGCGCCAGGTGGCAACGGCGCAGGATCAGGTGGCCGCCCTCTCGGCCGTCCTGGCAGCCATGGCCCGCAAGCCGCTGGAGGTGCAGCGCGGCCTCGCCGAGCTGCAGGCTATGGCCGAGACCCTGGCCGAGGAGATTGCGGCCGAGGAGCGGCGCGGCACCGGCGGGCTCGTGGCCCTGAGCTACGAGGTACAGGCCGTGCGCGCGAGCGCCATGGATTGGAGCGAGCGGCTGCGGGCGGCCCCAGAGCGCGACGCCCCGCAGATCGCCATCGACGCCGAGGCCCTGCGCCCGCTGCTCATGATCAAACTGTGGGACCTGCTCGAGCGCGCCCAGAAGATTGCCGGCCTGCACGACCAGGCCCTCGATTGGCGGACCAAGTTCGAGGCAGCGCTGGCGGCCGTCGATGAGCGCCTCGGCGCCCTGCCGCCGGCCTTCGCTGCGGGGCTGGCGCCGGCCGCCGCAGCCTTGCATGAGGAGCAGAAGGCGCTGGCTGCCCGCTATGGCGAACAGTCGGAAGCGGCCTACCAGGAGGTGGCACGGCGGGCCTGGGTGTTGACCGCCGAGGCGCGCGCCCTCGAACGGCAGGCGAGGCGTCTGAGCGAAGAGGAGCGCGCGGTCCGCGCCGCCGTCGCCGCCTGCACAGAGGCCCTGGCCAACCTGAAAAGCGAAGTTGACGCCGAGGAGCAACGCTCCGGCATCAGGCTCGACCTGTGCCAGGCTCTCTTGCAGCGGGCGGAGCGATCGACCGACAACCTGCGGCAGGTGTGGGCCGACGAGGTACAAACGGGCCAGCCGCCCGATACCGCCAGCGCCCTGGCCAGGCTGCGCCAGGTGAGGGACTTGGCCGAGGCTTGCCGCCGCCAACAGGATGCGTGCGCCCAAGGGCTGGCGGCTTGGCGCGCCCTCTACCGCCGCGTGGAAGAGGTGCTGCAGCGCCTCGAGCGCTCGGTGCCCGAGCACGAGCGGCTGCGCCGGGCCTGGCGCGAGTTGCTCCGCTACAATCCCACCAACTGGCCCCAGGTGCGGGCCGACTGGTACGACCACTACACCGCCACGCGTCAGCGCCTCCTCGAGCAGGCGGCCGCCATCCGCGCCGAACTCGTGGCCGGCAGGGTGGCCGAGTCGCAGGGGAGCGAGCTGCGCAACCGCTGCGAGGAGCTGGACCAACGCTGGCAGGAGCTGCTCCACGAGGGGCAGGGAGTGGTCATGGCGCTTGGCCGTGTGCGCGCCGCCGAACGGCAGGCGCAGGAGGCGGTGCGTGCCCTGCACGCCGACGTGGAGCGCGTGACCGCGGCCATGCTTGAGCTGCCACCCGCCCAAACGCTGGCCGAGCTGCGCGACCTCGGCCACAGGATCGCGTCCGAGTTCGAACAGCTCGACGACCAGGTACGCCACCCCGACCAGGCCGATTTCACGCGGCTGCGCGAGGAGGCGGTGCCCGGGTTGCGCGCCCTGCTGGCCGAATACGAGCAGGCCTCGGCACGCCTGCTGGAGGCCGAGCGGGCCGCCCTGAAGGACGAGATGGCCACACTCTGGGAGCAATGGGAGCCTCTCGGCCAGAAGCTGAGCAAGGCGATGCCCCCCAGCGAGGTGGATGCCCCCGGCCTGCAGAAGCGCTGGGATGACCTGGTGCAGCTCACCCGCGGGGCGCCACCGGGCCTGAAGCAGGCCCTCGAACTCCGCGCCCGGGCCGTCGCCCTGGCGGGCGAGGTGGCGCAGGCCCAGGCCCGCTTCCAGGCCGAGCGCGAGGCGGTGCGCGAGGCCGAGCAGCGGGTGGCCCTGGCGCGGCGCAAAGCCATCCAGCTCCGCGAGCGCATGCCCAACCTGCTCAGGCGCGCCCACCCTCAAATTGTAGACGAAGAGTGGGAGCGCTCGAGCAAGGCCTGGGCCGAGGCCGACGCCCTGCTCCGTGACCTGCCGCCGCGCCTCACGGCCGGCCCCTACTGCCACCGGCTCGACGAGGCCGCACGGCTCTACGAAGAGGCCCACGCCCGCGCCCGCTCGGCCTTGACCCGCCTGGTGCGCTATGCCTTCCTGGAAGACCCGGAAGGCATGCGCGAGGCTTGCCGTCCCCTGGGGCGGCGGTGGGCGCGGCTGGGCGTCACCGCGCGCGAGCAACAGATCCACGACCTCCTGGCCGAGCTGGAGAAGGCGGGGCAGGTCGAACGGCTGCTCGAACGCGTCGGCGAGCACTTTGAGCGGCCGGTTACGGGTCGCTGAGTGCCGAGGCCAGCGCCAGGTAGCGGTCGGTCATGGCCGAGGCGGTAAAGTGGGCCTCCACACGCCGGCGGCAGGCAGCCGGATCGATCGTCTCGATGTGGCGCACCGCCTCCACCATCCCCTCCACTCCGTCGACCACAAAGCCCGTCTCGCCGTGGGCCACGACCTCGGGCGCGGCCCCGCGCCGGAAGGCGACGACGGGCGTGCCCGCGGCCATGCTCTCGACCATCACCAGGCCGAAAGGCTCCTCCCAGCGCAAGGGGCACAGGGTGCAGCGCGCCCGCTCGAAGAGACGATACTTGGCTTGGCCCTCGACCGCCCCGATCCATTCGACCGGGCCACCCAGCCGGGGGCGCACCTCGCCTTCAAAGTAGGCGCGCTGATCCTCGGGTGGGGGTGGTGCGGCCAAGAGGAGCCTCAGGCCCAGCCGCCGGGCCACCTCGATGGCCAGGTCGGGCGCCTTGTAGTAATGGAAACGGCCCACCCACAGGAGGTAATCCTCCTTGTCGGGCGTGGGGTGGTAGGGCGAGGGGTCGATGCCGTTGTAGGCGACGCCGGCCACGTTCAGCCCGGCGTTGCGCGCCAGCGTGGCCTGGCGCTCGCTGACCGCGACATAACGCAGCCAGGGGAACTCGTCGAGGATCGGCGGGTGATAGTGCAGGGTGGTCAGCACCGGGGCCTGGCGGTAGAGCGCCAGGGCCGGCACGGCCTTGAGGCAGTGGTTCAGCACCAGGTCAAAGCCCTCTTGGGCCAGGGCGTGGCTCAGGTGGATGACCTCGCGGTAGGCCGGGTCGGCGTAGGGGCTCTCGGGGAGCGCCGAAGGGAAATACTCGAGCCTGCCGGGGCTGTGGGAATCGGCCGTGGCGAAAAGGGTCACCGGGTAGCCGCGCCGCGCCAACTCGTGCGCCAGGCCGCCGGCCACCTGCTCCGAGCCGCCAAACCCCGAAGGCGGCGTTTTGATGTGGGGCGTGGAAACGATGGCAATGCGCCAACTGCGCTCCGGATCGCTCAAATGCTACCTCCCGACTCGAACTCGCCCGCTCCATGGTCCCATGGCCGCACCGGCCTGCAGACTCTTCCCCGCGGGCACCCTGCTCGTTGCCATGGCGACCGGATCTACAGCGAGGCTGATCACCCTGGCAGCCGACGGGGGCACAGCGATCAGGGTCTCGCCGGCGTCTGCTGGTCACCGCCGGCTCAGGATGGGCAGGAGCACAATGCCGAGGAAATCCTGCAGGAAGTGCAGGATCATGGGCGCGACCAGGCTGCCCCGCCAGATGTAGACGACGGCAAAGACCAGGCCCATGTAGGCGACCGTGGTCAGCCCGGCCGAGCCCTCGTAGCCGTGCCCCAGGGCAAAGATGCCGGTAGCGATGACAACCGCGGCAACCAGGCTGCGCGTGACCTTGTTGAAGCGCAGGATGAGGTAGCCGCGGAAGATGGTCTCCTCGGCCACGGCCACCACGGCGACCAGGAAGAAAGCCAGCACGATCTGACCGGCGCCGCTGGGCATGAGGAAGGAGGGCGGTGCGGGCGGCGCAGTCAAACCCAGGCGCTCGAGGGCCTGCTCCAGCAGCCCCGTCGACAGGGTGAAGGGGATGAACAGCCCAAGGCCGATGCCCGCCTCGAGCCAGAAGTTGCGCGGCGTCCAGCCCAGGCGGTGGAGCGTCTCGCCGTTGCGCCAGACGAAGAAGAGGATGAGCGCCAGGAGGGCCAGGTCACGCAGGATGGTGGCTGCCGCTGTGAGGGCAAAACCTGCGCTCTGCTGGGCGGCAAAGAACGAGAAGGCGAGGCTGGGCACGATGAGGAAGAGGAAAACCAGCACCTCGAAAAGCTGTTCGGTCCGGTTGGGGGGCAGTTGCCTGAGACGCTCCCAGTAGCTTGTGCGCGGGCTATCGGGCATGGGCCACCTCGTGCGAACGTGATGGAGATATACAGCAAGGGCGATGCCAGTTCGGGAAGGCGCTGCGCTGCGAGCCGTGGACCGGGCGGCGAGGGGCTCACCCGTCGTCGGCTCGAAAGGAACGGGTGACTGTGGGCAGCGCCGGCCGCCGAGCAGCCCACCCCGCCGCCGCCACTGCCCCGATCGCCCCGCCCCCGGCCAGGAGCAGCCGCAGCCGGAGGGGCGGCAGGAGGTAGGGCACGCCCAGGAGCGCTGTAGCCTGCTGCCGTCCAAGCGTGGCGACCAGGCAGCCCAGGGCTACGCCGAGCCCCGCGCCTGCCGCGAGGCTCGAGGCCATGGCGCTGGCCTGCGGCTTTGCCTGGCGGCGCCTGGCGAGGGCGACGTACCCCACCAGGGCGGCAACGCTTGTGCCCAGCACCGGCCACGCCGCCTGCACGCGCCGGCTGAAGGGCGCCAGGAGCTGCGCAGGGGTGTAGCTGGCTGCCCAGGGCATTTGGCGCTCGATCTCCGCCGCGACGGCCTGCGGGTCGCTGCCTGGGCGCAGGCGCACGGTGACCGCAGAGATGCGGGTCAGAGGCACCGCCAGGGGTGGCGCCGGCGAGGCGAAAGAGCTGCCTGCCAGGCGGTGGGCCGCTTCGAGGGTGATGAAGAGGCTGCGGTCGAGCCCTGTGCCGGTCGGCGGCAGGTTGGCAGCCAGCCGCAGCGGATAGCCGTACACGAGGATAGAGTCTTCGCCCGGCGGCACGGCGATGGCGCTGCCGCCCACCGCGCTCTCGGGGCCCAGGCCCTGGGGCAGCGCGTGGTCGACGAGGGGGCGCAGGGTGAAATCGGTAGCGGGGTCGTACGCCACCAGGAACACCCCCGGCAGGGCGCAGGCGGCTCCGCGCTCGGGGCACGAGAGATAGAGCTGCGGCGAGGCTGCAGCTACCCCTGGGATGGCGGCGATGCGCTGTGCGCTATCGTAGGCGAGGCGGGCCGGCACCGGCTCGCCCAGCAGCAGGCCGCGAGCCACACTCTCTGCCCAGCCCGCCGGCACCACGATGAGGTCCGCGTTCAGCCAGCCCTGGGCCAGGCGCAACGACGCGCCCGCGCCGCAAGCGACCAGCGAGGTCGCCACGGCCACGGCAGCCAGCGCCAGCGCCGAGAGGAAGAAGAGCCAATGCCGGAAGGGGCGCCCTGCCTGCACGGGCATCGTGCCGCCTCCAGTTCGATCGTTCGCTCTTCTTCAGCAACAAGCGTGCCTGGGTGAGTAACCAAGGCACCGGTAACCCTCAGCGGCACCCTCTTCAGGTGTATGAGTGCGTAGGCCGCCGTTGACGGCGGCTGCAGGGCATGGTATACTCTCTGTAGATTATGGAGTGGGCTCGAGGCAGTTGCGGGCCAGGTGCCGAAGGGTGGTGCCCATGCCGACGGTGCTAAGGGTGGCGGGCTACCGGTTCTTCTTTTTCAGCAACGAACGGGAAGAGCCGCCACACATCCACGTAGAGTCGGCCGGGAACTATGCCAAGTTCTGGCTGAATCCGGTTGCCTTGGCCGACTCGGTGGGCTATGATGCGTCGCAGATCCATCACCTCAGGAAGATGGTCGAGGGCCATCGCGACCTGTTCCAGGAGAAGTGGCATGAGTACTTCGGTCGTTCCTAGGCCGGCCGCGAGACCGTTGGCGACGGGTGTGCGCTTTGACAATGGGATGATGTACGTGCGCCTGGCCGACGGCCGCGAGATCGGCGTACCGCTCGAGTGGTTCCCGCTGTTGCGCGATGCAACGCCCGAGCAGCGCGAGCACTGGCGCCTGATCGGCGGGGGCGTCGGCATCCACTGGCAGGACCTCGACGAGGACCTGTCGGTGGCGCGACTGTTGGCCTGCTGATCCGCCTGGCGCCGCGCCCTCTACCCCTTCATGACGCCGATGGGGCGCGTGCGCGCAACCTTGCGCGCCAGCCCCGCCTGGTGCACCACCTCTACCACCCGGTCCACATCCTTGTAGGCCTCGGGGGCCTCTTCGGCCAGGTCGCCCAGGCTTTCGGTGCGTACCACAATGCCCTCGCGCTCCATCTTTTGGCGCAGCGCCTGGCCCGACACGCCACGTTTGGCGGCATGGCGGCTCTTGACGCGGCCAGCGCCATGGCAGGTGGAGCCAAAAGTCTCTTGCATCGCCGTTTCGGTGCCCACCAGCACGTAGGAGGCCGAGCCCATGCTGCCGGGGATGAGCACCGGCTGGCCCAGGTCGCGGTAACGGTCGGGCACGGCGGGGTGGCCGGGGCCGAAGGCGCGCGTGGCGCCCTTGCGGTGCACGCAGAGGCGGAGCCGCTCGCCGTCGACGGTGTGCTCTTCGATCTTGGCGATGTTGTGGGCCACGTCGTAGAGCAGGGTGAGGTGCCAGTCGCGCACCTGGCCGGCCAGCACGCGCTCGAAGGCCTGGCGGGCCAGATGGGTCATCATCTGGCGGTTGGCCCAGGCATAGTTGGCGGCGCAGGCCATGGCCGCGAAGTAGCGCTTGCCCTCGGGCGAATCGAGGGGGGCGCAGGCCAGCTCGCGGTCGGGCAGTTGGATGCCGTAGCGCTGGCCGGCCGCCTGGAGCTCGCGCACATAATCGGTGCACACCTGGTGGCCGAGGGCGCGTGAGCCCGAGTGGATCCACACCACCACGGTGCCCTCTTCCAGACCAAAGCGCTGCGCCACCTCCGGGTCGAAAACGCGATCGACCACGTCGATCTCCAGAAAGTGGTTGCCCGAGCCCAGGGTGCCCAGCTCGTCTTTGGCGCGCGTCTTGGCCCGTTCGCTGACGGCCCCCGCGTCGCCTCCCTGCATGGAGCCCCGCTCTTCGGTGTGCTCCAGGTCTTCCCGAGAGCCGTAGCCGTGGCTCACCGCCCATTCGGCGCCGCGCTCGAGTACCTGGTCCATCTCCTTCTGGCTCAGCGCCTGGGCGTGGCCCCTGCCGACGCCCGAGGGCACATCGTGGAAGAGGGCACCCATCAGCCGCTCGAGATGGGGGCGCAGCTCCTCCTCGTGCAGGCGGGTGGTCAGCAGGCGCACTCCGCAGTTGATGTCGTAGCCCACGCCGCCTGGCGAGATGACGCCCGAAGGCAGGCGCGTGGCCACCACCCCGCCGATGGGAAAGCCGTAGCCCTGGTGGATATCGGGCATGGCCAGCGCATATTTGACGATGCCAGGCAGGGTGGCGGTGTTCACGAGCTGCTCCAGCGAGCGGTCATCCATCGCGGCTTCGAGCAAGCGGTCGTCGGCGTAGATACGCGCCGGCACGCGCATGCCCGGCCGGGCCGTCGCGGGCGCCTCCCAGAGGAAGGCGGTTAGGCGTCGAAAGTCTTTCTTGGCGACCATGGATGCCTCCCTGCGTGATGCCTGAAGTGTGACCGTGCTTGTGCGGCCACAGTCTACACGTCAAACACGACCACGGTGCGGTATCCTCGCTCGTCGTGGCGGATCGCCAGGTTGTGGAAGGTCGCGGCCTTGATCGCCACGTTCAGGCGGTAGGCCTGCGTGGCCTGCAGGTGCGCGCGCAACTGGCCCGGCGCCGACAGGCTGACATCGAACGCTACGTACGTTTCGCCATGCTCGTCTTGCAGGGCCAGCAGCTCGTTGAGCCAGTCGACGAGCAGCGCCTCCCAATCGGGGGCCTCGAGCGACACCTCGCGAGAGGCCGTTACGGTGGCCCCGGGCTCGACGGTCACGGCCAGGCTGAGCATGCCCTGGGCGGCGTGGACGAACAGCTCTGGCAGGTCGCGGCCCCAGGCCTCAATGGCCACATCGGCGGTGTGGGGCACCTCACGATATCCTCTGTCCATTCTGTTGTGGCGCCCTCTCCTCTTCAAGGCTAAAGATCTGGCGTGCCTGTTCGATGTCGTTGCTGATCTGGGCCACGAGCTGGCAGACGTCGCTGAAGCGCTGCTCGGCCCGCAGCCGCCGGATGAACTCGATGGCCAGGTCGCGGCCGTACAGGTCACCGGAGTAGTCGAGGATGTGCACTTCGATGGCGTGCTGCCCGGTGTTGAAGCTGGGCCGCTCGCCAATGTTGGCCACGGCCGGCAAGCGCTCGTTGCCGACCAGGGCATACACGGCATAGACCCCGTCGGGGGGCAGGGCTCGTTCGGGGCGGACGGCCAGGTTGGCCGTGGGGAACCCCAGACAGCGCCCCCGCCGGGCGCCGCTGACGACTTCGCCGGCCAGGCTGTAGGGCCGCCCCAACAGGCGGCGCGCTTCATCCACCTGGCCCGTGGCGAGCAATTCTCGGACCTCAGTGCTCGAGACCGGGCGCCCATCGACGGTGACGGGCTCGAAGACCTGGACGTGAAAGCCCAACTGCTCGCCCATGGCCTGCAGCGCCGGCACATTGCCCTCGCGGCCACGGCCGAGCGCAAAATCGCGCCCCACCCAGAGCTCCTCCATCCGCAGCCGCTCGCGCAACAGGCGTACGAACTCGCGGGCCGGCATGCGGGCGACCTCGGGCGTAAAGCTCACGAGCACCAGGATGTCGAGGCCCATCTGGGCCAGCAGCACGGCCTTTTCGCCCGGAGTGGTCAGGACTTTGGGGCTGAGCCACGGGCGCAGGACGGCGCGCGGGTGGGGGTGAAAAGTCACCACCGCGCTCAGGCGGCCGGTCTCGCGGGCGTGGCGAATCAGTTCTTTGATGATGTGCTGGTGGCCAATGTGGAGCCCGTCGAACGCGCCGACTGTGACGACTGTGGGCTGCTCGACCTGGGCATTGGCCAGGTCATCGATCACTCGCATCAGTCGATGTTTCTCCCTGGGTATCTGGCGGGCCTCAGGCGGCCTGCCAGGCATGCTACACAAACACCTTCAAGGGCCGCCAGGCGTTGGCCTGCGCGTCGCCCTCCACCAAGGCAATGAACACGCCGTCGGGCCCGTAGGCCCGGCGCAACTGGCCCCCGGCCACCCCGCCCACCTGGACCGGCTGCCCGTTCTTCAAACGCTCCACGTCGGCCGCGCTGACCACGAGCGCCTCGTACTGCAGCAGGGCCTCGTCGAGGGGCGAGAGGCGTTGCTGCCAGAGGTCATCGGCCACCAGGGCCTCGAACTCGGGCATCGAGGTGGCATCCTCGATCGTAAAGTGCCCCACAGCCCGCCGTTCGAGGGCCGCCAAGTGGGCGGCCGAGCCCGCCGCCTGGCCCAAGTCGTTGGCCAGGGAGCGAATGTAGGTGCCCCGGCCGCAGGCGACTTCGATCTCCAGGTCGGGCGGGTCCCACGCCAAGAGGCGGATCTCATAGATCTCGACGGGGCGGGGCGCCTGCTCTACCGCTTCGCCGCGCCGGGCTCGACGGTAGGCCGGCTCGCCTTCCACCTTGAGGGCCGAGTAGGGGGGCGGCGCCTGCAGGATCGAGCCGGTGAAGCGTGGCAGGAGCGCTTCGATCTCCTGGCGGCTCGGGATGACGTCGCTCTGGGCGGTGACTCGGCCTTCGGCGTCGTACGTGTCGGTGGCGATGCCGAAGCGGATGCGCGCCCGGTAGAGCTTGCGCAGCTCCATCAGGTACTCGCTCACGCGCGTGGCCTGGCCCACGCATACCAGGAGCACGCCGGTGGCCATGGGGTCGAGGGTGCCGGCATGCCCCACGCGCTTCTGGCGGGTCAGGCTGCGCACCCGCGCCACGACGTCGTGCGACGTCCAGCCGGCGGGCTTGTCGATGTTGAGGATGCCCGACACGGGGGCGGTGCGCCGGGGCGGGCAGGGGCAAGAGGCGTAGCGCCCGGGCTCGGCCCCGGCGCGCGCATCGGGCGAGCCTGCGGAGGCACAGCGCAGACCGCCTCCGCAGGGTTCAGGGCAAATCCACCGACAGGGATGCTGGTTTCGTGCCAACATGGCTATCTCCCAACGGCTTCACCGGGCCGGCCGGTGGCTCGAGCACTTGGCCGAGGCGCGCCAGCACAGTCTCGCGGGCCGCCTCGAGCGGACCGGGCAGGGTGCAGCCGGCCGCCTGACGGTGGCCACCTCCACCCAGGCCCAGGGCCACCGCCGAGACATCGACCCCGGGCACCGAGCGAATGCCCACTTCCACCCGCCCGTCGGCCTTTTCGGTCAGCACCACGGCGATCCTGGCCTCGCGGGCACCGGCGATAAAGCTCACCAGCCCCGCGGCGTCGGACCCGGATGCGCCGCACTCACGCTGCAGCTCGCGGCTCACCTCCACCCAGATGATGCCGTCTCTCATCTGTGCTCGGCTGAGTACCTGGCCCCAGAGCACGATCATCCCCAGCGACAGGTTGTGCTCCAGGTGCTCGTTGATTTCGGAGAGCGGTGCGCCCGCCTCGATCAGCGCCACCGCGGTGCGCAGAGCCTCAGCGTCGGTATTGGGCGTGCGGAACGAGCGCGTATCGGTGATCAGGCCGGTCAGCAGGCACGCCGCCGACCATGGGCTGATCGGCCAGCCGAGGCGGCGCAGGAGCCGGTAGACGATCTGCGCCGTCGCGACAGCCGTGGGCTCGATCATATGCTCGCTGCCAAAGCGCACGTTGGTGATGTGGTGGTCGATGTTGATGACCGGCAACTGGGCGAACAGCGCCTCATCGTACAGGCTGCCCAGGCGCAGGAGGTCCGAGCTATCGAGGGCCACGATCAGGTCCTCATCGCCCTTGCGTTGGCTGACGATTTCGCCGGCGCCCGGCAGGAACTGCAAGCTCTCTGGCACGGGGTCGGCGCAGGCCAGGGTGGGCCACTTGCCCATCTCTTTCATCGCCCAGCCCAGGCCCAAGAGCGACCCGATGGCATCGCCGTCGGGGGCGATGTGGCCGATGACCAGAGGGCGCCGTGCCCGTTGCAACAGGGTTTCCAAACTCATTCTTCCTCAGATTCTTCTGCTTCCTCGTGCTCCTCGGCAGCGATCTGCTCGAGCAGGGCGTCGATGCGGGCGCCCTGCTCCCACGAGCGATCGATGTGAAAGCGCAGGTCGGGCATGAACCGCAGGCCCAGGCGGGGCGCCAGTTCGCGCTTCAGAAAGCCAACCGCTGCGTTCAGGCCGGCCAAAGCTTCCTGGCGCTCCTCATCCCCGCCGAGCTTGCTGATATAGATGTCGGCGTAGCGCAGGTCGGGCGAGACCTTGACCTCGGTGACCGTCACGCCCTGCACGCGCGGGTCGCGCACCTTGCGCGCGATGAGGTCGCTGACTTGCTCCTGAATCAAGTCGGCGACCTTGCGCTGGCGTCTGGATGCCATCGCCTAGCTCTCCCGCTCCTTCCTGTAGAACTCGAGGACGTCGCCCACCTGAAAGCCCTCAAAGCCCTCCACGCCGATGCCACACTCGTGGCCGGTGGCCACCTCGCGCACGTCCTCGGTGAAGCGCCGCAGCGAGGCCACCCGCCCGTCGAAGATCGGCTGGCCGGCGCGCAAGACGCGCACCTTGGCGTTGCGGGCAGCGATGCCGTCGGTTACGATGCCGCCGGCGATGACGCCCACCTTGGGAATGCGGAACGTGGCGCGCACCTCGGCGTGGCCGACGGTGACCTCTTTGTAGACCGGCTCGAGCAGGCCCTTGAGCGCCTTCTCGATATCCTCGGTCAGGCGATAGATGATATCGTACACCCGCACATCGACGCCGTTGGCCTCGGCCAGGCGAGACGCTGCCGGGTCGACCTGTACGTTGAAGCCGATGACGATGGCGTTGGAGGCGATGGCGAGCGAAACGTCGGATTCGGTGATGTTGCCTGTGCTCTTCAGCAAGAGCCGCACCTTGAGTTTCTCATCGCCGAGCCGTTCGAGGGAGCTCTCGATGGGCTCGATGGAGCCCTGTACGTCGGCCTTGAGGATGAGGTTCAGCTCCTTCACCTGGCCCTCGGCGGCGCGGGCGTAGATCTCCTCCAGGGTCATCGGCCGGGTTGGTGCGCGCTCGGCGCTCGACTGGCGCTGCTGAGCGTATTCGGCGGCCTTGGCTTTGGCGGCCTTTTCGTCTTCCATAGCCTCGAAGGCGCTGCCGGCCTCCGGCACATCGGGCAGGCCGAGCACCACTGCCGGCGTGGAGGGCGGCGCTGCGTCGATGCGCGCCCCTTTATAGTCGAACATGGCCCGCACCCGGCCTGCGATTCCGCCGATGACCAGGGCGTCGCCGGTGCGCAGCGTGCCATCCTGCACGAGCAACGTCGCCAGCGGGCCGCGCGCCTTGTCGAGGCGGCTCTCGATGACCACGCCCTTGGCCATGCGATCGGGGTTGGCGCGCAGGTCGGCCATCTCGGCCATCAACAGGATCATCTCCAGCAGGTTCTCGATGCCGGTCTTTTGCTTGGCCGACACGGGCACGCAGATGACGTTGCCGCCATAGTCCTCGACGACCACGTTGGCCTCGGCCAGTTGCTGCTTCACCAGCTCGGGGTTGGCGTTGTCTTTGTCGATCTTGTTGAGAGCCACGATGATCGGCACCTGGGCGGCGCGGGCATGGTCGATGGCCTCCAGGGTCTGGGGCATGACGCCATCGTCGGCCGCCACGACCAGCACGGCCAGGTCGGTCACCTGCGCACCGCGCGCGCGCATGGCTGTGAAGGCCTCGTGGCCGGGGGTGTCGAGGAAGGTAATGAGCTTGCCCTGCTTCTCGACCTGGTAGGCGCCGATGTGCTGGGTGATGCCGCCGACCTCGCCGAGGGCCACGTTCGTCTGGCGGATGGCGTCGAGCAGCGACGTTTTGCCGTGGTCCACGTGGCCGAGCACGGTGACGACGGGCGGGCGCACCGGGAGCCTGGCGTACTCCTCCTGGGTGTAGCCGCCCTTGCGCACCTCCACGACGGGCTCGGGCAATTCGGGCTCGGGTGCCTTCTCGGGTTCGACGGTGAAGCCCATCTCTTCGGCGATGATCGCGGCCGTATCATAATCGATCTGCTGGTTGATATTGGCCATCACGCCGTTCTTCATCAGTTCCTTGATGATGTCGATCGGCGTGCGATGCATGAGCGTAGCCAGGTCGCGGATGGTGATGCTTTCGGGCAGCACCAACGTCTTGCTGGCGGGCTCGGCCACCGCCGCAGCCGCGGGTGCCGGCTGCGGGCTGGCCGCAGGGGCTCCTGAGGGCCGCGACGCGGGAGGGCGCTGGCCGGGGCGGGCCTGGCCATGGCCGCCTGCGCGCTGGGCCGGCTTGCTGGCGGCCGGCGAGCCCTGGCGGGCGGCCTGCGGGCCGGCGGGGCGCTGGCCGGCGTTGCGGGGCCGGTCGTTGCGCTGCCCCTGCGAAGGGCGGGGCTGGCCTTGCTGAGGGCGCGCCTGGCTCTGAGCGGGCCGGTCGCTGCGCTGCCCCTGCTGGTGCTGGCGGGGCTGGCCTTGCTGGGGGTGCGACTGGCCCTGAGCGGGGCGGTCGCTGCGCTGGCCCTGCCGGTGGGGTTGGTCGTGGCGCTGCCCCTGCGCCGGCGCGTTGTGGGCCGTGCGCTCATCGGGGTTTCGGTTGCCTTCACGACGACGGCCGGGGTGCCGGGGCCGCTTGCTCTGCTGGGCTGCCTGATTGGCGCGCCCATTCTCCTCCGGTTGACCGGTTACATCTTTCTTCTCGGTTTCGGCCATAACAGCCCCCTTCCTATGTGTCTAGTTGCCTGGGCCGGGCCTTGGCGCGCACGGCCGTCGGCAGTGGGTTGGATACGCGTTGCGCCTGGCACGGCGGCCGGCAGGCCAAGGCCTGCGGAGCCATCGCCTGGGGCGGCGCAGGGTGATACCTGCGCCGGCCGGCGCCAGCGGCCGATGTGCACAGGGCGAAAGGCCACGGGTGAGCCCGAAAGAGGGGCCGGCAGCCATCTGTCAAGGGGCCCGTGAGGCCCAGGGCTGCCGCGCAGGGGGATGCAAGGGGGATACAAGGGTCAGGCCGCACGGATCACTGCGGCAGTGGACCTTGCGCGCTTGCGCGCACGAATCCGCTTACATCCCTGCGCTCCTCGCAGGCAGAGCCCGCGCCATGCTGTTCAGTTCATGCGAGAGACTTGGCCCGCACACCACTCGATCCTTTGCCTTGCACGCAAGGCAGGGTACGCTCCTTTCCCGGCCTCCGCCGCGGGAGCCGGTGCCTGGCTGCCACCTGCGGTCTGACACGGTCATCCATCCGTAGTTGGCTCAGGCTGGGTCTCGGGGAAGCGCTCGCTGTAGGCGCGTAGCATCTCCCGTTCCTCTTCGCTGACGGGCGCGCGCAGCGCATGTTCCAGGCGCCCGCCGCGCATGGCGAGGGCCCAGCAACTGCGGGCCCGGCACAGATAGGCGCCACGCCCTGCGGCTTTGCCGCGCTCGTCGACCACCAGCCCCCCTTCGGGGGCCCTCACGATGCGCACCATTTCGCGCTTGGGGCGTACCTGACGGCAGGCGATGCAGGTGCGCAAAGGCACATGCTTCTTGTGCATCTTCCTCTTCAACCGGCCTGGGCATCGAACGGCACAGGCCAACGGTTGGGGGCGGGCCTCTGGCCCACCCCCACCGATTTACTCATCCAGATCGTCGTAATCGTAGAAGGCATTGCGCTGGCGGCTGGGCTTGCGCTTGCGCCGCGCAACAACCTGGTTGAGGTCTTCGTCGAACTCGAGGACGCGCCGGCGCTGCTTGGCCTTCTTGCGGGCCTGCTTCTTGCCGTAGGCCTGGTCGCCCTCCAGATCCTCGTCGTCGACCTCGTCGGCCACCCAATCGGCCAGCTCGGGCTCGAGGGGCGCGGCCTCTGCAGCCGCCTCGGCGGCCTCCTCGGGCACGGCGGGCACCTCGGGCGTGACGGCCGGGGCCTCGGCCTCGGCCGGCGCTGCACTGGCCTGCGCCGCGGGCGCCTCTGCAGCCGGCTCGGCCGGCGCCTCCACAGCGGGCTCAACGGCGGCCGGTGCCTCCTCGGCAGGAGCGGCGGGTGCCATCGCCTCGGCCTCGGCGTGGTCCTCGGGGGGCAGCGGGGGCCCCCCCTCGGGCCAGAGGGCCTGCGCGCCCGGCGCCCTGGGGGCGCGGTGGGGCGCGCCGGCCGGCCCGCCGGGCCT
>Ga0078972_1008245_pt1 | contig 22042 bp, 16 predicted proteins | sample YelNatPaOPGAMG01_FD_67568 | JGI IMG/M metagenome (GOLD analysis project Ga0078972, IMG submission 67568) | Hot spring thermophilic microbial communities from Obsidian Pool, Yellowstone National Park, USA - OP-RAMG-01 (SPADES assembly) (version 2) | ecosystem: Environmental > Aquatic > Thermal...
ACTGCCTTTCGGGGCGAGGTCCAACAATTGACATTTCACCCTTGAGCACGTTAATGAAATTGGGTATTTCATCGAGTCGGGTTTTGCGCATAAAACGTCCAACAGGCGTTACCCGTGGGTCGGCTTGGTTTGAGAGCGCTGGGCCTCCAGCCTCAGCATCCACGTACATACTGCGAAACTTATATATATGAAAGGGTTTGCCGTGCTGTCCAATCCTTTCCTGCTTGTAAATAATCGGTCCTTTGGATGTAACCTTTATTACGATCATAAGTGCAAGTGCAACCGGCGACGAAAGTATGAGTCCAACTATGGCCATGAAATAATCGAGCACTTCCTTAATATTTGCCTGCCAGGCTGGCATGGGCTCAAACGAAACATCTACCAGGGTAGTTCCAATAATACGGTTCAATTTTACTTTCCCCAGCAAGATATCGTACATACTTGGAATTGCTTTGATGTTTACATTGAGCGGAACAAGTAGGTTTAGAACGGTTGTTAGTGTTTGAGGGCTTTCATTGTCAATGGCAAGAATAACCTCTTCAATCCCGTATTGTGCAACAACTTCCGGTATGTCGTTAACATTTCCCAGAATAAGCGATTGATCAACCCTTACGCCATTGGGCAGGTCGATAAATCCGAGTATTTTAAACCCCTGCGAGATCTTTTCCGCGTTGATGTCCTGATAGGTTTGTATGGCTTTTTTCCCACTCCCAATTATTATGGTTGGGAAACCTATAATCCTCTTATGTATCCGATGGATTGTTTGGGTCGTAATTACTAAGCGGGGGATATAGGTTAGTATAAAGACAAATAGGAACATAACAAAAAGTATCTTATAGTAGTTTTGGTAGGCAACCACATAGTCGTCAATCAACAGTACAAAGAATAGGACAACGGTTCCAATTATTGTTATTGTTAGTGATGATCCAAACTCCTTTAACCTCGATTTCCGGTAGGGATCGTGATATAGACCCACTAACCCGAACATCGAAATCCAGAACAACGTGAAAAAAACTAATCCCAGAAAAAATTTATAGTCGGGGGTAAAGGGTATATTAATTCCAAAAAGGTTCGACTCAATAACCTTTTTACGGTATAGATTGAACAGTGTCCAAGCCAATCCGCTACCAATAATATCGAAAAGTAAATACCTGTAAACCTGTTTTCTTTTATTCAAAACCCTATCTTTTTTAATTCTATATAACTGCTAAAACAGCAATTTATTGCTATTAACAAACTTTTTTTATTGCTACCTCAACAATCTGTTTTGATTTCAATACTTGAGTCGAGGGGTACAACATTTTTCTTTGATTTATGTAGTAATCAATGTTTTGTATTACAATCTGCCTAAACTTTTCGGGTTGGGAGCTGCAGTCAACAATTTCGAAACTCCTATCTAGTTCATCGGTAATAAGTTCAACGGTTATCTTACCGGTTTCGTTTTTGCCCTTTACCAGGTAAGTGATTACTGAGTTATCGTTAAAGTCAATTATCAACTTCAAGGTTTTAAATGGTTGGTTGTATAGTGGAATCCAGTAAACCCGAACTTTACGGAAATCTGCTTTTACCGCCGATAGCAGGTATGCCAAATCGGAAGCAATTTGCAGCGATACATTTTCGGTATTTAATTCCTTGCCCGATTCTCTGTAACAATCCATTATGATTGGGGCATTAGTTTTTGGAAGATTAAAATTGGTATTGGGCAAATAGCCAAAATCAACACCTATCTCATGGGCAATGGTGATTAGTTCCTGAATTTGGTCGCTGCTAAAATAGATGAGGTTTGGTGTTAAAACGCTTATTCCTGCCCGTAATGCATTTGCTGTTATAGCGTATGATGCCTTATTGTTGGTGTCAACAACCAGTAGTTCGGAATGCTTAAAAATACTCACTATTTCCGAATTGCTTTCGCAAATACCCTCCAAAATATTATCTGGCAATTGGTTGCAGGCTTCGATGGTATGGTTGAAAAAACTATTTTCCGAATACAGACTTAACTTGTGGCTTTCGGTTACAAGGCAGGTTATCATAGTCAAAAGGCAAATGTTTTGCAATTATACATCGTTGTTCAAACAGTTTAACTGCTAAACTTCAAAATTTATCAACCTTTTAATAACAGTTGAGGATTTGTAACACATAAAAGTTAAATTTGCTTGCCATTAACCTGGGTAAAATCACCTAACTTACACATTATGCTTCAAGACGATAGTATTCGACATAAAGGCTTACGGCGAAAGTTGGTGGAGGAAGTTGCGGCCAAGGGGATTACCGATAGCCGAGTGCTTGATGCGATGCTTAAGGTGCCTCGTCATTTCTTTATGGATAGTGGCTTTTTAAATTTTGCCTATAAGGATCAGGCGTTTCCTATTGGCTCGGGACAAACCATTTCGCAGCCTTTTACTGTGGCTTTTCAAACCCAACTATTACAGGTAACTCCTATGCAAAAGGTTTTAGAGGTTGGAACGGGTTCGGGCTATCAGGCTGCCATTCTCATGGAAATGGGTGCAAGGCTCTATTCCATTGAACGCCATCGTGAACTTTTTCTCTCGGCAAAGGCATTGCTCGAGGAAATGGGCTATCGCCCAAGTTGCCATTACGGCGATGGCTATCAGGGTTTACCTGCTTTTAGCCCGTTTGACCGAATAATTGTGACTGCCGGAGCTAATGAAGTTCCTCAAACCCTTGTTGAGCAACTAGCCCCAGGTGGGCGAATGGTTATTCCCGTTGGTAACGACAATGGCCAAACCATGATGCTTATTGAGAAGTTAGATGACGGAACCATAAAAGAATCGGCTCACGGAAACTTTATCTTTGTTCCGTTGTTAAAAGGGAAAGCAAAATAGTATTCCAAATGATTGCTGTTAAACAATTTGTTTTTAACCCATTTCAAGAAAATACCTATGTTCTTTACCAGCCCCAAGGCGAGGCCATTGTGATTGATGCGGGTTGTTCAAACGATAGTGAGTTGCAAGAACTCATCGATTTTATTCAGAGCGAAAATCTTACAGTAAAGTGCTTGGTGAATACACACTGCCATATCGACCATATTTTGGGCATTGCTGCCCTTAAGGATCGCTTTGGAGTGAAGGCTTTTGCCCATATCGACGATTTTCCATTGCTTCAAATGGCTCCTAGCCATGCCATGATGTTTGGATTGTATCTCGACACAGTTCCAAGTATTGATGAAACCTTAAACCACAACGACATAATCGAACTGAATGGGAGTTCGTTGAAGGTAATACATACCCCGGGGCACTCCAAGGGGGGAATTTGTCTTTATGCCGAAAACGAAAAATTTGTGATCACTGGCGACACCCTTTTCAACCTATCCATTGGCCGAACCGATTTGCCTGGCGGGAATTACGAAACTCTCATTGCCAGCATTAACGAAAGATTGATGGTTTTGCCCGATGATGTTGAGGTTTACCCCGGTCATGGCAACAGCACAACTATTGGCCTTGAAAGGAAGTCGAACCCTTTTTTATAGTTTGTTGTTATAAAACATTCATAAAAATCTTTTGTTTAGCTATAAATTTTAAGTCAAATTGGTAATTTTGCTGATAATCTTTAAATAAAAACTATAATATGTACACGGATAAATTCATATCACGCCATAATGGTCCTCGCGACCATGAGGTTTCCGAAATGCTCAAGGTAATTGGGGTATCATCGCTTGATGAGTTAATCAACCAAACAGTACCCTCCAATATTAGGCTAAAAAAGCCGCTCAACCTCCCTGCACCCATGTCGGAGTTTGAGTTCCTGACACACATGCGTAAGGTTGCTGCCAAAAATAAACTCTACAAGAGTTTTATTGGAATGGGTTACTACGGTACAGTTACTCCTTCGGTAATTTTGCGAAATATTTTCGAGAACCCAAGTTGGTACACATCGTACACTCCATACCAGGCCGAGATTAGCCAGGGAAGGCTGGAGGCTTTGCTCAATTTCCAAACCATGGTGATAGAGTTAACTGGCATGCAAATCGCCAACGCTTCGCTGCTCGATGAGGCTACCGCTGCTGCCGAGGCAATGTTCATGATGTATAACCTTCGGTCACGCGAGGCTGTTAAGGCAGGCAAAAATGTACTTTTTGTTGATCAGGATATTTTCCCTCAAACCCTCGATGTAATAAAAACCCGTTCAAATCCTCAAGGGATTGAAGTAGTTACAGGGTGCTATAGCGAGTATAATTTTACTGGACGAGAGTTTGGCGTTATTGTTCAATACCCATCAGCTAAAGGAAACATTCGCGACTATGCTGCATTTGCGGCAAAAGCACATGAGGCTGGCGCATTGGTTACAGCTGTTGCCGATATTTTGAGTTTGGCCCTAATTACCCCTCCGGGCGAATGGGGTGCCGATATTGCCTGTGGCTCAACACAACGTTTTGGTATTCCTATGGGCTTTGGCGGCCCTCATGCTGCATATTTCGCTTGTAAGGATGAGTTTAAGCGTAGCATGCCTGGCCGTATTATTGGCGTTTCAATCGATAGGCATGGCAACAAGGCATTGCGTATGGCACTTCAAACCCGTGAGCAGCACATCAAACGCGAGCGTGCAACTTCAAATATTTGCACAGCTCAGGCTCTGCTTGCTACCATGGCAGGGATGTACGCCGTTTACCATGGCCCCGAAGGAATTCGCCGAATAGCGTCGTATGTTCATAGTTTGGCCGTTCAGGTTAACGCTGAGCTCATGGGAATGGGCTATAAGCAAAATGTTAAAAATATTTTTGATACCCTTGAGGTTGAACTACCATCGGGTATTACCATCGACGATATTCGCAAGCGTGCATTAGTTCGCGAAATCAACTTGAACTATAAACAGAATGGCACTATTGGCATCAGCTTCGATGAAACCACATCGGTAAGCGATGCTAACAATTTACTCTCCCTATTTGCTGAGGCTATAGGGAAAAAGTTCAATGCCATTTCGGAGATAAAAGAAACCATAGCCATTCCCGAAAACCTCCGCCGTAAATCAGCATACTTAACCGATAAGGTTTTCAATAGTTTCCATTCCGAAACCGAAATGATGCGCTACATTAAGAAACTTGAACGCCGCGATATTGCACTTAACCATAGTATGATATCGTTGGGTAGCTGCACCATGAAGTTAAACCCAGCAACCACCATGTTGCCTTTAAGCTGGCCTGAGTGGAACAGTTTACATCCGTTTGTTCCTGCCGAACAAGCCGAGGGCTATATGCAGGTTATTCGTGAGCTTGAGCAGTATCTGGCAGAGATAACAGGTTTCCATGCCGTATCGTTACAGCCCAATTCCGGAGCAGCTGGCGAATACACCGGTTTAATGGTAATACGCCAGTACCATATTAATCGTGGCGAGGGGCACAGGAATGTTGTACTAATTCCTTCGTCGGCTCACGGTACAAATCCGGCAAGTGCTGCCATGGCAGGCATGCAGGTGGTAGTTGTTGCTTGCGACGAGAATGGAAATATCAATGTTGATGATCTTCGTGCCAAAGCTGAGCAGAACAAGAATAATCTTGCTGCGTTCATGGTTACCTATCCATCGACCCACGGAGTATTTGAGAGCCGAATTAAGGAAATGATTGATATCGTTCACCAGAATGGAGGTTTGGTTTACATGGATGGCGCAAACATGAACGCTCAGGTAGGCTTAACCAGCCCTGGTGAGATTGGCGCCGATGTTTGTCACCTCAACCTGCACAAAACATTTGCCATCCCGCACGGTGGCGGTGGTCCTGGAGTTGGCCCAATAGCTGTTGCTAAACATTTAGCTCCCTTCCTGCCCTCGCATCCCGTCATAAAAACCGGAGGCGAAAAGGCAATCACAGCAGTTGCTGCTGCACCATGGGGAAGCGCAAGCGTGATTGAAATATCCTACGCATACATCTTAATGTTGGGTGCCGAAGGTTTAACACAGGCAACCAAAATGGCAATTCTAAATGCAAACTACTTGGCCGCAAGGTTAAAGGATCACTACAAAATACTTTACACCGGTGAAACCGGAAGGGTTGCCCACGAGATGATACTCGATTGCCACCACTTTAAGATGGCCTACGGCGTAGATACCAGCGATGTTGGCCGTAGAATGATGGATTACGGATACCATGCACCAACTGTATCCTTCCCTGTTCATGAAAGTTTGATGGTTGAACCAACCGAGAGTGAGTCGAAACAGGAACTCGATAGATTTGTTGATATGATGATTGCCATTAAGGGGGAACTTGAAGATATCAGGAACGGCAAAGCCGATAAAACCGATAACCTGATTGCTAATGCTCCCCATACCGCCCCCGAGGTTACCGCCGATGAGTGGAAACATGCTTACTCCCGTCAGCAGGCTGCATATCCCTTGCCATGGGTTATGCAGAACAAGTTCTGGCCTTACGTTAGCAAGATAGATGCTGGCTACGGTGACCGAAACCTGGTTTGTACCTGTGCACCTATTGAGGATTACATGTAAACGATAACCATTCTATACAAAAGTGTCTTAGGTTTTCCTAAGGCACTTTTTTTTACCCCTGGTACGAGGTAAAAAAGTTACCAAGTCGCATGACCGTTCTGGTTCGAATGTATTTGTATGCTTCTTAACACATTTAGCTTTTCCGAACAAACGATTAACTTTGCAATAAATTTGATTTACAACTATTATGGAAAGGGTGGATGTTAATCTTAACTCAGAGATTGGTGAGCTTGAGGGTGTGATTTTGCATACTCCAGGCGCCGAAGTGGAAAATATGACTCCCGAAAATGCACAACGTGCATTATACAGCGATATTCTTAACCTTAACGTTGCCCGAAAGGAATATTCTCAGCTGAGTGGGGTACTTTCAAAGGTAGCAAAGACATACGAAGTTGTCGATTTGCTTGAAAGGGTGCTCGTGGATTACGAAAACAAGGAATACCTGCTCGAAAAGATTTGCAGGCACGAGAATGCCATGTCGTTGTTCGATTACCTCATCGATATTGATGCTAAACAGCTTGCCAGAATGCTAATCGAAGGGGTTCCCCTTGTGCGGAACACCCTAACCAACTTCTTGAGCAAGGAGAGGTTTGCCCTTCGTCCACTTTACAATTTCTATTTTACCCGTGATGCTTCAATAGCCATTGGCGAGGATGTGCTAATTGCCAAAATGGCAAATGCCGTAAGGGATAGGGAAAGTATCATCATGGAGGCCATTTTTTCCCGTTCAGGAGTATTTAATACCCAAACCATTAATCCTACCACTTTCAATAATCCTGGCGATGTTACCATTGAGGGTGGCGACGTGCTTGTTGTTCGCAACGATATCCTTTTGATTGGCAATGGCATTAGAACCAATACCCATGGTATTGACTTTATTCTTACCCGATTCCTTGCCCGCGACGATAAGAAGACTCGGCATATCCTGGTTCAGGAATTACCCTACAAGCCTGAGTCGTTCATTCACCTCGATATGGTGTTTACCATGCTCGATTACGATAAGTGCATGGTGTATGAGCCTATAATTCTTCAACCTAACCGCTATCAAACCGTTCATATTACCATTGATAAAGGTAGGGTTAAGGAAATAAAAACCGTTGATAACCTCTTGGTTGCCCTCAAGAGCCTGGGTATCGATTTAAAACCAATAGTTTGTGGTGGCACTAAGGACCGTTGGATACAGGAACGCGAACAGTGGCACAGCGGGGCTAATTTTGTTGCAATTGGTCCTGGTAAGGTAATTGGCTACGGCCGAAATATCAATACCCTTGAAGAGATGAACAAGAACGGTTTTGAAATACTTAAAGCAAAAGATATTGTTGCTGGTAAGGTTGATATGAACTCCTACAAGAAATTTGTTGTGGCACTCGATGGGAGTGAGTTGCCCCGTGGCGGAGGTGGTGCACGATGCATGACTATGCCTTTTAGGCGAAAACCGGTTAGGTGGTAAATGAACTTTTTTATTTGTAAATTTGTTTATATACTAACTAAACAACAAATTTTGAAATTATGGAAAAGAATGTAGGAAAAGTTGACAAGGTGATCAGAATCCTGATTGCTTTGGTAATTGCTGGTGTAGGTATTTACTACCAGAGCTGGTGGGGATTATTGGCTATAGTTCCCCTTGCCACAGCATTAACAGGGACATGTGGGCTTTACTCCCTGTTTGGGATAAGCACTTGCTCAACCAAGAAGTAATAAAAAACGGGGCTAAGCCCCGTTTTTCATTATTAGTTTACCATTTGCTTTACCAGATTAGCTGCTTCCTGCAGTGTGATGGCACTGTAAACCTTTAATCCGGATTCGTCGATCAGTTTTTTACCCTCAAGGGCGTTGGTTCCCTGTAAGCGAACAATAACCGGAACGGGTATATTTCCTATCTCCTTGTAAGCATCAACCACACCCTGTGCCACTCTGTCGCAACGCACAATACCCCCAAAAATATTAATTAGTATGGCTTTTACGTTGGGGTCTTTCAGTATTATCCTGAAACCTGCGGCAACGGTTTTTGCATTTGCTCCGCCACCTACATCAAGGAAGTTGGCCGGATCGCCTCCAGAGAGCTTAATAATATCCATGGTAGCCATGGCCAAGCCGGCACCATTTACCATACAGCCAACATTCCCATCGAGCTTAACAAAGTTGAGGTTATGCTCAGCTGCCTCAACCTCAGCTGGGTCTTCTTCATTAATATCGCGATATTCAGCCAAATCAGGGTGACGGTATAGGGCGTTATCATCAATACTACACTTGGCATCAGCAGCTAAAATATCGTCGTTCGATGTTTTTACAACAGGGTTAATCTCAAGTAGCGAAAGGTCATTCTTGGTAAATGCCTCGTAGAGCGACATTACAAACTTAACCATTTGCTGGTAAGCCTTTCCCGATAAACCAAGATTAAAGGCAATTTTACGAGCCTGATAGGCTTGAAGTCCCATTGGATGGATTTCTTCCTTGAAGATAAGTTCAGGGGTTTGTGCGGCAACAGCCTCAATGTCCATGCCTCCCTGGGGTGAGTATATTACCATATGCCGACCGGTTGCCCGGTTTAACAGAATACTCATGTAGTACTCCTTGATGGCCGAAGGTCCCGGTTGATAAATACCCTGCTCAATAAGCACTTTTCGTACAAGCTTCCCTTGTGGGCCAGTTTGATGGGTCACAAGGTTCATCCCAATTATATTCGATGCATAGGTAGCAACCTCATCAATTGATTTGGCAATTTTCACACCGCCGCCTTTACCACGGCCACCAGCATGAATTTGAGCTTTAACAGCTATGGTGTCGGTTTCGGTGAGTTTCATTACCTCTTGGGCAGCCCTTACAGCTTCATCTTTAGTAAAGGCTACTAAACCTACCGGCACGGGAACTCCTGCTTGCCTTAGTATTTCTTTCGATTGATACTCATGTAGATTCATAGAAAAATACCATTTGTTTTAGTGCAACTAAGTTACAAAAAAAGGATTAACTAAATTTGTTAAATTTTTTGTTGATATGGTTAAAAATAGAAAGTTGTTAAACGAGGAGTTAGGTCGTAAATCGATTGAAGAGTTTAAAAAGTCAGACAAGTTGCCATTAGTTGTGATTCTTGATAATGTTAGGAGTCTTAACAACGTTGGTTCGGTATTCAGAACATCCGATGCTTTTTTGGTTGAAAAAATATTCCTGTGTGGTATAACCGGTACTCCACCGCATCCTGAGATACACCGATCAGCACTTGGGGCTGAGAAATCAGTTGAATGGGAGTACGTTGAAAGTACAGTTAAAGCAGTGGAACATTTAAAGCAGTTGGGATATTTGATTGTGTCAATTGAACAGGTTGAAAAATCGGTTTTACTCAACCAGTTTATTCCAGAGTTCGGCAAAAAGTACGCTTTGGTATTTGGTAACGAGGTCAAAGGTGTTGAACAGGAAGTTGTCGATATATCCGACATTTGTATTGAGATACCACAACTTGGAACAAAACACTCATTCAATATCTCCGTCTCAGCAGGGATTGTGCTTTGGGACTTTTTCGTTAAAACTCTAAGCGATAGGCCTTAATTTTCTGTTTGATGTGTGGTTGAGAGTTAATTCCACTTTGGTATCCTAATCACTACTACGTTAATAAAAAAACGGGGTTGCAAAGCAACCCCGTTTTGAATTGTAATGGATTATTTTAGAATAATGCCTTAAAAGCTTCGTTTTGGAAGAAGGTGCGGAATTCAACATCTTCCTTAGCACGGTCTTTTAGTGAAGCATCCTTACCAAAGGCGGTACGTAGGTTGTTGAGCACAGTGGCTTCTTCGGCAAGGCGAGCGCCAACAATTGCACGACCATAGTAACCCTTAGCAGTTTCTACCTTGTTGAAGGTATTCTTAGCAGCATCTACCTTTCCTGCCAAAAGAAGAGCAAGACCCTGGTTGAAAGAATCGCTACCGCCAAGGTATTCAGCAGCAGCAGGGTATTGTCCCTTAAGGATAGCAATAATTCCAAGGTTATACTTAACTGCGCTACCTGCATCGGCTGCATCGGCAAACAGTTTTTCAGCTTCATCAAACTTGCCTTCAAGCATAGCTACGCAACCGCGGTTGTTGGTAACAGCAGCAATCTTCTGGTCGGCAGGAATCTTATCCAAAGCAGCTTTAGCAGCAGCATTCTTGTTCAGAATGTAGTAGTAAGCAGCGTTGTTGTAGCCACGAGCGCAGTTGAACTTTTCGCCGGCTTTCATGTAAACTTCAATCTTCTTATTAACATCGTTTACAAGAGTAGCAGCGTAAAGCATTTCTTCAACGTTAAGGTTATCGTAAGCGTTGTTTTCAACCATGTACTTAAGGGTATCGTCGGAATAGCCAATTACATCAACCTTGGCAACCATTCTCGAGCGACGGAGCTGTGGAAGAATCTTCTCAGCTAATACCTTGTAAACCTTTGAAAGGTTCTTGATTTCCTTTTCACGAACTACAGGATCGGAGTACATCGAAAGAACACGAATGATAAGGTCTTTGTCTTCGATATCCGAAGCCTGAACAGCTTTCTGGAATCCATCCCAGTCTTCAGCGGTAAATTCTACTGCCGGAGTAACGCCTTGTACTTTGGCCTTCTTGAATACATCGGCAAGGTACTTGTCGGTGTTTTTACCACGATCCTGTGAAAGTTTATCGTTTAGCTTTTCAGGGCCATCGGGTGATGCATAAGCAGCAATCTTAAGCTCTTTAATTTCCTTATTTTTAGCCTGAGCAGCAGCAAGTAGGAAATCATTTAACATCTTGATTTCATCCTTGGTGAGCTCCGACTTGCGAATGTCAGCCTTTTGGATTACAAAGTTGATTTGAGCTTCTTTTTCTTCAGGGGTAACGCGAACAAACTTGTCGTTTAGCATAACTGGCTTGGGATCGATATCAACCAGTTTGTAGGTAGCCATTGTACCAATACCAACCTTTTGAGGAGCATCAAAAGGAACTTTTTTGTCCTTGTAGGTTATTACAAAGCGAAGTTCAATTTCGGAGTTGAACATCTCATCCTTGTAATCGTACTCAACATCATGTTTCCAGCTACCACCTGCCTCGTAGTTGATAACCTGATTGTTGGCTAGTACATCTTCACCCTGTAAAACCTTTGAGGGAAGAGCCAATTCGCCACCCTTGTAAACAACAACAGGGGTAATTTCAACAATAGCTTTCTTGTTGAAGTACTTTGGAGGAATAGTACCTTCAAAAGTTGCTTTTACCTTATTGGCATGTACTTCAACGGGGTTTGGGGTTACTTTTAGAGTGAAACCAGCGGGTAACTCTTTCATTTTCTCAACCCCACCGCAGCCAGCCAATAGCAGACCGGCCAAGGCAATAATCGATAGTTTTAAACCTTTCATTTTCATATAAAAGTTGGTTAGTTATTAATTCTGCTTAATTGTAAGCACCTTATTTAGTAATTACAAACATACTACATAAAATCCAATTTATCAAATTCATGTAACAAAAATAAACATTTGCGTTACAATGATACCAAGTTAACACCTTTTTTGTACGATTGGTCAAAAATCGCCGATTTTATTTTTAGGAAATCATCGGGGTTTGCCACAAAATCAATTTTTGATGTATCGATTACCAAAAATGTGTACTCGGGGTGCTGTCTAAAAAAGTCAAAATATCCCTGGGTTATCCCATTTAGGTATTCAGCGGTTATGGTTTGCTCGTAATCTCTTCCTCTTTTTTGAATGTTTTTTAGTAAATGTTCGGTTGGCAAATGGAGATACACGTATAGGTCGGGCTTGGGAAGGGTGTTGTAGATAATTGAAAAGAGTTGTTTGTAGAGTTGTAGCTCATCGCCGCTTAGTGTGTTCTGGGCAAAAATGAGCGATTTCATAAAGTAGTAATCGGCAATAGTCAGTGAATGAAAAAGCGAGGGCGAACGCAGTTCACTGTTTAGCTGTGAATATCGCTCGGCAAGGAACGATAGCTCCAAGGGGAAACTATACCGTTCCGGGTTTTTATAGAATTTTGGCAGAAACGGGTTGTCGGCAAATTGCTCCAGGATTAGCTTTGCGTTTAACTCTTTTGCCAACATGGTGGCAAGGGTTGTTTTACCAGCGCCTATATTCCCTTCAATTACAAGGTAATGCATAATTTGTTAAAGGCATTTATTTCTGGCTAAATTATATTTTTTGATGCACAAAACAAAAGGGGTTGGAGTGAAACCCCAACCCCCTAATGTATGTTTGTTTTATTAGTACTGCATTCCCAAGTTGTACATAATGAAAGCAAAGATATCGGCATACTCGTCAATAACCATCGATGTGGGCATGCCAGCTCCGTGTCCAGCGCGGGTTTGAATGCGAATGAGGGCGGGATTTTTAGGGTTAGGATTTTTCTCCTGCATGGTAGCAATGTACTTGAATGAGTGAGCTGGAACAACCCTGTCATCGTGATCGGCTGTGGTTACCAGTATGGCTGGGTAATTAGTTTTTGCTTTGATGTTATGTAGTGGGGAGTAGCTGTAAAGGTTAAGGAATTGAATGGAGTCGTTGCTGGTGCCATAGTCGTTAGCCCATGCCCAACCTATAGTAAAGTTGTGGTACCTTAGCATATCCATAACCCCAACCTGCGGAATGGCAACCTTAAATAAATCGGGGCGTTGGTTGGTTACAGCTCCAATGAGTAAACCTCCATTCGAACCACCCTGGATGGCAATTTTTTTAGGCGATGTGTACTTTTCCTTGATAAGATACTCTGCAGCAGCAATGAAATCGTCGAATACGTTTTGCTTATTAAGTTTTGTGCCAGCACGGTACCAGTTCTCACCATACTCGCCACCACCCCTGAGGTTTGCCATGGCAAATATGCCACCCTGCTCAAGCCAGAATAGTCTTGCGGTGCTAAAGTAAGGGAGTAGGCTTATGTTAAAGCCGCCGTAACCGTAAAGAAGGGTGGGGTTGTTGCCATCGAGTTTAATGCCTTTCTTATGAACAATGAACATTGGAACAAGTGTACCATCCTTGCTGGTATAGAATACCTGCTTGGTTTCGTAATCATCAAACTTAAAGTCGATATTGGGGCTAAAGAATGGGGTTGAGGCGTTGGTGTTAACGTTGTACTTAACAACAGTTGGTGGTACGGTAAACGACGAGAAAGAGTAGAAGGCGATGGTGTCGTTTAGCTCGCCGCTGATTCCTGATATTGTTCCAAGTGTTGGTAGTTCTATGTCGGCAACCTTGCTGCCATCAAGGTTGTAAACCTCTGCTTGGCTCTTAGCGTCAACAATGTAATTGGCTATAATTTTTTTGTTGATAAGGGCACATTCCTTTAGAACATCCTTGCGTTCGGGCAAAATATCGCGCCAGTTGCCAATATCCATGCTGTTAACGTTGATTTTTACCAGTTTATACTTGGGCGCCTTGTAGTTGGTTAAAACTATAAGATTATCATCAACATGGTCGAGCACGCTATACTCAAACTCAAAACCGGTGGTTATTTTTGAGAAATTTGCCTTGGGGTCTTTTAGGTTCTTCACATAGATTGAATTCCCATAGGTTGATTCCGATTCATAAATAATGAGATATTTTTCGTCCTGTGTGGTTTGGGCGGAGTAGTTGCGCAGGGGGTATTGGCTGTTTGAGAAAATCAACTTATCGGTTTCAACCGGTGTTCCTACCTTGTGGTAAAAAACTTTATGGTTTTGGTTGATATTCGATAGTTCAGAACCCTCTTTGGGGGCATCGTACCGGCTATAGAAAAAGCCATCGTTTAGCCATGCAATCGATGAGAATTTCACCCAGCTAATTTCGTCGGGTAGCTGTTTGCCATCGGGTAGTTCAATCACCTTGATTTTTTGCCAGTCGGAACCTCCGTCGTTAATGGAGTAAGCCAGGTATTTCCCATCGCGCGAAACACTTACATTCGATAACGAAATGGTACCATCTTCGCTAAAGGTATTGGGGTCAAGAATTACTTTAGGTTCAGCCTGAAGGTTTTCCATCATGTAAAGTACGCTTTGGTTCTGAAGTCCTTCCTTTTTGAAGAAGAAGTATCTGCCTCCTGCTTTAAAAGGGGTACCCATTGATGTGTAGTTCCAAATTGCGGTCAGTCTTTCTTTGATTTTATTGCGGAAAGGAATAGCATTTAGGTAGTTGAATGTAACCTCATTTTGCTGTTTCACCCATTCGGCAACTTCAGGCGATTTATCATCTTCAAGCCAGCGATAGGGATCGGCAACCTTCACTCCGAAATATTCGTCAACCACATCTACCTTTTTGGTCTTTGGGTATTTAACTTTTGATGTATTACACGACATTGTAATCAATATTGGTGTAGCTAACAGCAGCATTATGACTGACTTTTTCATCGCTTTCAAATTTTTGTTGTGATATACAAACAAAAATACAATAAAAATATACAAACCTTGCACTAAATTCTAAAAAAATGCAGGGTGCTTTGGAGGTAAATAAAAAAGCAGGGATAACCCTGCTTTTTTTTACTCTATTTTTTCTCTGGTTTTGGAAGTAGTACCTTGCGTGATAGTTTAAGTTTTCCGGTTTTCTTATCAATTTCGATAAGTTTAACCTCAACCATATCGCCTTCCTTGAGCACTTCTTCAACTTTTTCCAGTCGGCGCCACTCAATCTCTGAGATATGGAGTAGCCCATCTTTACCCGGGAGTATCTCAACAAAAGCGCCAAAGGGCATAATCGATTTTACTTTACCCTGGTAAATTTCGCCAACTTCGGGAACGGCTACAATGCCTTTTATCCACTTAACAGCGGCATCGCGGCTCTCGGCGCTTTCAGCAAATACGCTTACTACGCCATGGTCGTTAATCTCTTCAATGGTGATTGTGGTTTGCGTTTCGCGCTGAATTTCCTGAATAACCTTACCGCCTGGGCCAATAACGGCACCAATGGTTTCGCGGGGTATATTGAATTGTTCAATACGTGGTGCATGGGGTTTGAAGTCGGGACGGGGTTCCGGTAGGGTTTGTAACATGATGTTAAGGATGTGCATGCGCCCTTCATGTGCTTGTTTTAAGGCCTTAGCAAGAACCTCGTACGATAGGCCATCAACCTTAATGTCCATTTGTGTGGCGGTAATACCATCGCGGGTTCCGGCAACCTTAAAGTCCATATCGCCCAGGTGGTCTTCATCCCCAAGTATATCGGAGAGTACAGCATATCTATCCGAGCCCTTCTCGGTGATAAGCCCCATGGCTATACCCGATACGGGTTTCTTAATCTGAACACCGGCATCCATAAGTGCAAGAGTCCCAGCGCACACGGTAGCCATCGACGATGAACCGTTCGATTCCAGAATGTCGCTCACAACACGGATTGCGTAAGGATTTTCAGGTGCATCGGGAATCATATTCTTTAGTGCCCTGTGGGCAAGGTTGCCATGACCAATTTCCCTTCGGCTTACACCTCTTGAAGGTTTAGCTTCGCCTGTTGAGAATGGGGGGAAGTTGTAATGAAGCGTGAACTTCTCTGTTCCCTGCATTAATACTTCGTCGATTATCTTCTCGTCGAGTTTGGTTCCAAGTGTAACAGTGGTAAGCGATTGTGTTTCACCCCGGGTGAAAATGGCCGATCCATGTGCCATGGGCAGGTAATCAACCTCACACCAGATAGGACGGATTTCGTGGGTTTTGCGTCCATCGAGGCGAACGCCCTCGTTGAGAATCATGTTACGCATGGCCTCCTTTTCTACCGCATGGTAGTAACGGTTAACCATGACCTGCTTTGCTTCACGTTCCTCTTCCGGAATGGTTTCAATAAAGGCTTGCTTGATAGCCTCGAATGCAGCCGTGCGTTCTTGCTTGGGCAGCATCGATTTGGCTACCTGGTAAACCTTGTCGTAGCAGAACTCATGAACCTTAGCTTTTAGCTCCTCGTCGTTAGTTTCGTGGCAGTATGTGCGCTTAACAACACCTAGTTCCTTGGCGAGTTCCATTTGGGCCAGGCACTGAGGTTTAATGGCTTCGTGAGCAAACTTGATGGCTTCAAGCATATCGGCTTCGGAAACCTCTTTCAGTTCGCCTTCAACCATCAGGATATTATCGTAGGTAGCGCCAACAATCATATCGATATCGGCTTCCTCAACTTCCTTGAATGTTGGATTAACTTTCAGTTTACCATTGATGCGAGCAACTCTTACCTCGGAGATTGGGCCGTGGAAAGGAACGTCGGAAACGGCAAGTGCAGCTGAGGCTGCCAACCCAGCAAGGGCATCGGGCATGATTTCCTTTTCAGCGGAAATGAGGTTAATGGTTACAAAGGTTTCGGCATGATAATCTTCAGGGAATAGTGGACGTAGGGCACGGTCAACCAAACGGGCAACAAGTATTTCGTAATCCGATGGTTTCGATTCGCGTTTAAGAAAACCTCCCGGAAAACGGCCGCTTGCGGCAAATTTCTCCTTGTACTCCACGCTTAGCGGCATGAAGTCAACATCTTCTTTTGCTTCCTGAGCGCTTACAACAGTAGCGAGAAGCATGGTTTTACCCATTGTTAGTACAACCGATCCATGAGCTTGCTTGGCCAGTTTACCGGTTTCGATGGTAATCGTTCGGCCATCGCCTAAATCGATTGTCTTTTTTACAACGTTCTGCATAATTTAAATGTATATAGATGAAATCAATATTAAATTGTCTTTGTTTAAACAATTAAACCCCAAAGGATTTGCATCCTCTGGAGGTTTAGGTAGTGATTAAAAAAAGGCAATTTTAGAAATTGCCTTTTTTGATTTCTTACTTTCTGAGATTTAAATCCTTTACTATTGTTCGATATCTTTCAATATCGTTTTCTTTTAAGTAATCCAAAAGTCTCCTGCGCTTACCCACCAACTTCAACAGAGCGCGCTGGGTGCCGTAATCCTTACGGTGAACCTTTAAGTGCTCAGTTAAATGGTTGATACGGTAGGAGAATAACGCGATCTGGCTCTCTGGTGAGCCGGTATCGGTATTGGACTTCCCGTACTTCTCAAAAATCTCTTGTTTTTTTTCGGCCGTCAAATAGTTCATAACACTGATAATTAGTGGGTAGATTTACTACTTAATTTGAGGTGCAAAGATAAAACCTTTTTTTCAATATCATTACTATCGGCATATTTTTTTCGAACAACCTTCAGTCTTTTCTTTTTTAAATTATTGAAATACAAGTAGAAGGAATGTTTATAATATATTTTAGCTGTAAAGGGTTTGTTTAATCTTTTCAAGTGCCATTTCGATGGAAGTGGGTTGGTATCCTAATTCACTTTTTGCTTTATCAATAACCAGCGAAGTGTCCTTTGGCCTTGGAGCTGCTTCGGCCAACTCGTTTGAGTTAACAGGGAATAGGAGTTCGTGGTTAAGAGCAAAGGACTTTGCAGCCTGAATGGCAAAATCGGCTACCGAAATTTTTTGCTGGCCCGATACATTGTATATTCCCGTAGTTTTATTTAGGCAAATCTGCACTATTGCTGTGGCTAAATCGGGAGCATAGGTTGGTGTTCGAATCTGGTCGGTTGGTACTTTGTAACTCTTACTCTTACTCAGGTTATCGATTACTCGGGTAATGATGTTCGGGCGTGAAAGTTTAGGCTCTATACCATAAACCAGCGATGTTCTAACGATGGTTGAACCTACGCTCGAAGCAAGTATTAGATTTTCGGCTTCAAGTTTCGATTCGCCATAGTAATTGATTGGATTGGCTGTATCCTGCTCGGTGTAATCGCCCTTTGAACCATCAAAAATGAAATCGGTTGAAAGGAATACCATGTGTACATTGTAGTCCACGCATGCCGATACAAAACGTTTGGTAAGTTCCACATTCATGCGGTGGCATGCAAACCGATCAACTTCGCAGGCATCGGGGCTGGAAATGGCTGCGCAGTGAACAAGTATTTCCGGTTTTATGTCATCAATCATGTGATTTATGTCGGCATTAAGCAGGTTCGAGGTAAAAGTGGTTGCACCGTCAATTTGCAATTTCTTGAGCGAAGTGGCATAAACTTCAAACTTTGGTGTAGAACTTAATGCCCGAGCAATATTTTTTCCAACGAGTCCATTTGCTCCCGTAACAAGAATTCTCATTTTCTGTAAGGTTTAGGAGATTAAATCCTTTAATTTTTGCACTTGATCAATGGTACCCAACACAAAAAGCATGGTGTCGTGTTTGATTAAGTAGTTTGGTTCAGGGTTAAGAACGTATTCGCCTATTGGATTTCGAACCCCCACAATGTTTACCCCAGTTTTTTCTTTTATCCCTAACTCCTGAATTGTTTTTGCCCCAATATTATGAATTTTTTTGCAGGATATTTCGTAGAGACTAGTATTTCCTGTTCGTTTAAGCATGATATTTTCAACAAATTCAAGTATATCGGGCTGTATGACAAGTTTTGCCATTTTTTGACCGCCAACCTTATCGGGCAATATCACATTGTCGGCTCCCGCTAATTTTAACTTTCGGTCGTTGGTCACCGCCGAGGCACGACTAATAATCTGAATTTTGGGGTTCATCTCCCTTGCCGTAATAACCACAAACAGATTGTCGGCATCGCTAGCCAATGCCGTTATTAGGGCTTTGGCTCTTTCAACTCCTGCCTGTTGCAATGTTGTATCCGATGTGGCATCGCCATCAACATATGCTATTTTGGGGTTTTGCTTTATGTACTCAATTACCTTAGGCCTGTTTTCAATTACCACAACCGGTATATTGTGGTCAAGCAGTTCTTCAACGGCTTGTGAACCATTTCGGCCATACCCTACAACTATTACATGGTTGTGCATTTTAGCAATCGTCTTTTCCATGATCTTCTTATTTGAGTATCGCAGTAAAATTTGCTCGGAGAAGTATTTTGCCAGGAATGAAGCAGCATAGGCAATGAACCCAATGCTTAATATGATTAGCATTATGGTAAACCACATCCCCTCGGGCGATAGTGGACGAACTTCCTTGAAACCAACCGTTCCAATGGTTATTACTGTCATGTAAATTGCTTCGGTAAAGGTAAAACCCTCAATCTGAATATAACCAGTAGTTCCTATTGCGATTATACTCAGAAGGATGGTTATTGCCAGTAAAAGCGATCGATTCCCTTTATGTTCCACTATTTTTAACTTTTAAGATGCGCTAAAATTAGAGTTGTTTTCGCAAAATCCTAACACCAATAGGGCAGTAAATACATTTTCGGGCATCGCAGTAACTTGTTTTCAGATGAATTAAGGCTTGGGTGTCAAAGGCTGTTGTTGAAATAATGCCCAAATGCTTGAAATTTTCAATTACTGAGTTTTTTTCTGGGGGCATTTGTTGAAGTAAAGCAAGTGCTTTTGTTTCCAGATTGGCCTTTGCCCTGCTCCGGCCATAGCTGAACATGAACGGTACTATAGTGTTGATGGTGATCAGCCTTATGGTTTCGTCTCCCAGGTGTTTTTTCAAGGGTTTCGATTCCTCGCCGAAAAGGTAATGGTTTGTCCAGTATTCCGATGCCTCAACGTTTAGTAGTTTCCTTAGCTGATTGATATTTTCTGCTTCCATTAGATGCGAAAAAAGCCCTGATGATTTATTAATAAGCATGGCGAGCAAGGCTATTCTAATGGTTGGGAACGATGCAGGTCTAAGCCTCATAAACTTCCATTGGCTGGCCTCAATAGGTGTAAGGTTAAATTTATCTTTTAGGTAGATGTACTCTTTTTTCAGAGCAGTGGCATATTCGTCGGGTTTTGCTTTTTCCAGTAAACCCGATTGCCCGAATAAAAGGGCTTCCACTTGAAAAGCATTATTCTTATGCTTAGCCAATACCTTTAGCGGAAGGCTTTGTGCTAAAAGTTGGAAAGGAAGTGCGTTGGTTTTTAGGCCAAGCGAACGGCAAAGGTCACGGTAAAAGGCTTCTTCCCAACTACCCGCACATTGGTTAACCATGTCAAGCACCCGGTTGCTTTTGATTTCAAGCCTTTCGGCTTGCATACGGTCGATGGTTGAACCTATTAGTATTGAATCGACTCCACCAATTTTGCTTGCACACGGAATCCATTCGGTAGATTTTAATAGATTTTCGTGGCTTAGTGCCAACTCTACAGGGTAGGGTATCACTAGGGTTTGAATTTCGCTTCCATTTGATGTTTTAGCTGGCCTGTCGTGTTCAACCACAACGTGCAGAATAACATTATTGTAAGCGCCATCGGCTTGATGGTTGTGAGCAAACCAGTCGGACGATTTAATATGCATTTCCACATTGCCAGCCCAGATGGTTTTGCCAATCCGGATTTTTGCATTGTAGAAATCGGGCCCAGAATCGGTATTATATAATCCGGGATCGATTACCTCAATCGCTTCGCCCTTTGTGGTGCATAGCCCGTTAAAGGTGAAGGACTGATAGCGCCAAATAAAATGTAAAAGCGACTCGTCCATTCCAAAAGGTGTTGGATTTTGTACCACAAGTTATAAAAAATCCAAAAAACAGCGCAATACTATTATGCTGATTGTAAAATTGTAGTAATTTTGCAGGCGCAAACGGGGTGTGGCGCAGTTGGCTAGCGCGCTACGTTCGGGACGTAGAGGCCGGGAGTTCGAGTCTCCCCACCCCGACTAAAAGGATTTTTTTTAAACCCCATAATTTTACAAACTGCCCGTAAATAGAACGTTTGCGGGCAGTTTTTATTTTTGTCTCCTTGCAACAATTTTGCAACAAAATCGCATTTTTTTGTATTTTTATGCAACGATTATGCAACGCCATGCAACGGAGCCAAAAATCCCGTTGCATGGCAGTGCTAGTAAAGGTTTCAGTGTATATGACAGCACCAGTTAAAGCCGATATTTCACCGGTATTCAATTACAAGAATAAAAGGGTATTACCATCCGAAAATGCCCCTGTGCATATCAAGATATACAGGCCAGGGCTGCCAGGACAGAATCCATTACGCCGATTCATTCCTACGGGCATTGAGGTGAAAGAGCCCGAGTGGGATGCTAATACCGGTAAGGTAAACCTCAAGAACCCCAATTCACACCATATTAATAAGGTATTGCGTGATTTCATATCGGGCATTGAGGATTTCGAGTACCGGCTTATAAATAGCGGCCAGTGGCTTACCGATGAAAACCTGAATGAGTACCTAAAAGGCCTTGCATCGGGGCAAGAGAGCTTTACCGTTTTTTTCCGGAACGAAATTGACCCCGCCCTTAAACGGGGAACCCGTAAGGAGCACCACTATACCTATAACCTGCTCTGCGAATTCAGGCCCAACATACTATTTGGCGATATCACCTTAACCCTCATTCAGGAGTTTGACCGTTTCATGCGCGATAAGGGTCTTGCCCAGAATACCATATACAAGCATCACCAGCATGTGAACCGCTTTTTGCGATTGGCTGGCATCAAAGGCTTTTTTTCTGATTCGGCAAATCCCTACCGGCACTTCAAGCTGAAAAAGGTACAGGGTAGCAGGGTAAACCTAACGGCCGAGGAACTTTTACGGATTGAGGAACTGCGTATTCCCGATGCATACCCAGACCTTAGGTTGGTCCATGATTTATTCCGATTTAGCTGCTACACCGGACTTCGCTTTTCCGATATTGCCACCCTTACCCCGGAGCATATCATTCAGACACACGATGGGCCTTGTGTGGTTAAAACCATGGAAAAGG
>Ga0078972_1008248_pt1 | contig 22039 bp, 26 predicted proteins | sample YelNatPaOPGAMG01_FD_67568 | JGI IMG/M metagenome (GOLD analysis project Ga0078972, IMG submission 67568) | Hot spring thermophilic microbial communities from Obsidian Pool, Yellowstone National Park, USA - OP-RAMG-01 (SPADES assembly) (version 2) | ecosystem: Environmental > Aquatic > Thermal...
TAAATCGCTTAGAGTTTTCTATGATGGACAATTTATTCAACAGTTCCCATACAGAAAAGATTTTTAGCCCATGTGACATTTTGCTTTGCAGTTAAGATGACATTATGGCTTTGCAATGACACCTTTTGCAAAATTTATTATTTATAATTTAAAATTTTTTAATTAAACCTCTATACCAAAAACATTTCTTATTATCAATCCGACTAAAAAATTGATTATTGCCACACCAATACTTATGCCTGCCATCTCTAAAAATCTCTTTTTGAAATTAAGTCCTTTTGCAACTGAAACATAAAAAGTAAACAAAAAAATCAAAAAAATTACATTCACAATCACCAGACCCAGACAAAGAAATATATTCTTAAATAAGAAATATGGAAGAACCAATATAATTACTGTCCCAATATAGGTAAAACCTGTATAGATGCTTGCTTTCAATGGATTTTTATCTGTTTCTTCATGTTTGGTTGATAGAAATTCAGAGACAGCCATAGACATTGAAGCAGCAATTCCAGTAATCAAACCCACTATCCCAACCAGTTTTGTCTTCTGAATTGCCAAAGTAAATCCTACCAGAGCACCACTTAATTCTACCAGAGCATCATTTAATCCTAAAACCATAGAACTTACATATTTAAGACGTTCTTCATTTATCAAACTGATAAGTTCGTTTTCATGTTTTTTCTCATCCTTTAGAATCTTGTCAATCTCAGGAGAAACTTCTTTTATATTTTCATAAATATCCTGTGCAATTTCTTCTCCGCCTTCCATAAGTTTTAAACCGAAGTTTAAACCAAACACTTTTGCAATAAATACATAAATCAATATTTTTAGTTTACTGGGATGCTGTTCCTGATTTGTTAAACTTTTCAAAAATTCATAATGTGCAAACTCTTCTTTTAGTATTTTTTCCAACATCTCAGAATGTTCTTTGACTTTTACTATAGAAGAAAGTTTTTTGTATATGCAGTATTCAGTTATTTCATTTTTCTGAATCTGTAAAATTTTTTCTTTCAAACCTCTATTTAACAATTCCATGATTCATCTCAGTTTATAAATATCTAAAAATGTTCATTTTAAAGAATCAAATTAAGCACTATACCTACAAAAATACCGACGGACAACATCATAAAAATAACTTTTAAAGTATTTTTTATTCCCAGTTCTTTCAACAAGGTAAAAAATGTTGCAACACAGGGAAGGTACAAAACCATAAAAACAGAAGCAATTATAAGTTGTTTTATATTCAGATGAAATGGTGAAAGCAGTGCGATAGAAATATCTTTTCTCAAAAAACCTAAAATCAGGACAGAAACTGTCTCCTTCGGAAGACCTAAAAACCATACTATCGGCTGACCAAAAAATTTAGCAATAATGTCTGTTATTCCGAGAACATCCATCACCCCTACAATAAATACCCCAAGGATTATCAGAGGAACCGCTTCCATAAGAAATGCTTTTAATCTTATCCATAGTTTTTTAATCAATGTCGGTATATAAGGTATACGATATGGTGGAATTTCAACAAACAACTCCGGTGTTTCACCCTTTAAAATTTTATTCAGAATAAACCCGGTTATTATGCCAACTAAAAATAAAATGGAAAATATCAGAAAAAGATATTTAGTCCCATAATGTCCAACTAAACTTATTATCATTGCTGTCTGAGGCATACAGGGTGCCATCATCAGAATTAAAGCAGTAGCAATTATTTTTTCTCTCTCTGTTTCAAGAATTCTTGTTGCAAGCATACCGGGAACTTTACAGCCAAATCCAAGAAGAACCGGAATTGATGTATAACCATGAACACCTAATCTATGTAAAGCAACATCTAACAAGACCGCTAAACGGGGTAAATACCCAATGTCTTCTAAAAAACTTAAAACAAGATAAAATGAAAACATATAAGGTAAGACAACAACGAAAGGAATATAAAGACCTGTAGTTAATATTCCAAATGATTCCATAACCTTAGGTGTTGTCCCCAATAACAAATCCTGTAAAAATTTCACAGGAAATATTTTTTCTACTATATTGATGATAAATGGAACATAATAATTATTAAATATAGGGTCAATTAAAGAAATTAGCCCTTCACCAATAAATCTAACCGTACTAAATGTAAGATAAAGAACCAGTAAAGCAAAAGGAATACCTGTCAATGGTCTTATTGATATTTCTGATAGACGGTCAAGAAAAGTGTGGTGTCTGTGAGATAACTTCTGAACACTGGAAACAATTTTTCCTATTTCATTCCACTTTTTTTCTTCAACAAAATCATATGCCTTTGATTTTGCTTCTTTCAATCTATTCACAAGTTCTTTTATACCTTCGCCAGTTCTTCCACAGGTTGCAACTACAGGAACACCCAGGATTTTTTCAAGTTCTTTAATATCTATTGAAATACCTCTGTGTTTGGTCTCATCCCAGAAATTCAGTGCAATAATAACTGGAATATTTCTTTTTAATAATTGCAGAGTAAGATTTAGATTTCTCTCTAAATTCGTTGCATCAACTATATTTATTATAAAATCTGCACCTTGATTCAACATCTCAACAGCAACTTCTTCTGCCTTTGAAGTTGGCTCAAGTGAATATGTGCCAGGGACATCTATAACTTCGTATTTTTCGTCCCCAAATTTTATACAACCTTTATAATATTCAACTGTCGTGCCTGGATAATTTGAGCAGATAACATTTACTCCTGTCAATCTTGAAAAAATTGCACTCTTACCAACATTTGGATTTCCAACCAGAAGTATTTTCTTCATTTTATTTTCTCAACAACAATTTTCTTTGCCATGCCAAAGCCAATAGCAACCTGAGTGTTTCCTATCTGCAATGTCTGAGGCCCTCTAAGAACCTGAGAACTGATTTTAGTAATTTCTACACCGGGTCTTATTCCAAGGGCATCTAATTTTCTAATCAGTCCGCAACCTCCAATGATTTCAATAACCTTTGCTTTTTCTCCCTCTTTTAACTGGGTTACATCCATTTTTTAACACCTCATTTCTTTTTTACTCTTGTTTTAGTTTCCTCAAAAAAACAAGTGAAACTTTTTAGTAAATTTCTGCAAGCGGAATCAGTTTTCAAAAATTCTAAAAATGCAACTAACTTTTCTAAAGTAGAAGAACTTATACAATGTTCTATTTTGCATGCATCAATTTCTGCTGTCTTATATTCAATATTAAGAATTCCTGTCAAGAATTCAGTCAATTTTTTGTGAATCTCGTAAATTTTATTTCCAACAATTTCGCCTTTTTCTGTTAACTCCACATAACCATATTTTTCATGATTTATGAGTTTTTGGTCTTTAAGAGTATGAAGAGCAGAATGGACTGAAGGCATACTGACATTCATCTTTTTACTTATATCTTTTACTCTCACTGCTTTATTTTCATTACTTAACATAACAATTGCTTCAAGATAATCTTCAATGTTTGAAGTTAATTGGGTTTTCATCACTACCTCCCAATCTATAAACTAATAAGTAAAAGCATGACTGTTCAGCACTTACAAAGTTAGCCCTATATAACAAAGTTAGTTTACTCTAACATTTTACAAACTATTCCTTTTTATGTCAAGTCCCTATCTCTTCTAAATAAATGTGGATGCAAAAATGTGAGTTTTAGTTGGTGAGTTATTTTATTTTTTATAAGTTTTCTTCTTTGTCTTCGCGATGATGTTTTATTATTTTCCCTTCAGAAATGTAAATTACTTCTTCGCAGATATTTGTAGCAAGGTCTGCTATTCTTTCAAGATTATTAACTATACGCATTATATTTAAAACACTATTAACAGTTCTTGAATCTGACACCATAATATTTATCAGTTTTTTAGAAATCTCATATTTAAGAGTGTCAACTGCAGAATCATTTTTACAAACACTTTTTGCTAAAGAAACATCTTCATTTATGAAAGAATTTATACTATCTTTTAACATTTTTTTTGAAATTTCTGCTATGTGAGATATATCTATATCAACTTTCACTAAAGGGTGCTCAAGTAAATATAGACAACTTTGACTTATGTTTACTGCATGGTCACCAATTCTCTCAAGGTCATTATTCATTTTCAAAATCATAAGAACCAATCTCAAGTCCCTTGCTTTCGGCTCAAAAAGGGCAATTATATCTATACATAACTCATCTATTTCTACCTCAAACTCATTTGCCCTTGATTCATCTTTGGTTATAACTTCAGACAAAATTTCTTTATCTCTAATAATAAGACCTTTGATACTTTTCTCAATCATATTTTCTACCAGTCCTGAGTATTCTATAATTTCTCTTTTAAGGTCTAAAATTTTTTCATCAAACATAAAATTTTCCTCCCTAAAATATATATTTTAACCAAATTTACCTGTTACATAACTTTCAGTTCTTTTGTCAGAAGGCACTGTAAAGATTTTCTCTGTAGGGCCAAACTCTACAAGTTCTCCTAAATACATAAATGCAGTATAATCAGCCAATCTTGCTGCCTGTTGCATATTATGTGTAACAATAACTATTGTATAATTTTTTTTGAGTTTTTCAATAAGTTCCTCAATTTTTCCTGTTGAAATTGGGTCTAAACTTGCACAGGGCTCATCAAAAAGAATTACCTCTGGTTCAACTGCAAGACATCTTGCTATGCATAATCTTTGTTGCTGTCCTCCAGATAAACCCAGCGCACTTTCATATAGACGGTCTTTTACCTCTTCCCACAAAGCAGATTCTTTAAGAGATTTTATAACTTTTTCTTCTATAAGGTTTTTATCTTTTATTCCGTTTATTTTTAATCCATAAGATATGTTTTCATATATACTTTTTGGAAAAGGATTGGGTTTCTGGAAAACCATTCCCACAAGTCGTCTTATTTTTATTATATCTACTTCAGGACCATAAATATCTTCTCCGTCAAGAGTTATGGTTCCCTCAAATTTAGTATTAGGTATAAAGTCATTCATACGGTTTAAGAGTCTTATCAATGTAGATTTACCACAACCAGAAGGGCCTATTATAGCAGTTACTTTATTCTGATAAATATGCATATTTATATTTTTTAAAACCTGACAATTCCCATAATAGAAATTTACATTTTCAATATTTATTCTTACAAGTTTTATTGCATCAAACATTTTTCTGAACTCATTTGTTTTTGTCTAAAATATATTGCAAATGAAGAAATCAATAGAACAAGAAAAAGTAGCACTAAAGAACATCCATATGCTATTGCAATTTGCTTCTGAGGATGTGTCCCTTCTGTAACAAGTGCATAAATATGATACGGCAAAGCCATTACTTCAGAAAAAATTGAATCAGGATACCCTCTTTTATAAAAAGTTGCAGCGGTAAATAAAATTGGTGCTGTTTCACCTGCTGCTCTCCCTATATTAAGTATAACACCGGTAAGTATACCTTTTAAGGCAGAAGGTAATACAATTTTTTTAATTGTTTGCCACTGAGTTGCACCTAAAGCAAAAGATGCCTCTCTTAATGACTGAGGAACTGAATTAAGTGCTTCTTGAGAAGCAGAAATAATACCTGGTAAAATCATTATGCTTAAAGTGAGACAACCTGAAAGTATAGAAACTCCAAAATTGAAAAATTTTACAAAAATTGCGAGACCAAAAAGACCAAAAATAATTGATGGAACTCCAGCAAGATTTTTAATACTGGCTTCTATTATATTCACGACAAAATTTCTATGACTGTATTCGCATAAATATATTGCACATGAAAGACCAAGTGGCAATGCAATAATTATTGAACCCAGTGTAAGATAAAAAGTTCCAACAATTGCAGGAGCAATTCCTCCTTCAGTCATAGCTTTTTTAGGTACTGAAGTGATAAATTCCCATGATATAACACGAATGCCTCTTACAGTCATAAAAAATATTATCAGAAAAAGAAATAGCAAGGTCAATCCAGCACAAAAATAAATAAAACCCAAAAATATATTCTGACTTCTTTTCATCTGTTTAATCTAAGTTTACTTCTGTATTTATGAATCATGATTTCAGCAAATATATTCAAAAAAAGTGCAATCAAGAATAAAACTAATCCTATTGCAAACAACGCATGGAAATGCTGACTCCCAAAAACTGCTTCACCCATTTCTGCTGCTATTGCTGAAGTCATTGGACGAACAGGTTGAAAAAATGAAACTGGGATAACAGCCGCCCCACCTGAAACCATAAGCACTGCCATTGTCTCACCTATTATTCTACTTATACCAAGCATTATTGCTGTTAAAATACCAGAACCAGCAGCAGGGATAACAACTTTTGTCAGAGTTTGAAATCTGTTTGCTCCAAGTGCGAATGACGCTTCCTTAAATGACTTAGGCACATAGTTAAGTGCATCTTCAGTTATACTGCATACAGTCGGAACTGCCATTATACCAAGTATTAAACTTGCTGTAAAAGCACAAAGTCCAACAGGAATATTAAGTAATTTTTGCAAAAATGGCGCAACAACTACCAAACCAAAAAATCCAAAAACTATTGACGGAATACTTGCAAGAAGTTCAATCACTGGTTTAAGAATTGCCTTTTGTGTTTGGCCAGCAAGTTCATAAAGATATAGTGCACTTCCTATTCCAAGTACAACACAAACTACCAGCGCACCAAAAGTTACCAATAGAGACCCCAATATGAGTGGCAAAATTCCAAATTCAGGTGGTTCATGTGTTGGATACCAGTTCTTACCAAAAATAAAATCAGAAAATCCAACAGTTTTAAATATTGTGAGCCCTTCAAGGAACAAAACAAATGCAATTCCTGCAAGAAAAATTAAAGATGTAAAAGCACTTATTGCAAACAACCATTTATAGATTTTTTCTTTTATTTTAATCATTTCAGTAAAAAGTAAAAGGGGAAGAGGTATGTAAGAAATTTTTAATTTCAAACAGATCCTCATCCGCCTATTACCTGGAGAGAAAGGAAATAAGAATCCTTCTCTATTTTAGACCTATGTATCCTTGTTGTTCAACAATTGCCTGTCCTTCTTTACTCAAAACAAAATCAATAAAATCTTTGACAACTCCTGAAGGTTTTCCATTTGTATACATAAAAAGTGGCCTTGAAAGTGGATATTTTCCACTCAATATATTTTCTCTTGTACATTTGACACCATCTACAGTAACTGCTTTGACTTTATTACTTATAAAAGCCATTCCAACATAACCAATAGCGCCCGGTGTATTCTCAACTGTAGCAAGTACTTTTCCGTTAGAAGCTTCCATCAATGCATCTTTGCGAACTTTAGCTTTATCAAGAGCAAGTTCTCCAAATGCTTCAAAAGTGCCACTTGCTGTGTCTCTTGAAACAACTATTATTTTTGAGGGCTTTCCTCCCACTTGTGACCAGTCAGAAATTTTGCCAGTGTAAATATCATTAATCTGTTTTTTTGTAAGCCCTTCTATTGAATTAGAAGCATTAACAATTACTGCGATTCCATCCATTGCAATTACATGTGCCTTAGGATTTTTACCTCTACCAACTGCTTTACTAATTTCTGACTCTTTCATAGCCCTTGATGCATTTGCTATATCACATCTCCCTTCTATTAAAGATGTGATACCTACCCCAGAACCACCGCCTCGTACAGAAATTTCTACGTCTGAATTTCTATTCATGAATTCTTCTGCAATAGCCTGAGCTATTGGAAATACCGTCGTAGAGCCCTCGCATACTATTCTTTTACTTTTTGTAAAAGCAATATTAACTGAGTTAATCAAAATTGAAACTGCTAAAAAAATTGTAAGTTTCTTCATTTTTCTAATCCTCCTCATTATTAAAATTTATAAACAAAATCTAACTGCATTACTTCAAGAACAGTTCCATTTGGTGTTTTTGAACTATTGCCAACAAGTTTATCCATTGAATAATAGTCAAAAGATAGTAAAGAATTTTTACTTAAACCTAGTTCAAAAATCATTTCTCTGCCTTGACAGTTTGTTTTACCACTATAAGCATCAGAGTCCGGAAAAGTATCTAACCATGAATCGGTCTCAAGTTGTCTATACATAGATTTTAAAGACCACTGGCCTAAATCACTTATCTTACTGTCTCCAATTTGTAATCCTATAGAGTAACCTGTATTATTTGTTGAGCTATCTGTATTTATAACATAGTCGCCAAAAACAGACACTGTCTTTATTAAAGGCAATTCACTTTTAGAAATTGAAACACTCGGATTAACTGATGTATAGTTATTGCTAAGAGCAGTTGTTGCTCCTGTGTTTGTGCCTGCGCTGTGGTCAAGTTTGTTACCTTTTACTCCTGAAAAGATATAGTAAGCAACTGCCGATTTAAAAGAAAAACTTTGCCATTTTATATCAAGGCCTGGCTGAAATGCATACATAAGCGGGTCTTTTTCACTCGAACTAATTTCATCAATAATCATAACTTCTGGAGTAAAGAACAAAGATATATTTTCTGATGGTTTCAATTTCATAACTAAAGCCAGTCCGTCAGGATTAAGGTCAGAATCCCAAAGCAAATCAGTGGCATTCCATATTGGATTTTTGAATTTGCCACCTAACACTTTTATAAAATCAGCAGGATCATATTCAACATAAGCATAGTCAACCGCAATTGGCATCTTACTTAGACTATCGCCAAGAGTAAAATTTGTTGACCTTGGGTCGCCATCCACAACATTTCCTTCGGAACTGGCTTTAAGAGATAATGTTGCAAAACCAAATCCTGCTTTTAAGTTGTCTTCCATTCTTGTTTCTGCACCCAATCTGAATCTTATTCTTGCTCTGTTTCTTGCAGGAGTATTTGTATTTGGTTTCTGGTCACTTTGTAATCTCAATCTTAAATCACCCTTAAATGAAAGGTTTTGTATCCATTTTGGCAATAATTCATTTTTATCCTGCGCACCTAAATAAGATAAACTTGTTAAAAACAGAATTGCTATCAAAAAATTTTTATTATTTTTCATCTTAAGTAAAACCTCCAATTTTTCTGACATCTGAGAAATTACTATAGCATAGAGCATTATATAAGAATTTTTTTAAGTTTTCAATGTTCTTTAAGATGTATCCGACTGGATAGGAATCTCTCAAAATTTATAAACAAAATCTAATTACCATGAATAGATTATTTTTTAATCAGCCAACTCAGTCCCAATAGAATACATAAGACAGCGACGATAGTGGGGCCCGAAGGTAAGTCCAATATGAATGAAAGATACAATCCTGAGAAACTTGCTATTAAACCAAAAATTACTGATACAAAAAATGTTTTTTTAAGATTTTTAACCAAAATAAGAGCACCCACTGGTGGAATAACCATATAGCCAAAGGTTAAAATAACCCCTGATGTCATTATACTTGTAGAAATAACAATACCAAGAAGTAAATAGAAAATAAAATCCCACAATTTTGTATTAATTCCAGAAGTATTCGCAGTTTCAGGATCAAATGAAACAAAGATGAACTGTTTATAAAACAAATAGTGGCAAACTAAAGCCAAAGAAAATATTGTTAAAGTAATATATACCTGAGAGTTTGTTACTGTAAGTATATTTCCTGAAAGAAGATTCAAAATATGTGTCTCTGCCTGAGCACTTTTTGCTATAAAAAGAATTACAAGAGAAGAAGCAAGAGCATATGCCAAACCAATTATAGCCTCGTGAGGAATTTTTATTTCAGTTTGGCGGGCTGAAAAAAAAATAACCCCAATTAGTGTAAATATTACGGAACAAATAAAAGGATTTATCCCTAATAGAAAACCGAACGCGAATCCACATGCAGTAATTTGGGATAAAGCAATACCAACAAAGACTATTCTTCTAAGAACTATATAAACACCTAAAAATGAAAGAAAGGCGCCACTTATAAGACTTACTATCAAAGCTTTCTGCATAAATGGTATCTGAAATACTGTGAACATTTTTATTCACCTCTTGTTATCCTATTTTGGTAAAGCTATTACCACTTTTTGACCTTCAAGATTACCAATTCTAACTTTTATTCCATAAACTTCAGATAAATTTTCATCTGTTAAGGCATCTTTAATATTATGAATCTTAAATTCCTTGCTGTTTATAAAAGCAATTTTTTCTACATAATTTATTACAACATTCAAGAGATGGCTCACCATCACTACAGTAAGTTTTTTATCTATATGTAGTTTTTTTATCAAATCCATAGTTGTTTTTTCACTGGCTAAATCCAGGTCATTTGTAGGTTCATCAAGAACAAGAATATCAGGATCACATACTAATGCTCGAGCGAGTAGAACCCTTTGTCTTAACCCGCCGGATAATTCTTTATATGTTTTATTTGCTAATGTTTCTATACCAAGATATTTCAATACCGAAAAAACTCTGTCTTTATCTATTTTTTGTGGCTTCCCAAATAAACCTATTTGAGAATACCTTCCCATAAGAACAATTTCATAGACAGTTAATGGAAAAATTTCATCAATTGTCTGAATCTGCGGGACATAACCAAATCGCAGTGGCGAGTCCGGAGAAAAATGTTTATAAATAACTTCTCCTTTTTGAGGTTTCAATATCCCGAGAATAGCCCGCAAGAGAGTAGTTTTGCCAGCACCATTTGGCCCGACTATTCCGATGAAATCATTTTGATAGATTCTAAAGTTTAGGTTTTTCAGAATTTCTTTGGGCCCATAGCCAAGCGATGCATCTTTAAATTCAATAAGAGTTTCGGCCATAGTTATTCACCGCCTTGCGAAGTTATCCGGTCAATGATATAGTCAAAAAGGGAAAGATAGTCCTTCACCTCTTTTACTCCTCCGACGGAAGTTGGAAGAATAACTAACTTTGTCTGGGTCTGTTTGGCTACCATTTCGGAAGTTTTTTCTGGATAAAATATTTCGTGTAAAATCATTACTGGTTTTTCTTTTTTCATAAGATTGATAAGAGAATTAAGATGGGCCGGCGAGGGTGGAATACCCGGTTTAGGTTCTACAGTTGCAATTACTTCTAAATCAAAATGTCGGGCAAAATATGACCAGGACTTGTGATAGGTGACAATTTTTGTCCCTTTATAAGATTTCATTTTCTCATTCCATCTTTCTATTGCTCGGTCAAGTTTTTCCAGATACTTATCGCGGTTGTTTTTAAAGTATTCAGTGTTTTCCGGCGATATTTTAGCGAGCCCATCCAGAATATTTTTTGTTATTGGTTTAGCATTCTCCGGGTCAAGCCAGTAATGGGGATTGCCATAAATATGGATATCACCCATACTGGCGTCAATTTTACCTTCAGGAACTTCCAGCCGCAGAATTCCTACCGAAGCATCAACATAACCTTTGGCCCCATAGACAATATTTGAATTTCTTGAGGCCTGAATCAAACTATCTACCCAGATATCTAAATCCATCCCGATTTTTACCAGCATATCTGCTTTTTTAAGTTGAACTACCATACTTGGCCTTGGTTCAACTAAATGCGGATCCTGATATCCATAGGATAGAGACGCAACTTTGACTTTATCTCCACCAACCGCTTTTGTCAAATCCGCTAAATCTTCAGTAGTAGTCACCACAAATATTTCTTTTGCTGAAACTGCGGCTGGTTGACTTATCCAGCATAACGACATCAAACCTATAATTTGAGCAAATATAAAAATCTTTTTCATTTGTATCATACTCCTTTATTCCAGCAGATGACTGTGTGGACCTATTCCAAAAGTAATCTGCAGATAACCTTCAGAAACATCTTTCGGCCCTTCAAAATAATATTTGTATTGCAATCGCAGTTGGGTTGTTTCGGTTAAATCTCTGGTAACTATTGCCGAAGCCGATTTTGTTCTTTCGCTTACATTTACACTTAGATTCCCGGAATCATCCGCATGGGGAAATGCGTCTTCAGCATCATCATATCTTAAACCTGATGACCAGTATTTATTGAACCTATATCCAAGATAACTATAAAACCCTGACCTTTTTATTTCGCCGGTCGGAATATTTCTTACAAGATATAGTATTTCATTCTGAAAGATTAGTCTTGTATGGGCCGATGGCCAGAGTTTATAAGTTAAATCAAGTCCTGTAACTTTTGCTTCATCTTTATGATGGGTATAACCTGACCCTTTACCAGTTGCTCCGCTTAATCCCAGTTCCAGTTCGGATTTTTCACTTGTCGGAAAAGATGACCAGAGTTTGCAGGAATAAACTTCATCAGCAAGGCCAAATTCATTTTCACAATTTGATTCTTCTGATTCATGCGAATGTGCAGGAATTCGCCATGCACCAATATCAATCTGAGCAAAAAATGGCAGTGGAAAAAGATAACTTAAAACTGCACCCTCACCCACTAACCCATGGTCACCAAAAAAATTGGTAATAACCTGTGGCTGGTCAACATAAGGTCGGTGGTGTTGATGGACTTTGTTTATTTTGCCGAAGTTAATATGAATCTTGCCAACCTCAGCACTAAAATTATCAAAAAGTTTTAAGAAACTTACTTTGGCTTCGCATATTTCTGGTTCAATATGATCTTCATGTTTATGCATGGCAAGAAAGACATCGGCTCTCATCTCTGGATAGATATATCCCTGTAAAGCAAGTTCTATTTCTCTTATTGTTAGTTTGTTTCGCTCAATATCAGTTTCATCATTGCTTACTTTTCCGTAAAAATCACCGACAACACTTATATCAGGAATATCACTTGGAATACCTCGCATGCCAGGTAAACCAGCAGGAGAAGTCATTGCTACTCCTTCCAGAAATTTCTCTTCAGTAAACAATGAATTTGTGAAAATAAACAAAACACTTGAAAAAATTATCAAATGCTTTAACATGTTATCACCCCCGACTGAAAAAATTTTTTATTGGTAATGAAAATTTAGAAATGAAATTAAAAACTACAAAGCTGGATTGGGCGGGGCACGAATTAAGAACTCAGCAAGATTTGATTCTGACAGGATTATTTTTTGAGTTAATAAAAACAAGTAAAAAGAAAGATATATTACTAAAACAATAAGACAAGTAAAAATACCAGATTGAAAAGTTGTTATTAAATAACAGAGTCGACAATTATCAGAATCTGCTTCTGAGGAATGCGTATGAAAAAAAACACTTAAAGCTGTTAGAATAACATACAATGCAAAAAATATGATAAAGAATTTTTTAATTTTTTCTCTTTTCATTTCTATTTAATTATACTATATTTTTTACTTGCCGTCAATTTTTCGAATCAAATCAAGCAAGATGTTTTTGATTACGCTATCGGTGTTTATAGTGATGAATTTATTCATGATATTCCTACTGAAAAATCGAGAACTGAGAACCGACAGCGGACTTATAAGTTAATCATGCCAGGCGATTTTGAAAAAGTAATTGTTTGTTCTCAAAAATTTCTTCTGATGTTCCTTCTATAATTTTTTTACCTTTATTTATCACAATTACTCTATTAGAAATTTCTTTTATCATTTCTAAATCATGTCCAGCAACGATTTTTGTGCAACTGAGATTTTTCAATAGGTCTATAAATTCTCTCTTGGTAGCAGGATCAAGATTATTAGTGGGTTCATCCAGCAATAATATTTCTGGATTTAATGCGATCGCAGTCGCTAATGCAACTCTTTTTTTCTCACCTAAACTTAAATGATGAGGTGCTCTTTTCTCATAATCTATAAGTCCTACAGCTTTCAATGAATTTTTAACTATTTCTTGAATTTCTTGTTTTGGTTTGCCAAACTGTCTTGGGCCAAAAGCAATATCATCAAAAACTGTTGGCATAAACAATTGGTCGTCTGGATTTTGAAACACAAATCCAATTTTTTTTCTCAATTCGACTGCATTATCTTTTGACATTTTTTCAGAAAATATTTCAACTTCACCTTTGAAATCAAAAATTCCACATATACATAGAAACAAAGTGGTTTTACCGGCCCCGTTTGGACCTATTATACCCACGGTTTCATTTTCTTCAACTGAAAAACTTAAGCCATCAAGTGCTACAATCCCATCAGGATATTTATAGAAAAGGTTTTTTACTTCAACTGCTTTCATAATTTTATTTCTCCATTAAATCCACGCATTCTCATTGCAAAATAAATTCTTTCTGAACTTTCATAACTTCTTATGAAAAAAATACCTACCATATTTGCAAGTGTTTTCAGAGGTATTTTTCCATAACTTCTAATCTTGGCTGAACATAGCATTTTCTCTACCTCATCTATAAAGACAAAAAAATATCTATAAATAAAAGAAAGAAGTATAATAATGATTTTTGGAAATCCCAGTTTAGACAACCCATAAAGTAATTCTGAAAATCTTGTAGTTTCAACAAGCAGAATAAGAGCAATGATTATCAAAAATGAATTGAGAATTGATTTTATTATGACATTGTAATTTGTAAATCTTGAAAAAAAATTGCAAAGTGCTATCATGAAGATAAATGGAAAAATTATAAAGACCCTTTTTATAATAAAGACGAAAGGAACTTTTGAAAAATAAATTAAAGTTAGAAGAATGAAAAATCCTATAATATGAATTAAAAAAGACGATTCTGAAATCAAAATTACTGATACGGAAAAGACGAAAAATACAATGATTTTTATAACTGGATGGATTCTATGAATTGGAGAATTAATATAACTGTATTTGTCAAAAAATGAATGTTTCATATTTTTTCTATGTTTTCAATGTCAGGTCTTATCTTATTTATTGATAGAAGAATCAAATATGTGGCAATTGCCTCTATTATACCAGTAATTGCATGAGTTGATAACATTGCAATTAACCCAGTTTTTAAATCAACTTTTCCTGAAAGATACAATTCCAATATACAAAAAAAAGCACCAATAACAGTAGTAATCCAGGCTGAAATTGCAGCTAATAACCTATTTGGATAAACCCTATAAATAAAATATCCTAAAATACAGCCAATTATACCTATATTGAAAATATTTGCACCAATAGATATGATACCGCCATGTTGAAATAGAATTGCTTGTAAAACTAAAGCTGAACTTATAATCAAAAGACCTGAAAAGGGGCCCAAAAGAACAGATATTAATACACTGCCCAATAAATGTACAGATGTTCCGCTTATCACAGGAAATGCAATAAGTTGGAGAGTAAAAACAAACGCAGCAGATACCCCCATAATTGGAATTCTTTCAGGTGTAATAAATTTATTTACTTTTTTAATTGCAAGGTAAAGTAATCCTACGGAAACTGCATTGGTAGTTGTCAGTGTTTTAATATCAAGGAAACCATCAGGAATATGCATTTTTTTCTCCTTTTGGCAATTTTTTCTTTGTAGAAAGATAAAAGAATACACCTGTAAATCCAAATATAATACTTAATCCGTATAAAATTTTTTTCCACAAAGGTAAATGATATGTCGTTTCTATTTTTGAAGTTAAATCCTCAGAAATGTCAATTTCTTTTACAATTCCATGTCCCATGCCGTCATTTATTTCTATTTTCCATTTGCCTTTTGAATCCGGGAAAAAGAGAAAACATCCGTTTTTATCTGTAATTCCTGTTTGGAACTCAGTATTTCTATCTTCTGGAGAAAATATCTTAACTTCACTATAAGACATAGGTGTTCCGTCACTGTAATAAGCTTTTATTCCTACTCCACCTTTTATGATTGAGTATTCAACACCATGTCCGAAACAATAACTAATTCCAAAAAATAAAATAGAAATAAAAATTATTTTTTTCATTTTCTGCCTTCCTCATTAATAAAAAATGTTAATGAAGCACCTATCCCTTTATGATTTGATGTAATTAAATATCTTCCAGGTAGTTTTATTTTTAATAGTAACTCACCATCTCTATTTGTTTTAAGAAAAAAATTTTTTTTACCGTCTATTGAAATAGATGTTGTTAAACTAATTGGCTTTTCATCATATATTATTTTTAATGGCAACTCATCTCCAATCTTTAACTGTGAAATTTCTTTTTCTGGCACAATTTCCAGCCCATTTTTCAGTATATTCTTTGGGATTTTTCCTTGACCAACATTAACTAATGCTTTTGCTGTGTAAAGAGGATTTTTTAATGGTGGTTTTTGTAAAGAGAATAAAATTACATATGTTCCTTCTTTATCAAAAACAACTTCTACAACTCTTGTTTTAGATTTCTCATCAGTTTTCGTAGCATAAAATTCTTCTTTATTATCCGGGCTAATAACTTTAAATCCATTGAATACCCGTTCACTTAAAATCTCATTACTTTTTGGAAAACTGTGACCACTACAGGCAAAAACTTTTGTTTTTTCTCCAATAGAAGGAGAAAAATTTTCTAAATCAATCCAGTGTTCATGACAAAAAACAAAACTACAAGAGAAGAAAAACACTATTACGGAATATAAAATTCTCATTTTTATGCCCCCATCAAAACTAAATTGTTGCAGGGCTGAATTATAACCAACCCTGCAATTTAGAAATTGTTCTTAGAATCTATACATCAGAGTAGTATTAGCTCTCATACTATTAGCATCTTTCCCAAATTCAAGTCCTGTCTTAAACGTGATATTTTCAGCCAATGGAGCATATATGCCCGGTAGAATTGACCAACTCTCATCTAAATTTTCATAATTTTCAACTAAAAATTCAATTCCTGCAGCAATTCCATGTGGATCCTGAGAAATTGGTGTTTTTATTCCTAATGCTAAACCCTTAATTGATTCGTCTCCATCCTTGCCAAAATTGAAATTCAGGCAAATATTTGAGTGCTCTCCGAAATCTCTTGATAGAATTAATGTGCCTTTATATACTTTTTGCCCGTCAAGGAGTTCTTCGCTTCTTTCAAATGGTTGTTCATATGTAAAAACAACACCAATATCCACAGGAAGTTGTTTTGCTTCTGTTATTCTTCCCTGTAAAGATACTGCAAATGCTTCCATAAATGGAGGAGGACCATTCTGTGCATATTGTTGATACTTTGGGTCAGTCAGGTCAACAACAAGATGTCCAGCACCAAATTTTGCAAAATGAGTATGGAAATCAAACATTAACCTGTCAATTATTCCGTAAGAAATTCCAGGTGTGAACTCCCAGTGGTCCAGATTCGGATTATTCTTGTCGTCAACCATATAATCATAATGCAGGTGAAACACAAACTGTCCCCTTTGTGCAGTAGAATAACTTTCCATTTCTATGTATTCCATCGCATGGTGGGCAAAGGAATACTTCCAAAAGACTAACATGAGTAAAACCAAAATACATAAGTTAAAAATTCTTCTCATAATTTTACCCCCTTATTTTTTTGTCTTTGTTGTAAATAATTTCCGAATTTGCTATACTTTTTCTGGCGGGAGACAGTTAGCGTTCTGCAAAAGGACGGCTGCGCTTCCGCCGATTTTTTCCGGTGGTGGACGCATACTTATAAACATTTTTCATCACCCTTTCTCTTTTGTTAGTTTGCTGCGGTGTTACTTTTTTACAAATTGTAGCACATCAAGAAACAAATGTCAATAGGCGTAAAAAATATTCTTTTAGGAATTCTGAATGGCTGGCAAGATATTCTATTTTCTTTTTGCTATTGGCCAAACATCTTCAAGTGTGCTTACTAAGGCAGAAACTGTATGTCTAATTGCAGTATCTATATAAAATGAGTCATAACTATAAGAACTTGCCCAGACAACTATTCCTGTTTCTGTATCAACCATTCTTGCGTTAATACCAACTTCAGCATCTATAAGAAATATTTCCTCTTTTAATTTTCCCTGTTCGTCTTTTAAGTAAAATCTTTCTTTTCTATCTGGTATGCACTTTATTACTGTTCCCATAATTAATGCATCTACACCTAAAATCTTTCCTATTTTTTTTATTGTTGTTGCATCTAACCTTCCGCTTTGACCTAAATCCTGCTCTTTTAATATATTGTCAAGTTGGGAACGTTCTACTACAGTTATACCTCTGTCAAGAAGTTGGTATACAAATTCATCTGCTACCATAGCCCCGGGGTCATAACTGGAAAAAAGCCCTACCTGAGAACTATCAAATTTTAATACACCTACTCTTTTGATCTTACTAAAATCATAGTCGCGCCTTATTGCTGCTCTTGGTGCACAGCCGATAAAAAATGCCGCCAGTATACAAAAAGAAACTACTGAATAAAAAATAAGTTTTCTCATCTTTTTGATTTTAATCTCTCTAAATGTTTTTCTGCTATTTTTACATATTTTTCTTCAGGATTTAAAGAAAGAAATTTTTCCCATGTCTGAATTGCATTTCTGTCATCTTCCAGTTGTTCATAAACTCTTGCCAGTACAAAATAAGCCATTTTTTTATTCGGGTCTAACTCAATTGCCTTTTTTAATAATTCAACTGCTTCTCTATTCATCCCTTTGTGGACATATACAACACCAAGGCCAAGATAAGCGTCAGAATAATTTCTATCATTTGTAATGACTTTTGTAAATTCCTTAATTGCTTTGTCGTATTCACCCTGATTGGTGTAATCTATCCCACGCTTAAAATACTGATTTAGTTCATCTGTTCTTGCCAAAATCAGCATCCCTGAAATTATCAGTAAAGACATAAAACTTATAATTTTTTTCTTCATGCTATTTTACCTTCCCTTGAAAGCAAAGACATCCATCTAATGTTATGACGAAAAAAAACGATAAAATGTTACGCTAATATCATATAACTTTTTGGACAAATATTCAATAGATAAAAAAGAAAATTATATCAAGATAAATTTGGGACTGACTTTAATCTCTGTTTGTATTCATCTAAAAGATTTCTATATTGAGAATCAACCTGAGAAACTATTTCCCTAAATTGTTTCTGGAATTCTGGATTGCTTTCAACATCAATTTTGACTTTCATACCAAGCTGGCTTTCCATTTCTTTTCTTGCAGTTTCAAACTGTCTTTGAAATTCTTTTTTCAATTGTCTGTAATATTCTTCAATGGTTTTAATATAACTATCAAGAAATTGTTCTATTTCGCCACATATATATGAAACTGTCTGTTTATCTTCTTTTATAGCAACTATTCCTTCAAGAACCTTACGGATGTCTTTTTTAGTTTCCTTATTTCTTGGCAGAACAATATTTGACAAAAACACAGATTCTATACTTTCCAATACATATTTCTTAGATTCTCTTTTATAGGATTTCAACGCATTAATTAAATCATAGTTTTTTTGTGTAAGATATTGACCTGCTATCTTTTTGCCTGCTTCTATACAATTTTCTCTCTCTATGTCTTTTTCGGAAATTTTTATATTCTTTGATTTTTCCAATGCTATTTCCAAGGCACTTTTAATCAGTTTTTCTTCCATGATAGTCACACCACCGTTTTGTATCTCATATCAAATTAGAGGATTTTTTGATACTGAATGGATTGCAAAAAATTGAATTATAAAAAATGGCTGCGAGAGGATTCGAACCTCCAACACACGGCTTATGAAACCGCTGCTCTACCGTTGAGCTACGCAGCCAGTAAACTTTTCAGCATAAATGACCAATTTTTGAGTTCCAAAATACAATTTTATCTAAAAAGTTAACTTGAAGTCAAGTTTTTCCGAAGGCAAAAATACTATTTTTCTGATTCCAAAATCTTTACCGCCTCAATTGCAATTTTAATCGCTTCTTCAATTCCTACTTTTTTAACAATTGGTGCTTTTGACCAAGTCGCTCCTATTATGGCAAGGACTTCACCTGCACGCAGTTTTTTTATTGAAGAGACAACAAAAAGCGCTGCTGATTCCATGCTTGTTGCAAGAGTATTTCCTCTTTCCCATGCTTTCCAGAGAAGATCATTATATTCTTGTAGCGGCAAAGGGGAAGCACCTTCTTCTGATTCAATATAAAATGCGTCTTTGCAGTGAACAATTCCTGCATGCCATCTAAACTTAAGTTTTTTTGCTGCTGAGATAAGAGCGTTTGTAACATCTATTGAAGCAACTGCAGGATATGACAAAGGAATGTATTGACGAGTAGTTCCTTCTTCTCTTATTGCTGCGGTTGATATAACAACATCACCAATTTTAACTTCTCTCTGAAGAGAACCGGCAGTGCCTACTCTTATAAATGTTTCTGCACCAATTTTTGCAAGTTCCTCTATGCAAATTGCAGTAGATGGACAGCCAATTCCAGTAGATGTTGTAGAAATTTTTATTTTTTTACCATTATATCCGGTAATATAACCTGTAAAAGTCCTATATTCCCTGTTGAATGCAATCTCTTTAGCCTCGTCAAAAAATTTTGCAATAAGTTCGGTTCTGCCAGGATCCCCTGGAAGCAAGACATATTTCCCGACATCACCCTTACCTAATGCTATATGGTATTCTTTCTTGTTTTTTCTCATCTTCATAATACCCCCTTTATTCAAGATTTCATAGTTAAAATAAGTTTTTATTCAAAGTTTTGCTTTGATGCTACATTTATACCTATATTTTTTCTAATTTTGTTTTTTCTATCCAGCCCTTATATTTTTGATATTGTCCTAATTGAGCAGTATTTTCTATTTCGCTACTTGTTTCAAAAGAGACAGCAACACCGTACCAGCTTTCTTGTTCACTTAAAATTTCCAATTTTTTTCCTTCAGGTGTCGTTACTATTGGTGTATAATCTTCACCAGGCCCGCTTCTGATTACTGTAGTAGATATAACGATCCCAAATTTTTTGTTTTCGTCAGAAATTCTTAAAATAGTCCAAAAAAGAAAAATTACAAATATGAACCCAAAGAGAATAGAAAGTTTTCTGGATATAGTATCTTTCTTAGTGATGTATATCCCAAGAAAAACAAAAAGAATTGTATTGCTTATAGTGAGAAGAACCTTTAGTTCATTTACCTTCAGCAAACGATAGAGTTTTTGAAATATATTTTCGGGTTCAATATCTTTTATTAAACTTTTTACATATTTCAGATTATAGTGAATATCTTCATCTCGTGGATTTAATTTTATTGCACGCTCATAATTCAGTATTGCTTTGCCAATTTGATTTATTCTGTAATAGGCATTCCCAAGATTATAATAAATTACAGAACTTTGAATATTGAATTCTTTAATTAGGGTTTCATAAATTTCTATTGCCTTATTATAATCTCCTGCTTCATAGAATTTATTACCTTCAGTAAATTTCTGAAGAATAGAATTATGCTGTTCAGTTCCAAATAAACGAAAAGAATAAATCAAAATAAACCAAATAAACAAAATGCTCAAAGAAAAAAACTTATATCTCATTTTTGATGTCTTAACTTAAATATTTTTCCAAATCCTTAATGATATTTTCAAGTTTTTCTAATAATTCCTTTATCTTTAATTTTTCAACTTTTGAAGGTGCGTACTGAACAAAATTTATCTCTTCCCACAAAGATTTAATTTCATCAATTTTCTCAGTTTTTATCGTCTTGTTTGTAAGTGCCTTTGAAATCTCTTCAATTGTTATTCCTTCTGCTGAATATCCCAGTTTGTCCGCCAGATAATTTACTAATATATCAAAAATTGCCGAAGATATAGTTTCTATTTGAATGTCTCTTTTATTTATCTGTTTTTTCAAATTTTTTATTTTTTTATCTGCGTTTTTGTATGCTGACTTCTTTCTGAAGAATTGGATATTAGTGGATAAATGTTCTTTATAATTATTATACTGCCAGTAAGAAAGAAATAAAATTAAAGGGACAAATTGGAACATCCAAACCCATGGGATTTTATTATTTTTTTCAGAAATTTTTTTCATATCAGAAAGTTTTGTGTGTATGTATCTTATATCTTCTGATAAAACCCGCATGTCTTTTGTTTTGGGTCTTTCTGCTACTTGAACTGACCCAACTGGAGAAGGTTTAACAGACAATGTAATAGGTGCGGTCTTTACCGTTTTATAAGATTTTTCATCAGGTGAAAAATATGTATATTCAATAGATGGTATAATTAGTTTACCAGAAACTTCTGGTATCAAAACTGTCTTAAATGTCTTTGAGCCGGAAATTACATAATTTTTCTTATCGATATTGAATGAACTTACAGTATCATATCTTCTAAAATTTTCAACTGAAATCTTAGGTTCTGTTATTGTTTTTACATTTCCCACACCTGAAATTGTAACAGTTAAGGTTATTGGTTGCCCAACCTCAACTTCTGTTTTATCAACAAAAGA
>Ga0078972_1008249_pt1 | contig 22034 bp, 22 predicted proteins | sample YelNatPaOPGAMG01_FD_67568 | JGI IMG/M metagenome (GOLD analysis project Ga0078972, IMG submission 67568) | Hot spring thermophilic microbial communities from Obsidian Pool, Yellowstone National Park, USA - OP-RAMG-01 (SPADES assembly) (version 2) | ecosystem: Environmental > Aquatic > Thermal...
AAACTATTACAAACAGAAGCGCAGATGCCCTATCGTGATTTTTAATAATTTCGCTTAAATAGTAGTTTAAGTACTGAGCTAACCCCTTAGCCAACATAACAAACTCAGGCTTGACCTCAACAAGGGGAACTGTTCCAAATAAAAGTTGCAAAAAGGGTATTAACATGGCAAGGGAGAAGAGAGAAAAGATTGCCGCAAGGACGTTTGATACAACATTTAAAACTACATACCACTTGTATGGGTAAAGGTATTTAAGTAATCCGGTAAATTTTTTCATGGCAATTGTAAATAAATCAGTGCAAAAGTAATCTAATTATTTAGTGTAATGACCTAAGCCATTTATAAGTGTTAACAATTAAAACTATTTAATACCAAGATAAGTAAAAGGTGTTAACCCTAAAAGTTCCTTTTTTACAGAATCGTCAATATTCAGATCGTTTACAAAATCGCTAAAAGTCTTTGGTGTAACTTGCTGATTCGTTCTTGTTAGGTCTTTTAGCACATCGTATGGATTAGGATAGCCCTCGCGACGAAGAATGGTTTGGATGCCCTCGGCAATTACCATCCAGTTATTTTGTAAATCGTTATTAATGGCTTCAAGATTAACAATAAGCTTATCGAGCCCTTTGAGTATCGATTTAAATGCGATTAGGGTATGCGCTACCGGAACACCAATATTCCTGATTACTGTTGAATCGGTTAAGTCGCGCTGTAATCGGGAAACTGGAAGTTTACAGGCCATGTGATCAAAAAGGGCATTGGCTATACCCAAATTACCCTCGGCATTCTCAAAATCAATAGGATTTACCTTATGGGGCATAGCCGATGAGCCTACCTCGCCTTTCTTGATCTTTTGTTTAAAGTATTCCATTGAAACATACATCCATACATCGCGGCTAAAATCGATGAGTATGGTGTTAATGCGCCGCATGCAATCGAACATTGCGGCTAGGTTGTCGTAGTGCTCTATCTGAGTGGTTGTTTGACTTCTGCTCAAACCAAGCCTTTCATTTACAAACCCATTGGCAAATTTAACCCAGTTAATTTTGGGATATGCTGCAATGTGGGCATTGAAGTTTCCGGTTGCTCCGCCAAACTTTGCCGAAAAAGGGATTCGCTTTAACTGGTCGAGCTGAACCTCTATCCGCTCGACAAATACGCGTAATTCTTTTCCCAAACGGGTTGGCGAAGCAGGCTGACCGTGTGTATGGGCAAGCATGGGTATATCGGCCCACTCTGCGCTTAAATCTTTTAACGTAGCAACTAACTTATAGAGCAATGGGAAATACTCTTCCTGTAAGGAATCGCGAAGCATTGCGGGAAAAGCAGTGTTGTTAATATCTTGCGAGGTCAACCCAAAGTGAATAAACTCTTTGTACTCACTTAAACCATGGACATCAAACTTTTCCCTAAGAAAGTACTCAACCGCCTTAACATCGTGGTTGGTTACTTTCTCTATCTCTTTTACCTTGAGAGCATGGGGTTCAGAAAAATTTTGGTAAATGCTTCGCAAAACGATGAACTTCGATTTATCAAATCCAGCAAGCTGGGGCAATGGAATCTCGCAAAGGGCAATAAAATACTCTATTTCAACCCAAACCCTATATTTGATTAGCGCAAACTCAGAAAAGTATTTCGAGAGCAATTGAACCTTTTCGGCATAACGACCATCGATTGGCGAAATGGAGTATAGACTATGGTTTGACATGTTTCAAAAAATTTGCCCAAATTTACTAAACATAACTCAATGTTACAGGTTTATGTAAACATGTTTTTAATGTTGAACAATAACTTTTCAAAATTGCTACCTTAGCAAACCTTTTCATCAGCCATGAAACAGTTTAAAGTATCGGCCATATCATACTTAAATACAGCGCCCTTTGCCTATGGGTTAAGACACTCATCGGTTTTCAATAGCATTGAACTATTATATGACTATCCGGCCGAATGTGCCCGAAAACTTGCCAATGGTCAGGTTGATTTAAGTTTACTACCGGTAGGCGCACTTAACGATTTGACATCCTATACTATAGTCAGCAATTACTGTATAGGTTCAATTGGGCCAGTACGTTCAGTAGCCCTTATGAGCAATAACGATTTAAGCGATATCAAAACCATTTACCTCGATTACCAATCGCGCACTTCGGTGATCCTTATAAAAATACTTTGTTACAACGTTTGGAAAATTGACCCTGTCTTTGTGCCTCTGAAACCTACCGACAATTACAAATTGCTGAATGAACATGAAGCCATTGTGCTTATTGGCGATAGGGTTTTCGAAGTCGAAAAGCATTTTGTCAATAAAATCGATCTATCAAACGAGTGGTACAATGCGTACAAATTACCCTTTGTTTTTGCGGTATGGGTTGCCACAAAACCGTTACCCAATGAATTCATAACCGAATTTAACAAAGGACTCGAACTTGGTGTGAACTCAATTGAAAAGGCAGTTGATGAATTTGCACCGCTATCCATTAGCCGCACAGATGCCATTAGCTATTTGAAACAAAATATATCATATACCCTTGATGGAGAAAAGTTTAAAGCGATAAGTCTTTTTCAAAGCTTATCGGCACACCTTTACTGATATCAATTTTTAATATTTTTACGGATACATTAAACTAAGCCATGAAAACCATAAAGTTATACACAAACTTAGCACTGATGCTTTTGACAGGTTTAAGCATTGCTGTCGAAGCACAGGACACCTTGCCGCCAAGCAAATTGGTATATAAAATAAATATCAAAGAAAATATAATGCCCGCAGCATGGCGCACGGTAAAAGTTGGCTTTGATGAAGCCAAAAAACTTAACGCCGATATCATACTTATTCACATGAATACTTACGGGGGAATGGTTGATGTAGCCGACTCAATTAGAACCAAAATCCTCAACAGCAAAATACCGGTATGGGTGTTCATCGATAATCAAGCAGCATCGGCAGGGGCTTTAATATCAATAGCCTGCGATAGCATATACATGCGAAAGGGTGGTAGCATTGGCGCTGCAACCGTTGTGGACCAATCGGGCAATGTAGTGCCCGATAAGTTTCAATCGTTCATGCGAAGCACCATGCGTGCAACCGCAGAGGCCAAGGGTTACGATACAATAATATCAGGGAACGATACCATTTTAAAATGGCGACGCGACCCCCGGATAGCTGAGGCCATGGTTGATCCATCGATATACATTGAAGGAATTATCGATTCCGGCAAGGTACTTACATTCACAGCCGACGAGGCCATTAAGCATGGTTACTGCGAAGGAAAAGCCGAGAACGTAAGTGAGGTTATGGAGCGAGCTGGGGTAAAATCGTACCGCATAGCAGAATTCCGGCCCTCACTCCTCGACCGTATAATTGGTTTCCTTACCAATCCATTTGTATCGGGTATACTCATAATGATTATTATTGGCGGTATTTACTTTGAACTTCAAACACCAGGAGTTGGATTTCCGCTTGCTGCTGCAGCAATTGCTGCCATACTTTACTTTGCCCCACTTTACCTCGAGGGGCTTGTTGAGCACTGGGAAATTATCCTTTTTATTGTGGGTGTTATTTTGCTTATGATTGAGATTTTTGCCATACCCGGGTTTGGGGTTACTGGAATATCGGGAATCATCCTAATGGTTGCTGGCTTAACATTAGCCATGATTGATAACGAAATATTCCGCGACCCCATAAACTTTAACCTGTTAACCATTCTTAAACCCTTCGGCATTGTTGTTTTAGCGGTATTCCTTGGACTAATTGGAGGCATAGTCCTTAGCCGTAAACTACTCACCTCACCCCTATTCCCAAAACTGGCGTTGCAAAGCAACCTGACAAAAGAAGATGGATTTGTGGGTGTTGATACAAAAATTAAAAATTTGGTTGATGCCGAAGGGATTGCTGTAACTACGCTTCGCCCGTCGGGTAAAATTCAAATAGGAAACGAGTGGTTTGATGCTGTTGCAGAGTTTGGCTATATCGAGAAAGGAAGCAAAATAAAGGTAAGCAAAGACGAATCGGGGCAGCTTTACGTTGTTAAACTATAAATATGGAAACCATTACTATTCGAGACTTTCAGACATCCGATTTCGAGGGTTTAAGCGAGGTCTGGCAACTCACCAATCTGGGCAATCCGGCCCGTGGCGATAACCTGGAAATCATATTACAAAGCATCGCTATGGGAGGGAAATTGCTTGTTGCCTTAAACTCCGATGGAAAGGTAATAGGAACCAGTTGGATGACCTTTGATGGCCGCAGAATCCATCTACATCACTTTGGCATTCACCCTAACTACCAACGTAAAGGAATAGGCAAAATGCTTACCCGTGAATCGTTGCGTTTTGTTAAAGCCAAAGGTTATCAGGTAAAACTCGAAGTGCACCGTAGTAACATCCCTGCCATCAACCTATACAAACAATTTGGTTTTCAATACCTGGGCGATTATGATGTTTACATCATTAGAGATTTAAATAGTATTGAAGTTTAAGGGGCAACCCTTCAACGCCATAGGTCAGAAGATTTTAGTTTAGAAAATAAGACCAAAGCGAAACATAAACCAAAATGCATTGAAAATCATTTCAATGCATTTTATATTATCGGTTTAACCCAAGAAATTCAATAGTATTTGAATTCAAATTAACGGCTTACGGGATTATTCATCATTAGGCGCTGGGATGGACTTAGCTTTAGAACATCCTTTAGTTTATCGGAATCCATCCAAACCCTTGGACGAGTTTTGAGACCAACTCCAGCACAGTAAAGATTGATATTCTGTGAAACAATAGCAGCGTCCATTGCTGCCCAAGTGAGTTTTTGGTTTTCGTCAGCACGCCGGAAACGAGAGATATCGGATACTATTACGAGAAAAACTGGAGCCTTGGCAAAATCTTTTTGCGTGCCGGCAACCACTGAACGGTAATCACCCGTATTGACAAGAACTAGTGCATGAGCCTTTGCATCGTAAAGATAAGCCCCTCGACTATTAACAAGGTAAACATCAATATCCTGGGAGTTCATTGCAGTTGGAGCGGTTCGTTTGCCTTCGGCAGGGCGATTTATTCCATTTGCCGCCCAAAGCAAATCGGCAATTTCCTGAAGGTCTAACTCTTGGGTGTCAAATTCCCTCACCGAAGCCCGATTGGCAAATGCTTCCATGATGTTTTTGCCTTTTACCTTGCTGGGTTCGGGTAGTTGGGTAATACTATCGGTTTGGCCACTCGAGCTTAAGGCCAATACCATTATTGCTGAAAATAGTAATGCTCTCATATCGTTTATTTTAACGGTATATTTTCACTTTATTAAGTGCCCTACGGTACTCTGCTGCGTTTCGGTTATGCTCAGCTAATGTTTTGGCAAAAAGATGTCGGCCTGAGAAATCGGGCGATGCACAGAAGTAAAGATAGTTGTGTTTTTGGGCATTAAGCACAGCATCAATAACAAATGCTGAGGGAATGCGAATTGGCCCAGGCGGTAAACCTTTGTACCTATATGTATTGTAGGGCGAGTCAACAGCTAAGTGACGGGTAAGCACTCGGCGAATAGAAAAGTCGCCAACGGCGAATTTAACCGTAGGATCAGCCTGCAATGGAATTCCCTTGTGTAATCGGTTTATGTAAACCCCTGCAATTATGGGCATTTCTGATTTAACATTTGTTTCTTCCTCAACTATTGAAGCTAAAGTAGATACCTCAATAGGCGTCAATCCAAGTGCGCTGGACTGCTGCACGCGGTTGTCGTTCCAAAAACGATTATATTCCTTTTGCATCCTGTTAATAAAACCCAAGGCATTGGTATTCCAGTAAAACTCGTATGTATTGGGGATAAACATTGCCATAAAGGTAGCAGGAGTGAATCCGCGATTCAAAGCCACTGTATCGGCCATAAAATAATGTAAAAGCGAAAGCGAATCGGCTTCAATTTGAGCCCCTATGTGTTGGGCAAGTTGCTGCCAGGTTCGCATCCCGGTAAAGGTAACCTTAACCGGTTTTTGATGTCCGTATTTAAGCATCTTGACCATAGAGCTGTTGCTCATACCAGGTCTAAAAGCATAGCAACCGGGTTTAATAGTTTTTGGATAATCGTAGTAACTCGCTACCCTCTTGAACCTTTCGGTACTTTTAATCACCTTACTCTTTTCAAGAATGCTTAAAACGTCGTTGTAACTTGAACCAGTAGGTATATATATTAAGGTCTCACTTTTAACAGTTACATTACTAGCGCGGAATAATATATAATACCTGAACAGGAATAAAACCCCTACAAGCAATCCTACTACGAATATTACCAAACCAAATTTCAAGTATTGTTTCATTGGCTTAAACTTAAAACTATAACTAAAATAAAAAAAAGCATCGAATTAGCTATGTAGTTCGATGCTATAAAATGTTAAATGAGAAATTTTCTACTTAAGCAGGGTAACTGCCTTGCGAATACGTTCAATGGCTTCCTTGAGTTTATCATCCGAGGTGGCATACGAAAGTCTAATGCATTTGGGCGAACCAAAAGCCGAACCCGGAACAACTGCAACATGGGCATGGTTTAGGAAAAACATGGCAAGGTCATCGGAAGTTTTAATGGTTTCACCGTTATACTGCTTACCAAGCAAGTCTGAAATTTCAGGGAAAATGTAGAAAGCACCCTGTGGTTTATTCAGTTTAAAACCGGGAATTGATGAAAATCCCTCATACATTAAATCGCGGCGGCGGCGGAAGGCTTCGCGCATTTGTCGGGTGTATTCGCCATCGGAGTTAAATGCGGCAATGGCTGCGCGTTGGGCAATACTACAAACACCCGAAGTTTGCTGACCTTGAAGTTTCTCACATGCTTTGGCAATCCATTTGGCCGATGCCGAAAAACCTATGCGCCAACCGGTCATGGCATACCCTTTTGAAACCCCATTAATGATTACCACCCTGTCGCGTATGGTATCAAACTGGGCAATGCTCTCATGCTTTCCTACAAAGTTGATATGTTCATATATCTCATCGGAGATAACAATGATATTTGGATGCCTCTCAATAATTTGAGCTATTGCCTTTAGCTCATCGAATGAGTAAACGCTACCAGTTGGGTTCGAAGGGGAGCAGAGTAGCAAAACTCTTGTTTTTGGAGTTATAGCGGCTTCAAGTTGCTTGGGGGTGATTTTAAAGTCGTTTTCGAGCGAAGTTTCAATTACAACACTTTTGCCTTCGGCAAGTTTGACCAGTTCAACGTAACTAACCCAGTATGGAGCAGGAACAATAACCTCATCATCCTTATCCACAACACACATCAATACATTTGAAAGGCTGTGTTTAGCACCACCTGAAACTACTATTTGGTCAGGTTGATAATTGAGGTTATTCTCGCGCTTCAATTTTCCGCAAATGGCTTCTAGTAAATCCTTATAACCGGCAACGGGTGTATAGAAGGAATAGTTCTGGTCAATGGCTTTTTTTGCAGCTTCCTTTACAAAATCGGGAGTAAAGAAATCGGGCTCACCTACGCTAAGACTAATAATATCGATACCCTGAGCGGCAAGCTCACGTGACTTTTTAGACATAGCAATGGTTTGAGACTCTTCGAGTGCTGCTATTCGGGCTGATACCTTTTCCATGGTTTCACGTTTTAGGGAATTCAAAATTGTTTTACTAATTTTAGAGTTCCAAAATTAAAGTAATTTGTTATTCATATACACCTAAACTGCCCAAAAACATTAAAATATGTTTGCCGAAATTTTAAAAATCACTATTCCTGCGCTTATGGTATTCCTTGCAGGGTACCTTGCTTTGCGAATACTAATTAAGAATGAAACCCAAAGGCAAAAGGCCGAGTTAATGTTCAACACCATTAAGGTATCCCTTCCCATCAGGCTTCAGGCCTACGAGCGTTTAATACTTTTAATGGAAAGAATTTCGCCTGAATCGATCATTGTTAGAGTGAATAAAAAAGGTATGCTGGCAAGCGACTTGCAAAGCGCACTCTTAGGAAACATTAGAGCCGAATGGGAACATAACCTTTCGCAGCAACTATATGTTAGCAACGAGGCATGGGAAATGGTTAAAAATGCCAAGGAAAACATTGTGAAACTCATTAATATTTGCAGCGAAAAAGTAGCCCCAAACGATAGCAGCTTTGATTTGAGCAAAAAGATTCTGGAGACCTACGCAGAACTAGAAATAAACCCCACATCGCTTGCAATTGATTTTTTAAAGAAAGAGGTTAAGGAGATACTTTAAAATATCAGCATTAACTTTTAAAAACCCGATTTACAGCATGCGAAAAACCTGCCTCGTTGTTTAATGGCACAACTTGGTAATGTTCTTTTAAATCGGCAGGGGCATTCGATACCACAAATGCTAAGCCAGCAAGGTTAAGCATATCAACATCGTTGTAATCGTTCCCCAAAGCCATCAATTCGCTGGGCTGAATTCCCCCTAAATATTCACATAACCACTTAATGCCACCCGATTTTGAAACCCCTTCGGGAAAAATTTCAAGCCATATCGATTTGCCATCGAGAGGAGATGTGGCGCGAATAGCCTGAACTCCGCTTAGTTTCAATGAAATAGCGTTAAACCTTTCGATATCATTTGGCAAAACGGCCAACACTTGCGAAGCAGGCCCCGGAAAGGGCAAACCAGTTATTAGGGGTTGAGAGTAATCCTTATACAAACTAAGGCGGCGTTCAAAATCGGAATTTAGGTTACCAGAACTGTAGTAATGAAAGCAGTGATTAAGGGGAATGGGCTCATGAACCATAAAATCGGTCTTCATAGCGACAAGAAAACTAATTACATCCTGAACAACCTGCTGTGAAAGTTGATTTGCATGGATGATCGACTTGTCACACCAACGCATAATACCTGCTCCGGAGGAGAACAACAGATAATCGATTGGAAAATCTTCGGGCATCACGGCTGATGCCGAGAATGGTGAACGGCCGGTTGCAATGACACGAATGACCCCTAAATCCCCTAACCTATAAAGTGTAGATAGATCCTCAGGGTTAAACTTATGATCGGAACGTAGAAGCGTGCCATCCAAATCGGTAATCACCATCTTAATCATGAAAGACTGTTATATTTTATGCAAAGATATCAAGGTTATTGATAAAAATTGAAACGCTACATTGACATTGACGGAGACCGGCTCCCTCCACCCATTTTTAAAATACATACATGTTTTTTTTGTTAATAATGTTTGGTCATAGTCTATAACAAAAAGCCTTATAATCATACATATTTAATTGATAATCTATTATATAAGATTGGATTTTAAAAATATTGTAGCATGATTTTCTTCTAACTATTTTTTAAACCCAACTTAGAGAAAATTCGTATAAAAAAATAGAGATTAATATGTTTTTTTAACGTTAAATATTGGTTAAATTATTTTACTATTTGAATGCAAATTCATATATTTAAGGTGTAAAAATTTTTTAAAACCCTGTAAATATGACTAAACTAATCACATTTAATGAGCTCAGGAGGGTTAAGGATAGCCTTCCTGATGGTAGCATGCAGATAATTGCGGACAGGTTGAACATCAATGTTGAAACTGTCCGCAATTATTTTGGTGGAACCAACTACAAGGAAGGAGGTGCAGTGGGATTTCACTTAGAGCCGGGCCCCGATGGTGGAATAGTAACCCTCGACGATACCACAATACTCGATATCGCCTACGAAATTATTGCCAAATCAAAAGAACTAGCCTAGAACATTTAGCCTAAAAAACTCGTAAAAGCAGGAAAAATTTTCCTGCTTTTTTATTTACTTTGCATAAACCCTATTAGCCATGGAAGAGCTACTCTCAAAGATTCATAGCATTGAAGCCAAGCATCTATCGAACCTTTACCATCACCTTGAGAGTGTATTCATGAATGTTTCATTGCCCTCGCACGACCTAAACCACCACATAAGGGTATGGTTGCTTTGCCGGGGCCTGCTTGTTGAACTCCACAAAGCCGGACTTGAAATACCGGTACAGCTTATTGAGAATGCAATAATTGCATGCTTTTTTCACGATACAGGCTTAACCATAACCCTGGATGAACAGCACGGGCACCAAGGTGCCGAACTTTGCAAACAGTTCATCAGTTACATTGACGATTTACCCGAAACCGAAAAAAAGTCGATTTTAAAAGCAGTTGAACTACACGATGACAAATCGGTAAAACAGCAGCCGGTAACCAAACCGGATGACATGCTCAATTTGGCATTGCTCGTTTCAACCGCCGATGATCTTGATGCCCTTGGCTATATTGGTGTTTTTCGCTATACTGAGATTTACCTAAAACGAGGAATTACTATCGACCAGCTTCCGCGAAAGGTAATGATTAACCTGCGCAATAGGTTTACAAGTTTTACCAATGCTTACTCCTCGTTGCACCGCTATTCCGACAGGCAAAGGCAGCGTTATAGGGAAACCATGGACTTTTTCACTAAACTCGAAGGTGAAATCTCACAAGGACTTTCAACACACGACAGTGCTTTAGCTGTAGTAAGCCTTTTAGATGAAAAACTTGTAAAACAATCGAACAGCATTGAGCAAACCATCGAATACGCATTGAACACGCTAACCGCAAGCTACCCGCTAACCTTTTTCAAAAGGTTACAATCGGAACTTGAAGTAACGTCAGCCATTCTTATTTAAAATTAGGGGAATCGGGACATCACTAAATGCCGCAGGGCTTCTACTTAATAAAGAAATCGAGCATTAACCTGTCGTTCAGATAGGCCTGCAACCTATCGCCAACCTTAACGGGCCCCACCCCACTTGGCGTTCCAGTAAACATAAGGTCTCCGGTTCTAAAGGTTATGAAACGCGACACATACGAAATAAGCTCATCGTAGCTAAAAATCATATCGGCGGTGTTGCCTTGCTGAACAACCTCGCCGTTAATCTCAAGCCTAAAACTCAAGTCATCCAAAGGGCCTAACTCCTCTTTTGGAATAAACGGCCCAACTGGAGCGGAGTAATCAAAAGCCTTGGAAATTTCCCAGGGTAATCCCTTAGCCTTACACTCCCGTTGTAGGTCGCGAGCAGTAAAATCGATACCAAGTGTTAGGGCATCGTAGTAACGATGCGCAAATTTTTGCTTAATACTCCTTCCCAGCCTGTTAATTCGCAATACCACCTCAAGTTCGTATTGTAAATCGCTTGTAAAATCAGGATAAAAGAAAGGTTGATTATTCCGTAGTAAGCAGTTATCGGGTTTAATAAAGAATACCGGCAGTTCGGGCACATCGGCATTCATCTCCTTAGCATGCTCCTTGTAGTTCCTACCTATGCAAATGATTTTCATTATCTGGGGTAATTTTGTTCCCAAAAATAAACAATGCCTATCAAATGCAGATAGTTTGATGCTATTAAAAAAGGTTTTACTTTTGTAAGTTCAATAGAAAGTTCCATGGCCAACAGCACTTCAAGAACAACCCGAAAAAAAATTCTTTTTATTGTAAATCCCATTTCAGGAACTCGCGGTAAGGAAAGCATACTGCACGTTATCAACAATACAGTTGATAATGATATATTTGAACCCGAGATCCTTTTTACCCGCAAAAAGGGCGATGCCCAGCAGATCATCAGCGAAAAAATTGCCGAAGGATTTAAATATTTTATAGCTGTTGGTGGCGATGGAACCGTTAATGAAGTAGGAAGCGCAATTGTTAATACCGATTGTGCAATGGGCATAATTCCGCTTGGATCGGGCAATGGCCTTGCCCGGCACCTTAAAATACCACTCGACGCCGTTAAAGCCATTCAGGTTATAAACAAGCTTAAAGTTGAAGCCATTGACTATGGAATTGTTAATGGGCTTCCGTTCTTCTGCACCTGCGGTGTAGGTTTCGATGCCCATATAGGCTACCGATTTGCCAAAGAAAAAGGGCGTGGATTTTTCAACTACGTAAAGGTGACCCTATCGGACTTCTTCAGGTATAAGCCCAAGAAATACAAGGTTAAAATTGATGACGCTCAGAAAATGAAAGTTAGGGCATTTTTGATAACCTGTGCCAATGCATCGCAATACGGTAATAATGCCTACATAGCTCCCAATGCCGATATACAGGATGGGTTACTGGACATTGCCATTATGTCGCCCATTAACCTGCTTCAGGCTCCAGCCATTGGTGCAATGCTATTCACCCGAACAATCGATAAAAGCACTGTTCTCCAAACCGGTAAAGCCCAAAAGGTAGTTATAAAGCGCAAACACGAAGATGTGGTTCACTTTGACGGTGAGCCAATTATAATGGACCGTAAAGTTAAGATAAGTGTGGTAAATAAGGGCTTAAAGGTTATTGTGCCTTAACGGCCATCTACTTCGAGCAATCGGGTTTTTTTACGAATGGTTCTTAATACCAAGTAAATTATACCGGTGATAATAAAAGCAATGAACCACCCTTTGCCCCAAGAACTTAGCTCAAATAATTTACCGCCATTCGAGATAACATCGTGTATATACTGAAACACAAAAAACATTAATACCAGCTTAAAAAGCCCTATACTCTCCCGCTTTACCACATTGCGTATGGAAAAATGCAGGTTTGGTGAATGCCATCTTAACCTTCGAGGTATAAAGGTGGGAACACTATCAGCCCAGTTCAGGTAATCTGAGCCAAATTTATTGCGTAGGAAAAACTCTTCGGCATACATAATACGTTCATAGTAAAGCCAGTAAACCAGTAAGAAAAAAACTACGAACCAAACACTTTGAGTAAGCAAGGCCAAGCCAAACCACATAAAGAAGTTACCCAGGTAAAGCGGATGCCTTACCAGCGAATACATGCCCGAAGTATTAACAGTATCGGCTACCTGCTCCTTTGTGTTTCGACCTGAAGTGTTCTTAGGTGTGTAGCCAATAGTAATTACTCGTATTACCAACCCAAGAAAACTTACAACAAAGCAACCAATAAAGTAACTTGCATTGTATGCATACTGATGGTTCAAATGCAGGTAAACATAGTAGCCAATTCCTGCAAAAATCAAAACAAGAGGTAGGTAACTACGATTTCTAAAAAGAAAGTCGCCTTGGCGACGGAATGTTTCAATAAGTGCCATATTCAAACCCAAAATTACGGACGTAAATATAGCATTTGTTAATATAAGTTAATACTGATGTGCTAATTATTTTTGCTTCATCTTTAAGTATATGGATGTAAGCACTTTTTTGGTGTATAAGGGGAAATCGCCATTCATCATCCAAGAGTAGTAGCTGGGTTCCGACTTTAAAACTTCGACAACAGGTTTGCCCTTATGCTTCCCAAAATTAAATATTTCCACCCCGTTATCGTCGAGTATAATTCGACCGGCAAAATCGACATTACGGTTAAATGAGCTGAACTCCGAAAGGAAATCCACATCGTTCTTAAGGTCGGGGTAGCGCTCAACCTGAGCGCAAAGAATTTCAAATGTGGCAAGGGTATCGGCCTCGGCGCTATGGGCGTTTACCAGGTCCTTTTCGAGATAAAACTTGTATGCAGCAGCCAGGGTTCTCTTTTCCATTTTATGGAAAATGGTTTGAACATCGATGAACTTACGTTTTTTTAGGTCGATATCTACTCCAGCCCGCAGGAACTCCTCGGCTAATAGGGGTAAGTCGAACTTATTGGAATTGAAACCAGCAAAATCGCACCCTTCAATGTAGTTAGCAAGCGATTTGGCTATCTCCTTAAATGTAGGGGCATCTTTTACATCATCATCGGTTATGCCATGAACGGCAGTTGCCTCAGGTGGTATAGGCATTTCGGGGTTAATACGCCTCACCTTCGATTCACGGTTCCCATTGGGGAACACCTTTAACACGGCAATTTCAACTATTCTATCCTTTGCTACATCAATTCCAGTGGTCTCCAAGTCGAAAACAACCAGAGGATTTTTAATATTCAATCCCATTTATATAACCTTTCATTAATAAAAAAACTTCCCCAAGCCACCGCTGGGGAAGTTGGTAAAGTATTCTTAGGCGCCAACCATCATTGGCATTAGAAGCATCAATACGTCCTCGTCGGGGTTTTCGTTTTGGTGAGGGAAAATGAGCCCTGCCCTTGAAGGGTCGGACATGGAAAGTACCACCTCGGTTGAAGAAAGGTTGGCTAAAATTTCAACCAGAAAAGCTGATTTAAAGCCAATCTCCATTTCATCGCCCTGGTAATCGCAGGTTAAACGCTCATATGCCGAAACCGAGAAATCGAGGTCCTGTGCTGAAACCTCGCACTGGTTGGAGGTTAACCCCAACTTAATCAGGTTACTTGCGGCATTTGAGTAGATTGAAACACGACGCACCGAGTTGTAGAAATCAACCCTATCGATAATCATCCGGTTAGGATTGTCAACAGGAATTACAGCGCTATAGTTGGGATATTCGCCTTCAACCAAACGGCAAACCAAGGTGTATCCGCTCATGGTGAAGCGTGCATTCTTATTGTCGAACTCAACGCTAACCGAACCGGTTTCCTTAACTAGAATTGATTTAAGCAGGTTTGCCGGTTTTTTGGGGAGAATAAACGAAGAAAACTCATCAACCTGAACATCCTTACGGCGGTAGCGAACTAACTTATGCGAGTCGGAAGCTACAAAGGTCATTCCTTCGCCGGTAAGCTCTATAAAGACACCGTTCATCACCGGGCGCATTTCATCGTCGGCGGTAGCAAATATGGTTTTTGATATACCGTTGAGCATGACATCGGCAGCCACCTTAACACTAACACTGCTTTCAGGATTGAGCTCTGCTGGTTTGGGAAAATCATCGGCGGGCTGGCCAACAATGTTAAATTGACCATTTTCCGAATGAATTGCAATGGCAAGTGAACCCGGATCGATTTCAAAGGTTAAGGGCTGTTCCGAGAATTCCTTTAGAGTGTCAATGAGGATTTTAAAAGGAATTGCAATTGCGCCATCACCCATAACGTTATCGAGGGTAATTTTTGTTGTAAGTGTCGATTCAAGGTCGGATGCTGTGATTTCCAGCTCGTTTCCTTCCAACTTGAATAAAAAGTTGTCGAGAATTGGTAGGGTGTTCTTGCTGCTGATTACCCTGCTTACCACCGTTAAGTGGCTCAGTAGCATGGTGCTTGATACAACAAATTTCATATCTCTGTAATTTAAGTTTTAGTTTCTCCTTTAACTGTCAAACTGTTAACTCCCTTTTTCTTAAAAAAAGTTGAAAATCAACACAATTCAAAACTCAAAAGGATTTCAATAATACAAAATTTTACTCTAATAAACCACACTATTTTTCATAATTATTTACAAACTCGTCAATGGGTGAAAGCACGTAATGAAAATGCAAGTAGGTGCCAACCAAAAACCGATTTTCGGCTAACTTTATTAGGATGCAATTGGGATTGAATCCGAGCTTTTGGCCCAAAATGTTGGTATAACCTTCACCAACAATCCTATAAATATTGTATTCGTAAGATTTTCCATTGGCCATTTGTACCTGCAATACAGCAATCAGATTTTCTGGTTTTGCAGAGTTCTCTTCGAATTTTGTGGGATATCGAAGCTTTAAATCGCTAAAAGAATGGTATAGGTTACTAATGTTGGCTATGTTTATATTGGTCAGGCGATTACCATTTGCACTGAACAAAACTATATCGTTTACCATAAACTTAATAGTATATCCCTTGTCGGTATTCGGAAAATCAACCTTAATACTTGCAATCTCTTCGAGCGATTCAGGAAACAGTTTGCTTGCAAGCCAACTATCAGGGTTAACGGAAAAGTATTCTATTAAATCGGTTGATGCGATTGGCGATTCAACGTAGTATGGAATTTCAGAGCTTTCGTTCAGCGCTATAGGTTTATAGTTGAATTCAGCAACTGACGCAATTCTATATTCCTTTTTTAAAGACTTTTTATTATAAATGCAAATCCTAATTGCCTTGTTTTGAAGTAATAGCAAAAGATTGTCACCTGTTTTCAATGTGGCAGGTGCAATAGTATTTATGTTTTGTAAAAGATCGATAAAACTGTAAACCGTGGCAGAATCGGCAATGTAAAAGCCATTTATCAACCAAATGCCTTCTGAATTCGTCAGCCTAAGGGTATCAGTACCCTTAATTAGTTCGATGGCAGTAATGTTTGAACTTTTAATAGAAAAATTCGACTGACGGTAGTCCCTGTACCATTGTGTTAGGTATAAAATACCTAAACCGCCAGCAACGATAAGGATTACGATGAGAATTTTTTTAGTTGACATGGGTGAAAGTATATTTCTTCCTGCGAACTAAATGCCAAATAATTCCGGCAAACACCATAATAAGCGATGGCAACACCATATTAACCAGTTGCCAGTATAATCGTTCACTTACAGTTCTTTTCCGATCGAGTAAACGGAGTTTTATATCCCTTGAACGTAAATCAAGAAGTCCATTATCGTCGCAAAGGTATTTTACCATGTTCACGACCAACTCCTTATTTCCATAGGTTTGCTGGGTAAACCTATCGTATCCCAATGGGATAACATAGGCCCCGTTGGGGCGACGCTGTATATCGTTACGAATGATATCGGCATCGGCAACTACAATCATCTTTGTAAATATACTCTTGTCGATAAAATTGATTGAATTATTTGGAATGATTGCATTTATAGGTCGATTCCGGAAGTTTGATTTGAAAAATCCTTGCAGTTCAACGGCAACAGGAAGCGAAGGGTTTTGGAACTCGTAGCGGGTTATTCCTTTACTTACCTGATTTAAATTGATTAATGCAGGCACCTTAACAAGTTTACTTTCTTTTGATGTGGTTAAAAGAATTCGTTTTTTGACTTCGGCATTCATACCAACCGTATCAATTGGGCTTATGAATTTGGCTTGAATCAGATTTAACCCCTTGGTAATAGGGTTATCGGTAGGTGGCATAAGCAATGGATAGTAAAGCCAAGGTGCAGGGACAAAACGGGGCTCCTGTCCAACCAGTGCAGCATTAACCGGAATTACAGAACACTGTATGTCCTGAACCAATAGGGGGTTCAGCCTGGCACCATACCGAAAAAGCATATCATCGAGATTATGCTGATTCATAAACGCCAGCGTTGATGCACCGGTTGATAAACTATCGATACTAACGTTTACTGGGTCAACAAACCAAAGCACTCGCCCACCCTGCATAATGAATTGGTCGATTATGAGCTTATCGGCTTCGGGCATAGGCCGGTTTGGGCCAGCCACTATTATAGTCTTATAAGGCTTCAATGCGTTGGGATCACCATTAATTATCACTCTACTAACTTCGTAGTATTGCGATAGTTCGCGCTCAATATCACCGGTTTCAAACTCATCAAACTCACCATGTCCTTGAATGAATGCAATGCGCTGCCGGGTATCGGTTGTAACACGGTCGATGGCATCAATCAAGGCATACTCAAAATTTTGTATGGATAGGTTAATGTTCTCTTCACCCGATATATTTGGATTATTCCTTAAAAGGTTAACTGCCACCTCCTTCCCCTTGTATGTTAATATACATCCAGGAAAGATGATACGCTGGATCATTGCACCCTCCTTGTCCTTAACATGAACATTGGTTGGAACAAGTCCTTTATCGGCCAGCTGGCGGAAAAACTGCTCTTGCTTTTTTGAACTAGAAACGGTGTAGGGATTAACAAACTCAAACCGGATTTTCTTTCCGGCTATCACCTTGAACTCATTTAAGGTTTCGGCAAGAGCTTTTTTCATTCGAACAAAAGCAACCGGTAACTCCCCGTCGAGATATGATCGGATTACGACAATATCGTCTAAACCCTTTAGAACCTCTCGGGTGGCAGGTTGGATGGTGTACCTTTTATCTTCGGTAAGGTCGAGACGAAAGTAAAATAACGACGAAACGATATTTGCCAACAAAACTATAATCACCAATGCGGCAAATGACCGTATATGGTTGATTTTTATCTTTCTACTAACACTCATAGCCTTCATTTTTGGGGTTTCACCATTTACGCGATTGAAGTTTTAAACGGGTAAGTCCCAGAAAAACTAATGATATTGATAAGAAGTAAACCACATCGCGCGAATCGATAACACCACGGCTAACCGAATCGTAGTGTTCGCTAATACTTAATGACAGCAATGCCGATCGGGCCCACTCCAACGATTGAAGTTCGGCCACCCAGGCAAGACCATCATAGAAAAGGAAACATAATGCCACAGCCGAAAGAAAAGCAACTATGATGTTATCGGTTAAACTCGATGCAAATAGCCCAAGGGCTGCGTAAGCCGATGCCAGGAAAAATAAACCGATAAACGAACCCCATGTTGCTGCCCAGTCCAGATTTCCGGCAGGATTACCTAAACTCGACACACTGTAAACAAAAATAAAAGCCGGAATTATTACAATGGCAACAAGCACCACCGAAGCAAAAAACTTGCCGAGCACCATTGCAGTATCGGAAATAGGGCGTGTAAGAATTAGCTCAATGGTTCCCGATTTTTTCTCATCGGCAAACATTCGCATGGTGGCTGCAGGAACAAGAAAAAGGAAAAGCCAGGGGGCAATGTAAAATAAAGGTTCTAAAGAAGCATACCCTGAATCGAGTATGTTGGTGTTACCGGGTAACACCCATAGAAACAAACCTGTGAGAACAAGAAAAAGAATTGCAATTACATATCCGGTTAATGAAGAAAAAAAGTTTTGCAACTCTCTAATAAATATCGATTTCATAGGTGCTTACGTTTTATGGGCAAATTTACTGAAGCACATCGAAAGGTTTAACCTCAGCTGAATCGGGTTTAACAGGTTCAAGATTAACCTTTGATAGTTCAATGATTTTAACGTCCTTAAAGTAATACTGAATTATTTTATCGTAAGTCCAACCCCTTTGAGCCATAGCCATTGCACCATCCTGGCACATTCCTACCCCATGACCATACCCTCTCCCGGAAATACGCACCTCGTTTTTACCTGCCGATACCGAAAACCATGCAGACCTCAACTTAAAATACTTTCGAACAGTAGTTGTTGGAATATTAACACCTAATACCGTATAGTATTTAGGCCTTTCCTTTGGATAGAAATTAAGGTTTTCGCGAATTAATTTGGCTGTATCGACACCCTGTTGCGCAAGAAATTTTTTCCATTCGGTAAGGGGGATTGTCCTTTCCCAACGGGCATTGGGGGCCGATGTGCAAAACCTATCGTTTACACTCCTTAGGTATGGTAAAGCCTGTATCCAAACATCCTCAGAGTTTGCGGTTTGGCCACCACAGTTAGCATGAAATGCTGCGCTAATTGGCCTTGATGCCGAATCGACAACTATAAGATCTTTTACATCAAGAACAGCGTCGTAAACATCTTGGAATGCTTCAGGCCTTCCCTTGTAGGCCTGACAATGCTCCTGATCGCACAGGTTAAAACCTTCCGACTGGTGTTTATCGGCATGGCTAACTGTAAAGGTTCGGGCAAGCAAGGCTTGCGCCTTGTAGAGTTCAGGCTCTTTGTCGGGGCCAGTTTCGGCAAGTACAACAGCAGCAATATATTTTTCACGGTCGATAACATTAATGGCCATAATCCTATTAAACTCAACATAAAATGTAATGTTATCGTCGTATAAACGTGCGGGCTTTGCAGGGATTATGGGCTTTAACCGAAAAACATCTTCACCGGATTGGCCTACTAGTGTTACCCTTTTGAATGAACCATAGCTACGGTTCTCATCACGAACAAGCACGGAATCGCCTTGACGGCTAATATAAAGGATTTGTAATGGTTTAATGGTAATCATACTATCGCCAAGCACCATGCTGTAGTTACCCTTTGTGGGTGTTACCAGTATAGTGTTAAGGTTTGTATCGTTGAAAATGCTTATGCTTAACTTTTGTGCAACCGATGTAATCGATAGGAAAAGCAAAAATGAAAAAAGAATTGCTCTCATAAGCAAATATTTAGGTTGATTTTAGTAGTTCTACCATTTTTTTTCCAACTCGTTCCGATGCTCCCCTTTCACCAAGTTTTGCTCTGAGCTGAGCATACTGTTCGAGCTGACGGTCTCTTTCAGGTTTACCGGGCAATAACTTCTTTGCTTCGCTATTTAGAGTTTCAGGTGTTAAATCGTATTGTTTTAACTCCCGAACCACCTCAACTCCCATATTTAGGTTCACCAGTGAAATGTATTTCACCTTTATAACCATCCATGCAATTAGCATCGAGAAGAAATTGCCACGGTAACAAACCACCTGCGGAACATTTAAAAGAGCAGCCTCCAGCGTTGCTGTACCCGATGTTACAAAGGCAAGAGTAGAGCAAGAAAGTAAATCATAGGTTTGGCCAAAGACCACCTTTACCCCGGTTCCCTGTATGTATGGCTCATAAATACTATATTCCAACGAAGGTGCGCCGGCAATTACAAACTGATACTCAGGAAACTTTTCGGTTACCTTTAACATCACCGGCAGATTATAGCGAATTTCCTGCTTTCGGCTACCTGCAACTAGAGCAATTATTGGTTTAAGGGGTAAATCATTTTTCTCACAAAAATCCTTTAAAGGAATTGGATCAGGAAGTTTACTTACAATGGCATCTATTGAAGGATTGCCCTCGTAAACCGGATCAATGCCTTTTCCCCTAAAGTATTCGATCTCAAAAGGAAAGATCACAAAAAGCTTATCAACAAAACGCTTTAACTTTTCTACACGCGACTCCTTCCATGCCCAAACCTTTGGCGCAATGTAGTAAAATACTTTAAACCCCGATTGCTTTGCAAATTTGGCAATCCGAAGGTTAAAACCGGGATAATCGACCAGAATTACTATGTCGGGCTTATACTCAACTATGCTTTGTTTACAAAGCTCCATGTTTGCTTTAATGGTTCGCAGGTTGAGCAAAACCTCCAGAAACCCCATAAAAGCCATATCGCGGTAGTGCTTAATAAGTGTCCCGCCCTGCTCGGCCATTAAATCGCCGCCAAAGTAAAGGAATTGGGCATCCGGATCGTTTTTTTTGATGCCTTTCATCAGGTTGGATGCGTGCAAATCGCCCGATGCCTCGCCTGCAACAATAAAATACTTCATCTTAAAACTACATAAATCGCATAAAAACAATAATTAGAGCAAGTATTATGGTACTGCCTAAAACTCCCTGAGCAGCTTTAAGCCTATCAGTCCAAATAAACACAAAAAAAAGGCCAAGATTAGGTAATACCGAAAGAGACAATGCCCTTGACAAATCGCCTCTTACGTTTAGATACCTTATAAAATCGACAAATCGGAAGTCGCTAGCCAGCGCAAAATAAATAATAACCAAGGAGATGGCTGGCAGCAGCACTCCTAACAGGTATCCATGCCACTGCTTATTTATTTTTTTCTGCATGCGAAACTGTTATTTGATCAAAGTTCCACGATTTAATACGTTCAAGTTCTTTATAGTCGGTCAAATCCACATGTACGGGCACAACCGTGATATAACCCTTATTAAGCCAGTACTCATCGGTGTCGGTGGCGTTGGGTTCATCATTAAGGAAATATCCTGTTAACCAGTAGTAATCAACACCCCGCGGATCGGTTCGTTTCTCAAACTCCTCGCGCCAAGTACCCTTATTCTGGCGGGTTACTTTAATTCCCTTTACCGATTTAAGCGGCAATACAGGAATATTTACATTTAAGCATGAACCCGGTGTTAAACCATTTTCGAGCACGTTTCGAACAATCACCCTGCCATACTCAATGGAAGCAGAAAAATCGGGCTTTTCGTCGTAATCAAGAATGGAGAAACCAATTGAGGGCACTCCATATAAACAACCTTCGATAGCAGCAGCCATGGTGCCACTGTAAATAATACTAATCGATGAATTTGAACCATGATTGATACCCGATACCACCAAATCGGGTAAGCGGTTGGTAAACAGTTGGTTCATAGCAAGCTTTACGCAATCGACAGGGGTACCATTGACAGAGTAGAACTCCACATCATCGGCACGTTTATGCTTCCTCAGCCTCAAAGGGATTTTGATAGTAATGGCATGCGACATTCCGGAATGACCTTCCTCCGGTGCTACCACTACAACACTCCCAAAGGGCTTTACCATCTCTATTAATGCCTCAATTCCAGCAGCTCTAAATCCATCGTCGTT
>Ga0078972_1008252_pt1 | contig 22030 bp, 23 predicted proteins | sample YelNatPaOPGAMG01_FD_67568 | JGI IMG/M metagenome (GOLD analysis project Ga0078972, IMG submission 67568) | Hot spring thermophilic microbial communities from Obsidian Pool, Yellowstone National Park, USA - OP-RAMG-01 (SPADES assembly) (version 2) | ecosystem: Environmental > Aquatic > Thermal...
GGAGGGAAGGTTAGCCTTGTGTACCCCCCCCGTCCGCCACTCCCGCTCCTCCCGTAAGAGAAGCGAGCGTTCGACTTGCATGTGTTAGGCACGCCGCCAGCGTTTGTCCTGAGCCAGGATCAAACTCGCCATCCAAACATTCTATCTGCAATCTCGTCTCACGAGATATGCGTTCTTCATTGGATCATGACAAGCTTGCTCTGAACTGACAGAGACATTTTACTGTCTTGTTTCCTTACCACTCTTCAGTTGTTCAAGTTCACAAGCGATATTTTCGCTCTTTTCGTGCCGTTCGGTTCTTCCGTCCGGCGCAAGAGGAATAATATCACTGTCTCCGCTTCTTGTCAATAGGTTTGGAACGGTTTTTTGGAAAATTATAAAAATTCATTGGTCCCATTCCCTTCGCAGCAGATATGGCTTCTATCATCTATCCTATCCAAAACATATTTTAATCATATCACGCATAAACCAGCAAGCATTTATCATGTGGTAGATAGCATAAAGAGCAGAAATCACTGGCAAAATACGCAAGGAACTGCACGAAAAGAATGGATAGGATATCTTTCCCAACCTCGCGAGTGCGATATGATATACTATGTATCATATCCCTTATACAAAGGGCAACATTAACATCCACAATATCTACCGTATTCCTGAGAGGAAGTATTTTCTCTTCAACATCTGTAGCTTTCACATAGTCCGCTTCCACCGCTTTCAACCAGCATAAAGGGCGTAGTCTGGTTAGTGATATCGCAATACAAAAGGAGTCATCCAGGATGCAGATGATAGAGCCGAATAACATCCCTTATCCTTTTACCTTGCTTGATACCCTCAACGAAGGAATTTATATGTTCGATAGGCAAGGGCGCTGTCTCTACGTCAATTGCAAAGGCATGGAGATCGTTGGCAAAGCACGCGACGAATTACTCGGAAAGAATATGGGGGGGCCGTTTCCCGAACGTCTTGGGACACGCTTCTATGTTGAAGCACAGCGCGCTATCGAGGAAAATCACCCCATCGGTATCGAAATCTACGATTCACTCACGAAGCGCTGGCTTGCGCTCCGCTACTATCCCTCTTCAGAGGGCCTGAGCATTCTGATACTAGACATCACAGAGCGTAAAGAGTTTGAACAGCGCAAAGATGATTTCATTAACATGGCCAGCCACGAACTAAAAACCCCCGTCACGGCGCTCAAAGGTCTGACACAAGTGCTGATCCAGCAACTCACGCAGGCAGCTATGACAGAGGCGATCACGCTCCTCACCATGATAGATGTACAAATTGATCGGCTGACGAAACTGGTTGATGACCTGCTGAATGTTTCGAAAATCCAGGCCGGTCACTTAGAATACGATAGGAGTCCGGTCGATGTCGATGCCCTCGTGCGTGAAACGACCGCCTTGCTGCAAACCAGCACACGCACGCACAGACTCAACGTCAGGGGAGCCACGCAGACCGTTATCATCGGCGACAAAGACCGTCTACGCCAAGTGATTATCAATCTTATCACCAATGCCATCAAGTACTCTCCCCAGGCCAACTGCGTAGATATTCTGCTCAGCAGCACAGCAGAGAGCGTTCATATCGCCGTGCGTGACTATGGCATTGGCATCCCCAAAACTGCGCAACTACACATCTTTGATCGGTTCTATCGCGTCGATAACAAAACCATCCCTGGCTTAGGCATGGGCCTCTATATCGCTTACGAGATCGTCCAATATCACGGCGGCAAACTCACCGTCGAAAGCGAAGAAGGCAAAGGCTCTACGTTTGTGATCTCACTACCCATCTCGTAGGGATGCGATTCATCACGCCCTTGCATACCTCTACAAAGATGTGAATAATAAGAGCAATAGGACAATGTCAGTGGGACATTGCGCATCCTTATGGAGTATCCGATGCACATAATGCACATCTTCGTTGCCATTCTCGGCATTCTACTCATCTACATTCCGCTGCAGGATGGTTTTGAGACGATTATTCTGCCACGCCGCGTTGCACGACGCTTCCGCCTGGCGCGGCTCTTCTATATACTGACCTGGGCCTTATGGTCGCTCCCGGCGCGTAAGATGCGCGCGGGCAACCGGCGCGAATACTACCTGGCGCTGTTCGGGCCGCTCTCGCTGGTGCTGCTGCTCATCCTGTGGGCCGCACTGCTCATTCTGGGCTATGCCTGTCTTCAGTGGGGTCTCTACTCGCAACTGAATACCACTGGCTCGGCAAGCGACTTTGGTACCTACCTCTACCTGAGCGGTACCACATTTATCACGCTCGGTCTGGGCGATATCCTGCCGATCTCCGGCTTAGCGCGTGCGCTGGTCGTGATCGAGGCCGGTACCGGCTTCGCCTTCCTGGCTCTGGTCATCGGCTACTTGCCAGTGATCTATCAAGCGTTTTCCAGGCGCGAGGCCAGTATCACACTGCTCGACGCCCGTGCAGGCTCGCCGCCCAGTGCGGGTGAACTATTGCGAAGACACACACATGCAGGCAATACTAGTAAAATTATTGAATACATGCATGAATGGGAGCACTGGTGTTCCGAGATATTGGAGAGCCATATCTCCTATAATGTGCTGATCTTTTACCGTTCGCAGCACCCCGACCAGTCCTGGTTAGGAGCCATCACTACTGTCCTGGACACCTGCGCGCTGATCCTGGCGGGCATCGAGGGAGTACCGATCAAGCCAATCAAATTTACCTTCGCCATCGCGCGTCATGCCGCTGTTGACCTGGCCCTGATCCTGGATACGCCCCCCGTCAAGGACGGCAATCGCCTTCCGCACGAAGATTTTGTGCGACTACGCGCGCAGCTTGCTGAGGTCGGCCTGATGCTCAAGGATGGCGAGGCCACAGAGAAACGCCTGGCGCAGTTGCGCGGCATGTACGAACCTTTCGTTGAGGGGCTGGCGCGGCGTCTGCTGCTCAACCTGCCCAGATGGATGAAACAGCCAGATCAGGTTGATGACTGGCAAACCAGCGCGTGGGATCACTTTTTGGAGTCATCGCCACGCACTTTAGATCGGGCTATTGTTGGAGATTAGTCTGACACGAGGAAAGGATACCACTATGGCGGTCCACATTGATGTCTGGTCAGATTTTGTTTGACCCTTCTGCTTCTTAGTAGCATCCAGTTTGGATCAGCTTCAACAACACTACGACGTTACATTACAATGGCATTCATTTCAACTACGCCCGCCCGGTTCGCCACCGCTCCCCCCGGAATATCGGGCACGCATCGAGGCATCACGCCCGCGCTTGGCGCGTCAGGCACACGAGCAGTATGGCATAGAGATGCACCCTGGCCCTCTTGAAACTGATAGCCACCCCGCCCTGATCGCGGAGAAATTTGCCGAGGCACATGGCAAGGGAGCCGAGTTCCACCGCGCGGTCATGAGCGCCTACTGGCAACAGGCACGCACCATTGACGATCTGACAACGCTCAAAGAACTGGCAACCCAGGTCGGGTTATCCGCAGATGAGCTTGAAGCGGCGCTCAGCCTGCCACAATACGAGCAGGCCGTCGAGCAAGACATCCGGCTAGCGCAGGAGTATGGCCTGGAAGGCGTCCCTGCGCTGATCTTCGCCGAGAAATATCTGGTCGTCGGCGCACAACCATACAACGTGCTAAAGCAGGTGACGGAGCGGGTGTTGGCGGAACAGCCGTAAGCCCGCAAGGTACCCATCTCCCCTTTTGTGATACAGTTAAAGGAGAGGGGTATTTTCCCTGCAACGGCAACACTATTTTTTAGAAGGAGAAGCAGCTATGACAGCTTTACCACCACAGGTTGCGCGTGAAAGCAGTAGCGACCAGTACACTCCTACCAAAGCCGATAAGTTTAGTTTTGGTCTCTGGACGGTGGGCAATCGAGGACGTGATCCTTTCGGTGATTTCGTGCGGCCCGAACTTGATCCTATTCGCAGCGTGCAAAAGCTCTCAGAGTTAGGGGCCTGGGGCATCAATTTCCACGATAATGATCTTGTGCCGTTTGGTTCCACGCCAGCGCAGCGCGACCGCATCGTCAGCGACTTCAAAAAGGCGCTTTCTGACTACGGCATGGTCGTGCCGATGGCAACTACCAACCTCTTCTTCCATCCCATCTTCAAAGATGGCGCGTTCACCGCTGTTGATCCCGCCGTGCGCGCCTTCGCTTTGCAGAAGACAATGAGCGCCATCGACCTGGGAGCCGAGGTGGGGGCAAAGACTTACGTCTTCTGGGGTGGACGCGAAGGTGTCGATGCTGAGGCCAGCAAAGACCCCGTGACAGCGGTAAAGCGTATGCGCGATGCCATCAACTTCCTGTGTCAGTACGTCATCGATCAGGGCTACAACATGCGTTTCGCACTGGAACCCAAACCCAACGAGCCGCGCTCTGACACCTACTTCCCCACTATCGGCCATATGCTGGCTTTTATCTACACGCTCGACCACCCCGAAATGGTTGGCGTCAACCCGGAGGTTGCGCACGAGCATATGGCAGGCCTGAATTTCGTGCATGGTGTGGCACAGGCGCTTGAAGCTGGCAAACTTTTCCATATCGACCTCAACGATCAGAAAGGGCCACGCTACGACCAGGATTTCCGCTTCGGCAGCGAGAATATCAAGTCGATGTTCTTCCTGGTTAAACTGCTGGAGGAGAAGGGCTACGACGGGCCACGCCACTTCGACGCGCACGCCTACCGTACCGAGGACGAGCAGGGCGTATGGGACTTCGCCCTGGGCTGCATGCGCACCTACAATATGCTCAAGGCCAAAATCCAGCGCTTCAATGCCGACCCCGAAATCCAGGCCCTTCTGCAAGAACTCAACGGAGGTGACCAGACCTACGGCGGCCTGCTGAGCGGCTATAGCAAGGAGACGGTACAGAAACTGAAGGCCACCACGTTCGATGTCGATAAACTGGCGCAACGTGGCTACCGCTACGAGAAACTGGATCAGTTGACTGTCGAAGTCATTTTGGGTGTAAGATAAATATCTTTCAAGCAAGACACGGGGAAAGCAGCAGAAATGCAAGCTTTTGCCGTTTTTCTCGTGTCTTGCTTTTACTCTTCCTTTTTACATTACTATATGATATGAAGAGAAAGAAGGGATAGCCTATGACACAGAACACATCGCATATTGCGCTCAAGCGCGTGTACGAGGAAGCTGCGCCGGAGGATGGGCAGCGTGTGCTGGTGGAACGGCTCTGGCCCCGTGGCCTCTCGAAAGAGAGGGCGCATATCGATCTCTGGCTTAAAGAGGTGGCACCAAGTCACGAACTACGGAAGTGGTTCGGGCATGACCCGCAGAAGTTCGCCGAGTTTCGCCGCCGCTACGAGACCGAACTCCAGAGAACAGAGGTGCAGCAGGCACTCAGCAAGCTGCGCGAGATGGCCCAACAGAGGCCTGTTACTTTACTGTTCTCCGCCCACGACACTGAACATAACAACGCCGTCGTGCTCCGCGACCTGCTCCAATAACGTACCCAAAGCCACCCATGCTTGTACAGGGTAGGGACAAGGCCGCCCCTTGCTGGCGGCTTGGAATGCGCCATCGCATCCCGTTTTTCCTTGTCCCTTGCCGCTATCTATACTTTGCCATCTGCTCATTTTACCATCTCACACCCCACTATACAGCGACTTTTATCACTGCCTTATTGTTGACGTTGCGCTACACTTATTCCTGTGCTACGATATTTTTGCTGATCGCTCGTAGAACGATAGAGTTCAAGTTCCTTAACGACGGTGTGTCACGATGTTTACCTGACTAATATGTCAGCGTCCCAGGAAGGAAGAGTGAGAAGTGGAGCAACCTGTTTCATCCACACAGCGCATTACGGCGGAGCGACATACCAGTCGCCTGAGCGGTCTACGGGTGCGTTCGCTGCTGGCGGGCGTGCTGGCAGCTATTTTGTTGATCTTGCTTATCGCGCTCGGCTCGCGCGGCTTTCACTGGTTTGACGCGGCCCTCATCGGCTATGCCGTCGGCACTATTTTCGTCACGGCTGCCGTCACCTACAAGTATACCTTCTGGCTCTCGCGCCCGCCAACCGGACGCTACTGGCTGCGAAGCTGGCAGCTCTTCCTCTCTTACACCAATTTCCGCCGCTACACCGCCTTAATTCCCGCCGCCATTGGTGACCTCTTCGCGCAAAGCTTTATTCGCAAACGCGGCCTCTACCGCTGGCTGACGCACCAGTGCATCTTCTGGGGTGTGCTGCTCTCGTGCCTGATTACCTTCCCGCTGACCTTCGGCTGGCTACGCTTTACGCAAACGCCCGACGGCCTGTACCGCATCTGGTTCTTTGGCTTCCCGCTCTTCGTCTTCGCCACCAACACCATCTTCGCCTTCGTCGTCATTCACGCTCTGGACTTCACCGCCGCGCTGCTGTTGATCGGACTGGTGCTGGCCTTCCATCGCCGCTTCCATGACCTGGCCCTGATCTCTATTCAGCGTTTCGGTTTCGACATCATTCCGCTAGCCCTGCTACTCTCTATCGCTATCACCGGCCTGGCCCTGACTGCTGATAGCTCGTGGCTGGGCGGTGAGTATTACTGGTTCATCTCGCTGGTACACGAAGCTGTCGTCGTTCTCTGGCTCATTTCGCTGCCCTTCGGCAAATTCTTTCACCTGATCGAGCGTCCTGCCACCGTGGGCATCGAACTCTACTGGCACACCGGTGAGCAGACGCCCCGGCAGAAATGTGCGCGCTGCGGCGAGGAGTTCGCTCCAGCACGTTTCATTCAGGACCTGAAACACACACTCTATGAAGTAGGCGAAGACTATACCATCAGCGATACACCTGTCGCACAACCCGGTGTGCAGCCAGGCGAGCCGCCGGTTAAAAGCAATCCCATCGAGGATCAGGTGACGGGTAAGTTATGGTGGCAGGACCTCTGCCCTTCCTGCAAACGTATCCTGCGCGCTCAGGCCAATCTCACGGCATTAGGACGAGGTGGCAACCAGTTCCTGTAATGTTTCTTATCATATAAAATGCTTTCCCAATATAGCAGGGAGACTCATCATGAGCGTTGATAAAGGTATTTTCCGGCGCTTTCAGCGTCTCAGGGAGACATATGACTATCATCCAGGCAAGAACCCACCCACACCCTGGCGATCAGATCAGGAGATAGACCGTTACGTGCCGACACACTGCTGCTATTGCGGCGTGCAGTGTGGCATGTACTTAAAGGTCGCCGACGGTAAGGTAGTAGGAGTTGAGCCGCGCGCCGACTTTCCACTCAATCACGGCATGCTCTGCCCAAAGGGTAGTACGGCCTATCAAACTGTGAACCATCCTGATCGCCTGACCTATCCCCTCATGCGCCGTCATGGTAAAGAGAGTCCGCTGGAGCGCGCTACCTGGGACGAAGTGCTGGACACGATTGTCAGCAAGTTTCAGGCTATTCAGGCTGAATATGGCAAAGATGCCGTCGCAACTTATAGCGGATCGTCGATGACGAACGAAAAATGCTACCTGATGGGTAAGTTCGCGCGCGTCGCGTTGGGGACACGTCACACCGACTATAACGGGCGTCTGTGTATGTCTTCGGCAACGGGCGCAAACGAGCGTTCGCTGGGCATCGACCGCGCCGCTAACCCTATCAGCGATATGCTACATGCGGACTGCATCTTCGTCATCGGAGCCAACGTCGGCGAATGTTTCCCCATCGTCACCAGCTATCTGTGGCAGGCGCGAGATCGCGGTTGCAAGCTGATCGTGGCCGACCCGCGCCAGACGCCTATCGCGCGCACGGCGGATGTCTACCTGCCACTACGTTCCGGCACGGACTCCGCGCTGCTCAACGGTATGCTCTATGTCATTATCAAAGAAGGCATGGTTGATGAAGAATTTATCCGTGAGCGCACGGTGGGCTGGGAGGAGACGAAGGCGATGGCAGAACAGTACCCACCGGAGCGCGTGGCAAAGGTCTGCGGTCTGCGCCCCGAAGCCATTATTGAGGCAGCGCGGATGTATGGGCAAGCCAACGCGGCGCTGATCTACACGGCACGCGGCCTGGAGCATCAGAGCAAGGGCGTGGATAACGGTGTCGCTGCTGCCAACCTGGCGCTGGCCACCGGCAACTTCGGTCGCCCTGGTGCGGGCTATGGCACGCTGACCGGTCAGGGCAACGGTCAGGGCGGGCGTGAGATGGGCCAGAAAGCTTCACAACTTCCCGGTTGCCGCGAGATTGAAGACCCGGAGGATCGTGCGTACATCTGTAAGGTATGGGGTATCGACGAGAAGGATCTGCCACACGCCGGTTATCCCGCCACGTTGATGATCCCGGCCATGCTGCGTAAGGAGATTCGCGCCTGCTTCATGATCTGCTCCAATCCAATGGTGTCGCTACCCGACCAACACACGGTCGAACGCGCGCTGCGCAGCCTGGATCTCTTCGTCGTGACTGATTTCTTCCTCTCCGAGACGGCGGAACTGGCCGATATTGTTCTCCCCGGCAGTGTATGGGCCGAGGACGAAGGCACTGTAACCTCGCTAGAGGGCCGCGTTATCAAATATAACAAGGCTGTTGATCCCCCTGGCGAGGCGCGGCGCGACTGGGAGATTATCTGCGAACTGGCGCGTCGCCTGGGCAAAGGACAATACTTCGATTTCCATTCTCCGCGCGACATCTTCAACGAACTGCGGCTCTGCACGAAAGGAGCGAAAGCTGATTATTGGGGCATCACCTATGAAAAGATTGAGGAGCAGAACGGCGTCTTCTGGCCCTGCCCCAGCGAGGATCATCCCGGCACGCCGCGCCTCTACGAGAAACGCTTCGGTTTCCCCGATGGCAAGGCACGCTTCCATCCCATCGCCTATATTCCGCCTGCCGAAGAGCCGGATGAGGAGTACCCACTGGTGCTGACTACGGGGCGCGTCGTCTATCACTACCTGTCGGGCAACCAGACGCGGCGCGTGCCGTTCTTGAAGGAGATGGCCCCCTACCCCTGGGTGGAGATACATCAGCAGACGGCGGAGCGGCTAGGCATTCAGGATGGCGACTGGGTGACGGTGCGCACACGGCGGGGCGAGATGACGGCCCCCGCGCTGGTAGTGCGCTCCATTCGGCCCGACACGCTCTTCATCCCGTATCACTACGGCCATACGCAGGCGGCCAATCAATTGACCAATCCGGTGTTGGAGCCGGGTTTCAAAATCCCGGAATACAAGGTCTGTGCCGCCGCTGCTGTCAAAGCCAGCGCCTTGCCAGAGTGGGCGAAGGATATTGACCTGGAGGAATTGCGCGCTGCCAGCCAGCGTCGCCATGAATTGCCGTCAGCACAGGCAAAAGCTGTACCAAGAATGCATTAAAGGGGGGAAACGATGGCTGACCTGGTTAAACGCATCTTTCTCGATCCCTCGCGCTGCATCGGCTGCCGCTCCTGCGTAGCCGCCTGCCGCGAGTGCGATTCGCATAAAGGCCAGAGCATGATCTACATCGATTATGTCGAACGCCACAATACCGTTGCCACCTCACCGACGCTGTGCATGCACTGCGAGAACCCACTGGCCCCCTGCGCGCAGGTCTGTCCCGCGCAAGCCATCCTGGTCAGTCCCGATGGCGTGGTGCAGAGTGCCGATGAGACGCGCTGCATCTACTGCGAGAACTGCGGCTTCGCCTGCCCCTTTGGTGTGCCCAAGTTCCATATGAACGGCCACTACATGCAGAAGTGCAACCTGTGCTATGACCGCACGAGCCAGGGTAAGGGGCCGATGTGCGCGACGGTCTGCCCGACGCAGGCCATCTTCTACGGCACCTACGAGGAATGGCTGCTGGCGGGACGCGGCAAACAGGGCGCGAAACCGGTCAATATCTTCTATTTCGGGCGTCAGCGCGTGCAGACGCGCAACTACGTGATTATGCGCGAACAGGATGAGGAACTTGACCTGCTGGCTCTGGTAGACGCGGTCACGCTGGGCAAAGGGACCAATGTGCCGGAACCAACAACTGATCGCAACGCTGAATCCTGGGTTGATGCGGAGACGGCAGGCATCCCACAACGCGCCGCGCCACCACAGCCCTGGACACCGCGCCAACCGGAGCCAATGCCCACACCACAACGTACTGTATAGAGAGGGGAAGAGCATCATGGTACAGAATCTCAATCCTGACAAACAAGAGCTTCAGGAAAGCCAGCAGGTTGTTGATACGCAGCGCATGAGCAGCGATGTCTATCAGGATGAGTGGCGCAAGGAGTTTCCCTACCCCTGGGACGAGGACGAGATTGTCACACGCCGCGATACGTTGCGCTTCCTGCTGGCCGGTTCCGGTGCGCTACTGCTAGCGACAGGCGCGCTGGCAGTAATCGGTAGTCTGCCAAAGGGACAAAACGTGCATGCTGTGCCCATTGCCAAAGTTGGTGAACTGGGCGAGAACGAGTGGAAGGTCTTCAATTTCCCCGATCAATACTCACAGGGTATCCTCATCAATCTCCCCGGTCACGGGCTGGTGGCCTATAGCGATGTCTGCACCCACCTTTCCTGTGCCGTGCTGTATACTGATGGGCAGTTGCATTGTCCCTGCCACGATGGCCTGTTCGATGCCAGCAGCGGCGATGTGATCGCCGGCCCGCCGACGCGCCCGCTACCGCTCATTCAACTGGCGCAGGAGGGCGATACCATCTACGCGGTAAAGGAGATTCTGCGATGAGTATTCATGCTGCTAATGGACAACACCCCTACCGGCGCAAAGCGAACCCGGATGACCCGCCAGTTGAACGCCCACCGGTGGGGCCGCATGGCCCACGTCCCGGCCCAAACTATCTGGGGTTGGAGGGACGCATTGCTATCGTGCAGGGCCAGGTCTTCATTCTGGCTGTCATCGTAATTGCCCAACTCTGGCTCGTCACCACCGCTCTGTACGAACTACTTTCCGGGCGTCCGGGCACGCTGGGCTGGCTGGTGCTGGCCAGCGCGGTTGGCTTCGTGCTGGCACTGGTGGTCTTCTTCTGGCCGCGCCGCCGCATTGAGGAATCATAACATGACCAACAATTCTTTAGAAACACTATAATCCTGTTTTTACGGAATTTGAGAGGCTCTGCAAGAACACAGAGGCAAGAGAGAATATATTATGGACGAAGAACAACCACAAAACCAGGACGGCTCCAGGTCTCCCACACGGCCCTCACAAACCATCTTCTCGGCCTACGCAGACGTACCGAGACCACGTTATCGAATTGATGAGGCACACCCCATCGGCGGTGAAATGTCCGACATTCTGCGCGGCCTCTTCATGCGCCTGCGTCTGCCCTGGCTGATGGAACATTATTCGCGCATCACCGTCCTCTCCATCTTTGGCTTCATCAACGGCTGCATCAGCATCGGCCTGATGTCGATTCTGGCTCTGGTGACGCACTCGCCGTTTATCTTCCCTTCTCTCGGCCCGACCGCCTTCCTGTTCTTCTATACGCCAACCGCACCCGCCGCTTCGCCACGCAACACCATCATTGGCCACTTCATCGGCGTCTGCGCGGGCTACCTGAGCCTGATGCTGACCGGTCTAACAAATGCCGGGCCGGCACTCTCAGTCGGTGTCACCTGGCCGCGCGTCATCGCAGCCGCGCTCTCGCTCGGCCTGACCGCCGGACTAATGGTGTTCTTCAAATCGCCCCACCCACCGGCGGGCGCGACCACGCTGATCATCTCGCTGGGTCTGCTGACCAAACCCTGGCAACTGGCGCTGCTGATGCTGGCCGTTCTGCTGCTCACCTGCCAGGCATTCACCATCAACCGGCTCGCAGGCATCCCCTATCCGCTCTGGAACCCCGCTAAAGACCCCGAAGGCCAGAATATTGGTAAGAAAATAGACAAAGAAATCAAAAAAGTTGAGGCCGAGGAGCAGCGCGAGGAACGTGAGAAAGAGATGCGCTAAGCCATGTCAGGTGCAAACGTGAGAAAATAGAGGTAAATGTGATGAACAATGAACAGTTCAATTTCGTCCAGGGACGAGAGCAGGAGATACCGGCAATGTACGCCATTCACGACCTCAAGAGCGGGCGACTGGTAGCCTGGCTGCATAGCGACGGCACGATTGATGATGAAGGCGACCCACAGGCCATCGCTCAGCTCAGAAAATTGCTGCAACGCGAGATCACCGTGCGCGAGCCGATCCCTGGGCCGGGGGGAGAACAGAACGACGACGATTACGACCCATTCCCCGAAGAGAACATGTGCTACTTCGGCGTTGTCACTATCCGACCCGGCGACCCTAACTACCTCAGCGCCTTCGTGCGCCGTCTGCCCTATATTAGCTACTATGAGGCACGGCCCGTCACGTAACCAGTGCATGTGTTATGATGCTCTTGAAAAAATTAAGCTGACAATAATATACTTATATAGTATATTATACTTACGTCACCTTCCCTTGTTGCACCTTCTCTTCCTCGGTTCTTTATTTGTTTGCATACTCAAAGCATGCCAACGAACGCCTGGTTTCTTCAGGCCCTCCTCCTTTTTCACCAGTTAATGGGGCTGTACCCGTCGCCGCAGCCCCATCAATTGTCGTCATTTGATCGCTGAGCTTATTGCCTACAGCCATCAAGACAAAAAGCCAGATTTGCATCTCGATGAACACGCCCTCTTAGCGACTTGATCGGTTTGTCTTAAACAGAACTCACGTTATCTTAACTTTGTAGGATGAACTGTATATGAGTAAAATCGTGCCGTAGTAAATCCTTCGTTGCAATCCAAAAGTAGATGCGGCCTGTATCTCCCCATTCCATATCTGGAGCATCATCAGAGTCTATTTGAAGAAGGAGTGTCCAATCCTCTGGCGTTCCTCCTAGTTCTGAGTACATATCCCATTGAACGTTATCAGGATGCCCAAGCAGCCGATGAAGAGGAAGATGATATTTTAATGCTGCCGTCCAGGAAAGTTGAGCTTTTATAATATCATATGCCTCTTCTTCTTCTTCGGAAAGAGGTGCTGTGAAGCCGCAGCGTTCAAACGTCGTTGGGTCAAACCTGCTGTAATCGGGAAGCGTCATTTCAGTAGTGCAGAGAACTTCACATGAGTGATATCTTCTTTGAAGCTGAGCAGGAAAGGTTGAGCGATGCAGATATTGCAATGAATCTGAATGATAGAAGACGTAGTATGTATTCTGATATGTTTTTCCTGAGCTAAGCTTATCAAAATAAGCGTCAACATCCAGGAAAAAATACAGATGTCCATTCTGTGGCAGAACTTGCTTCATATCATAAGGAGCAACAGTAGAGAGATTTATTTGCGCAATAAATGGAAGCGGTATGCCATCAGAGACCGGCCACGAAACTCCTTGCGGAAGATCCGGTGTGCCTCCAAACTTTGTCTCGCCTGGTTTGAGTAGACTTTCATCCACTCTCTTCGCTCGCAACCTGATAGAGGGCAACGCCTTCTTTTCTATTACGTCCGCAAGATGGCGTAACGCACTTGCTCGTAATATTTCATGTAATGCAAACTGTAGCAACTCCATTCCGTTCTCCTTCCCAATTTTGTAGATCAAGATACTTTGTACCACTATAGCATATTGGTGAAGCCTTGTTTACAAGAGCTATAGAGAAGAGCTAATGCTCTTGTAAACAAGACTGACTTGTACAAGATGATGGGATTTAGGGTTTAAAACCAGCCCACCACGGACTGATAACTTGCCGATGGTAGTTTGACTCTACAGGAACGAGATTCCAGAAGTCGTTCGTACCACCAAATTCTCTGGGAAGAATATGATGAATCTCATAATCAGCCCAATTCAGTGCTTCATAACCCGCTTCTTCCCAAGCCTTTATAAATTGCCTTCTCAGGGTTCCGTTCCAAGGAACCCTATCTCCACGTGGTATTCGTTCGGTTGCTCCATCGGGAAATGGCACAGGTTCTCCTGTGCGGGGGTCTATGATAACTGGATATGGTACTCCATGACTGTTGACAGGGCCAGATGTTTCATCTGCTCCATTACTTCCGCCTTCATCACTACTTGTCAGTACCCCCTCACGCTGTCGGTTGTTCCTGTTACCTGAGCCATTATCATCGGAGCAGTCGTAGGGAAGAGGACAGAGCGTTACGGGTGCTACCCCATGTACCTGTACTGGCCTCCATACTGTGACAGAGGTTGTATAGGGCATTGTCATACAGATGAAGATGCAAACTGTGTGCCAGTGGGTGACGGTGATGGTCTGTGGTACCCAACGAGTCTCTGTCGTCTGAACTAAGGCCCCCGCCTTACAACCGAGATAAGCACATGGCCCAGGGTCTAGCGTGTTGTTATTGGTATTGCGTGTTGCCGTCGGCACTTTAGTCAATGTTGGCAGTTTAAGATGGGCCTGTACAGGTGGCGCGTACCTATGAGGAACCGTGTATTGGAAAATCACAGGTGCCACCCCTGGTGTGGGGCTGGTATAAGCTCCCTGGCCAGTGTAGGGGTCGTAAAGAAACTCCCCGGTGGGGTCGGTATCGGTCTCCGGGTTGCCGCTCACATAAGCGTAAGGGTCCGCTCCTTGCAGATTGCCTTCCACATCATCCGCCGATAAGAAACGCCCAATGATAGGATCGTAGGAGCGGCTCACATAGTAGTCCAGCCCCGTCAAGGCATCGTTGTATTGCCCCGTGAACCCCTTTGCCGTGCCGATGGTGCCTGCACTGTAACGCAGGTTGCCATACGGCCCATAGAGCTGGTTGCCCAACATCTGGGTACTGCCCGCCGTGGGACTGATGGCGGGCACCAACGGTGGCAAGGGGCCGGAGCCAATGAGCATGCCTCCAGGCGGGAGGAGGAAATGTCGTGGCTGCATGACGCTTCCAGCACCATGGCTCGCACAGCACCCTGCCACGAGATATTCACACCGTATGAGAGGGGTATCACATCGATAGACCTTTCTCTCTCCTTGTCGTCTACGAGGCAATGTCCACTACTCATTGCGATACCGCTCTTGTAATCCCTCCAGGTAATATTCGACACTTTTGTCTGTTGGATGAGGAAACGCAGGTGGTTTGATCTTCCCCGTGATTCTCAGTTCAGCAATAGATGCGATAATCTTGGCATGATTTTCAATCCAGGCCATCATCGCGTCACTATAGCGGGGATAGACCTCGGTAAAGGAGGTTTGCCCACTGTCTTCCTCATAGGTGTAGACAGGCGGGTCGTCGCCCTCGGAGAGGCGGAAGAAGTTGAAGGTATAGCCCTGATGCATTTCAAACACGAAGGCATCCTCTGGTAGCTTCAGCGGAAACTGATCTTCTTCCAACAGTTCCCTGGCCCAGTGTTGGATTTGGGGCAGATCTTCATACAAGCACTCAGTGCCAACGGTGAAGCTGCCTCCACCATGACCCATCCAGAGCAGATATTCTCTGTAAGCTTGTGGCAACTTCACACCGAGACGCTGCTCCAGTTCCACAATCTCTTCCTCCGTGCATGGTTTCAGTTCGACGGGAGGAAGTGTGTGTAGTTCGTCAAGTCGCTTTTTGACACGATCCAGATACATTTCTACTGTCCTGGATTGTCAAACATCTGTTTATTAATGTATTGAACGCAAAACATTCTCCCTGCTCAAAGAGACGATATTAATATAGGACTTTTTAGTAGCGATTCTCCTCCTGTGAACCATGCTGCGTGAGTTCCCTTACTCTTCGCTTACTCAGCAGCACATGAGCTATTCTAAAACCAATAATAAGCAAGAAGAAGGCATTGACTGATGCTACAGCAATAATGATGATTCGTACTGAAAATTGAGCGTATAAGGGGCCACCTGGTATCAGACTGATCACGTCAACCAGAATCAATGCACCAATGAGAGGGCGTATACCTCTGGTATCTCTAGCAGCAACAGATGCCCTCTCCAAACTCGTGTGGGAAACTTCAAAAAGAACCCTGATGAGAGTGACTATAAGCCACACCAAGAGGCCCGCCAGAAATAACAAACCAAAAGTGATAGCAGGGTCGAGAGAGAAGAAGTATGAAAACATGGATATATCCTCCTCAATATTATTAACGAGATACTGTGATCTCTTTTTAAGAGTAAAATTCCTTCGCAGATTCTGAAATCTATAGAAACGTGATATTTGTGAAAGCTGAGGTAGCCTTCCTTGTCAGGTTTTTCCTCATCTAGCATGCTTAAAGAGATTTTTTTAAAAAACGTTTTCAAGGTGATTTGAGGCATTTCTCAATTTTTTATTAGAGATAATTAAAATATAATAAACTGAGAATAACCTTTTTTGTTATCATCACCTGAAGGTTCTACTCTATAGAATCTTCAGGTGAGGGAACAATTGCCAGAATATTCTGGCAAACGACATAACTATATATTAAGCCCTGGAACTAGAACAGGCGGAGATGGTGGCTGATGATAAGCCGGTTGGGGAATAAGAGGAGGAACTGTAGGTGGAAGAGGGGGTAAGCCACCTCCACTCCCGCCAGACCCTCTCGAATTTCCTCCATTATTGTCTCCCTCATTACTAGTCGCCTGCTTTACAAAATCTATCGCGCTAAATGCGAAAGATGCAAGTGCAAGACCATCAGACAGGAGAAGTAGATTCTCTACTGGATATTTGTCTTTGAGTGCTTGAGCCGTATAATACGCTGCTAGAGACCCCAAGGCGGCTATATCAGACAGTGAGTCTAATACATCAGGATGGCCGCTTGTTAGTTGACTTCCTATATCTGCGACCGCGTAGATAGCAGCACCAAGATTAGCTATATGTCCTAGAAACCCGGCGACGTCTTCAACGGGAACGCTGGTTCTTCTCAGTTGTTCCTGTATGCTACCATGAGCGGTATTTGGCACGCCCATTTTCTCCCAGAAAGTCTCATTATCGACAAGCGGAAGTTTAGTGGAGAAGCCTCCCATCGCATCAGAAAGGGTCGCCGCTCCTTTCCTCAGAATGAGGCCATCAATAACAAGTTTTGGTGCGAGAGCGCCGAATTTTATGGCTGCACCTGCATTTGACACTTTGTTGAGAGTGTTCACAATCGGAGGGGGAGCGGCAGTGATGCAAGGGCAAACAAGAGACCTGGGTTTCACAGGAGGAACCACTGGTACAGACACTGGGGCAAGCGGTGGGGCATTGTACTGGAACACCGCTGAGGATACATTTGGCGCTATGCTGGGGTAGGAAGCCTGACCGGTGGCCGGATCATAGCGGAACTCCCCGGTGGGGTCGGTCTCAGTTTCCGGGTTGCCGCCCACGTAGGCATAGGGATCGGCTCCTTGCAGGTTGCCCTCGACATCATCCGCCGATAAGAACCGCCCAATGATGGGATCATAGTAGCGGCTCACATAGTAGTCCAGCCCCGTCAAGACATCATTGTACTGCCCGTGTAGCCTCTGGCCGTGCCGATGCTGCCTGCACTGTAACGCAGGTTGCTATTATGATTTTTCTTGCTCTTGCAATTCCTGACGGGCCTTTAGGACTACATCACGTTCTTCAGAGCTTAACTCGTCGAGTGTAACTTCTTCCCAAAGACCCTTTTCCTGACCAAGTGTATAATGCCCATCATACCAACCTAACCAGAAGTAGTAAATGTTTGTTTTAGTCACAATATACCCTGACATCGCAAAAACGTCATTGGGGAATGGGCCTTCTGGCAAGCTTCCTTCAGGAGCATCGACAATAATCTTATAGGTTGTAATTCCCTGTTGAGCAAGCAACTCATGGATAATTTCGTTTTCTTTCGGTGTGGTCTCTCCGTATTTCATGGTAAACCCCTCTTACCTCTTAAAGAGAATGAGAAGCAAGATTAAAAGTAATTTTGCTTCTCATCATCAAACGTGATACCAACTATGGCTTCATATCTAACACGCCATTAGGCATCAACGTCTTCCAGAATTCTTCTATGCCATTAACAGGCCTATAGAATGTCCGAATATACCCATCTGCACGCATCATCCCAAACTCATTGGTGATAGTATTATAACGTACTAAATCATCCTTGAAGTAACCGCTTACCATTCTCCCCTGTATCACACTCTCTGGCCGCTCACCACTCATGAAACGGTTGGCAGCATCTTCGTATTGTTGGGCGCTCACAAAAGGACGATCCCATTCATTCTCGTGTTCCGCGAAGTGCTTTAATAGCCTATTTTGATTAAGAAAACCTTTGGCACCACAGTTATGCACCACCCACTGGCCCGCACCTACCATAGAGGTGTGATCCTGGGCGACCTCCAGATGATACATCACCTGGGTACCAGGCACCACCTTCCACCCCGTCACCGTCCCCACGGTGCCGTCGGCATTGAGCACCTGCATGCCCAGCGTGAGCTGGCTCACCGGCACAAAGCCGTGTTCCAGCGTCAGGAAAGGTGACGCTGATTGGTGTGGATGACCTCACTGGGCTGCTGGACAACGGTGTTGTGCGGCGCGTGTGTGCTGGTTCTGTGCCAAAAAAAGAAAAGCCAGGCTTGTAACAACTCCAAACCTGGCTACCTGGCTGTGCATCAATGGTGGCCTGGATGGCTCCTCTCTGCCGCTGGATAGAGCAGTGGCAACGCAGGATACTGGCTTCGCGCTCGTTGTACGATCTCATTCGGGTCTTCGGCGGCATGCAAGCCGTAATAGTGCTCTAGCCAGTCTCGCAATTCCTGGTTCCGTGGTGAAGAGCCGATGCCCAGACCTCCCGCTTCATACTTCCCCAAATTTGGCTCTTTGTCAAGCGCCAACAGGGTCAGGAACTCCAAAAGCGTGCTAGCGAGTACTCCTGATCCTTCTGCTTCCAAGTCAAAATACACGACTGGAGCTTTATCCAGTGGAATGTCCTTGTAACGCCAAAGAGCATAGTAGAGAATCCCTCTCATCGCGCCCAATACAGAAAAATTCCGAAATCCTTACTATCATCAAGGGCTAGGAAGAGTTCCACTTGAAAAGTGTAGCCACATGTGAGCTTAAAAAGGAAGCAGGCCGCTGGTGAGGAAGGTTAGCTCATCCTTAGACAGCCGACACTCTTGCTCCAGGCCGGGGAACCCACCCCATCTCATGCAGATGCGGAGGTAATTGACGAAAGTGGTATGATGGGGTTCGCCTAAAAGGGGAGCATCTATAGCAGAACAGGGTAACTGTATCGTATATGCCCCCGCACCACTATAACCATATTTGTGATACCTGTCTGGAGCGAGTATCACTTGGGGATCATCCTCCCACAAGTCAAATTGTTTCAAGGTTGTCACTATTTGTAGCAATGCTTCAATAGAATCTACATACAGTGGATCCAAGATACTTCCATATTCCCGTTCTTGTGAAGGGAACAGACCGATGAGATTGACACTTCCGACCTCTTCATACCAGCATATGAGCGAGAGTGGTAAAGGGCCTGCTAGCTGTTCCAGGAGACGCACCTGCCTTTGTGTTTCAGGTGTAGGCGGCTGAAAGATAGCATATTTTCCATGTTTCTCCTCATCAGCAAAATTCGCCCAAAAACCTCCCTTCCCAAACTGATATCTCATATCATATAAATGTGCAATAATATGTTCGATGTTATATCGTACTCTTCTCATTAAATCTTGCATAATAAGTAGAGCCTCATTATACACCTCGGACTCATTTATCTCCTGCCTGCTTAAGAGTTCATCGTATACCTCTTGGTATTGCCCTTGATGATATCGATCAAATAGATTGATCATATACTCCTCCTTGCTTGCATACAGAGAAGAAATTCTCCTCTGTATGCAAGTAACTTTTCCGATGATGGATACTACTGGCCTAGAACACCTGGTCCTAACCCTCTTGTGAGTAGAGACCTACAACTACTACAGAAATCATTGGAAGCTCCTATTCCACGTATATTCAGACCATTCCTTTGTGCATACTCGTAAAGCACTTCTTCTGCATTTCTCCCTTGTTTATCTGCCAGTGAGACAAATTCTTCCCCAGGTCTAATTTGGCTCTGAACTAATCTAGAAAGGCTTCCAGATGCTTTTTCGTTAGTCGCAATTAGGGTGCGATATCCCCCACTGCTGTCATCCACAATCGCTGTCCCAACAGTAAGTGCACTGCGATTCCATTTCCCTACGAGGGCATCTATGCTTGCCCCGATTTCTCTAGCCCTTGCTTCTGCTTGGCCTGGAATCCCACAGTTGTGTACGACCCACTCACCTGCACCCACGGTGTAGGTGTGATCCTGGGCAACGTCCAGATGATACATCAGCTGGGTGCCAGGCACCACCTTCCACCCCGTCACCGTCCCCACCGTGCCGTCGGCATTGAGCACCTGCATGCCCAGCGTGAGCTGGCTCACCAGCACAAAGCCGTGTTCCAGCGTCAGGAAAGGTGACGCTGATTGGTGTGGATGACCTCACTGGGCTGCTGGACAACGGTGTTGTGCGGCGCGTGTGTGCTGGTTCTGTGCCAAAAAAAGAAAAGCCAGGCTTGTAACAACTCCAAACCTGGCTACCTGGCTGGGCATCAATGGTGGCCTGGATGGCTCCTCTCTGCTGCTGGATAGAGCAGGGGCAATGCAGGATACTGGCTCCGCGCCCGTTGCACAATGGCATTCGGCTCCTCGGCAGCATGCAAGCCGTAATGTAGCTCCAACCAGTCTCGCAATTCCTGGTTCCGTGGTGAAGGGCCGATGCCCAGACCTCCCACTTCATACTTCCCCAAATTTGGCTCTTTGTCAAGCGCCAACAGGGTCAGGAACTCCAAAAGCGTGCTAGCGAGTACTCCTGATCCTTCTGCTTCCGCATTGAAGTAGACAACGGGTGCTTCATCCAGCGGAGCATCTTTATAGCGCCAGAGCGCATAAAGAGAGTAAGTTCCATCGTGTCCAAAGCAGAAAAATCGGGAGATCGCCTCTGGTACCACATGGTCCCTCAACTCGTCTTGAGGCAGCTTGGCTAACTCGAAGCCCCAACTATAATAGTCAGGAGACATAGTATCGAATGCTAACAGGTTTTCCAACACTGAAGGAACTGGGTATGGCGCAAAATTGCGGCTGAATTGTTCGAGTTCTAACATGAACAGAACTTCCTTCAATAGACTGTCTACACTTCCCAGACATGGATGTTCCCATCGTGGTCACCCGAAGCAATAAAATGACTATCTGGTGACCAGGAAAGGGTTCGCACCCACCAACTGTTTTGATGACCTAGATAGGTATACACGGGTCTCCACTGCTTTGTATCAATCAATTGCACGGTCTTATCATCACCAGCGGAAGCGAGATACGTGCCATCAGGTGACCAGGCTATGGCATGAACAACTGATGTATGGTGATGAAATGCACCTATTCGCTTTCTGACTACAGTATCCCATACGATAATTGCATTTTCATCACATCCACATGCTATATAATGTCTGTTTGGAGACCAGGCTATGCATTGTATCCAACCATATTGTTTCTCCAGTGTATCGATAAGTTGGGATGACCACTGGTTCTGGCTCTCCTGAACCTTCGCGCAATATAGCTCATTGCCACAAGCATAGGCAAGATACATGCCATCGGGCGACCAGACCACTGTACGGCTTTCAACCCATAAGTCTTGTATAGCCTGGATCATCTCTCCTGTCATAGAGTGCCATATCTGTATCGTTCTATCCATACTACTTGATGCAATAGAGGTTCCATCAGGTGACCAGCTAGCACTGAAAATCTCGTCGCTATGCCCATGATAGGTTACAAGGAGTTCACCGGTGAGCGGACTCCAGACATCAAGAAGCTCTCGATAATAGCCAGTCACAATATATTTCCCATCAGGTGACCAGTCCAGGGCCTGGAGGTTACTGTGCATATCTTTTGTGGCGAGAGTTTTTCCCGTTACTGGCTCCCAGATATGTACTGAACGATCATCTCCTCCTGAAGCAATCAAAGAGCCTGTTGGTGCCCATGCTACTACCCATACTGGCAATTGGTGACCTTTATATATCACTTGTATTGTTCCTCTAGCCATTTTGAACTTCTCCTTTTGAGAAAGAGGAGTGACATCATCCAATTTTACATCATCATTTAACGCAAGACTACTATGAGGGCAGGGTCTGTGAATTATTGCTGAGAGAGACTTCTCAACAGAGATAAGATAGCGTTATCACTACCACTCTTATCCGAAGGAGAAGCCTCCCATGTATTGTATCGCACGTCAGTGTGTCCTTC
>Ga0078972_1008253_pt1 | contig 22028 bp, 15 predicted proteins | sample YelNatPaOPGAMG01_FD_67568 | JGI IMG/M metagenome (GOLD analysis project Ga0078972, IMG submission 67568) | Hot spring thermophilic microbial communities from Obsidian Pool, Yellowstone National Park, USA - OP-RAMG-01 (SPADES assembly) (version 2) | ecosystem: Environmental > Aquatic > Thermal...
TGCAGTATTACATGAACGGCATACGAGTTGTGGGCACGGACGGCAGCGTTCAGGAGCTGCCCATAGTGAACCCCGTGTCGTTCCAACGGTACTACACCGGCGCTGGAGCCACCTCTTGGCGCGCGCTTATGGCGGATGGCACCGGCGTATATCAGCTTACCGGTGCGCTCTCAACCGACCCGAAGGATCCGCCGGGCAAGATCGTGCTGACGATGACCGGCTCCGTGTCAGCACCGTCCACCGTTGGTGTGGCGATGGCCAAGCAGCTTGCCAACGGCGACATACTAGTGGTGAACAAGGCGCAGTCTCAGGTGTGGGAGTACAGTCCACTGCCGCGGCCAACCGGCGTGTGGTTCCAGGTGTCGCCGATAACCGCCAACACATACGCCTTGGCCCAACCCAGCTACGCCGATAGGGAACAGTAGGCAACCGGAATCATCCTAGTATCATACCTTGCACCCTGAAGCTGAGAGGTTGCGCCGGCAACTGCGCGAACCCTCTCTTGGAGCACCATGCGGATGGTTATGCGTTGGACCCGTAAGCGGTCTCACATGATTCTGCTGAGCGTGGTGGCGCTTCTTGCCGCCTCATTGTGGGTGTACGCGGAGCAGCCCGGTTGGAAGACCTGGCGCCAGAACGAGGCGAGAACGGGCCTTAACGCTGGTTCCGATGGCCAGCTTGTTGTCAAGCCGATGATTCTGGACCCAAACCAGACGCCCGCGCCTGGCCAGAACCCCAGCCCGGAGTCCCGCTGGGTGTACCCCCACGACGTTCCTAACCCCAGCAACAAGAACAAGCCGTTTCTACCTTCTATCGGTACGTGCGTGGCGTCTCCGGCTGCAGGGAACATCCAAGGCGATCTATTTGTGGTGATATTCGCCTCCATTGACAACTACGAAATCCAACCGGCCGGAGAGGATGGCAGCCCCGCCGTCAATGCGGATCTGGGCACGGTGTACTGCTTCGACGCCATCCACGGCATAGACGCGGGCTCTAAGAGTGGGAATCAACCTTTCTGGTGGTACGGCACCCGCGATGTGCCCTTCGACCCCACGAACGCTACCAGTACCGCGGAGCATACCTTCCTGCGGGCGGTGTCCAAGGCCGTAGCGGCATCTGCGCCCGGCCTAACGCCAGACCAAAGGCAGAACCCAGATCCGATGGGCCCGGTCCGCTCAACCCCCACGTTGTACCACCTGCCCAACCCGCTTCAGTACACGTCCACTTGGGTTGACCTGGACGGCCGAACCAAGGACAGCACGTTCGCCACGAGCGACATCGTGGTGTTTGGCTCAGACGACGGGTTCGTGTACTGCCTCGATGCCAGCCCATCAAACGCAATCACGTACAGCCAAACTGACAGCGCGGGGCAGATACACTCCACTCGGGTGGCCCGCTGCATCTGGCGCTACGATACCCGTAGCTTGCTAAAGCCCGGCGACACAACCCAGTACGTGCAGGTCATCTCATCTCCGCTGGTGCTGCAGCTGGCGGGCAAAACGACGGTGGTCATTGGCACGGGCACGGGTTATCTGGTCTGGCTGAATGCCGCGGACGGCGCTCTGGTGCGCTCGTTCGCCACGGGACCCCTGGCGAAGAACAGCAGCGGCGAAGAGAGCAGCGCCCGGCAGCCGGTCACCTCATCGCCCGCGCTTGGTCAGCTGGCCTCCCCTGACGGCAGCTCAACGCGTCCGATCATCATCTTCGGCGCTGCCGATAGCGTGGTGTACGCAGTCGATGCCAACACCGGCGCCAAGGTGTGGACCTACATCACCGGCGAGCTTCCTGCTGGTCCTGCCGACCCCAATCGCGATCCTGGCAGCCGCATGGCCTCCACAGGCCTGTTCAATCCGCCGGTGCTTGCAACTCCGGCTGTTGGTATGGCCGGCGATAAGCAGGCCGTGTTTATCGCAACCACGGGCCGCCGCGACAAGAAGACCCTCGGCGACAGCAGCCCTGCTGGTGTGGTGTACGCCCTGGAGCTGGGCACCGGCAAAGAGATATGGAAGTTCGATAGCTATCGCAACCCATCCGACTCCGCATCGGCCGATCCGAATCTGCTCGGCGAGTTCAAAGCGTCGCCTGCGCTGGCCAGCGTGCCGATCTGGGGCGTTGGCGGCGGCAGGCCCCAGCCGGTGGTAATCCTCAAATCCGAGGACGGCAACCTCTATTGCGTGTACGCCAAAGATGGGACCCCCGCGTGGCTCAAGCCGTTCACCTTCACCGGCGAGAACACCACGAGCGATGAGGTGGTTGCCTCCTCGCCCGTGGTCAGCAGCAACGGCCTCATCTGGATAGGCGGGCGTGACGGCATCTTGCGCGCCTTCGATCCAAGCAAGCAAGGCACGTTTACAGACGCGAACGGCAACACCGTTACGGGGCCGGGCTGCTCTGAGGAGTGGCGGGTCCAAACCGGCACGCTCACCTACACCGGCGATTCCTCCAGCAAGGCCGACACCACCCCGCAGGTTACGCTCAACCCGGGGCCCATATACGCCAGCCCCGCCATCACAAACGGGTTCCTGTTCATAGGCGGCACTGGATACTTCCACGCCTTCCAAGATACCAACGGCGCTTACGGGATACCGTTCGTGCCGAACACGTTCGCTCCGGGCGGCGTGTCGCCTGCCCAAAGGCAGACCCCGCAGGGCGCGCCCGGCTCCACCACGGACATCGCCTCCCGCATTCAGGTGGACATATTCAGCCAGGCCAACTACCGAAACAGGGCGGTTACGCTGGACCTGACGCACAGCCAAGCGCTGGGCGTTACCGGTGATGGCAACCATCGGTGGACCGTGGTTGACCCCGGCCGCGTGGAGTGGGGCGATACCATCTACGTCATTGCGTGGAACCTAGATACCAACCCCGCTGTCAACGAATGCCAACTGCGCCTGCAGGGCCCCAATGGCACCATTCAGGTTACTGTGCCGGTGAGAACGGGAACCGCCAACCTAGTGGGAGTGGAGAAGCAGGGCGTGGCCAGGTACGCGTTCACGCTCGACCCGATCACGCAGACCATCGTCAACCCGCTTCGCCCCAAAGAGCTGATGCCCAACCCGTTCTTCGATCAGCCGCTCACTCCGGGTGGAGAGGGGACCGGCGTATGGACGGTCACAGCCTCGCAGTACGGTACCAGGCTGGTGGGCACCGCCACCGTGAAGGATACCAGCAAGTCCATCACATCCAACAACGACGACACCAAGAGCCGCTTCAAGATAAACAACCCGATCGAGATATACGACGCCACTGGACAGGCGCTAACCAAGCAGTTCCCAGACGAGGCAACCAGAAACGCCAACCTGCACGTGCCCACTATGCGGCCCGTGGTTGGGGACCACGATTCCACTACGCTGCCCCAGACGTTTCGCGTTGCGGACCGCAGCCACCTCTACCTGGTTAGGCAATACAACGGCGACGCCGACGCCCCAGAAGGCACGCTTCCCGCCGCTGTTGGGACCGCGGGTGTCAACAGGCCCTACCTGCGTGTGAAGGTTGCGCCCGCCGAACTACAGTGGCTTGGCGGCCCCGAGGCCGTGTACAAGCCCATGTTCCCGGTGTTCACAAACGGCGCCGTGGCCTACCCGGGCTCCCCAAACATGACGCCTCTCGCAACCCTTGAGGAGCCACCTGGGCCTCCGGGCGTGCCCAACCAGAGCCAGGACTATCCCAACATCAAGGCCGAGAACGTGGACGTGCGAACTGCCGCCACGGGCACCGACGCCGTGCACACGGACATACCGTTGCCCAACGCGGGCAGCTTCGGTGCCAGCCCGCTGGACTTCGCGTACCGGGTGCGCATACCTCGCTATCAGCCAGCAAACGTGGAGCCTTGGGGCCCCGGATACGCCACCGTCAACCCAACCAATTCGGACTTCACCAAGGGTGCCGCCCTGCTTGTGGGAAGCAGCGGGCCAATGGTGCTGCCCACCTATAAGCCCAGCTACCCCACCGACAACACGTACCTGGCGCGCGTATACGTAGACACCAACCGCAACGGAAGCCACGACTACAACGAGGCGTTCCGCGCCTTCATCATGCGGTGCGAGGTGCGCGTAAACGAAAGCTTCGAGGTGCGAGAGCGCGCCGTCGATATCCCGGGTCCCGTGCCCGGGCAGGGCCCGCCTCCGCCCGGCGTGCCGCACGGCTTCGTGCCGTATACCAATTACTGGCCCGGCACCAACGCAGACCAGCTGCTGCTTCAGGCGGAGGCCCCGTTCTACAGGCCGTTCACCATAGTCAACACTGGCAACGTGAACCTGTGGAACATCAGGATGGCCAAGACTCCCGACGTGGTGGATCCGCTGCTGAGCGCCAGCGTGGACCCGGCGTTTGCCATGGCGGGCGGCAAGGGCATGCTTAGGGGCGCCATTGGGCCGGAGAACCTGTTCTCAACGCTGGACGTCCCGTTTGGACTCAGCCGCGACCTGCAGCGCTTCTACCGGCCGGGGGCGCCCAAAGCGCGCGTGAACGCCCCCGACGGCCAGCCGATGGTGATGGTGAACCCGTTCGATGCAGGCCGCGGCATGCTACCTTCCAGGCCGTGCATAACGGTGGCCGTGCCGCCTGGCACTCCGGTTGGCAAGTACGTCACCCAGCCGGTGTTCTTCGAGGATGGCGCTTACGTGTACACCCGTGGCGGTGGCGGCGCGCTCGTAGGCGATGACGGCGTTGCGCTGGAGCAGGTGAAGCTGCCAAACGGCGCCGTCATGCCCAAGGCCATAGCGCCCAAGACCTTCTCGGTTGCCGTCGAGGTGATGGAGAACCGGCTTACGGGCTTCCCACCGCTTCCCGCTCAGTCTGGCTCACCAAGGCCGTTCCTGCCGGCCAACGTAGACGTGCAGGCCACCGCCGCGTCGAACGCCGTGCCCGCCGCCTACAGGGACGAGACGGGGCTGCACGTTATCTGGAGCACCAACCGCGCCACGAGCACCGACGCAAACACGCCGCCCCAGTGGTATCTGTACTTCTCCACTTTGCCCGTCGCCGGCGCGTCTCCATGGGGGTGGTCGTACGCCAACATGGGCCGCTGGTTCTTCGAGCCAGCCGAGAACGCCCAATGGTGGAAGCCGGCCGTTGGGCCGTTCCCAGACCCGGCTCGGGCTGGTAGCCTAACGCTGTTCGGCTCGCCAGCGGTGGTGGAGAACGGCGATACGCCCCAGACCGTTACGCAGCGGTGGCTGTTCTTCCAGGGGGAGAGCTCCAGTTTCGACCCCGCCACGGGCTACTCCCAAAGAAGCGGCCTGTTCTACGTGCAGCTTAAGGGCGGCGCACCCACCGGCCCAGTGCTAGAGGTGCCGGGCGATCAGCAGACGCAACGGCAGAGCCCGAGGCCGTTCTTCTTCCGCGACGACAACGGCAGGCCTATGCTGGGCGTGGTGTGGCACTCCGGCAACCCACCGAAGCTCTTTGTCAGCAGCACCAGCGACCCCACCAATCCGTCTAGCTGGTCCGCCCCGGTGAGCCTGCCGCTGCCCGCAAGCCTGGCGTATGCTCTACAGCCGGCCCCATTCTTCAAGGGGAACGTGGGCCGCTACTCCTACATGGATCTCGTTTTCTCTGGCTACAGCCGCGCGGAACAGAACGCCGATCTGTATCTCATGCGGCTGCGCACGAGCTCCTGGGAGCAGGTGCCGCTGCCACGAGTCACCGCGGAGCAGCTGCAACGTCAGCCCCAGCGCCCCGTGTACCAGTCAGTGGGCCTAGATTGGCAGCTCACCTCAGATGCCATGCCGGTTATCCGATGGACCCGCCCCAGCGGCCAGTACATCGAGTTCACCACGCCCGACTCAGTGGACCCCGCCACGGGCACACTCATCTACAGGGATTCCAGCGGCCACTACACCGTCACCGTGGACGCATCCGCCGGCGTGGTTCGCTTCAGCACGGACGATCCCGTTGGCTTCCCGGTGCCGCGCAACAACGACCTTGTGCAGGCCTCGTACACACCGGGCCTCTGGCGGCTCACCAACGACCCGCGCGCCGATACCCAGCCCATCTACTTCATAGACAGAAGCGCCGAAACCATCGCCCCAGGCGAACCGTACCGGGTGGATGGGTCCTTGGGCAACAAGCTGCCGTTGCTCATTCGCCGCGACCGGATGTGGGTCATCTGGCGCAAAGGCAACACCAGCATCGGCGGTGGGCAGGGCGGCGGCGTTGGCATCGGCACAACCGGCTCCAGCACCCTGTTCTACAAGACGTACCGGCTCATGGTGAAGCTGCCCAGCCCGGTGCCTGTGCATCCGCAGAAGCATGTCCCGCTGATCACTGTTGAAGGCGTGCCGCCGGATCGGTGGACCGTAGATCCCGGGACGGGGCGAGTCTTCTTCACGGAGCAGGACGAAGGCAAGACGGTGAAGATCAGCCTGCCCAACTCCGCGCCGATCGTGTACACCATATCGTGGCAGCCGGAAATGGCGGGCAACGCGTATCAGGAGTTCCCGGTGCCCATCAAAACGCCGGTGAACGAAGGCCAGGTCTGGGCGTTCAAAGACCCGTTCTCGTACGTCCAGCCCGCCAGCACAGACGTGCCCGTCGCATCGGCCACCAACGACGTGTGGCTGTTCTGGACCAGCAGCAGGGGCGGCACCAGCGACATCTACTACATGGCCATCAGCCCCCGCTTCTAGCGTCACCTGCAGCGGCGGCGAACAGACGAGGTATACGGGAGAGGCCCCTCCGGGCGTACCGGCTGACGAGCCGGAGGGGCCGTTATCCCTGCAAGTGCACCTCTCGCACAAGGAGTAACGCGCCCAAGCGGAGAAGTTAACGAATTGGAGCGGTGCGCTTGCTGGCTTTCGGCGTACCGTCTCCTTGACAATGGGAGGTGCTCGTGGTATTATCGGCTCGGACTAATGCCCCTTCGTTACGAGACAGTCAACCGCATCGTCCGGGCGAAGGCCGGCCAACGTCGCCGGATGGCCGCTCCATCACCCAAGTTTACTCTCAATCGAGGTAAGAATCACATGGCCCTTGTTGGCAAGCCCGGCGGTGGCCCGACTCTGGGGCTGGATATCGGCACCGGCTTCATCAAGGCGGTGGAGGTTCGCCCCAGCAGGAGGGGACCGGTCGTCACGGCTCTGGGCATTGCCCCCACCCCCCCAGGCAGCTTCTCGGGGGACGTGATTGCGGACCCCAAAGCACTGGGTGCCACCATTAGGCAACTCCTCCGCGACAGCGGCATCTCCACCAAGAGATGCGTCAGCGCCGTCTCCGGCCAATCCTCCTTCGTCATCCGAACCATTGAGCTCCCGAAGATGACCGAAAAGGAGCTCAAGGAGACGATGCGGTTTGAGATAGACCGGCAGATTCCGTTCCCAGCCACGGACGTGGTGATGAGCTACGCTCCGTTGACCCGCGGCGACGAGCCCCCAGACGCCCAGAACATGACGGTACTGCTTGCCGTTGGCCAGCAGCACCTCATCAGGGCCCACGTGGAAACGCTGTGGGAGGCGGGGCTCAAGCCCGTTGCCATCGACGTGGAGCCGCTGGCCAGCGCCAGGGCCCTCCTGCTCGATGGCTACATGGACCTAACCGTGGCCGTCGTGAACGCGGGCGCCGCCAAAACGGATGTTGCGATATTCGAGCGCGGCCTCTTGGTGCTCCCCCGCATGGTGTTCGTGGCCGGCGATAGCCTAACCCGCGCCATCACTGACGCCACCGGCCAGCCCGCCGAGCAGGCCGAACGGCTTAAGCGGATGTACGGCGAAGTCCAGTCCGGATCGCTCGGTGGAGGGAGCGCCTTCGCCGATATGGGGTCGGAGCCAGGCGCTTTCGCAGAACCCACGTCTAGCTTCATGCCGCCTGAGGAAGAGCCCGGTCCCTTTGGTGGCCGCTCCTTCGACATGGACGAAGAGGACGCGCGCCCAAGCCCAACGGTCCGCTTCAGCCTTGACGACGACGAGCCATCGCCCTCGAGGCCAACGCTCGACCTCTCCGCGGAACAGGACGAAGAGCCTCAAGCGCCCCAGCAGCCAGCAGTGAGGTTCGACCCAGGTGCGCCCCCGCCGCCGCGGCGGGAGACGGTCCTCTCACGAATCGCGGCGGATGACGAGATCCGCCGCAAAGTAGGCGAGGCAGTGGCTCCCGTCGTGGGCGAGCTGGTGATGGAGCTCCGCAGATCCGTGGACTTCTATCGCACCAAGACGCAGGGCGGCCAGGTGGATAGGGTCTTGTTGTGCGGCGGCACCGCGTGCCTCAAAGGCCTGGCAGGCGCCATGGAGGAGGAACTAGGCGTTCCAGTGGAGATGGTGGACCTTGCCAAGCGGTTCCAGCTCGCGTCCAAATCCATCTCGCCAGGATACTACAGCGAGGTGTCACCAGTGCTGCCAGTGGGCATAGGCCTGGCGATTCGGGATATGGTGGAGACAGGCGGGCCAGTATCCGGGAGGAGAAAGCGATGATCCCGAAACTCGACCTCCTGCCGTCTTGGGTCAGCGAAGGTAAGCGTGTACGGAACACCTGGATAGCCGTCGCCGTAGTGTGGGCGTTGGTGCTTGCCGCTGGCTTGGGGTTCGCCAGCCAGAAAAAGGCTCAGCAAGCGGCCCTGCAGAGCGAGGTGGAGGAGCTGGCGCACTTTTCCAGCGACCTGCAGAAGGTGAAGTCCGACACCACCAACGTGACCACGCAGATCACTCCGGTATCTCAGCGCACGAAGTACATCACGGATATCCTGACGTACGACAGGAAGTTCCCGGACGTATTCGAGCAAACAAACAAATACACATACTATCGCGTGGGATTCAGAAGCCTTCAGCCCCAGGGCACCGTCCTCAACATCGCCGCCTATTGCCGCAACGTAAGCGACATCGGCCGGTTCCTGCTGAACGTGCAGCGTGCCAAGGCGCTGTTTACGGCGGTCAGCATCACTGGCGGCATCCCCGGGGGCGCCGCGGGCGGTGCAGCGTCGCCGGATATGACCGGGGGCGGCTTCAACCCGTACGCAAGCACATACGGCGCATCGCCAAGCGGATACTCGCCAGGAGGATCGCCATACGCGCCGCCACCCAGCATGATGGCCAGCGCCAACCCGGAGGGCGGCACCATAACTCCCGGGATGCTGGAGTTTCAGGCGGTGGCCCAGCTTTCGCAGAAGTTCGCACTTACCCCACCGGCATCGCCGTTCATGGCCGCCACGGACACCAGCGGCACGGGCACCGGCGGGTACCCGGCGCCGGGAGGCGGATATCCGGCCCCTGGAGCCCCTCCGGGCACCGGTGCGTATGATCGCCAGGGCTACGTACCCGGCGGCGCGCCCGCGAACGCTGGTGGGGGCGGCAACGCGGCCGCCGGCGGAGACACCGGAGAGGAGACCGGCACCACCGGCCGACTTGGCGCACGCAAGGGCCTTGGTGCGGGGGAATGAGCAGTGAAGCAGAGCAAGGTTAGGCGCATTCACGTGGTGATAATAGGCGTGGTTGTGGCGCTGATCCTCGGTGCCGGCCAGTACTTCGCGCTGATCAGCCCCACCATGGCCCAGATCAAGAGCCTGGAGGACGAGAAGGCCGGCCACGAGCAGGCACGAGCCGAGCTGCCCAAGGCCCAGCAAGAACTGGCCAAGGCCAAGGCCGACGCGCTGAGCGCCAAGCTGCAACTCGCCAGATATGAGGACCGCTACATGCGGCTGGGCCCCGCCCGCGAACTCCTCTCCATGGCGGACCGCACCAAAGCAATGGTGCTGCTTTGGAAGGAGCAGGTTGACACCCTAGCTCCGCTTCTGGAGAGGAGCGTCAAGAAGAGCGGCGTGAGGCTGCTCACTCCGATCACCGTGCCGGCGCCGCCCTCGGATCCAAACCAGATTCCCAAAGAGCAGATATCGATTCCGCTTAGCATCCAGGTGAGCGGCAGCTTCCCGCAGATCGTCAAGTTCCTGCGGTCCATACCCAACTTCCCGCGCCTGATACAGATAACCAACGTCACCCTTCAGGGCGAGAGCCCACGCATGGTGGCGCAGGTTGACTTTACAGTGAACTACCTGCCCCGAGATAGCGACAAGGCCAAAGATGTGCCCAGCGCGGTGGCAGGCACCGATACTGGCACCTACGGCGGCGGGTATTCCGGCTACCCGGGGCCCGGCGGGATGTCGCAGTATGGGCCCAGCCCTGGCGCCCCCCCAATGAACGGCGCACCTGCCAACGGCGCACCAGCGAACGGCGCACCTGCCAACGCAGGCGGATAGAGGAGGCCAGCCATGGATGAAAAGCAGAAGAAAACGGTGATGCTGGGCGTGGGGGCTGGTCTCGCCATCGTGCTTGCCCTCATAAGCATGTACTTGTTCGTCATCGCCCCCTCCATGAAGTCCGATGAGAATTCGGGAGACACCGAGGCGAACGCACCAGCCAACGCCGCAACTACCAGCGTGGGCCCCGGCACATACCCATCTCCAGGGTACGGCCCAATGACCGGTGGAGCTGCTCCGGGAATGCCGGGCGCAACCGGCGCCGTAACCGGCAGCGAGACCGAGAAGGCCGTGAACCTTCCGCCAGTGGAGCGGAACCGAAAAGACCCGTTTGCACCTCTCATTCCGCCCCCGCCTCCTCCTCCCGACTGGCAGGTCTTGGCGGCCGGCCTACCACCGATCAGCATCGCCAAGCCGCCCGACCGTTTGGCCGCATCCCAGTCGGTGACGTCAGACGTAGCCATGCCCGACGTCGGCACCGAGGTAGCCAGAAGGGTGGCCGGGCTGGTAACTGGCAAACGTGCGTTTGCTCTGATAGAGCAGGAGGGGCAGACGTTCATCGTGCATCCCGGCGACGTGCTGCCACCCGATCTAGCCGTGGTGGAGCGGATCGAGCCCGGCCGGGTGCTTCTTCGCAGAGCTGGCAAGCCCATCTGGCTGCCGCTTCAGGCTTCCAGCGATACCACCGCCGTGGGAGTTGCCCCGGTTACCGCGCCTGGTGGGTATCCAGGTGGTGGATATCCCGGCGCCTCAAGGCCCGGCTACACGCCATACGGCCCGCCAGGACCTCCCGGCATGTACAGGAGGTCTGGTGGCTAGCGGCGTAACACTTCTCTGAAGCTCATCCCCACTGCCAGTCCCCGCGGGGTAGCCCGAGGCAGCGGGAAGGTTTGGCCCCTAAGCGAGCCAGCCCTACCCGGAGGGGAACAAAAGGGGCCGTTGCACCTACGTAATACGTGGAGGTGGAGATCCATGAGAGATCTCAAGCTGCTCGTGCTTTTTGGCGGTATTGCTTGCTTGCTCCTCGGCCTTACCCCCGGGGCGTATGCCCAGGCAGCGGATGCCTCGGCTTCGGCGGCCGCGGCGGCCAAGGACGACCGGATTACCATCGACGTTAAGGGGGCCAGCATTCAGGACGTGCTGTCCATGTTGCAGAAGGGCCGCGAGAAGACGTTTAGCTACGCGATTAGCCCGGATGTGCTGGCGGCTGCCCCTCCCATCACAGCGTCCCTAACGGACGTCCGCTTTGACGTGGCGTTGAGGACCATCCTGAACGCCCACGGCCTCAAGTACACCAAGACGCAGGACGTCTACACCATAGGCCTGAAGACACCAACCAGCGACGTTACCACGGGCGCCACGCCAACGGCCCCCACGGTTGACACCACCGCCGCTGGTACCGAAACAACCCAGCGTGCCAGTGTCACCGTGCAGAAGGTTCCGCTTATGCGCGCTGACCCAGCGGAGATCGCGAGCATCTTCGGCGGGAGCCTCATCGGCCAGCCGTTGATCGGCGGCATTAGCGGCGGGCTGGGAGACCTCGGCGGCATGGGCGGCCTAGGCGGCTTCGGCAGCATGGGTGGCGGCCTTGGCGGCTACGGCGGCATCGGTGGCGGCTTTGGCGGCATCGGAAGCAGCTTCGGTGGCATCGGTGGCGGCTTTGGCGGCATCGGAAGCAGCTTCGGTGGCATTGGCGGCTACGGTGGCATCGGTAGCAGCATCGGCGGCTATGGTGGCGGCATTGGGGGAACCTACGGCGGCATCGGTGGCGGCTACGGCGGCATAGGAGGGGGCTACTACGGCCGATAGCGCCACGAAGCGCCATCGCCGTGTGCCGGCTTGCGCAAGCGTCCCGGCGGCGATGGCATCACCTGGCAGTAAGGGTTAGTAAGCTCAAAGCCTGAGCATGCCGGGGCCTGGCCCACGCGCCCTCCGCCCAAGAGCGCTACCAGGGGCGGGCCCCGGTCATGAAGTTACCGCGAGGAGGAGTGAACACCTTGGCGTACATGCGGCGGCCTCACCGGAGATGGGGCTGGTTGCCTACTCTCGCCCTAGCGATCCTAGCCACAACCCCGGCGTTCTGTGCGGGAGGCGTTACCCTCAAACTGGAGGATGCACCCCTGACCACGGCCCTCATGGCACTCACCCAGCAGGCCGAGATCGTCTTCGGGGATACAAGCGCGTTCAAAGGCAAAACCGTAACGGTGGACCTGAAGGACAGACCGATCGATTACGCGCTTGACGCCATCCTTTCTAGCTACAAGATCCCGTGGTACAAGGATGACCAGGGCGTCTATCACATCAACGCCACCAAGCCGGAGCCAGCAGCACCAGCGGTGGCCCCTAGCTCCGAGCCCATCGCGCCCCTCCCCGCGGCGAAACCGCGCTATCGGGTTACCGAGAAGATAGAGCTCCAGAGCATCTCTCCACGGGAGGCGCTTGTGGCTCTGCGGGTTTCGGATGGCACCACCGATCGGTGGGAGGCGGGGACTACTCCCACGTCTCCGCTTGCCCCGGACGACTGGTTCCCGGGCGGCTCTTTGCGGCCGGCTAGCCCCATGGGCAGCCCTGCCAGCAACGTGGGCCCCGTGCAGGTTGGCACCGTTGACGGGAACCTCGTCACCACGTCCAACATCAACGTTGCGCCCACGTTGGGGCCTGCCGGTCCCACAGACCCCCAAGACGGCTTGAACCGCACCCCCGGAGAGCGCGACCTGCTTGGCCAGGCGCCCGGAACCATGATCAGCCCCAGGCGCCCAGGCTTCCAGCCTAGGCCCGCCGTGCCTGGCGCAACAACACCGGGCACCGCAACAACGCCGGGGGCTACCGGACCGGGCACCACCGCCACCGGCCAGCGAGGCTTCCTCCCAGAGGGGATAGACCTGGTGGCGGGCCTCGCGAGCGATAACTCGCTGCTGGTGCAGGGCGACCCGGATGCCATCGATGAGCTGAGGAGCATCCTTCGCTACCTGGACATCGCGCCCGCGCAGGTGAGCGTGAAGGTGGACCTCATTGAGGTGAGCACCTCCGCGCTGAGGTCGTTCGGTGGCACGTACAGCTTCTTCACCAAGCTGGCCAACATCACGGCTCAGCCTGGCACCGCGCCCGGACCCAACCTCACGGCGGACATCGTTACCGGCAACCTGCAGGCCGTCATCGGCGCCGTCACCTCCGACAACAAGGGTCGCACCATCGCCAGCCCGATGGTCACCACCCTCAACAACACGCCGGTCTCCATCTCCAAAGCCATCCTAACGGCCACGTTCATCCCGCAGACCATCACGTCGCCTGCCGGCATCGTCACAGTAAGCCAACCCGTCCCCATCCAGATCCAGACGAGCCTCACGGTGATACCGCGGGTGAACCGCGACGGGACCATAACGCTCACCGTGGCGCCTCAGGTGGCCAACCCCGGAGAGACCATCACCTCGCCCGACGGATCTGTGGTGTACCCCACCCAGAACCAGACCTACACTCAGGTCACCAGACGGGTGCGCAGCGGCGAGACGATCGTCATCGCGGGCCTCAACAGCGTCACGCAGCAGAACAGCATCTCCAAAGTGCCTCTGCTCGCCGATATCCCCATCATCGGCAAGCTGTTCCGGAGAGTGGACCGCAGCACGCAGGATTCCGAGCTGCTGATCTTCGTCACCCCCACCGTCATAAGTGAAGTGGCCCAGGGCGAGGCGGAGCAGTAGCCCGCGGAGCACGCTAATAGCAGAAAGGGCGACACGGTGGATGTCCGAGCCGCCCTTTCTGCTAGTCTGTGAATGGGGCGCCGTGCCCAGGTACTAGCCCAGGCATTGCAACCACGGCGCGTGCGCACCTGAAGCTGGCTATTGTGGTGGACTTGGGCGGATGACAGCGATGCCGACGCTTTGCGTGGTTGCCTGGTGGTGCCGTGCCGCTCTAGCCCACTGCCTCTGAAGGAGAGCCGACACTTGCGGGGCTACCGCGGATACATGTAACCGTCAGCGGCCGGCACACGGTCGCTGCGGGCCGATGCCACGTGCCGAAGCACGTGGGGCATCGCAGGGCAGGGCTCGCAGTGGCCGCGTACTTGGCCGCTAAAACACATTGGCGCTTCTCAAGTACTCGTCCTCGTTGCCCTCAATCATGAGCTTATGGATCAGTACCACATCCGCGTCTGGCACCGGATCCACAGGTCCCACGCATAGCCTCATAACGGACTTGCCCGATTCGTACACCCGCACCAGGCCACGGTATCGCGGGATCAGATAGGTGCGTTGGGGCACGCTTGGGCTCTGAACCTTCAGATATCCCTGGCAGACGAGCTGTTGGTACTCCTCTTCAGTCAGCATCTGGCGAAGCAGGGCCTCGGCGTGGCGCTCTGCATCCGCACGTTTCGGCAGCCTGCAGATGGGGTGCCTTAGCACCAGCCAGAAGAGTACTCCCATGACCAAGAGCGGCAGGAGGTTGCTGAGGACCTCCGCCGCTTGGCCTATCACTTGGTTCATCCTCCGACGATCCGCGGTACCACCACGATCTCTTCGGCAGTCTTGTCGAACCCCTCAATCCGCTCGGCTGGTTCACCAGGCTTGATCTTGAACGCGACCGCGCCTTTGGCCTGGGCCTCGCGGATGATGCGCTCGGCCTCCTGGATCGCCTCCAGGGCGCCCGGGTCGCCGGCTTCGACCTTCTGCTCATCCCACGTGTAAACGGTGTCGCCCTGAGACGACAGCACCCTCAGATAGCCCATCCTTCCGTCCTCCTAGAGGGAGATCCGCCGACCGTTTAGCCCTGCTTCAGCCAACAACGCTCCGCCCATTCACCAGACGGGCGCCTCTTTCGGGGGGCTCCCCTGTACAGTCGCTATTCCCTGGGCCGGTGAAGCAGGCCGGGCGGTGCTTTCGGTATGGTTCATACCCCTGCCCAGAAGCCCCTAAACGCCAAATCTACCTGGTGCACCCAGTTGACGTACGCCTTCTCTGGATGGGCGCACCGACCCGTTTTGGCGCTCCTTCCCGGCCACCGGTCCCTTCCTATCACCCCAACACTCGCGGGGGATGACGCCATTCCCATCCGCTGGTTGTGGTGGTGGAGGAATGCCAAGCTCGCCGCAAGGCTTCTGCAACTCCGCTAGCTCCTGGGCTGGCGCCAACCGCTGGCGGCGGTGCCGCATGGGCGGTATAATGGCCCAAACGCCGTGTGCCGCGCGGGCAGTTAGAACGCCGCCGTATGGCCCGGCTTCATTGCGTAGGAGTGCCCCATGGTCATTTTGCCCAAACCAAACTGCACAGATGGCGAGCTCAATGAGATCACCACGCTCCTCGAGACGCTTGGCTACAGCGTGCACATCTCCAAAGGCGTGGAGCGAACCGTGATCGGTGCGGTGGGCGCGCCCGACGCAGACAAAGCTGCCGCGATACAGCGGCTAGAGGCTCTGCCGCAGGTGGACCGCGTGGTACCGGTGCTCAAGCCATACAAACTGGTGAGCCGCGATTTCCAGCCGAATAACACCGTGGTGCGTGTTGGCTCGGTGTGCTTCGGGGATGGCAGCCTAAGCATTATGGCCGGCCCCTGTACCGTCGAGACGCCGGAGCAGCTGCTGTCAACCGCAAGGGCGGTGAAGGATGCCGGCGCCCACGTGCTCAGGGGTGGCGCTTACAAGCCCAGCACATCGCCGTATGGGTTCCAAGGGCTGGGCGAGGAGGGACTGAGGCTGCTCTCGGAGGCGCGCGAGGAGACGGGCATGCCCGTGATTACGGAGGTGATGGACCCGCGTGACGTCGAGCTCGTGAGCGCCCACGCCGATATCCTGCAGATCGGCGCGAGGAGCATGACCAACTTCTCGCTTCTTAAGGAGGTTGGCGCCGCCAGGAGGCCTGTGATGCTCAAGCGCGGCATGTCCTCCACCATCGAGGAGTGGCTCCATGCAGCGGAGTACCTTGCCACCCACGGCAACACGGAGATCCTGCTGTGCGAGCGAGGCATCCGCACCTTCGAGACGGCAACGCGCAACACCTTCGACGTCAACGCGATACCCGTCGTGCAGTCGCTTAGCCATCTGCCAGTGGTGGCGGACCCATCGCACGGCACGGGTCGCCGGGCACTTGTCGCGCCGGTGGCCAGGGCGGCCGTGGCGGCGGGCGCCGACTCCGTGATGGTGGAGGTGCACCCCGACCCCTCAAGCGCCCTGAAGGATGGTGCCCAGGCGCTTACGTTCGCGGACTTCCGCAGGCTGGTGCCGGAGCTCAGGGCAGTGGCAGCGGCTCTTGGCAGACCGATGGCAATCAGCGATTAGTGCGTCCGTTTTGGCCACTGGGGCGCGGGATCGGGCTGGCGTGCTCCTGGGATGCCGGCGGCTTCCCCTCTCCCCAAGGCTTGCGCCGTAGGAGAGGGGGCCGGAGGGGTGAGGGGAGGTAAGGGGAGCAGTAGCCCTCACCCCGGCTCTGTCACTCCTCTCCCACTTGCGGGGAGAGGGGAGCTGGGAGGAGCGTGTGAGGTGTGGCTGCATCGTGTGAGCTCGTGAGGCACGGTAAGGATCCTCTGTCCCCAGAGCTTGCGCGGTGGGAGAGAGCGGCGAAGCCAGGACAAGGGGAACCGCGGACGGCACGTTTTCCTTATCTCAGTGGATGGGGTGGTGTGGGGGGCCCCTGCGGCGGTCCCAAGGGCGGAGGTGGACCGCTGCAGGGGCTTGGTGGCAGGAGGTAGATGGCTCGGTTCGGGGGTAAGCCTTCAGCTGGCAAAGATGCCGCTTGCCGTAGGCTCCTGCCTTTTGGGTATGCCACTACACTCTCCTCTTGTTTCGCAGGTATCCTAACTCGGTGGACGGGCTGTGTCGGTGGATAGCCGCTAGTCTGCTCGAAGCACGGGATGGACGCTCCCGATCAGCGGAAGACCTGGCTGGGCTACCCGCGTCGCCTGGCGTTTCGGCCCATAGGATGGGGGGGTATAACGCTCTGCGGTCTAGCGCAAGCCTCTCACAATCCGGTGCGGGGGCGCCGTTGGGGAGGCACGGTTGTGCCACGAGGAGGGTATACCACCCATGAGCAGACGACTGCTAACCGTTCTTGCTGTGGCAGTTGCTGTTGCTGCCATGAGCAGCAGTGCCGACGCTCGCGGCTACGGCCAGAGCCGCGCCGAGCGCATGAGCACCCCTAGCGACAGAACGCTTTCGGAGGACACTGGCAGCCTCAAAGGCGACCTGGAGCAGATCCGCCAGAACCTCCTGGACATCCGCGAGCATAACCGCCTGATGATGGCGTATGTCTGGATGGTGGAGAGCGATCGCCACCAGCGGGAAAGCAGGAGGATAGCCCGGGACACGCAGTTTGTGATTGACGCGGCCCTCACAAGGCTGTGGAACGAGACTGGCGGCGGAACCAGCGGCGCGGCCTCAGGTGCTGCCAGCACGTCGGCCCAAGAGACGCCTAGCATGAAGCCAACAGCTCCCGCTAGGCACCACAGGTACGGCGGCGCGGCGGTCTCCGCGGAGTGGGGCACGGCCTCCAGGGCCCGCTTCGCCCGCGAGAGCGAGGCCGCTGCCTTCATCCGCAACGCCTTGTGGCAGGTGAACTCCGACGTCCAGCGAGACCTGCTGGCGGGAGGCCCCGTTAGGGTTCCCACGCGTGACATCGCGCTCATGGACGCGGCGATAGCGAAGGCGGACTCTCCGATGGTGGAGGCAGCGCTGGTGATCCCAACTCCGTCTCAGATCGCGATGCGCACCGAGGAGAGCACCACCACGACAACTACGACCACTACGCCCCCTTCCCAGCCCGAAGCGGGCGCAACAACGAGCACCGAGGGGAAGAGCGAGACGACAACCACCACGCCTGCGCCTGAGCAGCCGCCAGCCCCTCCAGCCGAGGCAACTCCGCCAGCAACCGAGGCGACTCCGCCTCCGGCCGAGGAGACCCCAGCGCCAGAGGCCACGCCAGCTCCTGAGACCACGCCTCCAGCCGGGCAGGGCGGGGCCGAGCTGCCGAAGACCGGGGGATCTCCGCTTGGCGTGGTGCTGTCTGGTCTGGCTATGGTGTCGGGGGGCCTTATCCTGAGGCGAAAGCCCTAGGATCACTGCCGCCCAGTCGTGTGAACGGGGAGCTGGGCAGCGGTCGCGATGCAGAGGCCGCTGCCCAGCCTGACGGGCTATTGGGCGGCGCCGTTGCTGGTTGCGATCCGGTGGCGGCCTGACGCTCCGCGGCTGCTGATCTGCGTGAGCATCTGGACCGCCTCCTCGTTGCCGGGCTCAAGCCGCAGCGCCTCCCGCAGGTGTGCCGTTGCCAGGCTCGTGTTGTTGCGGCGCAGATACGCCTGGCCAAGGTCGAGGTGCAGCACCACGTTGTTCCGGTCCAACCCGCTGAGTTTCGCCGATTCGCTGGTGGGGGCGACGATCAAAGACCAGTTACCGTACGGCTCCCACAGCTTGGCGAAGGTGGCGTATGGGATCGCGCGCACCGATTCGTAGTTGCTGTCTCTGGTATAGAGCAGCTTCCTGTCATCGTCGTAGCCCATCACAACGCGGAAATGCCCACGCTTGTCATCGAGGGCTTGGTATTGCAGCACGATGACCGGCAGGTTCTGGGCTACCCTGGTCTTAAGGTCTGCAATGCTACCGTCGTACGAGAAGGCCACGTAGCCGCGGTCACGAGCGAACAGCAACAGCTCCGCCCCATTCGTCGCGGCATGGCGCTTGTCGAACGTCTTCTGACCGATGGCGGTTTGGGTGACGGAATCGCCCCAGTAGCCAAGCACGCTGGCGAGGGCGGCTGGCCCGCAGTAATTGGGAAGCTGGATGATGCCTGGAACGTTGCCGATGAGGTAGCGGGCAGGGGGATCGCCAGGTGTGGAGGCCTGGACGGCAAAACAGAGCAGCGCCAGAATCAGTGCGCTGCGCCACAAGGGCTGTCGCAACAGTATGGTCCTCCTGATATCTTCTATTGGACGTTGGCTGCGAAAGAGTGGGCCTCGGCAGATGCGGCCTCGGTTCAGCTGGGTGGCGAGCAAGTGCGCGGACGTGGTATGGTCGAGATCCGACCGGTGTGGGGATGGCCATGAGCAAAGCTAGGAACCGATTGAGCATCGCCCTCATCATTATCGGCGCTTTTCTTGTTTTCTTGCCTGTCCTTGCTTGGGCGTACGGGTATTTCAGCCAATGGCGGCTGGAGCGGGAATGGGAGGAGAGCGCTGGTAGCAGCCGGCTGCTCCCCAGCGGCGAAGGCGTGGCCTGGGCGGCGGAGGTCCGTAAGCCGCGGCCGCCGGCCCATGGGCGCCCAAAGCCGAACGCCAAGCGCCTCCCGGCGGTGCGGCACGTGCCGGGATCCCTGCAGGCGCGTCTGGTTCGCAGGCAGAGCCTTGCGCACCGGACGCCAGTGCGGAGCTCGGTCCACAAGAGCGCGCCGCAGCACAGGCTGGTTCGGCTGGAGATCCCCAGAATCGGCGTAAGAGCCATGGTGGTGGACGGCACGAGCAAGTGGGACCTGCTGAGGGGGCCGGGGCACCTTCCCGGCACCGCCTGGCCCGGCGAGCCCGGGAACTTCGCCGTGGCGTCTCACAGAAACAGCCATCCCTGGGGTTTCGCCCAGCTGCGCCAGCTGCGCCCTGGCGACATGATCGTGGCACGCACTCCGAAGCGGACATACGTGTACCGCGTCGTCACAAAGCGCACGATATCCTCTCGAGATTGGACGGTGACTCGCCCAACGCCGTTGCCGTGTATAACGCTGCTGACATGCACGCTGGACCCGAAGGTGCGCCTAGCGGTGATCGGGCGGCTGATTGACACGCGACAGGGCAGGGCGTAGCTGGCGTCCAATCTGCGTTCTCTGGTGATGCCTCGCGGGCGCGAGTGATGCGCCTTGGGGCGTTGCGGTTCCTCGACTTGCCATGGCCGATCGTACCCCCACGCTTGGGGGAGAGAGGGCACGCGCGTCTGCCCGATGCGACGGCAGGGGAGCGGTGAGCTCTCCACCAGGCATCTCCATGTGTACGGCCCTAACCTTCTCCGGGGCTTTGCGAGGTGCAGGCGGCCTGTGCTAGAATGCTTCGGTGCCCAATGGCATCGGGAGGTGGATGTGAGAAGAGTGGTGCTTGCGTCGGAATCGCCAAGGCGGGCTGAACTGCTACGCCAGATGGGTTTGAGCTTCGAGGTGCAGCCCAGTTCCGTCGATGAGAGCTTGGTGAACGGGTCTTCGCCAGCGGAGTTCGTGCGGGAGGCGGCGATGCGCAAGGCGACCCACGTGGCGCACCTAGTGGACGATGCCATTGTGATTGGGGCAGACACCGTAGTGGTACTTGATGAGCATCTGTTGGGCAAACCGACGGACGCCGCCCATGCCGCCAGTATGATCCGCATGCTTAGGGGCCGCTCTCACAGCGTGGTGACCGGCATTGCGGTGGTTGAGGCCAACGGAGGCACGCTGGGCCGTTCGGTGAGCGACCACGTGGAGACGGTGGTGCACTTCAGGCCGCTGACCGAGCGGGAGGTGGAGGCATATGTGGCTTCCGGAGAGCCGATGGGGAAGGCCGGCGCGTATGCCATTCAGGGGCTCGGGTCCATGCTGATTGAGGGCATAGAGGGGGACTACTTCAACGTGGTGGGTCTGCCGGTGTGTAGGCTTGCACAAGTCCTTGCCCGGTTTGGGGTGCACCCGCTGGAGGCGGCGTCAGGGGTGCGGGTGCGTTAGGCTAAGCTTTGCGGGCCACCACCATGGCGAAATCGCTGGCAAGCTCTCCAGCTTCCATCAGCGCATCCTCAACGTGGAAGAGGGCATCCAGCAGCGAGGCGTTGCCTGGCACGTCTCGTAAGAGGTTGCCGGCGATGTCGTCCAGGAGGAAGTGGAGCAGCCCCCCGCCCAGCGGCTTCACCTCCACCACGGTCAGGTAGCGAGGCAGCAGCTGCATGATCTCGGCGGAGCGGACCGCCTCCGATGGGTCCGAAATGGCGAGCTGGCGTGGGTCTGGACGGCGGACATTGCTTTTGAGAGGCTGTGCGCCGCGAGCTCTGCCGACAGCGCGCTCGAGCCTGCGCCGGATAGCGCCGAGCATCTGGCCTCCGCGCAACGCGGCGACGATGCGGGCAAATGTAGTTCCCATTGATTCGGCGTTCTGGCGGTCGGCGTTCGCCGTTGGGCGGATGCATACGCGGCATCTTTCCGGCAGAAGCCTCAGGGCGGCGTTCATCAGCTCCAGCTGGCGGTTTGGGAACTGAAAGCGCGACGGGCCAACGTATTCGTTGGCGAAGAGCCACCCGCCCGGGGTAAGCCCGTCTCTCACCTGCGTCAGGAGCCCCTCCAGGTTGGCGACGTGGTGCAAGGCCGACTCGGCGAAGACGGCCTGGGCTGAGGCTGGCGGCAGGTGCAGCTCGTTCAGGTCGGCTTGGTGGTAGAACAGGCCGGAGATCTGGCGAGCAGTGGCCGCGTCAACGGCTCTTTGGAGGTTGAGCTTCGCTATATCATAGCCATCGCAGCGGCGGAACACGCCCATATCGGCGAGTTTCCTTTCGAGGGTTCCCTCTCCACAGCCCAAGCTAACCACGCGGTTGAGGGGCGTGCTGCCGGCTAGGTAGCGCGTGACTACGTACTGCAGCCAGTCGACGTCCGGATCGCCGGAGGCCTTCTGGTTGAGGCGACGGCGCACTGCAGGGAGGTCGGTCCAATAGATGCCGGTGCTCAGCTTCCAGCCGGCCTGTGCTTGGCGATCCCAGTGGGCGGCTGAGCGCCGGAGGGCGTTACTGCTGGGTCTTTTCATGGTGAAAGAGGTGGTGCGCTAAGCAGCACAGAGGGATAAAGAGGCACTTTCGGCGTGGGCCGGCCGGTGGAGAGCCTGGCCCTTGGTGGCCAGCGCCTCACGCACTGCCTTCAGCAGCACTGCCAGGTCGCCGTAGCTA
>Ga0078972_1008255_pt1 | contig 22024 bp, 20 predicted proteins | sample YelNatPaOPGAMG01_FD_67568 | JGI IMG/M metagenome (GOLD analysis project Ga0078972, IMG submission 67568) | Hot spring thermophilic microbial communities from Obsidian Pool, Yellowstone National Park, USA - OP-RAMG-01 (SPADES assembly) (version 2) | ecosystem: Environmental > Aquatic > Thermal...
CACCCCCAGCCCACCAGCCTGAGCATAAATGTCCGGCCCCTCAAAGGAGAGCATTACAAACACAGTATTATCAGCAGCAATACCATTTTTTATCATTCCAAATCCTCAACGGAATTTAATAGAAGTAAAGTCAGAGATAGTCCCTTAGTTTCAAGGTGTTACTCGGGTTACGCAACATGCTTAAAGCTTTGCACTCGATCTGTCTGACTCTCTCCCGGGTTACGCCCAGCTCGATACTGACCTCTTCGAGCGTCCGGCTGTATCCGTCATCCAGTCCAAATCTGAGTTCAATCACCCGGCGTTCTCTTTGAGGGAGTGTTTCGAGTGTGTGGAGTAGCTGTTCACGCAGCAGAGCTTCCGTCAACTGGTCTTCCGGTCCTGGGATGGATTGATCCTCGATGCAATCGCTGAGCTGGTCATCTTCTTCACCGATGGGAGTTTCCAGAGAAATCGGCTCCCGTGAAATTGCAGTTAATAGCCATTCCACTTTATCAGAGGTGATATTTGTTTCATCGGCCAGCTCTTTATTGGTTGGTTTGCGTCCGTGTTGCTGTGAAAATCTCTGGCGAGCCTGCGCTAGTTTTCTGATCGTATCAACCACGTGCACAGGGAGGCGAACTGTACGTGAATGATCGGCAATGGCCCTGCTGATAGCCTGCCTTATCCACCAGGTGGCGTAGGTGCTGAATTTGAAATTGCGCCGGTGATCAAATTTTTTAACCGTGCGGATCAATCCGATGTTGCCTTCCTGTATCAGGTCCGGTAAAGATAACCCCCTGCCAGTAAATTTTTTGGCAACGCTTACTACCAGCCTCAGGTTAGCCAGCACCAGATGGTCTCCGGCTTCCTTTGCTCTTGCCTTCACTTTTTCAAAGTGGGTTTTGATCTGCTGTTCTTTTTCCAGGAGTTTCATTCTATTCGATTCAGATTTAACTGCGCAGGCAAAGTCTTCCGGCGAGATAATGGTTCTGAGATGATCTACAATATTCCAGTTGATTAGCTGGATATCCAGCGATAACTGTATCAGCGCTCTGGTGACCTGTTCTGGATTGACGCGGATTGATAGACGCTCAGAGACTGTGTTAACCAGATGGGGATCAATATAACTATCAATGGCATGAATCAAATCTGGATGTGTGGATTTCTGTTCCATAGTATATAAAGGTGGGATGTTGAAAATGTCGCACAATATCCGGAATATTTCGATACCGCGGCAGAAGCTTTCCAGAATTGTCTGAAAAACTTCCACCGGGGCAGGTATTTTCTGGTACTTATCTGCCAGTTCCTGTTCTAGCTGGGATAGATATTTTTCCTGTTCGATAAGGATGCCGAGGAATTTTTCTTCCTGGATAGAGAGCATGGGTGTCCGTCTGGTTTCGGATAGGTAAAGGTGTACCAGATTTTCTGAGGTATCTATTTCTTCACCCGCGAATACATCCTCTTCCGACCAGTGCGATTCGATTTCTCCGTCTGCTGGAGGATTTGCAATCCTGTGATAGTTTATTTCCGGTGCTTCATTTTCTGAATAAAGATGCCTGGCATTTTGATTCTTCTTTGTTGTTGTTTTCACAGAAATGCCCTTCCTTTATTTATTTTTTGCACAAGGGAACTGTTTTAGCGAACTATAATAATAGTGCCCAGGGTATTTTGAGAAGCTCCACTCCAATCCATCTCCTCATCCCCATCAGCCTTCTCCACCCGGGCACTACAGCTAATTTTAGTATGCGGGGTGCCAAATGTAATCCGCCAGTGTACGCAATTTCACACAAAGATGTTTCGATTGATATTAGCTGGAAGGACTAAATGGAGCACGTACAAGTTGTCAGGATTTTACGTTGTTCAGGTGATTTATACTAAGTAGATTAGCGTATAAATACATTTCCGAAATGATGCTGGAGATTCAATAGGCAAATTCTACGCAGTACAATAATCGCTTTTACCATTCGACAAAGTTATTTAGTTATGATATATAAGTAACTGAAGTCGTTCGCTGGGTGGATGATGGATAAAATCAAAGTCATGGTAGCCGATGATCATCCTGCTTTCAGAGAAGGTTTATGCCGGCTCCTTAAAGATGAACCCGATCTGGAAGTGGTGGCCTTGCCCGAAGATGGGGAACAGGCAGTGGAAGCCGCCAAAAAGTTGCAACCGGATGTGGCGATAATCGATATCTCAATGCCTAAGTTAAATGGTATAGAAGCCGCAAAAATCATCCGTCAGGTTTCACCTTCAACTGCCATCCTGATGGTAAGTGCTTATAGTTATCCTTCTTACGTACTGGCTTCTTTGCGGGCCGGAGCTGCTGGATACCTTTTGAAAAATGCTCCGCTACATGAATTGATCAGTGCAATTCGTCTTGTACACTCAGGGGAGGGGGTCTTTGATCTTAAAGCCACTGGTAGAATATTGCGCCGTCTCGCAACAGACAAGGTTGAAAAGAGAAAAGATCTGGAAGAGCTGCATCCCCGCGAATTGCAGGTGCTGAATCTGGCAGCGAAAGGAGTTGGCAACAAAGAGATTGCCAACCAGCTCGGTATCAGTGAAAGAACTGTACAAACTCATCTGGTGAATATTTTCAGGAAGCTGCGTGTCAGTTCCCGCACGGAGGCTGTTCTCCATGCACTCAAAGAGGGGTGGTTAACGCTGGATGACCTGCCGAATAAAGATGAAGCTGCGGGTTAATCCTTTCCTCCTGTTTCCGTACGAAAGCTTTGGGGAAGGACAACCTGTACGGTAGTTCCTGTATCCGGTTTTGATCTGATGGAAAAATTTCCCCGGTTAAGTCGTGCGCGCTCACTCATACTGATTATGCCCAGTTTCCCGAGTGCACCTAAATCTCCCGTACGGGCAGGCAATACAAACCCCTTCCCGTTATCTGAAATAGTGAGGCGGACGCTGGAATGCATGTATTCAAGGATAATCCTGGCTTCACTGGCCTGGCTGTACTTCCTGATATTGCTGACTGCCTCCTGAGCTATTCTATATAGGGCGATCGTCTGTTCAGGCGAAAGGGTTTTTTCTTCTCCACTGAGATTAAAGCTTGTATTGATCCCCTCGTTACAAAGCTCTTCTGCCAGTGTCTCCAGTGAAGCCGGCAATCCGAGATAATCCAGTACTCCCGGTCTCAGTTCATGACTGAATTTACGAATTTCATTGATTATCCCGTTGATTTCCGACTTGATAAATGATAATTCTCGAATTGCCTTTCTATAATCATCCTGACCGGAGCCGAGATCCCCATCGATTCTCAGAGCAATGGTTGCGAGCGATTGCAGGATGCCTTCATGTAATTCATGGGAAATACGCTTTCTTTCCTCTTCCTGGATTCTGGAAATCTGGGTAATGAAATAGTCCATGTTTTCTTTTGATTTTTTCGCTTCAGTAATATCTATCCAGGTCTGGAGATAAAAATCAGTCTCCCCGTTGTTCTGCACGGGAATGGTGGTGATCTGTACCCAGAATTGCCTGCCGTTTTTCTTTTTAAACTGCTTTTCTTCTTTTAAAATTTTCTTGAGGTTATATTCGCCAAATTGTGAATTAGAGTCCGCCTGCAGAAACCAGGGGTAGGGTGCTTTCTTACCGATCAGAGTCCCGGCGCAGATGCCGGTAATTTTCTCCAACGCTGGATTGACATAACTGATTGTTGTGTCAGGTTGAAATACCAAGATCGGATTTGGGAATTTTTCAAGTAAACCGGAGGTGAATTTTTCGCTCTGGCGTGATTTTTGTTCCAGTTCGATCCTGTGAGTAATATCAAAAGCCGCTCCGATAAATCCGTTTATTTTATTTTGTGAATCCCTGAGTGTTTCAATAATTGCCTGAAATACCTGTCCGTTCCAGTTAAATTCGAAGGTCCGATTTGAGCAGGAAAGTGCTTTTTGATGAGCATCACTGATTTGCTGGCTTAATTGCTTGAGATTAATACCGACCAGATCCTGAGGCTCAATATTCAAGGAATCAAGATAGGAGCCACACAGCGAAATGATATTCAAATCGGCATCGGTTGTCCAGATAATACACGGGGTTTTTTCCAGCAGTAATTTGAGTCTGGCCTGGTTTTCAGAGAGCGCCTTTTCTTCTTCTTTCCAGCGGGTGACATCCTTGATCGACCAGAATAAGCTGATCGGGCGTTTCTCAGCCTCGTATTGAGTCCAGACATCCACCGCAACGTGCAGAGGCTGTTCACCATTGATTTTAAAAGTCGCTTCAAATTGTCTATTGCTAACCGAAGAACCTATTTGAATACCTGAGGAGCACCTGCTCAGTGCCGGGAAAATTTCTGAAACCGATTTCCCGATAATCTGGTCCATGCTTGTAGAAAACATCAACAAGAAGGTTTGATTTGCTTCGCGGATGGTTCCGCTCATATCGGTGACCAGATATGCATCCGGTGCGTAATAGAACATTTCCCGGTAACGCTGGTAAACTGATTCAATAGTTTCATTTGAGGAAAAGAGCTCCTGGTTTTGAGAAGGGTTTTTCTGGCTAATTGCGGTTTTTCCCCCTGACATACCGGATTTGCAGTTCTTTTTTTGAGGTTGTTTTAATTCTCGACTCGACTGTAACAAATAGAGCTTAGGCCCGGTTATTTGTGTCATTCTTATCTCTGCCTGATGGTAAATGGAGCACTATAAAATTCATTTCTAATCCTGTTCAGGGATTACGTAAAAAGTTGATAATATTCAGTTATCCTGAATAATTTCTGCGATACCCTTGCTATATTAAAGTAGTTACTTTGGGTCAGATCAATCGGTCAAACAGCTAAAAATCTATAAGCATTATAACGTAAAGTAATTAGCGGATAGGTAAGATAGCTGAGAGTGTGATGCAGATCCGGATCACAGCTTTTCATAAATAACGGACGGGCTGTATTTTTACAGGATCTCCTGGTAGTACCATCTAAATTCTCCCCGAGTTTCGTTCCCCTGGCTTTTCAAGACCTTCAAGCGTCTGAGTTTCAGAATGATGTATACCTCTTCCCCGATGGTCAGGGACATTTCTCTCGAAAGTTCAGCCGGCATCTCAGCCAGGACATGAATTCCCGCGATTTTAACTGTGATTCTGGCGGTCGTTGTATTGTACAAAATATCGGTGATTGTGCCCCTGAATCGGTTGACTGAGGGACCGGGTGGTAATTCGGGGGAGATCTGCACGTCCCTGGGGGAGATGGCAATTTTCTCCATGTTCCCTTCATCGTGTGGAATCACAATTTGCAGACCATCACAATCAACTTCCATCAACCCTGGCACGAGCTGGCGACAGCTTTTGCATGGAAGAATGTTTAATGAACCCGTGAAGTCAGAAACAATGGGACCATCTGGAGAGAAGAAAATTTCGTACGGCTTACCGGTCTGAATAATTTTGCCCGAGCTCATAATAGCAATTCGGTCACCCAGTTCTTCTGCCTCAGCGTGATTATGGGTGATATGGATCGTGGTCACTCCTAGTTCCTGGTGCATACGCCTTAATTCCAGTCTTAAATATCGAGAAGTTTGACTATCAAGACTGCTAAGAGGTTCATCCAGCAACAGGATTCTCGGACCGGGTGCCAGTGCTCTGGCAAGTGCAACCCTTTGCTTTTCTCCTCCGCTCAAAGAGCGGGTATCTCTTTCGAGGAGATGGGTTATGCCCAGCAGATCGGCAAGTGCTAACACAGTCCGCTGGGTTTCAATATATCGAAAGCGGCTTCTTTTTAAGCCAAATGCGATGTTATCCCGGACATTGAGGAAAGGGAACAGCACATAATCCTGAGGCACATACCCGATTTTTCTTTCTTCGGGAGTAAGGTGTGTAATCTCCTGCCCGTCAATTTTTATAGACCCTTTTTTGATTTTATGCAAACCGGCGATGCATTCGATAAATACAGTTTTGCCAGCGCCGGAAGGCCCCAAAATCACAAAATATTCTTTTTCCTGAATGATGAGATTCAGGTTTTCCAGAGAGAATTCGTTTAACCTGATTGAGAGATTCTGAATTTCGATCATAAACCGTACCTGCGACCTGTAACGATCCTGATGGTTAACAACGCAATCAGGGAGATAACCACCAGTATGATAATCAGGGCGATCGCCTGAGCCACATTGGCTGATGCCAGACTGAGAAAAATGGAAATCGGGAGGGTTTCAGTTTTCATAGCGGTGGCACCTGCCAGCGTCACTGTAGCTCCAAATTCACCGGTTGCCCTTGCCCAGGTGAGAATCGCCGAGGCGATCAGACCGTTACGGCTCAGAGGGAGAATCACTCTGAAAAATGCTTCCGGTTTACTGCACCCTAGAGTACGGGCTACCTGCTCGTAGCGTGTATCTATACCATCGAAAGTTGATTTTAACAGGCGAATCGCCAGTGCGCTGACCACGGTAAATTGCGCCAGGACGATGCCGGGAACTGAAAATACGAAGCGCAGGACATTGTTGTTAATGGCTGCTCCCAGTGGAGTATTGAAAAAAACCAGCAGGGCGGCTCCCAGAGCAATCGGTGAAATGACAATCGGCAGGTCCAGTAAACTATCAACCAGGGTTTTCCCGGGAAAGTTGTTTTTTGAAATGGCGTATGCAACCGGAATGGCTATCAGCAGGGAAAACAACGTGGCCATTGTAGCCGTAAAGAGGCTGAGCCTGATGGCAAAGAGGGTTTCAGATGACACGAAGGCTGAAACAATGGTCTTCCATTCTGTATAAGTTAAAAGTGAAATGACAATGAGGATAAAAAACAGGGTGAGCACCACCAGAGCGCTGATAGTCGCAGCCCTGAAGATACGGTCTCCTCTGGCTCCCTGAAAAATCCCGCGCATCAGTTTTCCCCCGGGTCAACGCTTGACCAATGTTTGATATAATTCCGGCAATTCATAATCTCCTCCGACCTGCGCAGCGGGCGCGTACTGGCGAGCTTCCTGTTCGGTAACATCATATCCCCATTTCCTGAAGATGTCCTGCCCGGCACTGGAGGTTAAAAAATCCAGGAAGGCTTCGGCAGCCTCTTTATTCCTGACAAAGGTGGAGATAGCAGCCGGAATGTAAGCCAGTCTGGGTATCTGGTCGGGTTTTAAATATACAGTCCGGATGTTTTGGGGATCCCAGTCCTGGAATACGCTCCATCCCAGCACGGCGTCAACAGATTTTAAGGATATCAGGGCAGCAGTAGCTTCGCAGCTCGCTGCCTGTGTCAGGATATTGGGGTAAATCCTAGTCAGAAGTTGGTTATAATCAAGAACTTCGATGGCATACAAACCCACACAGACTGTGGAAGGATTGCCGATGCCAACTCTTAAGCCAGGACGTGTTAAATCCGATAATGATTGTATGTTCTGGGGGTTCCCTGCCTGGACATTGATGGATGGGATAAGATAAGCGACGATACGGGTTGAAGCTGGCTCGATGATACCGTCTTTTTCAGCCTTGCTCATGAAATCGGGTGAACCGGGAATGTAGATGTCACCTGTACGGGTAAGTTTCATCTGGGAAAGCACTGTACCCGAACCGCCGTAGGTCAAATAGACTTTGGCACCACTCTGTTTCTCAAAAGCACGAGCAGCCTCGTCCAGAGGCAGTTTACTCGCAGATCCGGCAAAAACCACGATTTCCTTCCCGGTGTTATTCGAGACAGTACCTGGAGAAGCATATTCGGTACCAGGTTGGGATGCGCATCCCGGGGAAATCAGGAGCAGTACGAGAAAGACTGCAATAAGGGAGACCAGACATATAATTCTGAATCTCATTCGTACACCTTTCTACAGGATTTTGCTAACTCTCCGGGAAATGTGCCTGGCAGAGAGGACAACGAAAAGGAAAGGACCTGCGGAGTCAATAAAAAAGCGCACCTCTAACTGTCATTTAGAGGGCGCTATCTCATTAATCGATCTCATCGGTTCTCCTTTCCAAATCGGGAAATATCACCGTTTCCAGTGATACCGTCGATCCTCTTGCCGAAGGATACCGGCTGTTTACCCTGTCCGGACAGGATTTAGGTATAACAGCTCCAGAGAATTCTGATTCGTACTTTACCATGTGACAGATGAAGTGTCAAATAAGCTGCATACAGGATTATACAGGATTAATTGACCAGTTGCTTCAGTCTGTGGTAGCTTGCTGCAGGATCAGACTGTAAAAAGATAGCACTACCCACAAAAATTGTATCAACTCCGCTGCGGGAAACCTGAATGATATTGCTTTCTTTGATGCCTCCATCTATGCCTATCTCCAGCCTGGATGTGGTTTTTCGTAATTCGGAAACCTTATCCAGCACCCGGGGGATGAATTTGGCGCCATAAAAGCCGGGATTGACGGAGAGCAGAAGTACACTGTTTAACTGCCCTGCCAGAGAATTAATTGCTGAAACCGGGGTTTCAGGATTAAGGGCAATTCCGATCTCCAGCCCGAGCTTCCGGGCGAGCGCAATTGTCTCAAGTGGTGATTTCGTTGCTTCATAGTGAAAGACGGCTTTCCTTGCGCCCGCTTTCCGGTAGTTTTCGAGATGTCGCTCAGGTTGTTCCACCATCAGGTGTACTTCCCATTGCAATCCGGTTTTCAAACGGCTGATATCCTGCCAGGTGATGCTCTGAGAAGGGACAAATTTACCGTCCATAATATCAATCTGCACGTAATCGGTAAAAGATTCAGCCTGTTTAATCATGGTTTTCAACATCTCAGGGTTATCGGTAAGTATTGCGGGAACAATTTTAACGTGGTCTGTCATATCACCCCCAAAAAAATTCAGGCTTGATTCTGTGCCAGTTTACCTTAATATATTATTTAACCGGGTGATATTTCAACCCTGAGATCAGCAGAGAATTTGATGTTGTGGAATTACTGCCGGGGTACGGAATATTCCTGGTTCATGATTTTTAATGTTCGAGCATACTCTGCAGCCACTGGCGTTTTGTCCAGAGAGCGCAGGCACCCCCGCCCTCCTCCAGCACTTCCGGACTTTCCCGGATTCTCTTCAGAAAAGTGGACTTCAGGGCAGTTTCCAGCGAAACGTCCTTCAGGCTGGTATCGGAATAGGGGGCAAAGGGACAGGGTTCAACATCTCCAGCCGCGTTGATATGAATGAACCCTCTACCGGCGGAAAGACAGCCGCCAAAATCCTTTTCATCACCCGGAAGATTGATAAAGAGGGCTTTATACTGCGTGCGAAAATTCTCGATTATCTCCGCCAGCCGCTGACGTTGATCTCCGGTGATTACCCAGCCCTCGCTTCCTTCTTTCACCGGTGAATATTCAACCGTAAAAACTATTTTACAACCGGCAGAGATAATGTCCTGCATGAAATTTTCGGCAGTGATCGTCTTGAAATTAGTGCTGGTTACTGTTAGAGAGACTCCGAAGAAGATATCCTGTTTCTTCAGTTTTTCCATCGCGTTCTGGAGACGCACATAGACCCCCTGACCTCTGCGCAGATCGGTTTCATCCTGGTACCCCTCGATGCTTAAGATTGGAACAAGGTTCCTCAGATTATTGAATTCATTTACCATCTCATCTGTAATTAAGAGCCCATTGGTGAACATGAAGAAGATAATACCCGGGAAGGCACGGATTATGCTCAAAATGTCCTGCCTGACAAGCGGCTCTCCTCCTGCCAGCACGATAAAGGATATCCCGAGGTCTCTGGCTTCTGAAATAACCTCCTTTAATTTTCCTTCACTCATTTCTGATTGTTCCATTTTGTGGATTGCCTGGTGGTAGCAACCCTGACAATGCAGATTGCAACGATTGGTAACGGAGAAAATCAAGATAGGCGGAACATGCAATCCCCTGCGGGCGTGAGCCTTTCTAACCCGGGATGCTTGTTGCTGGTTCCGCACTGTCTGCAAGAAATAAAGAGCCAGAGTCGGATTTTTTAAGCTGATCTTTACCGTATCCGCAAAGAATATACGCAGGGATTTGTTCAGGAGTGAGATATAATTTTGATCCCTGACTTGTTGCTGCTCCTGGTTCTGGTCTATTCCGGTAGTTGATCTATTTTTCATAATATGCCTCCTCAATTCCGTAAGATTTACTTGTTCCTGAACAGAACATTCAGGATGATAATCAATCCACCGGCGACCAGTGCCAGAGGCCACCAGCGATCCCAGCCGAAGATAAAAGCCAGTCCCACGAAGAGCAGGATAATACCCGGAATCAGTCTGCCGAAAACATGCTGGCGTTGATGGGACACGGCATAACGGGCGAATGCTTCAATCAGGAAAATCAATCCCAGCCCTACCAGTAAATATTGCCACCAGACTCCCCATTCCAGCCAGCCCTGAAAGCTGGCAAAAAGAAGAATACCGGCCAGAATCAACGCCAGCCCGGGGAAAAGTCCTTTGAGAGGGTCTCCATTATGTCTGGCTAATTTTTCTTTCCTTTCTTTAGAGTCAAATTCAGGTTTAGATTGGTTTTCGCTGTTATAAGTTGTCATATCTCTACATCCTTCTCTTAAATTTGACCTTGAGCCAGGCGTACAACCAGGGTAATCAATCTGACAATGATACCTATGCCAGAGCCGATCGCAATCAATACCAGTGCTACTGTCAGCCCCGTGGCAATCAGGAACTCAGTATTGCCGGGTAAAACACTGAAGTTAAATGGGAAGATCACCAGCAGTGACACTACAGCCATCAGGGTGAATATGTCCAGTATGATATGGATACTCTGTCTCAGAATATACCTGTCAAAAGCAATCAGGACCGCATGTCCGATAATGGCCATTATGAGAGCTGCGTTGACGACAGGTAGCCAGAGGTTAAAATCTTTGGTAACCAGAGTATACATCTCCCAGTGGCTGATTCCATTCACGTTAACCGGTACGTAGTAGGCTATATATTGATTAAAGAAGTTGAAGAAAATCAGCAATGCCAGGCTCCAGGCGATGACAAAGATTGAACCAGCCATCCTGCCCGCTCGTGCGCGGGAGGAATAATAGCGCTCATTGAATTTTTCATGCACAGCTTTGCGGGCTGCTGGTTCTGAAGAAGCAGTGCCGACATCTGTATTCTGGGCTCCATCTAAAGCAGATTTTACTCCTTCGCTGGAATCCGCAGCCTGTACCCCGGTATTCTTCACAGTTTCCGCCGTTTCCGGCTTACCCAGAGTCTGTATCGTTAATCTCTCAGCCAGGTCGCCCGCCCAGAGGAATTTATAGATGTCACTGGATTGTGATTTGACGATCAGGAGTATCCAGATCACAAAGGCAGCGACGCCTGTGATTGCTGAAAAAACTGGACCCACCACAGGAGCACGTCCGAAAATCCCTCCTGCAATCGAAAGGATAGCGAAGATTATAATTGATTGCAGCGCGTGGAAGCGGACGAACCTATTTTTTTGTTCGAGTACCAGAAAAACAATTCCGCTAACCCAGCCAGCGACATAACATAATAAGGCGGCTACGTTAGGAGTCAGATCCTTTAATGTACGTTCATCTGATAAGCTAGCGGTGATTTTTACTGTACTCATTTCATTCCTCCTGTTCGAGCGATCGCAACTACCTGCTGACCAGTCTGGAAGCACCGGTTATACTAACCGTGCCCAGATCGGGATTGCCCAGATACTCTACCGAAGAAGCCCCTGATACATCGACGCTTAAAGTCCCCTGAACCTTAACGGTCGTGCGACTGGCTCCACTCACATCCAGATTGGCATCCTGAATCACGAAATCCTCCAGGTTTGCCTGACTTGCTCCTGAGATATTCAGGACTGCTTTGCTGGCTGAACCGAAAAGATCACAGCGACTTGCACCCGATATTTCAAAACGCACACTGGTTGCTTTGAGACTCCCGTTGATTTTGCTGGCTCCTGAAACTTCGGCTGAAGTACTGCCGGTCTGGATATCCATGTCAACAGAACTGGCACCCGATACCACCAGATCGAAATCTCCGGTTGAGCTGAATCCTTTCAGCGTACCTCTGGAGGCACCTGAAACCACCAGCCGATTGATCTGTGGCAGTGTTATGCTCGCTTTTAAGCCGGTATTGGTATAGCTGCCGGGTTTGAGTCTGATTTTCAGGGTATTTCCGGTTTGCTCAACCTCCACGCGTTCCATGATATTTTCGCGAGCGGAGATTTTGATGCTGTAAGCATCCGAGCGCATAATATCAAAACTGAAATTGCTTGAGATCTCAATGTTCTGGAAATCCTTAAAATTAAAATCCTTTTCCACAATATTCCCTGTGCCCCGGATAAATTCGTAGCCTGCACAGCCGGTAAGCAACAGTGCGGCCGCCAAGGTCGAGATCAATAATCCGTAAATTAGTCTATTCATCAAGACCTCCTTGCTTCTATTCGTTTATTGTTCTGGATTTCAAACTGCTGTTTCGAGCCACAAACACCGGTTCCCTTATTTTGCCGCAATGCAGGCAGTACTGATAGGGATTTCTGGTTGTGGTAATATCAATATACGAGTGACCCTGAAAAATACAATAAAGATAACGGTGAATCCACATTGCTTTCTCCTTTCTTTGATAAATCAATTTAAACACAGCGGATTCAGGGATGCACCCTGCGGAAGAGTAGAAATTACTCCTGCATAAGGTCGGTTTTAAACTGGCCATCTGACCAGGCAGATGTTTGAACTTTTTAATATCAAGGGGTACTATGATGCTGCCGGTAACTGGTGAACGGTCTGATAATATATTATATTTAAAGTATGAGTTTTAACGCAGTTCAACCTACGGGCAAAGGGTAGAATGGGTGAATATACTGAAAGCCGATAGTCTTTTTCGCTCATTGATCGAGAATTCTCACGCAGGGATCTTTATCATAGATAATGCTTTTCATATCACTTATGCCAATAACAGGTTGGCTGAGATTCTGGGGTATTCTCAGGCAGAAATTATAGGCAGTGACTTCCGCAGGTTCCTCGATGAGGAAAGCTGCAAACTGGTATCGGAGCGCTACATCCGCAGGCAAAAAGGGGAAAGTTTGCCTTCCAGATACGAATTCTCGTTCTTTCACCGTGATGGTCAGAAAAGGTATGCGGAATTGAGTTCCGCTGTTTACAAAGACTCAGGGGGTGATATCCACACAATAGGACAGTTGCTGGATATCACCGAACGCAAAAATACTGAAGCGGAACTGAAGAAAGCCCACGATGAGCTTGAGCTAAGGGTTGAACAGAGGACGGCCGAACTCAGGCTATCCAATACCCTGCTTTTACAGGAAATTGAAGAACATCAGAAAACCCAGGATGCCCTGCGTCGGAGTGAGTCCAAATACAGACATCTGATTGAAAATGCCAACAGTATTATTCTGGAAATGGATCCCCGCGGCAACGTGATTTTTATGAATAAATATGCGCTGGATTTCTTTGGTTACTGTGAAAAAGAAATTCTGGGGAAAAGTGTCATTGGAACCATCGTACCGCAGGTAGATTCGTCAGGAAACAATCTGACAGCCATGATAGATGAACTGGTCAGTCATCCTGAAAAGTATGTTCATAATGAAAATGAAAACCTGCGGAGTAACGGGGAAAAGGTCTGGATAATCTGGACCAACCAGCCTGTATACGATGAGGATGGCAAACTGAAAGAGATCCTGTGCATAGGAATCAATCGCACAGAGCAAAAAAGAGCCGAGGAGCAGATGGCCCACCGGTTGAAGGAAAAGGCCACCCGGGAAGAGCGCACCCGCCTTGCGCGCGATTTACATGATGCAGTAAGTCAGACCCTCTTCTCTGCCAGCCTGATTGCCGAGGTTATTCCCCGATTATGGGAAAGGAATACAGAGGAAGGGAGAAAGCAGCTTGAGGAGATCCGTCAGCTCACCCGTGGCGCACTCGCAGAAATGAGAACATTATTGCTGGAATTGCGCCCGGCTGCTCTCGCCGATGCGGAAATCAGTGATTTGATCAGACAATTGGCAGAATCAATTACCGGCAGGGCCAGAATTCCCGTAATGGTAGAAGTGACGGGGCACTGCGCGCTGAATGCGGATACAAAAATTGCCCTGTATCGGATTGCGCAGGAGGCGCTGAATAATGTCGCCAAACACTCCGGAGCCAGTTCATCCAGGGTGAGCCTGAATTGTCAACCGCACCGGGTACAGCTTGTAATCAGCGATAACGGGAAGGGATTTGATCAGGAGAAGATTCAGGCTGAAAGTTTGGGAATAGGCATTATGAAGGAAAGAGCCAGAGGCATTGGAGCAGATCAGATAATCTCAAGCATTCCCGGAAAGGGGACGGAGGTCAGGGTCAACTGGAAAAATAGTATGGAGGCTGAGTAAACATGGAAAGACCGATCAGAGTTTTACTCGTGGATGACCATGCGGTGGTAAGAAGCGGGCTCGGGGCGGTATTGCTTTCATATGATGGACTCGAGCTCGTTGGGGAAGCCAGCAACGGTAAAGAGGCGATTGATCTGTGTCAGAAATACAAGCCGGATGTGGTTTTGATGGATTTGCTGATGCCTGAAATGGACGGCGTGGCTGCTACTGCGGTGATCCATGAAAAATGGCCTGACACGCGTATCATAGCACTCACCAGCTACAAAGAAAAAGAAATGGTTGAGGGCGCATTGAAGGCAGGTGCAATGAGTTACCTGATCAAGAATGTTTCAGCCGATGATCTGGCAGCAGCCATCAAGGGGGCGATGGCAGGCCAGCCCAGACTATCACCGGAGGCAGCTCAGGTGCTTATCCAGGAAATTAAAAAGCCTGCTGAACAATCATATGATCTGACCGAGCGCGAAAGAGAAATACTGGCCCTGATGGCCGAAGGACTGCCGAATACCGCGATTGCCGAAAAACTGGTCGTCAGCCAGTCAACTGTAAAATTCCATGTCAGCAATATACTCTCCAAACTCGGGGTGACCACCAGAACAGAAGCTGTTGCTCTGGCATTAAAACATAACCTGGTCAGGTGACCAGTTAAAGACTGTTCGTTTACCCTGTTGAAATCTCTCCGAATGCATGGCGTGTTCGGAGGGATTTCTTTTTACACTGGTATTAATGGAGTACAGGAGGTATACGGATGTCTGCCCAGGTTGATAAACTGCCCCAAAAAACTGCCAGACCAGTGATAGCGGGTGTGTTGAGCATCATCGCGGGAGCAATGTGTCTGGTTGCAGTGCTGGTATTCTTCGTCATTGCTGGTATTTCCACGGTTTTGGGCGGGCCATTTGTATTGATGCCGGTGCTCTTTGTCCTGATCGGACTGCCGGCAGTGGCTCTGGGAGTAATTTCGATTATTGGCGGAGTATATGCGACCCAGAGAAAAAGGTGGGGCTGGGCACTGGCGGGATCCATTACAGCTCTGGTTATTTCCACTGTGCTGGGAATAGTAGCCGTAATACTCGTTGCCATCGCCAGAGAGGAATTTGCCGGGTAATTGTCAAGAGATCCGGGCAACTTCAGGAGGTAGTGCGAGTCTGAGCATGATTTTTACCGCCTTCAGGGGGTTGTGTGAATGCATGTGTTGATTGCGGATAGTCATCAAGAGGTCAGGTCGGCTTTGAAACTGCTACTAACCGAGAAGCGGTGTGTTGAATATATTGTTGAAGCAGCCGGTTCCGATGAGCTGACGAACCGGTTAAAAGAGGTCAGCCCGGATCTTCTTCTGCTGGAATGGGAGTTACCGGGGATTAAACCGACAGAACTGGTATCGGGAATTCTCCGTAATAATCCGTCTATCTCCGTGATCATTTTAAGCAGTCGTCCTCAGGTCAGGCATATCGCACTGGAATCAGGAGCGGAAGATTTTATCTGTAAATCAGACCCACCCGAAAAACTGGTTGCAGCGCTGGACAGGTGCTGCAGGAGGTTGTAGGGTGAAGCGGGCAAGTAAAAAAGTATTAGCTTGAGATAAAATAGTTAACATAAATATTTCATCCACTGCTCCAGCTTCTGGATAATATAAATAACAAAACAATTGGTAATAAAGAAAATCGAAAAGGAGAAGTAGATGATCAAAACAGGTACCGCCGAATGGTGGAGCAATCTGGTAACCTATCTTCTGTTGAGTGTTGTACTGGGGATCCTGGGTATTGACCGGTTTTTTAAAGGAGAAGCAGGCTGGGGAGTATTGAAACTTATAACTGGAGGGGGTCTGGGAATCTGGTATCTGGTGGATATCTGTGTGTACTCCTACAGACTTGGCACTACCGGTCAGTGGACTAAAGGACAGGTCACCGGATCCGCATAGATCAACTGATCAGGATATATATTTGAATCGTGCAGACTTATGCGATAAAAAATTTTCAGGGGGTAGAGATCGATCTTTACCCCCTTTTTCTTTGCGGGAAATTATCCCAGTATGTTTTTTAGATCTTCTTCAGGAGTGCTGATAGGCCTGATATTAAATTTATCTACCAGGGTCTTTAGCACGTTTGGTGAAATAAACGCCGGCAGGGATGGTCCCAGATAGATATTTTTAATCCCCAGAGAAAGAAGGGTCAGCAGGATACAGACAGCTTTCTGCTCATACCAGGACAGTATCAGACTAAGAGGCAGTTCGTTTACCTCCACTTTAAAAGCCTCAGCCAGAGCCAGCGCAATTTTGATTGCCGAGTAAGCGTCGTTGCACTGCCCGACGTCCATCAGGCGGGGTAATCCGCCGATTTCACCCAGGTTGAGGTCGTTAAAGCGGTATTTACCGCAGGCGAGAGTAAGGATAACTGTATCTTGAGGAGCTTTTTTTACAAATTCTGTATAGTAATTCCTTCCAGGTTTGGCTCCGTCACAACCACCCACCAGGAAAAAGTGTCGGATAGCTCCAGATTTAACTGCTTCGATCACTTTATCCGCCACACCAAGCACGGTATTCCTGGCGAAGCCGGTCACCATCTCGGTGCCTCCGTTAATTCCGGCAAAAACTTTCTCTTCTTGCCAGCCGCCCAGTTCGAGGGCTTTTTCAATGACCGGTGTAAAATCTTTACGTCCATTTCTTTCCTGGATATGCTTCAAGGCAGGATGACCGACCACCGAAGTTGTGAATGTACGATCGGCATAAGAAGGTCTGGGCAGCATCAGACAGTTGGTGGTGAAGATTACTGCGCCGGGAATCTTATCAAATTCTGTCTGCTGGTTTTGCCAGGCAGTGCCGAAGTTGCCCTTGAGGTGGGGAAATTTCTTTAGACCGGGATAAGCATGTGCCGGTAGCATTTCGCCGTGGGTATAAATATTGATACCTTTCCCAGCGGTTTGTTCCAGAAGCTGCTTCAAATCCAGCAGGTCGTGCCCGCTGATGACGATAAAAGGTCCCTTTTCAATCTTCCGGGAAACCCGCGTGGGAACTGGATGCCCGAAGGCCGATGTGTGAGCTTCGTCCAGCAAAGCCATGCATTTCAGGTTGATCTGACCGAATTCCATGATCAGGCTCAGCCACTCCTCCACGGAATGGTCTTCTCCCAAAGCATTCAATCCTTTATATAGCCAGCCGGTTATTTCCTGATCCTGTTTATCCAGCACCAGGGCATGCCAGGCATAGGCTGCCATGCCGCGCAGACCGAAAAGCAGGGTGGAGCGGAGAGAAACTTTATCCGGGTCGCCCATCCAGAGATCCGTCAGGTTAAAGTCTTCTGCGCCGCCCAGTTGCTGTTTGGCTGCCTGTATCTGAACCCTGTATTCATCGATACGTGCAGCATCAAAATTGACATTGGTTAAGGTGGCGAAGAGAGCCTGCATCACAAGTTCATCCGTGGATTCAGGGGGAGTTTTACCACGTGCAGCCCTGGCCAATCCGATAAGGGCACAGGTAAGCTCATCCTGTTTATTGGAAACTTCGGCGGATTTTCCGCAGATTCCACCACGGATGCAGGCTTTACCTCCCATGGCCTGTTCGCATTGATAACAGAACATTTTGGTCATTCGTTACTCCTTTCAGTATTTTTGTAATCGGTTTGTCTATGATTCATTCTACCTGCACCGGTGAACGGCTTCTATGATGTGAATCATAAATACTAACGGGGTCTTTTTATCAGATAAATCTTAAGCATTTATTTAGAATTTGCGGGGTGAAGATATGGTAAACTCAGGGAAGGTAATATCAGAAAGTGGGGAATGAGTCTGCATGTTGGAAGTATAACGACAAATGGAATAAAGGGGAAAGTACTCTTGCAAAGCAACCGGCAAATCCGTCTTATCTGATTCTTTTTGGCAAAAAGATGACACGAGATATAAACGTGCAGCTAGCCTTGCAGGAAATCCTTTAAGTGGTAAGCCGCCATTGATGGCCTACGTCCTGGTGAATAAAAGAAAGGAATAAATGCCTGATTTACGAACACGATTCGGTTTTGCAGACTGTGGAAATTTATGACGTTGGAAGAGGGAGAGTTTTAAATGAAAGCGGTTGCAAAAGGGTTGTTTTCGGCTGATCACTCCTTCAATTTCCGGTACATCTCCTCCAGGTCTTCGAGCCACAGGCTGGGAGAGGCATCGGAAGGCATCCGCCAGTCGCTGCGCGGGGAAAGGCTTACCGTACCGACCTTGGGGCCTTCTGGCATGCAGGTCCGCTTGAACTGGTTATTGAAGAACCTGAGAATAAAACTCTTTAACCAGCGATACAATTCATCAAGGGTATAAGATTTGTCGAACAGTCCGCGTTTATTGACTTCACTGGCGACAAACAGGATTTTACTCGGCCTGATACCGAATCGGATAAACGGATAGAGATAGAAATCCGCCAGTTCAACTGGCCCGATGACATCCTCACTTTTCTGGACGATGCGGCCCTTTTTCGGGGGCAAAAGCTCCGGAGAAATGGGAGTTGCCAGGATGTCATAGAGCACCTTTTGAGCTGGTGAAGATGCCATTTCTTCATCGGCGACCCAGCGCACCAGATAGCGTACCAGGGTTTTGGGTACGGAAACGTTGATGTGGTAATGAGATACCTGGTCGCCGGCAAAAGTGCTCCAGCCCAGTGCCACCTCGGTGAGATCGCCGGTACCCAGCATGATGGCTTTGAATTCGTTGGCTTTATTGAACAGAAAGCCAGTACGGTAACGCGCCTGGGCGTTTTCAAAAACCACGTCGGTATCACCTTCATGCCCTAAGTCTTTTAAATAAGAAGTGCAGGTGCGGACGATGCTGATCTCCTGAAAGCTGACGCCTAAAGCCTGACTGAGTCTGGTGGCATTATTCCTGGTACGGCGGGTGGTGCCGAAACCGGGCAGGGTAAAGGCGTGCACATTGGTGCGGGGCAGATTGAGAAAATCCATGGTCTTGACCGCTGCGAGCAGTGCCAGCGTGGAATCCAGTCCACCTGAAACTCCCAGCACCACGTGTTCGAGCCCGGAGCCGGTTAGTTTTTTTGCCAGAGCTGCCACCTGCATGGAAAAGATTTCGCGACACCTGGCTGTTCTCTGGGTAGGATCTGAAGGTACAAAAGGATGCGGGTCAATATTACGGTATAATCTGAGAGCGGGAGGATCCATAACTTCAGCTTCAATTACTTTAAATGTCTTCACATTGTGAGAGGCGCTCTGAAAGCTGGTTACGCTGCGGCGTTCGAATGACAGCTTATCCAGATCGATGTCCGAGTAAATCAAACGTGATTCCCGGGAAAAGCGCTGTGATTCATTGTAAATGGTGCCATTTTCGGCGATAATGGCATGACCACCAAATACCATATCGTTGGAAGATTCTCCGATGCCACACCCGGTATAGCAGTAGGCAGCCAGACAGCGTCCTGATTCCGAGGCGACCATAGTGCGGCGCCATTCAGCTTTGCCGAGTACTTCATTGCTGGCAGAAAGATTGATTAGAATGGTGGCTCCTGCCAGAGCCTGGTATTCATGGGGAGCCAGAGGTATCCAGAGATCTTCGCAGATTTCAATGCCCAGGATTGCGGATTCGAGGCCGTTTATCTTGAATAGTAGATCGTTGCCGAAAGGGGCTTCCTGACCTGCCAGGTGAAATGAGGCGGTGCGCGTTGCGGAACCGGTTTCAAACCAGCGCTCATCGTAGAATTCCTTATAATTGGGCAGGTATGTTTTGGGTATGATTCCCAGTATTCGCCCTGAGTTCAGCACGGCCGCACAGTTAAAAACCTTTTGTTCTGCCAACACGGGCATACCGACGATAACAACCATCGGAATATCGCGGGTTTGGACGAGCAGGGTTTCCAAACCCCTGCGGGCTTTATTCAAAAGTGCTGCCTGCTGCACCAGGTCGCCCAGCACATAGCCGGTAATGGACATCTCCGGAAAGGCCAGTACCTGGATATTTTCATTCCGGGCTTTTTCGATCACTTCCAGAATGGATCTGATATTGAAATCCACGTCGGCAACGCGTAGTTCAGGAACAGCAAGACCAGTGCGCAGATATCCGAGTTCATGGCTCAGACTGATACCCGGGCTCACCTGGAACCTCCTTGCAGGATTTGTCTGGTTTTGTATTATTGTAGCATATCTCTTAAGTTATCTGATAAGCGATTTATAGCGCAGTTGAAAAATGATGCCGGAAAAAATTTGTCAGCCTACCGGGCTGCAACGGTAGGCTGACCGCAGAGGAGGATGATAAGTAAACGAGCGTTAGTTACTGGAATCCAACACTCGTTATATTTAATATAGCAAGATAATCACAGCATGTAAATCCTCGAATAAGTAGTGCTTATGTGTGATCAAAATCACAATCTGCCATGCTCTTCAGCCGGCTTGCTCCCTCTCTCGTGTCGTCAGCATGCACGTAATATAAACATAATTCTGTAAATTTATATTCCATATTGCCCGCTGACAGGATCCTGAAAAATACCTAGATAAGGCGGATAAAAGGTGAAAATGGCAAAGAGAAGTATTCCCGCCGCGAAGATGAACAGTCCGGTTGCATCTGCCCAGTGAGGAAAGGCAAACCTGCGAACAAGAAGGTAGCTGATAAATTGACCGGCTACGATGGCGATGACAAATGAGGAAAGGTCAACAGCCAGAATGCTCTCTCCCGTAAAAGAGGTGTAGGAATAAAAAATAGCCACTATTATCAACGGCATCGCCAGGGTGCCCAGAGCCCTGGAAAACAGGAAACCTGAAAACGGTTTTTGCGGTCTGAAGAGTAAAAAATATTCGATGAGGGTCAAGAACAGGGACGGATAGAAGGCAAGCTTCAAATGCTCCCAGACGCTTTCATTTACTGCTGAAATTACACCGAGCGGTAACCAGCCGCTACTCAGTTCAAATGTGAAGTGAAGCAGCGCCCCGAGTAAAACTATGAATAAAATACCCCACATTTCCCAACGTAGAATACGGCGGTAATCAACCTTCTCTGTGTGAAAAGACATTTCTGGCACTCATCCTCCAGCCACAGAATCCGGTTCAGATCGCTAAAGCTCGCCAGAGTTCGGTTTCAGAGTAAAATAAAAACAGGCACCCTTTCCCGGTTCGGCTTCTGCCCAGACCCTGCCGCCATGGCGAATTACTATTCTCTGTACAAGAGCCAGCCCGATACCCGTCCCGGGATATTCAGATGAAGAATGGAGTCGCTGGAACGGCTTAAAGAGTTTGCCAGCATAAGCCATATCAAATCCAGCCCCATTATCTTTTACATAGTACACGGTTTCATTTTGTTCCTGTTTGGCACCAAATTCGATCTGTGGAGAACTGGTTCTGGCGGTAAACTTGAAGGCATTGCTCAGGAGGTTTTCCAGAAGCTGATGTACCAGTCGTGGATCGCCGGAAGCTCGTAAACCTGGCTGAATAATCCATTTAACCTGCCGGGCGGGATTTTCGCCCTGCAGGCGGGCGGCTATCTGTTCCGCTGTTTCACTCAGGTTAATGGTTTCCAGATGAAGCTCTGTCATCGCAGCACGTGACAAACTGAGCAGATCATCAATCAATTCCGACATTAACTGACTTGACTGCCGTATCCGGCGGAGATAGTCCTTGCCCTGGGCATCAATTAAGGCTGAATAATCCTCAAGAAGAGCCTGGCTGAATCCATCAATACTGCGGAGGGGAGAGCGCAAGTCATGCGAGACCGAGTAGCTGAAAGCTTCGAGTTCCCTGTTGGCGAATTCCAGTTCTGCGGTACGCTGTAATAGCGACTGGTTAAGACGCTGGATGCGTTCTTCGGCTTTTTTACGTTCGGTGATATCATGGAGGATTTCCAGTTTTGTGATCTCACCTGCG
>Ga0078972_1008257_pt1 | contig 22022 bp, 20 predicted proteins | sample YelNatPaOPGAMG01_FD_67568 | JGI IMG/M metagenome (GOLD analysis project Ga0078972, IMG submission 67568) | Hot spring thermophilic microbial communities from Obsidian Pool, Yellowstone National Park, USA - OP-RAMG-01 (SPADES assembly) (version 2) | ecosystem: Environmental > Aquatic > Thermal...
ACTCATATAGTAAATATATCAAAAAATAAAAGATTTGTCAATGGTTTGGAGTAAATTATTTAGGTCAAGACTATTTAAGCAACCCGGCAGGATATTTTACAAACTAAATCCAAATTTCTATTTTCTTGTTGATATTCATGTCAGCACATTTTCCCATTTCAACTGTGCTGAAAGTATATCTGACAGGATTACTTTTGTAAAGTCTGACTGTCGTCAGTATCTTTCACTTTTCATGTTCAATATGGACAGTTGTCTCAATCTTGAAATCACTTCTTATTTTTTCTTCGATTAGATTTGCAATTCTGTGTGCTTTTTCAAGTTTCATTTTCGGGGAAAGGCATATATGAAATGTGAGTTCAGCATGGTCTCCATACCTGTGTATATGAAAATGGTGAACATCAGTAACTTCAGGAGTTAATTCTGAAATCACCTTGCGTATTTTTGGTTCAAGTTCATCGCTGATTTTCTCTCCAAGCAACTTACCTGAATTTTTCAAAACTATCTGCAAGGCAGTAAAAATTATTAAGAAAGAAACCATCAAGCCAAGTGTTCCATCTATCCACCAGAATTTAGAACTTGCAAAGATACCCAACACAATAATAAATGAAGCAATTGCATCGCTTCTATGATGCCATCCATCTGCAATAAGAGAAGAATAGTTTGTTTTTTTGCCTGCCCAGAAAGAAAACTGAGCAAGCCCTTCTTTTATAATAGCAGAGATTAAAAATACATAAACAGCAATTGCCCTGTATTCTATTTTTTGAAAATTAATGAGCCTTTTTACTGAATCAACTATAAAATTGAATCCAACAACCACAAGAAGAGTTCCTATGACAATAGATGCTATAGATTCTGCTCTTCCATGGCCAAAAGGATGCTGGTCATCTGCTGGCTTTCCAGATATAAGAACTCCTAAAACAACAACAACAGAAGTTAAAGAATCTGAAAGAGTATGCCAGGCATCTGCGAGCATAGCAACTGAATCTGTAATCAACCCCACCCAGAGTTTTACAAAAAAAAGAACAGAATTTATTATGATTGAAATTATACCTTCAAAGTATCCGAGTTTGTTTTTGTTTATTTTATTCATTATCGTGCAGTGATTTATAATTAAACAGTCGAGTTAGATTGTTTTCTAAAAATAGTCGCCCTGGTTTTGATTATACTATAAAACTCACATTAAATCAAGTTGATTTATTTCCTTAAAATTTGTATCATCTTTAATAGAATGGCCAGAAAGAATGAAGAAAAACAACTTCTAAAAGGGCTTTTAAAGATAAGTAAAGTAATAAGTTCTGACTTGTATCTGGAAGATATTTTAAAACTTATTGTCACTGTGACTGCTCAGGTAATGAAGTCAAAAATATGTTCTATAATGCTTATCGACGAGAAAACAAATGAACTTAAAATGTATGCGACACAAAGTATGAGTGAACTTTACAACTTAAAAAAACCTCTCAAAGTTGGCGAAGGTATAGTGGGAAAAGTTGCAAAAGAAAATAAGCCACGCATTATTTATGATGTCTTAAAAGAACCTGACTATAAATACAAAGATATAGCAAAGAAACTTGGATTAAAATCACTACTCTGTGTGCCATTACAGGTAAAGGGCAAAGTAATAGGTGTATTGAACTGTTATACTTCACATTATCATAAATTTACTAATTCAGAAATTTCTGCTATAGTTTCAGTTGCAAATCAGGCAGCAATTGTAATAGAAAACTCAAATTTGCTTGTTATGTCAAAAATTCTTCAGGAAGAACTTGAAACAAGAAAATTAGTTGAAAGAGCAAAAGGAATTTTGATGAAATTATATAATCTATCAGAAGAAGAGGCCTATAGAAAAATTCAGAAAAAAAGCATGGACACCCGCACACCAATCAGGGCCATCGCAGAAGCAATTATAATTGCTAAGGAAATTGAATCCATATAAAATATTAAAATCTGAATGTGCAGTTAAAAAATAACATAATCAAGAATTTACCACATATTTCAAAATGAATAAAAAGGTTGATTTTGAATTTTCAGCAGGTGGTATTGTAATAGAAGGAAAAAAAGTTCTCCTCATAAAAACAAAAAACCTTGAAGGAAAAGAAGTCTGGACTTTCCCTAAAGGCCATATAGAAAAAAAAGAAAAATCAGAAGAAACAGCCATAAGAGAAGTTGAAGAAGAAACAGGTTATAAGTGTAAAATTCAAACTAAATTGGATACTGTTCAATACTGGTTTAAAGATAATGAACGCCTTGTAAAAAAAACTGTCAAATGGTTTTTGATGACACCCATTGAAAAAGTCAAAGAACCTGGCTGGGAAGTATTAGAAACAAAATGGCTAACTTTTGATGAAGCTAAAAAAATATTAAGTTACAACTCTGATAAAAAATTGCTGGAAAAAATTTTATCTTTTACCATATAATTTTTCTTGACACTACAAAATTTTTTTTGTATAAAATACCGCTATGCCAAAAAATACATTTCAACCAAACATAAGACACAGAAAAAAAACTCATGGGTTTCTCATCAGGATGTCAACCCCTGGTGGAAGAAAAGTCCTGAAAAACAGAAGACAGAAAGGTAGATGGCGTCTAACTCCCTAACCTTCTTAAAAATTCAATTTCAATAATCCTATGGACAAAACTATCTCTATTGAAGAGAAAAAAAGTTTTGCTAACATAGTTAAAAAATTTTCATTTAAAAAGTCAGAGCGGATCCACAAAACAAAGGATTTTCAGAATATATACAACAAAGGGAAAATATATAGGTCAGCCCATCTGACAATTTTTGTATTAAACCGTGGAAAAATCCAAAAAATTCCGGATGTAAGGGTTGGTATAATTATTCCAAGGAAAGTAGGGAAAGCCACAAAGAGAAATAAACTCAAAAGACGAATAAGGGAAATTTTCAGGTTGAATAAACATTTAATTGTGCCCGGTCACGACATTCTTATTTATGCAAAAAAAAGTGCAACAGAGTTGAGTTTCTTAGAACTCAAGCAGGATGTTCTTGAACTTTTTAGAAAAGGAAAAATCTATAGTGGGTAGGAATTTATCTATTTCTGCAGTAAAATTTTTGGGTTTGTTTTTCCATTATTTTTTCCCATATCCAAAATGCAGATTCATCCCAACCTGTTCAGAGTTTGCTACTGAAGCAATTGAAAGATTTGGCCTTCTCACAGGTTTGTGGCTCAGCGTCAAGCGAATCTCAAGATGCCATCCTTTTAGCAGAGGGGGATTTGACCCTGTTCCTGACAGGACAACATGGAAAAAAGAGTAATACTTGCAACCATTTTATCAACCTTAGTTATAATACTATGGTTTTACTGGACCGCACCAAAAAAAACCACAGACATCAGTGAGATATCTCAACCTTCCCAGGAAGGTTCTTCTATCAAAACCGAACTCACAAAAGAAGAATTGAAAGGCACAGATTACACCATTGAGACTAAATCAACAAAAGTAATATTCAATTCAGTCGGAGGTAGGATCAAACACTGGTTTGCGAATGAAGACGACATTATTCTTCAACCCTTAGACAACACATTTATCCCAAGCAATTTTTCAACCTTTCCTGAAAAGGACTTTAAACTGGTCAGGAAAACCTCAGATACTATTGTTTTTACAACCAATTTAACAAATATCAAGATATTAAAAGAATACAAGATAAAAAATAGTGGTTTCTCTAACCTGAATTTTTCACTTGAAAACCTGACAAGATCTCATATTAAATTTGAGTTACCAATTCTGGTTGGCCCTGGCGTCGGCGGAACAAATTTACTAGAAAGAAGACAGGAAAATTCACTTACAAGGTCGTTAGTTTACGCCAAAAAAAATAAAAAATTCAGACCCATAAGATTAAAACCAAATAGGGACTATAAGTCTGACTTCCAGTGGTTTGCCTTATCAAACAGATATTTTGTAATCTCAGTAATAAATAATGGCCATATTGACCGCATATCCACAAAAACAGTGGGCAGTGAAAGGTTGGTTGAGGGCATTTTGGCCACAAATATAGAACTGCCCCCGAAAGGAAAGGTTGATCTCACATTTGATTTTTATATTGGCCCTAAACTCTATACTGAACTTGCTGAACTTGGGTACGGACTTGAAAATGTTATTGATTTTGGGCTTTTCTCATCTCTTTCTAAACTTGCTTTTTTCAGTTTGAAATACTTTTACAATCTAACAAAAAACTACGGGGTTGCAATAATAATCTTGACAATATTGATTCAGTTTATTACACTGCCCCTGACATTCAAAAGTTATAAATCAGCAAAAGCTATGAGAACTCTTCAGCCAAAAATCAAAGAACTTCAAATGAAATACAAAGATGACCCAAAGCGACTTAATGCCGAAATTATGTACCTTTACAGGTCACAAAAAGTGAATCCTCTCGGTGGGTGTCTACCTGTGCTTCTTCAACTTCCAATTTTCTGGGCGCTCTTTACAACTCTCAGAAATACATTTGAACTCAGAAGGGCTGCATTTTTCCTGTGGATAAATGACTTATCCTCTCCCGACTTACTTTTCAGCGTATTTGGTTTTCCTTTAAGGGTTCTTCCGCTTCTTATGGGGATTTCAATGCTCATCCAGCAGAATCTCACAGGGGGTTCTTCAGACCCATCACAAAAGACATTTGCATATCTTATGCCAGCGATGTTTACTTTGATATTCTGGAATTTCCCAAGCGGGCTTGTTCTTTACTGGTTGGTTAATAGTATTCTCAGCATAGTCATTCAGATAATAATTCTAAGGCAACCGGTCTTGAAAGAATCTTGAAAATAAAATGGGGGTTGAAAAACTTGAATAAAGAAAAAAATAAATCACAAACAAGTTCTTCAGGTATTGAAGTGGAAGGAAAAACGGTTGAAGATGCTATACAAAAAGGGTTAGAAATACTTGGCCTTCCAAGGGAAAAGGTTGAAATAAAAATTCTCGACGAAGGAACATCGGGTCTTTTTGGCCTTATGGGGTCGAAATCTGCAAAGGTGCGATTACAACCCAAACAATCAATTAAAAAAATAGAATTCAATTCTGATATGGGAAAATTCTTAAAAAAATGCATAGTGGATTTAATCGGCCTTATGGGTCTAAAAAGACAAAAGTACGAAATAGAAGTCAAACAGGAGCAGGATGTGGTTCAAGTGAATTTAAGTTTTCCTGAGGAGAAAACTGGTTCCCTCTTAATAGGAAAAAATGGAAAAACATTACAAGCATTAAATACAGTGGTTCAGTCAATATTTAATCACAAATATAAAGATAGCCAGAATAAACCACCAAGAATATCCATTGACATAAATAATTACAATTTGAGACAGGAACAAAAAATCAAAGATATTGTAAACAGAGCAATAAAAATTGTCAGCAAAACAAAAAAACCATATACACTGCAGCCAATGAACCCGAGGATGAGAAGATTTGTGCATCTTATTCTTAAAGATAGCAAAGAGTTTCAAACTGTTTCAGAAGGTGAGGGAGCAAATCGCAGGGTGGTAATCAAGCCAAAAAGTGACATATCTGTTTAAAATACATCATCCTTAGAAAGACAGGTTATTAAAAACTCACCAACATGATAACAAAAAATTATCTTGAAGATACAATTGTTGCTATTTCAACTCCAGTTTCAGGTGAAGGTGGAATAGGCATTGTCCGACTTTCAGGGCCTGATTCAATTTTGATTGCTGATAAAATATTCTTTTCTAAAAATGGAAAAAAACCTTCAGAATATCCAACTCACACTGTGCATTACGGTTGGATAAAAGAAGAAGATAAAATAGTTGACGAAGTTCTTCTTACCATTATGAAAGCACCAAAGACATATACAAGGGAAGATATTGTAGAAATATCAGGCCACGGTGGCCCCATTGTTCTAAGGAAAATACTTGACCTGTGTTTGAAAAATGGTGCCAGGCTTGCCAGGCCCGGGGAATTTACAGAACGCGCTTTCCTAAATGGCAGAATTGACTTGTTACAGGCGGAAGCAGTCTGTGACCTTATTCGCTCAAGAACCAGCCGCTCTGCCAGCATAATTGTCAACCAATTAAAAGGGGAACTTTCAGAAAAAATCAAAAAAATAAAGGAAGAACTCATAAATTTAATTTCAAATATCGAGGTCTCACTCGACTATTCAGAAGAAGATATAAAATTCCTCTCAAATGAAGAAATAAAGGAGATACTAAAAACAAATATTGAAAAAATTGAAAAAATACTAAAGGGGCTTAAGAAAGGTAAAATATATAAAGAAGGCATTAAGGTCTGTATAACAGGGAAACCAAATGTCGGAAAATCCTCTCTCTTAAATGCTTTAATATCTGATGACCGTTCAATAGTAAGCCACATACCCGGAACTACAAGGGATGTTGTCTCAGAGACATTCTGTATAAAAGATATTCCAGTGACAGTTATGGATACCGCAGGAATTGGTCTTCAAAGAAATTCAGAAGATGAAAAATTTCTTCAAAAACTTTCTGAAGAAAAAACTCTGAATGCAATAGCAAGGTCTGATATTATAATCTTTATTGTAGATATTTCATCAGGAATCACCGAACAGGATTTAGAAATAGCAGATACATTATCTAAAGAAAACAAAAAGACAATACTTGTGGTAAACAAAATTGACCTAAAAAATGGAAATCCTGAAGAAATCTTTGATAAACTCAAGAACTATAATTTTTTTGATTCGATAACCTGCTCAGCGCTTTATAAAATCAACATAGATAAACTTGAGGAAAAAATAGTAAATCTCGCAACAAAGCCATTTTCCGAACTTGCTTCACCTGATATTTCTGAAACAGAATTCATTGGCAATACCCGACAGGAACAAGTGTTAATAAAAACTCTTGAAAATCTAAAAAATGCCTTTGATTCCGTCCGCAAAAATGAATCATTAGAATTTTGTGCGCTCAATATCAGGCTGGCGCTGGATTCCATCGGCGAGTTAACAGGTGAAACAACCAATGAAGAAATTCTTGACGCAATTTTTTCAAAATTCTGTGTTGGAAAATAGAAATCCTTATCCATGAGACAAAAACTTGGCCAGAATTTTCTTATTGACAAAAACATTGCCCAAAAAATAGTCCAGAGTTTAGAGGTTACAACAGACGATACGGTCTTGGAAATAGGGCCTGGCAAGGGCATCCTGACTGAACTTCTATTAAGAAAAGCAAAAAGAGTAATTGCAGTTGAAATAGATAAAAAATTATGCGAAGACCTAAGAAAAAAGTTTCAATATGAAAAAAAACTGAAAATAATAAACGATGATTTCTTAAAACTGAACCCATACAAAAGACCTTTGAAGTTTGTATCAAATCTGCCATTTTGTTCTGCAACAGCAATAATGGAAAGAATGTTTAAGTTATGGAACTGGGAATCTGCTATTTTCACTTTCCAAAAGGAAGTTGGAGAAAGAATTCTTGCAAATCCCGGCACCAAAAGATATGGCCCTTTGACGCTGCTTGTCTGGTTTTATTCAGTTGCCCAGAAACTTTTCTTAATAAAAAGAGGGTGTTTTTATCCTGTGCCAAGAGTTGATTCAATGGTTGTAAAATTTTCGCCAAGAAAACGGGTAAACCTAACTGAAATTTCAGAGAAATTTTTTAAACTTGCCAAAATCTCTTTTTCAACCAGAAGGAAAACTATCCTCAATATACTTTCTTTGAAAATTCAAATAGAAAAAGAAACCTTAAGGCAAATTCTAACAAAATCAGGTATATCACCGGATTCAAGGCCTGAAGATATTCCGCCTGAGAAGTTTCTGTTTTTCGCTATTGACTTTGGAAAATTTATTTGATAAAATAATAAAAGTATTTGGAGGCCGTTCAATAACACTGGGGTCCAGTTTGCTCAGTCAGTAAACCTTCAACAAGTTGAGGATTCCAGTTTTTGGACAGGTCTTGACATTACAAACCACAAGATAACAAAATCTGGCAAAAATAGGTAAAAATTCACCCTGTTGTTAATTATCCACACCTGTTGATAAGTATGTGGATAACTTCAAAAACTTGTTAATTTTATGAATCACGCTGAAATTTGGGAAAAAATAACTGAATTCTTAAAGGAACAACTCACTCAGGAATCCTACGACCTGTGGATAAAACCCCTGACCCCTGTAGATTTTTCAGAAAACAAACTTATAATCCAGGCACCAAATAAATTCTTCTCCGAGTGGCTAAAAAATCACTTTGAAAAAAAGATTCTTGACATCATATGTGAACTGACAAAATCAGCAAAAGCGGAAATTGAATACAGACACCTCCAAAATTTAGATGAAATATTGAAAGAAAAAAAACAGGAACAAGAACCTGAAGAATCAGAGAATATACCAACTATACTTGAGAGTTCCTTTAACCCAAAATATTTATTTGACACATTTGTAGAAGGACCTTCAAACAGGTTTGCTAAAGCAGCATGTTTTGCAGCAGCAAACAACCCCGGGAAAGAATACAATCCAATTTTTATATACGGTGGTGTAGGACTTGGCAAAACCCATCTGCTACATGCAATAGGCAACAGAATCACTAAGAACAACCCAAAGGCAAAAGTTCTTTATCTTACCTCCGAAAGGTTTATAAATGAGTTTATTGACTCGCTCAAATATGACAGGCCTGCTTCTTTTAGAAATAAATTCAGGAACCTTGACTGTCTTCTCATTGATGACATACAGTTTCTAACCGATAAACAGCGCTCACAGGAGGAATTTTTTTATACTTTTAACACTCTTTATGATTCAAGAAAACAAATTGTCATAACAAGTGACCGTGCTCCAAAAGAACTATCTAACATTGAAGAACGACTTCTAAGCAGATTTGAATGGGGTGTCATAGCGGACATAAAGCCACCTGACCTTGAGACAAGAATTGCAATACTCAGAAAGAAAGCAGAAGGAGAAAAAATCTTTGTGCCTGATGATGTAATACTTTTCCTCGCAAGTCAGATTAAAACAAACATAAGAAAACTTGAGGGCTCCCTTATAAGAATTGTCGCTTTTTCCTCATTAACAGGAACACCTCTGACTGTTGATACAGCAAAAGAAATTTTAAGTGACATAATAACAAGAGAAGAAACACAGGAACCAATAACCATCGAAAAAATTCAAAAGATTGTTTCAAAATATTACCATATTGATATGAGGGATATGCGTTCAAAGAAAAGGACTGATGAAGTGGCTCTTCCAAGACAAATTGCAATGTATCTTGCAAGGACATTAACAGAACAGTCAACTATTGAAATTGGTGAAGCGTTTGGTGGAAAAGACCATACAACAGTAATACATGCATGCAATAAAATAAAAACAATGATGAAGACAGACCCATTTTTTTCTGCAAACATCAATAAAATAATTCAGGAGATAAAAACTTCTGAATGACTGCAGTGAACAATTCCTAATTTTATGTGTTAGTTCTTTGTCAATAAGTAAAAAGGTCTGTTGACAATTTCGATTACTGGAATTTTGTTAATAACTTCCGAGATTTATTTACTTAAAGTTTAACTTAAAATACATAACTAAAAATACCAGAATATTGAGACAACTTTGACATTCAACTGGTTTTTTGCACAGAATTCACAAAACTATTACTACGGAGGCTTAAACTATGGAACTTAGATGTAATAGGCAGAACTTGCTCAAAGGCATTCAGATCATTGAAACAGCAGTGTCAACTAAAGCAACCCTACCAATACTCACAAATTTTCTCATGGAAACAGAAAATCTTAGAACTTCCAGGATAAAACTTGTCTCTACTGACCTTGAAATTGCTGTAAGGTGCTATATAGACGCAGATATAATTTCAAGTGGTGGAGTAACAATACCTGCAAAGAAGTTTGGTGGAATCATAAGAGAATTACAAGATGAAGAAATACACATCAAAACAGATGATAGGAATCAGATTGATATAAAAGCGGGCAAATCACATTTCACACTCTCAGGAACCCCAAAAGAAGAATTTCCTGCACTTCCGGATTTTGTAGAAGAAAAAGCTGTAAGTGTTGAAACGGAAAAAATCAAAGAAATGATTAAGAAGGTTCTTTTTGCGGTTTCTGCAGATGAGACCAGATATGTTTTGACAGGTGTATACTGCATAATTCAACAAAATGGAATTAGGTTTGTGGCAACTGATGGCAGGCGGCTGGCTTATATAACAAGACCTTCCACAGGTGTAAAAGCGGGAACAAGAGCAATAATTCCGGGAAAAACAATAAATGAGTTGTCAAGAATTCTTTCAATTGAGGAAGATTCAGAAGTAAAAATAAGTATAACTGAAAACCAGGCAGCATTCAAAATCAATGAAATTACTCTTATATCAAGGTTAATTGATGGGACTTTTCCTAACTATGAGCAGGTTATTCCTAAGAAATACCAGCAAAAGATAAAAATAAAGGTGAAGGAACTTTTAAGTGCGATTAAACAGATTTCTTTGTTGACGCAGGAAAAAGGCGGTGCAGTGAAATTTTCGTTTGGCAAAAACCTTTTAAGGGTCTCTGCCCAAACACAAGGGCTTGGCAGTGGCGAAGTTGATGTCGATATCTCATATTCGGGTTCGCCAGTGGAAATTGCCTTTAATCCGACATATATTATGGATATTTTGAAAAATGTCTCAGAGGAAGAGTGTGAATTTGAAATAAATGGGCCAATAGATGCCTGTGTTGTGAGAGTTGTAGGCGACGAAAATTATCTTTGCGTTGTTATGCCAATGAGGATATAGTATGAATAGGAATGGTGGATTCACGAAGTCGGATAAAATAGTGGAAGCATTGTTGAAAAAGTATGGATTGAATGAGACAGATTTTTCTCTTTATGACATTTTTGAAAATGAAATTGGTTCCGAACTTGGGAAATATGTCCAAATGGTAGGGAAAAAAGGTAAGTCGTTACTTGTTAAAATAGAAAATTCCGTGTATCATCAAGAATTTTTAATGAGGAAAAAAGAAATTTTGAAAAGAATTAACGACTGCTATGGGGAAAAAATTGTTGAAGATATAAAAGTGGTGTAATATGGCAGAGCAAACACAAACTTATGATGCAAGTAAGATTCAAGTTTTAGAAGGACTTGAGGCAGTCAGACGAAGGCCTGCGATGTATATTGGCTCTACAGGTCAGACAGGTCTTCATCATCTTGTATACGAGGTTGTTGATAATTCAATAGATGAAGTTCTTGCAGGTTTTTGTAAAAATATAGATGTAATAATTCATCCTGATAATTCTGTGACGGTAATAGACGATGGAAGAGGAATTCCTGTAGATCCTATAAAAGATGTTAAGGACCCGAAACTCAAGGGAAAACCTGCACTTGAAGTAGTTATGACAACCCTTCATGCAGGTGGAAAGTTTGATAGAAAGGCCTACAGAGTAAGTGGTGGACTTCACGGAGTTGGTGTTTCTGTTGTAAATGCTTTATCAGAGTGGATGGAAGTTGAGGTTTATCGCGATGGAAAAATATATGCTCAAAAATATTCGCGCGGAAAACCTGTAACTCTTGTTGAGAAAAAAGGGAATACAGATGATACAGGCACAAAAGTCACATTTTTGCCTGATTCTGAAATATTTAAGTCAATAAATTTCTCTTTTGACACGCTTTCAAATCGGTTGAGAGAACTTGCGTTCTTAAACCCCGGGACAAAAATCACAATAATTGATGAGAGGGAAGATAAAGAACACACATTTAGTTATGAAGGTGGTATATCAGCGTTTGTGAAATTTTTGAATGCAAATAAAGATGTTCTTCATCCGGAGCCAATATATTTTTCAAAGACAAAAGATGAGATTTCCATTGATGTTGCTATTCAGTATAATGATGGATATTCAGAGCAGATGTTTGCTTTTGCAAATAATATAAATACGGTTGAAGGTGGAACACATTTAACCGGGTTCAGGTCAGCACTTACAAGAGTAATAAACGACTATGTTAAGAAAAATGAGTTGTTGAAAAATAAAGATATAACTTTGACAGGAGATGACTGTAGAGAGGGCCTTACTGCTGTAATTTCAGTCAAATTGCCAAATCCGCAGTTCGAAGGTCAAACAAAAACAAAATTGGGCAATTCTGATGTTGAAGGAATTGTAAAGTCAATTGTTGGTGATGCACTTGGTGCTTTTTTTGAAGAAAATCCTTCAGTAGCAAACAAAATTGTTGAAAAGGTTATAAATGCTGCAGAAGCAAGAGAAGCAGCAAGAAAAGCAAGGGAACTTACCCGCAGAAAAGGAGCACTGGACACCGCATCGCTTCCTGGAAAACTTGCTGACTGTTCTGAAAGAGACCCATCAAGATGTGAACTTTATATAGTAGAGGGAGATAGTGCTGGAGGTAGCGCCAAGCAAGCAAGAGATAGAACATTTCAGGCAATTCTTCCTATAAAAGGTAAAATTATAAATGTTGAAAAATCCCGTTTGACAAAAGTTCTTTCAAATGATGAAATTAGAACAATTATTACTGCTGTTGGAGCAGGGGTTGGACAGGAGGAATTTGACATAAATAAAGTCAGGTATCATAAAATAATAATAATGACTGATGCTGATGTTGATGGTGCACACATAAGAACACTTTTGTTGACATTTTTTTATAGACAGATGCTTCCTCTTATTGAGAAGGGATATGTCTATATTGCTCAGCCACCCCTTTACAAAGTTAAGATAAATAAGAAGGAAATGTATATTGAAACAGAGGAGCAGATGGAAAAATTTTTGCTTGAACAGGCGTCAGCACAGACGACAATAACACAACTTAGCAACAAAAAGATATTTAAAGATAAAGAGGTGTATGCGCTTTTTAAGGACCTTGTTGAACTTGACAATCTTCTGAAGCGACTTAAAAAGAAAAAGGTATTCTGGAAAGATTTTATGGAGTTTAAGAAAAATAAAAGGATGCCATTGTATAGAGTTGAAACGGAAGAAGGTATTAATTTTATTTACAGTGACAAAGAATGGAAACAATTCAAGAGTTCTTATCTTGAAAAACATCAGGTTACAGAGGAAGAACTTGGAAAAAATGTTAAAGATCTCTGGGAACTTGGCAGAATAGAGATTGTAATTAAAAAACTTGAAAATATTGGTTTTGATTTAACGAATTATGAAGATCCAGGTGAAAAGCCAGTTTATAGAATAACAAATGGTGCAGGTGAAATTTTTGAACTCAGCAATTTTAAGTCAGTTATTGAAACAATAAAAGAAATAGGAAGACAGAATGTTACAATTCAAAGATACAAAGGTCTTGGTGAGATGAATCCTGAACAACTCTGGGAAACCACAATGGATCCTGAGCGTCGGAAATTGCTTCAGGTTAAGTTAGAAGATGCAGTTGAAGCAGAAAGAATATTTACAACACTTATGGGAGATAAGGTTGAACCCCGTCGGCTTTTCATTGAAACCCACGCACTTGAAGTGAAGAATTTGGATGTGTGAAGAGTAAAATTGAAAATGAAAAGAAAAAAACAAAAATCTATTTACAAAACACATAAAACAAAAGATTTGATCTTAAGAGAAGATACAACAATAAAAACATATTCAGCCCCAGAAATAGTTTCTGCCGAAAGAAATGGTTATATTTTTGCATGCACTAACAGAACAGAAAGAGAGTGTCTTGAAAGAGGTCTGTTTTCGACAAATAAGGTCTATGCAGAAAAAGTTTTTTCTATAAAAAAGGGAGATGTATTATTTTTGTTTAATATGGATAGGGATATTTTATATGGGCCTTTTAGAGCTTGTTCTGATGGAGGAAAAGATTTAGTGCCCGATGCATGGAATGGTCAGTATCCTTATCAAGTGAGAATTGAGAAAGTTAATGGAGTCAAAAATCTGAGAGGAGCAAAAGAAATATTTTCAAAATTAAATATTGATTGGAAGATGCCTGTTGATAAATATAGAACTGCCATTCTTATTAAAGTTTTGGAAGATCCATCATTTGAAATAAAAAATATAAGGTTACCTAAAGAATATGTGCCGGATGAAAAACCTAAACTAGAAGCAACCACGCTTTGGGATTATCCAAAGCAAAGTTATGGCAGGACTCCAAAAGGAAATAATAAATACCCAGGAGTGACTCCTGCTTTTATAATCTACAATTTGATTAAAAGATATACAGAACCCGGAGATGTTGTATTAGATCCAATGGCTGGTAGTGGAACTACTTTAGATGTCTGTAAAGAAGAAGGTCGGAAATGTATTGCCTATGACATAGTTTCAACAAGACCAGATATACAACAAAATGATGCAAGAAAACTTCCACTACCTGACAATAGTATAGATATGATTTTTGTTGATTCTCCTTATGGAGATAATGTCAAATATAATGACCATCCAGATAATATTGGCAACATTTCCGCAGAAAAAGAAGAATTCTATGATGAACTGGAAAAGGTAATGAGAGAATGTTACAGAGTATTAAAACCTGGAAAAATATTAGGGTGGCTTATAGGTGACCAGTGGGTAAAAAAGAAATTTACACCAGTAGGATTAAAAGTGTATCAGAGATTGGAGAAATATTTTGAACCAGTTGACATTATTTGTGTTGTAAGAAGAGGACAGACATCCAATACTGGTGTTTGGTACAATAGAGCTATAAGATTTAACTTTTTTTTGAGAGGATTCAAATATTTGCTATTGATGAAGAAACCCGTTGAAGGAGAAAAAAAGTACGAAAATAGAGAAATAAAGTGGACTCATTATAAAAGAGGGTAGTGATACTTGAAAAAATTCAGTTTTAGAGATCTATTAAAACTCTATGAAGAAAAGAAATCGAGTTATGGGAAAAATGCTTATAAACATATATCTGAAATTCTAAACGAGGCGAAGATTTTGCACAAAAAACTTTTCGAAGAGAATCCTACCCCGAACAAGGACCATGAACAATCTTGGCGAGCATTCAAAGGTAAAAATTTAGAGAAGTTAGTAGTTCATATAATAAAAGATGAAGTTGAAAGTTTAGGTTTGAAAATTGTTGAAGGCAATACATTAGAAAGAACTAATTGTGAAAATTTATCAAAAGAGTTAGGAACTGTAAAAAGGAATTTACTTGTTGATTACGGCGAGTTCGGTTCACATCTTCCTGATGTAGATATTGTTATTTATGAACCACATACATGCAAAATAATTGCTGTGATTTCAAGTAAAGTTACGCTTCGTGAGAGAATTGCTCAGACTGGCTATTGGAAAATTAAATTATCCAAAGATGAAATAACTAAACATATAAAAGTATTTTTTGTTACCCCTGATGAAGATGGAACTTTGACAATAAAAAATCCTGCTAAGAAAGGCAGGGCGATAGTTGAAGTTGATACAGATGGAAGTTATGTTATGAGCGAGACAAAAATAGAAGAAAGTAATAAAGTTAAAATGTTTGATAAATTCATTGAAGACCTGAAGAAACTTCTGAAATGACCAAAAAGAAATTGAACAAGAGTGGCAAAAAATAAAAGTTGAGATTTTTAATAAAAAACCTGAATGGGGAAGCAAAATATCAGAATTTACAGTTGAAATATTGCCTTGTACTTTTTACAAAATAGAAAACTAAACTCACAAGATTAGAAAGGAACCTAAATGCCAAGAGGAAGACCAAGAAAAGATAAATCAAATCAGCCAGAAGAAAATAAAGATAAAGGAATAACACCGCCCGCCGCTGAGGAATCTAAAACATCTGCAGTTCAACTTGCCACAGGAGAAAGAATTCATCCACGCAGTATTGAAGATGAAATGAAGACATCTTATATTGACTATGCTATGAGCGTGATAGTTGGCCGTGCCCTTCCTGATGTTCGCGATGGTTTAAAGCCGGTTCATAGAAGAATTTTATATACAATGAAAGAAATGGGATTAAAGCACAATAGCCCATATAAAAAATCTGCCCGCGTAGTTGGAGATACTTTAGGAAAATATCATCCGCACGGCGATGTTGCTGTCTATGATGCAATGGTAAGGATGGCACAAGATTTCTCACTTAGATATCCACTTGTTGAAGGTCAGGGTAATTTTGGTTCAGTTGATGGAGACCCACCAGCACAGATGCGCTACACTGAGGTCCGTCTTGCTCAGATTTCTGAAGAAATGCTTGTAGATATAGAAAAAAATACAGTTGATTTTGTTCCTAATTATGATGGCTCACTGACAGAACCCCTTATCCTTCCTGCTAAACTTCCTAATTTACTTGTAAATGGCTCGTCAGGAATTGCAGTAGGTATGGCAACAAATATTCCACCTCACAATTTAACTGAAGTTGTAGACGGAATTGTTGCATATATTGACAATCCTGAAATAGAGACATCTGAACTTATGAAAATTATAAAGGGGCCTGATTTTCCTACAGCAGGAATAATCTGTGGAAGAGAAGGAATAAAGGACTATTTTGAAACAGGAAGAGGTTCATTTGTTATAAGAGCAAAAGCAGAAATTGAAGAAATAAAAGGAGGAAGACAGGCAATAATAGTTCGTGAACTTCCATATCAGGTGAATAAAGCACAACTCTTAGAGACAATAGCAGAACTTGTAAAGAACAAAGAAATAGATGATATAGGTGATTTAAGAGATGAATCTGACAGAGATGGTATAAGAGTTGTTATAGAAGTAAAAAGAGATGGGAATGCAAACATAGTTTTGAATCAGTTATTTAAGAAGACGCAACTTGAAGTTTCATTTGGTGTTATTATGCTTGCTCTTGTTCAGGGTGAACCAAAGGTTCTTTCTATGAAAGATATGCTTCAGTGCTATGTTGACCATCGTCGTGAAATTGTTATCCGAAGAACAAGATATGACCTTGAAAAAGCAGAACAAAGAGCACATATTGTTGAGGGTTTAAGAATTGCAATTGAAAATCTAAATAAAGTTGTAAAGATTATAAAAGAATCAAAAGATGTTGATGATGCACGCTTACGACTTATGGAAGAATTTGGTCTTACAAAAATTCAAGCACAGGCAATACTTGATATGCGACTTCATCAACTTACAGGACTTGAAAGAAAGAAACTTGAAGAAGAGTATCTTGAACTCATAAAAACAATTGAAAAATTAAAATCAATTCTCGCAGATCCAAAGAAAGTTACAAATATAATTAAAGAAGAACTTCTTGCACTTAAAGAAAAATATGGAGATGAGCGAAGGACAAAAATTCAAGCAAAAATAGTTGAAATGGAAATAGAAGATCTTGTTCAGGAAGAAGATGTTGCTGTTACTCTTTCTCATGCAGGCTATGTTAAAAGAATGCCACTTACTGTTTATCGTGCCCAGCGTCGTGGAGGAAAAGGTGTTACAGGTATGACTACTCGTGAAGAAGATTTTGTTGAAGACCTTTTTATAACAAACACTCATGCATATATGTTGTTTTTTACTGACAAAGGAAAAGTTTATTCAGTAAGGGTATTTGAAATTCCTGAGGGTTCAAGAATTTCAAAAGGAAAAGCAATAGTAAATATCATTCAGATGAGTCCAAATGAAAAAATAACTGCAGCAATTTCTATAAAGTCATTTGAAGAAGAAAAAGAATCATTTTTGTTGATGTGCACGAAACAGGGGCTTGTTAAAAAAACATCACTTGAGGAGTACACTGATATCCGGAAGTCAGGAATAATTGGTATTAAATTAAACCCGGGAGACACTCTTATTGATGTTAAACATACTGATGGAAAAAGTGAAGTTGTTATAGCAACTCGTAAAGGTATGGCAATAAGATTTAAAGAGACAGATATAAGACCAATGGGCAGAGCAACTCATGGTGTAAGAGGAATCCGCCTTGCTAAGGATGATGAAGTGGTTGGAATGGAGGCAGTGAATTCAAAAGATATTTTGCTAACAGCAACTGAAAATGGTTTTGGTAAGAGGACAGAGATTTCAAAATATCGTCTACAGGCGCGTGGTGGTAAAGGAGTTAAGAATATTAAAACAACTGAAAGAAATGGTCTTGTTGTTGGAATAAAAAAAGCAAATCCAGGTGATGAGTTGATGTTAATTACAATTCGTGGTATGACAATTCGTCTTGCTGTTGATGATATTCTTGTAAAAGGCAGAAATGTTCAGGGAGTGCGTCTTGTTCGTCTTGAAGAACAAGATAAACTTTCAGGGGTTGCTCATATAGTAAAAGAAGAAAATGAGAACAATAACAAAGAGTGAAAAGATTTGAAGTTGTTGAACATACTGCTGATGTAGGAATTTTAGTATATGGAAAAAACCTTCCAGAATTGTTTGAAAATGCCCCCTTTGGGATGTTTTCAATCCTTGTTGAAGACCTTCTTGAGAAAGTCAAACCATTAGAAAAAATAGAAATTCAGATTGATGGTGTTGATTTTGAATCATTACTTGTTAATTTTTTGAATGAACTTATATTTCTTTTTAGTGCAAGGAAAATGCTTTTTGTGGATTTCAAGGTTCTTTCATTAGAAAAATTTTTTTTGAAAGCAGAAGTTTTTGGAGAAAAAATTGATGTCACAAGACACAAACTAAATTTTGAGATTAAATCAGCGACATACCACAATCTAAAAATAGAAAAAATTAATGAAATCTGGCGTTGTCAGATAATTTTTGATGTGTGACTTCTGAGGGGGATTTTTGAAAGTTAGTGAAATATTTGCTTCAATTCAGGGAGAAGGTTTTTTTGTTGGACAGCCATCTGTTTTTGTGAGGTTTTATGGCTGTAATCTTAATTGCTGGTGGTGTGATACACCTCAGGCTAAAGAACCATGGAGAAAATACAAAGATATGTCAGTAAATGATATCATAAAAAGAATAGAAAAAACAAAAATAAAGAATGTTGTTTTGACAGGTGGTGAGCCACTTTTTCAAGATAAAAATGAACTTTGCGAACTTTTGAAAAAGTTGATTAAATCTGGTTACAATATTACGGTTGAAACAAATGGAGCAATATCTCCACCTGAATTTTATGGTAATCGTATATTTTGGAGTGTAAGTCCAAAATTGGACAGGAAGATTGACTTCAAAACTTTGAGAGAATTTTTTCATAAGAGGCATAACTCGTCATTAAAATTTGTTATAAAGAATAAGAAGTGGATTGAGAAAGCAAAAAAAGTTATAAAAGAAATTCTAATTCAGAAAAATGTAGGTGAAACATTCAGGTTCCCTATAATTTTTCAACCAATGTGGAGGATGTGTTTGTTTAGTAATCTTGTTAAATGGGTTATTGATGATAAATTTTTACAAAAGTTTAATGTGAGAATTTTGCCTCAGGTACATAAAATTGGTGTGGTAAGATAAAATTTGTCTTTTTGTAGTTGTCTGATTTGTAAATCTGATGTAGTTGTTGTCTCGCCATCCGAAATAGCGGGTAAACTTGGTGGCTGGTTAGATTAAAATGAATCCAAAAATTGTCTCAGTAAAACAGATGAGAGAAATTGACAGACATACTATAGAAGATATAGGTGTTCCATCAATTGTTCTTATGGAAAATGCAGGCAGGTCTGTTGCTGGTGTGATAATTAAAAAATTTCTGAGGGCGAGAAAAATTGCTATTTTTTGCGGTGGTGGAAATAACGCTGGAGATGGCTTTGTTACCGCAAGATATTTGTTTAGAGAAAACAAGTTAGTGTCTGTTTTTATGTTGAAAAAACCAGAAGAATTATCTGCAGATGCAAAAACTAATTTTGAAATAGTTAAAAATCTAAAAGTTGAATGTTTTAATGTTTCGTTTGGGAATTTAGGTGAAGTTAATAAAAAATTAAAACATTTTGACTTAATTGTTGATGCACTTCTTGGCACAGGCACAAAAGGTGAAATAAGAGGAATTTATGCAGATGTAATTTCTATGTTGAATAATTCAAAAAGACCAATCGTTGCAGTTGATATTCCGTCGGGATTAGATGCAGATACAGGTCTTCCACTTGGGGTTTGCATAAAGGCGAAAATGACAGTTACTATGGGATTTATGAAAAAAGGATTTCTCAAGAACAATTCCAGGAAATTTACTGGTAAAGTTGTGGTTGCAGACATTGGTCTTTTACCATGATATTTATAGTTGCCCGATTTATCGGGCTAAATATGTATTTGTAAGAGAAAATATCATATATAATGCTCAATAAATTGAGCAACTACATAATATGAAATTTAGATAAAGTTAATAATTGGAGACAACATTGAAAAAATTCTATATTCAATGGCACATTACAGATAGATGTAATTTGAGGTGTATTGATTGCTATCAGGAAAAATTTACAAAGGAAGGCGAACTTGACTGGGCATATCTTCGTTTAATATGCGATAATTTAATTGAGACAATGAAAAAATGGAACTCAAAACTTGTTGCTGTTCTTACTGGTGGTGAGCCACTTCTCAAAAAAGAACTCTGGGAAATTTTTGAATATCTTAATAACTCAGAATATGTTTCTGAACTCGGAATAATTACAAATGGAACGCTTGTTGATAGATATGTTTCCGATCTGAAAAAATTTGATAAAATAAAAAAAGTTTATGTTTCACTTGATGGGATTACAAAAGACACAAACGATTCTATAAGAGGGGAAGGCACCTATGATAAAACACTTGAAAATATTTTTTTGTTAAGAGATTCCAAAATACCTGTTGTTATTATGTTTACTTTAATGAAAAAAAATCTTAAAGAAGCAGAATCTCTTTTTGATTTTATTAAAGACAATTTTCTTGATGGATTCATAATTGAAAGATTTATTCCACTGGGGCAGGGCAAAAAACTATTAGACCAGGTTATTTCAGGTGAAGAATTAGATTCATTATATAGGAAAATTTTTTATCAGTGCGGGGCAGAATATATTCCGGAAAAGATTATTAAATATAGAGCATTGCATGTAAGTTTTTCAGATGGTATAGAACTTTTTGGTGCAGAGTGTGTAGCAGGCCGTGATGGAATGGCTATTTTACCTGACGGAACGGTTCTTCCTTGTAGAAGATTTTTTTTGCCAGTTGGCAACCTTCTTCAATCTTCATTAGATGATATTTGGAAAAACTCAGAGGTTCTCAGGAACATAAGATATAAAAAAAACCTGAAAGGGAGATGTGGAACCTGTGAAATTGAAGATTGTATTGGCTGTAGAGCAATGACACATTCTTTGACTGGTGATTATCTTGCAGAAGATCCTCATTGCTGGGTTTATAAGATTTAGTTGCTGATTTGCAGGAAATAATAAAATGGGAATAAGAATAATTGCAGGTAAACTAAAAAAAAGAGAGATAAAAGGGATTCCAAAAGATAAAGAATTAAGGCCAATATTAAGTAGAATAAAAAAATCCCTTTTTGATATTATAAGACCAAAGATAATTGGTGCTAAGTTTCTTGACCTTTATGCAGGTACTGGCTCAGTTGGAATAGAAGCAGTGTCAAGAGGAGCAGATCTTGTTATCTTTGTTGAAGTTGATGAAAAATTAGTAAAAATTCTCAAAAAAAATCTTGAGAGATTCAAAATAGAAAATCAGACAGAAGTTTATCAAAGAGATATTCTTTTAGGTCTTGAATGGTTAAAGGACTTCAAAGGTGAGAAATTTTTTGATATAATTTTTATGGGTCCACCATATAAAGAAAAAATTGTAAGTAGAACGCTTGAACTTATTTCAGACGCAGGGATTCTGAAGGAAAAAGGAATAATAATTGCTCAGCATCACATAAAAGAAAAGGTTGAGACAGACAAATTCAATTTGTTTCGCACGGAAAAATACGGTGATTCAATTTTGAGTTTTTTTGAAAACAAAAATGTAGCGATGTGATTTGTTACAATAAATAAGGAGCAAAAATGAACTATTTTGAACTTGAAAAAAAATATATTCTTCAAACATATAAAAGACAGAAAATTGTATTTCACTATGGCAAAGGAAAATATCTCTGGGATAAGAATGGCAAAAAATATCTTGACTTTTTTTCTGGGTTAAGTGTCTGTAATCTTGGACATTGTCATCCAGAGATTATTAAAGCAGTTCAAAGACAGATAAAAAAATATTTTCATGTTTCAAATATTTACTATATCCCAGAACAGATAGAACTTGCAAAACTTATTATTGAAAAAAGTTTCAAAAAAGGAAAGGTTTTCTTTTCTAATTCGGGAGCAGAGGCAAACGAATGTGCAATAAAACTTGCAAG
>Ga0078972_1008260_pt1 | contig 22021 bp, 16 predicted proteins | sample YelNatPaOPGAMG01_FD_67568 | JGI IMG/M metagenome (GOLD analysis project Ga0078972, IMG submission 67568) | Hot spring thermophilic microbial communities from Obsidian Pool, Yellowstone National Park, USA - OP-RAMG-01 (SPADES assembly) (version 2) | ecosystem: Environmental > Aquatic > Thermal...
AGTAGATACGGCTCGCTCACGCGCCCCGTCTCCAAATGGCCCTACACTCGATGAGCAGTAAAAAGGTCCTCTCGGCGCGCCTGCCGCATACACCACGCGCGAAGCGCTCGGAAGACGGCCCATTCCGTGGCACGCCGCACCGATTGCCCCGGAGTAAACAGGCGCAGCTCTTCAAACGGCACGCGAACACAACACACGCCGAATCTACGGCACTGTTCCACCATCAGCCGCCAGATTACCGGGTGCAGGTGAAGGTGCTGATGCCCGTTCACGTGGTCGAAAGGCAGGCCGGTCTCGGCAAAACGTTCGAACTGGGCTGCAACCTCCTTGGCAGCCTCACGTCGAGCAGCCGGATGGAAAAATGCCCTTAGCCCTGCTACGGCGGGGGATGCAGGGAACCGGCCATCGTTTCCCACCAAGTGGGAAATCTCGTGCGTGGGCAGAGCTGCTCGGCCGCAACTCAAAACCAAATGGAGACCTACCGCCAGGGACGGATGCTGCCGCGCAGAAGCCACCGCAGATTCTGCAGCCGCCTCGTTCACCATCAGGCTGGCGCTTGAGAGTACGCCCTCGCAATGCCCACGGAGCACCGCATCGTTCACCGCCGCACTCACACCGAAGTCATCGGCGTTGAGGATCAAGTGGCGCTCGGAGGACCCCACCCTCCTCCCAAGATGCGCTTCGGAAGCCATGGGCCTATGCGGGTTACACTGCGCCTTCAGATGCTCGCCGGGTTTGGTGCGTCCGAGCGATCTGCTTGCGCTCTTTCAGATACTCGAAGAATTCGCGCCCCTCCCGCAGACGCCGCACGAGCATCTGTCGGTCCCCTGCCATTTCGCGAACAATGCGTAGAATGGGCTTAAGACGGAAATAGAAGCGCCTATACATCCGCTCCACTGCCTCTTCGATCTCCTCAGGAGACAAGTCCGGATAGCGCAGCGTAGAGGTCTGGATGCCGCTTCCCGCCACAAGGACACTCGAATCCAGCCAGCCATTCCGCACTGCCTGATCGTACAACTCGGTGCCGGGATAGGGAGCTGCGATAGACACCTGAATGGTATGGGGATCCAACTCCTGAGCGAAGCGAATCGTCTCCTCGATGGTCTCCTTCGTCTCGAGGGGTAGGCCGATGATGAAGGTACCATGTACCTTGATGCCCAGCTTGTGGCAGTTCCTCATGAACTCCCGAGCCATGTCCAGGGTGATCCCCTTCTTGATGCGGTTGAGGATCGCCTGGTTCCCGCTTTCGAAACCCACTAGGAGTAGGCGCAGGCCGTTATCCCGAAGTTGTTTCAGAGTGTCATAGTCCACATGAGCGCGTGCGTTGCAGGACCATGTAAGCTTGAGCCTCTTAAGGCCCTTGCTGATCTCGATGGCGCGCGCCTTGTCTATCGTAAACGTGTCGTCGTCGAACATCCATTCGCGCACCCGGTTGCCCCATAGATCCTTGCCTTCCTCCAACTCGCGGATTACAACACTAGGAGACTTTGTACGGTACTTGTGCCCGCCAATCGTCTGGGGCCACAAACAGAAGGTGCACTTTGCCGGGCAACCGCGGCCTGTGTAAAACGAAATGTACGGGTGCAGAAGGTAACCGATGAAATACTTCTCTATATCCAAATCACGATGATACACAGGAAGGACGCTGGGCATGGCATCCCAATCCTGCACGAGTTCTCGCTCGGGATTGTGCACGATGTTTCCGGCCTTGTCCCGATAGCTAAGGCCGCGTATCTGGTCAAAAGGTAGACCTTTGGCTACCTCTAGGCACGTGTAATCGAATTCGTTTCGGCAAACGAAGTCCAGCACAGGCGCCTGGCGCAACGTCTCTTCGGGAAGAACGGCCACATGCGCACCGATCATGCCCACGAGCGTGTCCGGATTTTGTGCCTTGATTGCCTCGGCGCACTTGATATCGTTGGGGAGCGACGGAGTACTGGTGTGCATAATCACCAGTTCATAGTCCTTGGCAATCTGCAGCACGTCGTTGACGGAAAGGCCATGAGGCGGGGCATCAACGAGGCGGCTGCCTGGAACCAAAGCAGCGGGCTGTGCCAGCCACGTGGGGTACCAAAAAGAGGTAATTTCCCGTCGCGCTTGATAGCGGCTACCCGCACCTCCATCAAATCCTTCAAAAGAGGGCGGGCTCAAGAAAAGTGTCTTCCTCATGGTATCTGTTCTCCTCACTCCCAGCTACATTCTACCCGCTCGGGTTCCCATGCGCATGGATCTTAGGAAACCTGCCTAATGCAACGCCTTGGGCCTCTAACGGTGGCGCAGAACCCTCGTTTTGAGGTCGTCAAACAGCGTATAGAGCAGTGGAACCACCAGGAGCGTAAGAACGGTGGAAAGGAGCAGGCCACCAATCACAACAATGGCCATGGGGGCGCGTAGCTCCGAGGCTCTGCCGATGCGTAGCGCCACCGGCAACATCCCCAGCATAGTAGCCAAGGTAGTCATGAGGATGGGGCGCAGCCGTGTGGCACCGGCCTCCGCCACGGCATCGTTCCTTGCCAAACCTCGCGCGCGGAGCGTACCCGTGTAATCAATCAGCAAAATGGCATTTCGACCCATCAGTCCCACGAGCATGATAATGCCGATCATCGCCACGAGGGAAAGTGTGCTTCCCGTAACCACAAGGGCGCCTATGCCCCCTACAAGGGCCATGGGGAGCGTAAACATGATCACAAAGGGATTGAGAAGCGAATTGAACAAGGATGCCATTACCAGATACACGAGAACCACGGCGAGCGTCAACGCCATCGCAAAATACCCGGCGTTTTCCTGCATGGCTTCCGTTTCTCCTCCCCAATGAACCTCGATATTCGGCATGGGAATGTCCGCCCGGCGCGCGTCAATGTCTGCCTGCGCAGATCCCAGCGGATATCCTGGGGCGAGATTCGCCGTCACGGTTACCATGCGCTGGCCATTGATGCGATCCACTGCTGTAGGCGCACTCTCCATGGTGAAGTCGGCCACCTCGCCCAGAAGCACTGCCCTCCCATCACTTACCCCCACCGGTAGGCGCTCCATATCCTCTCGGTCATTGCGATCAATATCGGCCAGCTCCACATGGATCGGCATCTCCGTTCCCGCCTCGCGGAAGACGCTTTCCGCGTTGCCTTCCAGGGCATCGCGCACCATCTGACCTACTTCCGCCGGCGGGATATTCAGAGCTGCCGCTTTCACACGATCCACTCGAATGGCGAGCTCACTCCGGCCCTGCCTAACGGAGATATCGGCATCGAGAATGCCGGGCATTTGGCGTAGCCGATCCCGTAGTTGCATTGCGGCACTGGTGAGATCGTTTAGATCCGGTCCTCGAAGCTGTATCTGAATAGGCGGTCCCACATTGGCAACCGTACGGACGGGAGCTACGGTGATGCGCGCATCGGCGATCTGGTTCAGAGCAGCCCGGATGGCACCGGCTACCTCGGCATCTGTGCGCGTTCGTGCATGGAGCGGCGTTCTGCCGAAGGACAATAGGCGCTCCAGCAATCCGGCACGATTCCACAGTCTCACATTGATCTGAGCGTACTGAGGACCCTGTTGGGGAATCGCACCGAAGCCTCCAAGAATCTGCCCCACGGTGGTAACGTAGTTCTCCACGTCGGGCTGCTCGGCAAGACGAGCCTCGATACGCCGAGCGACACGATCGGTTGCCTCCAGGGACACGTCAGGGGCGAGTTCCACAGTTACTACAATCTGCCCCTGATCTGTGGCGGGAAGGAATTCAAACCCAAGCGATGGGGCAATCACTAAGCCGGCGGCTGCCAACAATACCGCTACCCAGGCCAGAACTGCACCCCGATGCGAGAGCGCTGCATGAAGTAAGCGTTGGTAGGCATGGGTCATCCGGCTGTACCACGCCTCAAACGCCATGAATGGCCCGCCGCGGGGATGTTCCGGATCTTCTCCCTGCCGATACCATCGCGAAGCAAGACTGGGCGTAAGAGTGAAGGAGACCACTAAGGAGAAGAGCGTCGCCGCCACCACCGTGAGCCCGAATTGCCGGAAGAACGCTCCCACAATGCCCCCCATGAAGGCGATGGGCAGGAATACGACCACATCCGAAAGCGTAAGCGTTACGCTGGCGAAGCCGATTTCCGTGCGCCCGTTGTATGCCGCCTCCGCAGGCGTTTCGCCACGGCCCAGATGCCTCGTAATGCTCTCCAAAACCACGATGCTGTCGTCAATGAGAATGCCTACCGAGAGTGAGAGCGCCAGCAGCGTCATCTGGTTCAGGGTGAAGTGGGCGAAGTACATGGCAAGGAAGGTTGCTACCATGCACGACGGGAGCGCCAACGCCACGATTATCGTGCCCCGAACATTGTGAAGAAACACGAATACCACAAGCATGGCCAGGATGGCGCCTAGCACCAACGTCGCGTCCACGTCGTTCAGGGCATCGCGGACAACAACCGCGTCATCCCGGGACGTAATGATCTGCACGTCCGGCGGCAAGCTTGGCCTCAACTGGTCAAGCATCCGCTTTACCCCATCCACCACAGTTACCGTATTGGCGTCGGATGTCTTGGTTACCACCACGCCGATGCTTGGCCGCCCGTTCGCCCGGGTGATCGTTGAAGGGCGCTGAGGAGCTTCATACACTCTGGCAATGTCGCCGACGGTCACCGGCGTGGGAGGTTTAGGCTTATATGGACCGAGCGCCAGCTCCTTTGGAAGGGAAACCGACGCCATAAGGAGCGCAGGAGATAGGATCTGGGCTTGCCGTATCTCTTCCAACCTGGTGAACGCAGCGAGGGTCCGCACGCCGAACTCGCGACGTCCCTGCTCGATGGATCCACCTGGTATGTTCTGGCTCCCTGCTTTTACGGCATTCACCACATCCTCGAGGGTAACGCCGTACTCCTCCATCTTTCGGGCGCTTACATCCACCCGCACTTCGTTCCGCTCACCGCCCAACACGCTAACGGACGCAACCCCAGGCACCCGTGCAAGACGAGGCTTCAAAACGTCATTCACCGTACGCCACAGATCTGCAAGGGGCCGATCTGCCGTTAGGGCCAAGTACAATACCGGCTGGGCGTTAATATCTAGGCGCGCAACGATAGGAGGACGCACTCCGGACGGGAGTTGGGCGCGGGCAGCATCCACCTTCTCACGAATAGCGGTAAGGGCCCTGTCCATATCCGTGCCCACCACCAAATCCATGCTGATGATGGACACCCCCTCCTGAGAGCTGGAGAATACGTCCTTGACGCCGCTCACCGACCCCACCGCATCCTCAAGAGGCTTGGTAACCAGGGCCTCAACCTCACGAGGACCTGCGCCAGGATACACGGTTATGACGGTAGCCGTAGGGATATCCACTTGGGGGTTCAGGTCGGCCGGCAGTCGCGTGTAGGCCAATGTCCCAAGGATGACGAGCGCGGCTAGGGACATCCAGATGACGACAGGCCGAGCGATTGCCAGTTTGGTAAGCCACACCTTGCTGTTTACCTCGCTGGGATCGGGGCTGCGGCGTGCAATGTGCGAGATCTCACGTGCGGCCCACCACCTTTACGCGCATTCCAGGCTCGAGCGTAGCTCCTGAGGACACGATCACGCAGTCGCCGATCTGCAATCCGCCGGTAATTTGTGCGTACTGGCCCTCCACGGCGGACACTTCCACATTGCGCCGCACGCATTGGGATTGCTCCACAACGTACACGTAATACGTGTCACCTTCTGCTTTCAGGGCATCCAGCGGTACGGCCACGGCCCGGCTATCCACCGGAAGATCAATTGCAATCTTCGCCATCATCCCTGGCGGCGCATGGGCGCCACGCGAGATCGCCAGCCGCACCGGCACCGTGCGGCTATCCGATGAAGCGATGGGTAGCACCTGGGTGAGCACCGCATCGAGCGGGGCGTCGAGTTGACCTTCCAGGCTCACTCGGGCGGAAAGGCCGGGCTTGAGACGCCCTGCATAACGAGCAGGAACCTCGGCCTCAACATGCACCGGAGAAGGCGCCACTACGTTCATCAGCGGCATACCGGGCTGTGCCATGTCCCCAGGATGCGCGGTAAGATCCGTAACAACGCCGGCAAGTGGGCTCCGCAACACGGAGCCTCCCACTTGAGCAATTGCCTGGGCAAGTTGCGCTTTCGCCTGCAGCAGCGTGGCCCGTGCCGCCCGAATGTCCTGATCGGCCAACTTGAGCGCTGCGGCCTTTGCCGAATAGGCGGCGCGCAATCCTTTGCGTGCCTGTTCCACACCGGCTTTGGCCGCGGCCACATCGCCTTCGCTTACCTGACGGCGCAGTCCCACAGCGCGCGACGCCGGTTTTTCGCCGGAACGGGCCTCATCCAAAGCCGCAACAGCAGCATCGCGTTGGGCCTTAGCAATCGCCGCCTGCGTTTCTGCTCCCTCCAAATCGGCACGCGCAACACCCCCATGCGCATACAGAAACCTCAGCCGTCGCACCGTGTCCTCGGCTTGACGAAGGGCCGCATCCGCTTGGCTGAGCCCTGCTTGGGCTTGCTTCACGCCGGCCGCAGCTTTGTTCGCATCAGAAGTGGCTGCGTCGGTCGCAAGCGTTACCGCAAGCTCCGCCTGGCGCTCCTTGGCCAGCGCCGTACGCAATCCCGCGGTTGCCTGAACGATGGCACCATCCAGTTCCACAAGCCGCGCAGCTTTACCCTCCACCGCCTTCCGGTACTGGGCCTCCGCCGCGTCAACACCCGCTCGAGCGGCCTCGATTTGCGCAGCCACGTCCCCTAGATCCAACCGCACCAGCGCATCGCCCCGGTGCACAAATTGCCCATCGCGCACAAGAACCGCAGCCACCCGACTGGGGACCTTCGCCGTGATGGCCGATTGGCGGTCCGCGCGCACCACACCGATCACCGTGAGGATGCGTTGAAGCGCTCGATGGCGTGCCGTGGCAACTGTCACAGGCACTAATTCCTCAGATCGGCTCTGCCCACCGGATGGCACCAGCCGTCGCTGAGGGCCAAGGGAGCGAATGAAGTATGCCAGCGCTGCTCCCAGCACCGCAATCAACAAGATCGCATGCACAACCCGCTTCAATGCTGCTTCCTTCAACTCGCGGTTTCTAGGTGAGGTGTGCGGTTCATTCTCGTAGGGCACATCAATGCGATCTTGACACATCCGCACCGATGGCATGGTCATATTCGGCCAGGGCAGTGAGGAGGTTGCCTAAGGCCTGGGCCCGGTTCCCTCGAGCCTTAATGACACCGAAAATAGCAGCGGACACCTCCAACTGTGTGGCCGAACGCGCCTGGTATCGAAGTTCGGACACGTCCTCCGCGGCCTGCGCTGCAGCAATCTGGCGATCCGCTGCTTGGATGCTACGCAGAGCTTCTTGCGCATCGGATACCGCCTTCTCTACGTCCACACGTATGCCGAGCTTCGCATCCTCTAAAAGCGCCTCGAGCTGCGCTGCACGCGCCCTTGCCTCGCGTACATCAGCCTTCGTTTTGCCGGCATCAAAAGGCGTCCAGTTGAGCACCAGTCCGGCGGCGAAATAGCTGGACCGCACAAAGGCAGAAGGAGTTTGGGTTTGCGCCACCGCGCGCATGGAGAGGCCGGGCTTATCCTGGGCCCCGGCAAGTGCGATACCGGCTTTAGCGGCCTTCAATTCTTCCTCTAACAGCAGTATTTCCGGCCGCTGCTTGAGGGCCTTCTCCACACCTGATTCTGCAGTTGTCGGGATGGATGCCGGCATTGCGGCGGGTTCCACCTCAATGGGAGTTGCAGGGTCACGCCCCAATAGACGGTTCAGATTAGCTCTCGCCAGTACGGCGCCTGCCTCGGCTTGATAAACCCCTTGCTCGGCCTGAGCAAGATCTGCTTCTGAAGCTTTTACGTCGCGCTCAGACGCCGTACCGGCTTGGAGCATCACGCGCGTAAGCTCCAAATGCTTCCTGGCCAGCTCTGCGCCGCTCGCCGCCGTCCCCCGCATGGCATCGGCGGTTTGCACCGCGTAATACGCCTTGCGCACTTCGAGGATCAGGTCGTTTTCTTGGCGCTTGAGCTCTAGCAGATTCGCTCGCGTTTGGGCGGTAAAGCGCGCTCCGGCCGCTCGTATCCCGGCCCGAAAGAGGGGCTGCTCCAAGGACAGCGCAACCTGGCCGTACTGCTCCGGAAGCACCGTCACATCGCCGGTGCCCGCTCGAGGGAAGGTAACACGTGGCCCCTGGAGCGTTCCTTCCGCGCGTGCGGACACTGTAGGGCGGGCGATCGGGCGCTCTCGATCCGTTTGGCTCTGTTGCGCCTCTAATTCCATGCGTGCCGCCCTCAGCTTCGGGCTTTGGGCCAGGGCAATGCGCACGGCATCCTCTACGGTAAGCCGCGCTTCTGGTGGCTTTTGAACACGTAGGCAGAAGTACAAGAACGTGACGGCCAGAGGGCTCAATGACATCGCTTCTGCTGCGCCTTCAGCCCGAAACCGGTCGGCCCATTGCCAGGAGCGTTGTGTCTCCGTTCGGAGATCGGCACAGCAATACCTATTTCCAGGGCCACGACACACGCGGACCCGCTACTGCCTGCTGCGCAGGTTCTGAAGGAGTTCTTCGACGAAAGCAGCCAGTTTCCCTGCGCCCCTCAACGACCGCACTCCTAAGCGCGCCAATCCTGCAAGGCTGGTGGGTGTGCGCAAGATGGCGGCGGGCAGCCTGGCCCTGGACACTTCCCCATCTGGGCCGATGTAGCGATCAAAGGGGAGCGGCAGTTTATCATGAGCGCCGTCGGTAATACAGCGAATGGCGATCCAGGGGATGCCCGCCTCCATGGCTGCCCACACGGCGCCTGCCGTCTCCATATCGGCGGCGACGGCGCCAGGAGCTAAATTCCCAGCCGACGCCTTTGCCGAGGGATCCGAAAGGAGTTCGTAAAGCGTGAGGATTCCTCCTGCCACAACCGGCGAAGAGGCAGACGTATGCAAGGCTGCATCCAGCATTACGGGATCGGGGCGGGCGAGGCAGATGCCACTCTCGCCTGCATTGCACGCTTCAGATGGGGACGAAGCGGGCCACAGAACCCCGTCCGCCACCACGATGGTTCCCGGCGACACGCCCCTGCGAAGCCCAGAGGCGAAACCCGCGATGACTAGACATTGGATGTGGTATTGCCGAATGAGGCATTGAGCTGCGTGTTGGGCGCGCACTACCCCCATACCCGATCGCGCCGCAACAGCCTGCACCCCGCCGAGGGATCCTATGCAGCAGCGCAGCGATAATGGCCCCAGGGGTCCATGAGAATGCGGAATCGGAGCACTATCCCACCGGTGAGGACGCATTCGGCGGGATATGGGAAGCAGTTCCTCACGTACCGCCGTAAGGATCCCAACCGGTTCAAGAATGGGAGGGCACAAAGTACCGCTCGGGACTCGGCTTTCGCTCCGGTTCCACCGGGCCATCGTAGGTAGCTACCTTGCGCCGCACCGCCTCCACCAAATCTTCAGGCGTGGACAAGCCGGACGCAATACCTACGGTTTCCGCCCACACGAAGTCCTCAATTGCCAGCTCGTCGGCATTCTGTATCTGGATCGTGTACGGATTGTGGTAGCGACAGAGCGCAGCCAGCTCCACCGTGTTCGCGCTGGTGCGACTACCTACCACAATCATCAGGTCCACGCGCGCAGCCAGATCAATAGCTTCATCCTGCCTATTCTGCACGGGGCGGCAGATGGTATTGATGACCTGCACCTCTTTACACATGAAGATGAGCTCGTTAAGGACCTCCCGACACAACTCCAGCGCGTGGGTCGTCTGAAAGATGACGCCCACTTTGCGTAGAAGGCGATGCTGGGCCTTGGCTTCCCGCAGTTCCTGCACACTATCTATCACCAGAGCCGGGTTGCGAAGTGCTCCTAGGATGCCCTTGATTTCAGCGTGGTTCCGATCCCCGATGATCACCACCTGGCAACCACGTGCCTCCAGAGCCTGAGCCGCTTCTTGTGCGCGCAACACTATGGGGCATGTGGCATCCACAATGTCCACACCGCGGCTCCGGGCCTCATTCAGCTTCGCCTTCGGCAAACCGTGTGCACGCACAACCATCGTGCCCGAGGTAGGGCCATCCAAATCGTCCACTTTGCGCAGTCCCTTGGACTCCAGCTCATCCGTTACCCGCTTATTGTGGACTAGGTCGCCAAGAATAAAGACCTTCTGCCGTTCAGCAAGGGCTTGCCGGGTAAGGTTGATCGCCCGCTTTACTCCAAAGCAGAAGCCTACCTCTCGGGCCATAATCACCTTTCGCTGCGTGGAAACCTCCATCATCCACCTCCGCTCACCCGGCTGCACATTGCTTGTTACGCGTATCCCCGCTGCCGAAACCAGGTCGCTGCGCGCGCTAACGCCTCTTCTACAGAGGATTGGGGCAAGCCCAATTCTCGTACTGCGCGAGACGCATCGAAGAACATATGCTTCCGCGCCATCCGCACCCCCTCTATTGGGATGCTGGGTTCACGCCGCATGAGATACCCTTCAACCAGCGTATCCACCCACCCCGCAAGATAGGCAATCCCATACGGTAAACGCACCTTAGGAGCGGGTCTACCCGTCACCTCCGCCAGTATATGGAATATACCACGTAATGTAAGGTTACGGTTGCCTAAGATATACCGCTGACCCGGCTTCCCACGCTCTAAGGCAAGAACGTGCCCCTCCGCTACGTCTCGCACATCCACCAAATTCAATCCTGTATCAATATAGGCCACCATGCGTCCACGCAGGAAATCTACGATCATTTTTCCGGTGGGTGATGGCTTGGCGTCTTCCTCGCCCACGGGCGTGCTGGGGTTCACGATCACAATGGGGAGGTGGTACTCGGTGTAAAAGCGGCGCGCCTCCTCTTCCGCCAAGAATTTGCTCCGCTTGTAATGCCCCACCATGTCTTTCAGGCGTACCGGAGTGTCCTCGGTGCCCGGGCTTCCGTCCTTTGGAATGCCGAGGGTCCCCACGGTACTCGTGTACACCACGCGCTCCACTCCGGCATCGAGCGCCGCTTGCAGGATGGAACGGGTGCCGTCTACATTGCTCCGGTAGAGTTCGGTAGGATCTCGGGCCCAAAGGCGGTAATCGGCCGCAACGTGCACCAAGACGGAACATCCCTCCAGGGCAGCGCGAAGGGATGCGGGATCGCGTAGGTCGCCGTAGACAAGGGGAACGCCAAGAGCCGTCAGGTGTTCAACACGACTGGTGGATCGCACGAAGGCACGAACCCGGTATCCATGCTCGAGATAGCGGCGAACGACGTGCCCGCCCACGAAGCCGCCGGCGCCCGATATTAATACGGTCATCACATTCTAGAACCGCGCCCCGGATGATTGCAGATCTCTCGCCGCCTCGGCGCACTCAGATTGGGACCGCTCGCAATCACCAGGGCCCTACGCCTCCACCGCCCAACGGATCACTTGGAGAGAGACCACGCTGCAAGCTGAAGGCGTCCCTTCCACGTCTTCATGGCCTCCTCGACGGCGCTGTGCTCGAAGCCACTGTGCATCTTGCAGTTGGCGCATTTGGGGTCCTTTCGGCTCTCCCAATACTCCCAATCGGTTTTCTCCCAGAACTCATTCCAATCCTTGGTGTACTTCTCTCCTACCAAGTAACAGGGGGCCTTCCAACCGTGGGGCGTATAATTGACCGTGGACCATGGGGCGCAGGGTAATTCCCGCAATCCTGCAGCAAATTCCAAGAAGTAGGGCGTTGAACTGATTTTATACCGATCGGCGAAGCGGAGGATCTGCTGAAACTTCGCGTGCATCTGCTCGCGTGTAAGGAACACGTCCTCCTCTACACTCTCGTACTCATAGCCCGGCGAGATGAGAATGCCGTCCGTGTGAAGATCCTCGGAAAGACGGCAAAGCTCTTCAATCTCTGCCACATCCGTTTCTTTGTAGACCGTGGTGTTGATCATCATGATATAGCCCAGCTTCTTACCCTGCTTGATCATCTCCACGGCCTTGTCGAATACGCCTTGCCGACGGCACACCATGTCGTGCGTTGCACGCATCCCATCCAGATGGATCATCAGGAAGAATTGAGGATGGGGAGGAATCACATTAAAAACCTTCACGTCCAACTTGAGGGCGTTGGAGCAGCACAGGACGTACTTGCCCCGTTGAATGAGCCCTTCCACCAATTGTGGGAGTTCCGGGTAGAGCGTGGGCTCGCCCCCGCACAGGTTGATAATAGGCGCGCCACAATCGTCCACAGCTTTGAAGCACTCCTCGAGGGAGAGGCGGTCCGAGAGTTTGCCGGTGTGGCGTTCCACGGCGCAACCCATGCACGCAAGGTTGCAGGTATAGAGAGGCTCGAGCATGAGAACGCTAGGATACCGGCGCCGCCCCAGGCGCTGCATTCGTGCCCGGTGCTTGGTTTGGGCCAAAGTGAAACCCATTGGGAAACGCATGGTTGGATCCTCGCTCTCCTAGATTATGTGCCCGGCGATTACGCATTGTGCCAGGCACGGCCCCTATTCGCTGTTGCTGTGCTCCGGCGCATCATAGGATTTGGAGGCGGTATCCGATGTAGCGGCTGCGTACTGCCCCATCGCCCACAGCGGGAAGTAGTGGCAGTACAGATGATACCTCAAGTAGAACACCCGGGGGAAACCGGTGCCTGTGAACCAAGGTTCGTCCCAGGACCCATCGGCGCGCTGGGTGCGCACGAGGTATGCTAATCCTCTCTGCACTTCCGGGCTGCGGGCATCTCCGGCATTGATGAGGCCCATAAGTGCCCACGCGGTTTGAGATGCGGTGCTGGGCCCCTTCGCTTTGAATGCCACCGGGTCATCGTACGAACGGCACGTTTCCCCCCACCCACCGTCCTCATTCTGCACAGACTTGAGCCAGCTTGTGGCCCGCTGGAACATGGCACTTCGGATATCCTCACCGATGCGAGCAAGCCCACGCAGAACCTGCCACGTACCGTAGAGGTAATTCACGCCCCATCTGCCGAACCACGAGCCGTCCTCCTCCTGCCGCTGCCTCAAGAACTCGATGGCCCTGCGGATCCTGGGATCGCCGCGCGTGTACCCGTAGTAGGAGGCCATCTCCAACGTGCGCGCGGTGATGTCCTCTGTGGCGGGGTCCAACATGGCATTGTGATCTGCGTAGGGAACGTACTGCAGAATCATCTTGTCGTTGTCTTTGTCAAAGGAGGCCCAGCCACCGTTACGGTTCTGCATGGCAAAAACCCAAGCCAATCCCCGCCGCATCGCTTCTCGGATAGGCTCAGGCGCGGAAGTCCACTCCTCGCCGTTGGGGCAAGCGTACTTGTAAAGAGCCATCAAAACCATAACGGTGTCGTCCACATCGGGATAGTACTCGTTCTCGTACTCGAAGTACCAGCCGCCCGGTTCGGTGTCCTTTACTTTCACGGCCCAATCGCCTTTATGAGTGGTCTGCTTGCTCAGCAGCCATTGGATCCCTTTGACTATGGCCGGATGGTTCGGGGGCAGGCCGCTATCCATGAGGGCATTAAGGGTGATGGCCGTGTCCCATACGGGTGATAGGCACGGCTGCATGCGGATTTCGTCCCCCTCCTCGATCTCGAAGGCAGCCAGCTCCCGAAGCTCATGCTGCACCTCGGGGCTATCATCAGAATAGCCCAGGCACTTAAAGGCCATCACCGCGTGCGTCATTGCAGGAAAGATGGCTCCCAACCCACCGCTCTTGTATTGCCGTTCCTTCAGCCATTGCTCAGAGGCGTCCAGCGCCCGCCTGCGGAAGGGCTTCCAAGGGCTGCGGTCGTGAATCTTTAGCGCTCGGTCCACTACCAGGAAAGCGTTGCGCCAACTGATAGGGCGCTGATCCCATGGAAGGTTCAGGTGCTTGCCGTGGCGGCCACCTACAAAGAGTTCGTCTATGGCAGCACCAGGAGGTACAGGGCGGGTGGGCCGGAAGGCATTGATGACGGCCAGCGGTATGAGGATCGCCCTGGACCATGACGACATTTCGTACACGTTAAGGTAGAGCCATCCTGGGGCGAGAATAGCCTCAGGGGGAATAGTGGGGACGCCTTCCCAATCGTACTGCCCGAAGATGGCCAGGTAGAGCTTTGTGAAGGTATTGCACCGCGTTACACCCCCAAGGTTCAGGATGCATCGGCGCAATCGCACCATGAATTCCTCGTCCGCAGAGAAGCCTGCGAGCTTGCAGGCAAAGTAAACCTTTACGGAGGCGCTTATATCGGAGGGGCCACCGGGATAAAGCGGGAAGCCGCCGTCTTCATTTTGCCAGTGGCGTACGGCATAATTGCAAAGCTTCCTTTGCTTCTGCCGATCAGGGTTCCCAAGGAATTCAAGCAGGAGGACATACTCTGTCTCGAGGATGGTGTCGCCTTCCAGTTCACCAACCCAATGACCGTCCTCTTTTTGACGTGCCAGGAGCCATTCTTGGGCGCGGCGGATGGCCTCCTCCACCTTGCGCCGATCCACTTGGGCACCGTCGCCAGGCCTATGGCGGGTCACAGCATAGGGCCCCAGGTCATTCTGTTCTCCCAGCAGCTTCTGTTTCATAGGGTTCCCCCATCGTACGCCCCACGGCACCACTTGATGCCTCCGCTCAATAACGGCACATTGGTGCGGCAGTGCGGCCCTAGCGAAGCTGGGCGAGCAACCACAATGTGTACCATTCTAGCGTGCGGCGGACGACCTTGTCAACTTTGGCAATGGGTGTCGCCCAACGGGCCATTATCCGCTGTGGGGTCGTAGGCAAAGGGGGATACCAGCCCCAGCCGTTTCAGCTCTTGCACCACTCGAGCGGCATCTGTAAGGATCACGCGGCCGAACTTGGCGGTGTCGGGGTCTTTGTTTGCGGCCAGGCGTTTGGCGGTAGCGCAGAGGGATGCAATGGGCCCAAGGAGGGCATCCTCGTTTACGAGGGTGCCGGGAAGCTCCAAGACTTCTGCCTCACCACGGCGGGCTGCCTCGCGTTCTGCAAGGGCGGCGGGTTGAGCGAGCAGCTTCTCGCGCTGGAGGCGAGCTTCAATGGCCCTTAACTCGCGCGCCACCGCACGATAAAGCGGCGTGTCTTCCATATCCTTCTCTTCAGACACGCCGTAATCGGCCTTGTTCGTGCCGTAGAACACCGGATCCGTGGTGGCATAGTTGATGAACATGAGGGCGATAAACTTTTGAAACACGTTCCGGTCGAAGGTATACCGGTTCTTGTAGTTCGCATCATCCAGCACGCCATTGAGGACGTCGGCGAACATGGCCGCCACGAATTCATGGGAGGGAAGCTGTAGAAGTTCTGCAGGATCGAATTCCGGGCGGAACTCATACCGATAGTAGGGTTCGCTCCCGTTCTTATGTCCCTCGGCTTCGGCTACGGACGCGAATACATTCAGCTTCATCATGCTGTCCAGATTGCGCCGCGGGTATCCCCGATCCATGATGTCGAGGGCATAAGCTTTGAACTCCTCTAGGTCTGTACCTAGGAAATGCGCGCTGCGGGCACGGACGCGATCTCGGAGTTCGGTGAGCCTCCGCACGAGCTTTCCGCGAGCATCTTCTACGATGCCCATAAGCTCCTTGCGCATCTCGTCATCTTCCGGGAAGAAATCCATCGTCTCGTATGTGGTGCGGATCACCGCGAAATCGTTGAGCCCATCTTCCAAACAGGGATATGCGATTCCCAGCAGCAGGTCATCTGGGATGTGCTCTACCGTGTCTGCATTGCGGATGCCTGTTTCCGGGCGCACGAGGGCATAGAAGCGGTTATTCGTGGCGAGGCTCTTGATGAGCGCCACGCGGCGGTTATCCTGAGGATGAAGTGTTTCGGTTACTGCCATGGCCATTTCACGGATCCACCCCCTATTGCTGAAGCCCGCGCCCGCAAGCTTCTACGTGATTGTTCCACGCCTTCGTCTGCATCAGCGCACGATGCGGAGCGACGCACCATAATACACTGCGCCGTTCAATGTGTAAACGCGTAGCTTTACGTATTGGCTCGCCGGGAGGGCAAGTTCCATGTTCCATCGCCGCTGGAAGTATTCGGCGGATACAATACATCCCAATCGGAGCTTAACCTCACCTGCTGCAAACGGTCCATCCATTCTGCCGCTGCCATATCCAGCGTGCACCCTTAGATCACTCACCAGGCGAGATTGCGCCAGACTTAGGCCAATCGTTTTGCTGATTGCAAAATACGCCGATCGCCCCTCCACATCGCTGTTGATGAGATCCCTAGCCCCTACCGAAATCACCGGGGCGATATCGCTTAATGCATTGCCCGTCAACGTGTACTGCAGGTTGAAAGAGCTTCGGGAACGCCCTGCCGCGTATCGCCGCTCGATCTCCACCTCTAATCCCAGATCACTACCCGGTAGGCTTAGCTGCAGCCACTGAATGTTGCTGTGCCCATCGGTGGTGCGCCCGGCGTATTCAAATTGAATATCCCCGGGTGGAAGTATGAAGCCGCGTGGCGAAAGGATGGTGCGGTCTGCGCGGGCGGCTATCCCAGGTGCAAGCAACAGCACCGCAGCGCACCGGAAGGCCAATGCGCGCACAACACCCCAGGATGGCCTCCGACCGGTCATACGCGCGTGGCTTCCGTCGTATGTTTGCCGGGAGCCGAGCGCATGCCTTCCTTTAGCCGCTTCACAAATCGTTCCATGCGCCTTAGCGCCTCCTCTAGTTGATCCACGCTTGCGGCATAGGAGCACCGCACATGTCCTTCTCCGGAAGGGCCGAAGGCAGTGCCGGGCACCACGGCGACGCGCTCATCATACAGCAGGCGCTCTGCAAATTCCTCCGAGGAAAGACCCGTTGCCGCAATGGAGGGGAACGCGTAGAACGCTCCGGCGGGATCGGGACACGTGAGGCCAATTGCGTTTAGGCCGCCAACAAAGAACCGGCGCCGGCGGTCGTACTCGTGGACCATCTCTTTTACGTCGCTTTCCGCGTTGCGCAGCGCCTCGATGGCGGCCAGTTGCGCCACATGGGGCGCACAAAGCATGGCGTACTGATGAATCTTCAGAAGGCCCTCAATCACAGGTGCAGGTGCGCACACATAAGCAACGCGCCATCCCGTCATGGCATAGGACTTTGAAAAGCCGTTCAGAAGGATGGTCCTTTCGCGAGCTCCGTTCAATGAAGCAACGCACGTGTGCTCGCCGCGATAGGTAAGGCGGTCATAGATCTCATCGGAGATCAAGAAGAGATCGTACCGGCAGGCTAGATCCACAATACGCTGGAGATCCTCCCGGTTTTGCGTGGCCCCCGTTGGATTCCCGGGATAACACAAAAGGATCGCCTTGGTGCGATCGGTGATCGCCGCGTGCACGGCTTCCGGGTCGAGCCGAAAGCCGTCCTCACCGCGCGTAATCACCGGCACGCCCACACCACCGGCGAAGGCGATGCCCGGCGCATAGGACACGTAACACGGTTCAGCGTAGATCACCTCATCGCCGGGGTTGAGAAGTGTGCGCAGCGTTAGATCGAGCCCTTCGGACACTCCCACCGTGATCACGATCTCTTCGTTGGGATCGTACGCCACGCCGTAGAGGGCCTCCAAATGGGCCGACACCAGTTCCCTCAACTCGAGGAGGCCGGCATTAGAGGTGTACGTGGTGTATCCCCGTTCGATGGCGTAGATCGCCGCTTCCCGGATGCGCCAGGGTGTTACGAAATCGGGCTCGCCCACACCCAGGGAGATGACATCCTGCATGCGGCTCGCCACATCGAAGAAGCGCCGAATGCCCGAGGGTGGTGTCGCCGTCACCACCCGGTTCAGCGGTTTCACGGCGCTACCATGAGGCGATGGTTTGCTTCGGGCTCGGCCACAAAGATATCGCCATCGTCCTTATACCGTTTGAGGAGAAAATGCGTGTCCGTAGAGGTTACGCGATCAATCGTAGCCAATTTCTCGGCAACGAAGTTGGCCACTTCTTTTATGTTCGCGCCTTCTACGATTACGCGCAGATCATGTCCACCGGAAACAAGAAATACCGAGCGCACCTCTGGGAAACGATAGATCCGTTCCGCTACATCGTCGAAACCTGCGCCACGCTCGGGTGTTACGGACACGTCTATGAAAGCGTACACCCGTTCATCGCCAAAGCGCTCCCAGTCTATTACCGTTTTGTAGCGCCGGATGACACCGCGTTCCTCAAGCTCTCGGATGCTCTGCCGCACCCACTCTGCGTCTTTTCCTAGAAGCGCGGCGATGCGCTCGGGGGGTGTTCGGGCATCTTGCTCTAGAATGGCCAGGATCTCGCGCATCATTCGTCCGTTCTGCCGATGAGGGTCGGCGAACCGTTCTTACGATCTCAGTATAGATTATGGGGAAGTCGCCCGTCAACCGGAGGAGGGAAACGCCCATACAGCGGCTCGCAATCTGCGCACGGCGCCCAATCTAGCCGCGCGCTAATCTAGATATGCAGAGGTGCCTTGTGCACATTGGCCAAAAGACGCATTTGACCCATATGAGCGCGGCTGGAGGTGCAGGGCGTTGTGCTCGTCGCCGCCATCCGAAATCCACCCATTGGGCCATTTCCAAAGGCTCCCGTGATCCGGGCCACAGGTGCCGCGACCACGGCTCACCAGCCGACGTTCTCACCTGGCCCAATGTGCCCGCAAATAATCAAAGTAGAAGAGCGCGTTTTCCACGGGAACGTTGCTGGGTATGTGGTTCCCCACGGCAAACACGAACCCCGGGCACTGCCGGGCGATGGCGAGCGTCTCATCAATCTCATGTCGGATGTCGGCCGGCTTCCCGAAAGTAAGGGTGCGACAATCCACCTTGCTTCCTACGATCACCTTGGTGGCGCCGTACTTCTGGGCTACGTAATCCAGGCTCGTAGTAGGTTCGAAGATGAGCCCATCGGCACCGGCATCGAAGATGTCATCCACAAACTCCGTGAAGGTTCCGTCGGAACAAAAGAGAACGATCTTCCCCGCCTCATGAAGGATTTGCCATAGCTTTCGGTACCGAGTGAAGAGCACACGCCGGTAGAAATCTGGGTGGATAAAGGGGCCGGCCGACCAAACAATATCGTCGTGCTGAATGAACACCTTAATGGATGTGCGGGCCCATGCTTTCACATGGTGGAGTGTCACCTCAAAGATGCTATCCAGTACGCGCTCCATGCGCTCCCGATCGGCTGCGGCCAACAAGAGCATCTCCCATCCAAATGCTTGGATCGCCCCGGAGATGAGGGTGTTGTAATATCCCCCTGTGTAGATCTGGTGTGGGTACGCAGCCTGCTCCCGTCGGTAGAGACCTTCGTAGTAGGCGATCAACTCGTCCATAGGCTCTAGGCCGTACTCCTCCACTGCGTCGAAAGCCCATACTTCCTCTACCGTCTTAAACGGACAATAAACGGTATCCCGCCAATCCAAACGATCTTCCAGGAACTCGGCGTGGCCCATATCGGTGGTCCTGCCGCGGGCTCCAAAGCCCTGGGGGCCGTCGTTGGTAACCCACAACAGATCGTATTCCCAGGCATCATAAAACGCACGCCACGCCCGGCCATCCGTTCGAGGATCCAATCCGGTAACTGCACGAACCAGGGCATGGTTGCTGCAGTATTCGGTGTGTGCAATGCGTTCTGCGGGCTGCAGATGCATTGCCGCCAGACCGATGGGCATGCTCATGGACTTTCCCTCTACCGCGAAGGCTGCTTCTCGAGCACCACTAAGGAGCGCGCAGGAAGTTCAACAACACCGCCGATCACCCTTTCGCCTGCGGCAGCGGCTTGGTGTGGCAACGAGAGGGCCTTGATCATCGCCTTCCAGCCCCTGATCTGAAGCGAGCAGCGCACCGGCTCATCCCGGAAGTTCTCGATTACAGCAACGTCTGTGCCAAACAGATACAGTGCCACCCGGTTCGGAGCGTGGAAGCGCAGGCCCAGCGACGCCGTTGCCCGATCTCGCAGAGCATCGAGTTCGCTTTGGTTCATTTCGTCCAAGGCGCGCCAATCGTTAGGCCCAGAAGGTGGTGGCAAGACCACAGATTTAGCCGCCAGATCCGGAAATTCGTGAGAAGCCTCCTGCAAGAAGGAACGGCTCACCAGGACCGGCTTACCGCCGGCAAGGGCCTCACGAAGGCATGCCTTCCAATTGGGTGCATGGAGCGTTTGGTATCCGAAGACGAAACCGCCTGCCTGTGGAGTGAAGTCATGGGCAGCAATCACCGGAAAACCGGCCATGCCCAACAGGCAGTGAAGATTGCCGTCCTGACCGGGCGGGCTTGAAGGAGGTTTCCAGCCCAAGAGCCCGCGCGGCTTTTTACCATGGATGATCCGTGCCAAGCGGAATTGCAGTGGAAGCTCATCCGTTAGGGCTGCCGCATCCTCGATGCCGGGATGGGTTGCTGTGAGGAGCGCGTAATTGAACAGCATCACCTCTCGCGCCCCTCCCAGGATCGTTTGCCGAGCCTGTTCCAGATAATACGCCGGAGAAGTGCCCAAGGTGTCGTACCAACCGCCGCCGCATTTGGCGCCGCCAATCCCTAGGAGCCAACGCATTAGCCAGTAGGCCCGGTACTGGGGTTCTGCAGGCCATTGGCGATCCGTTGTACCACCTCGCGTTTCCGTACCCACCCAAATCTTGTCGTAGATGGCCGTCTCCCGCACCACATCGTATCCCCGGTCTTGGAAATACTCGTGCCAGCAGGGATACTTGATAATGATGCGCACCTTTGGGTTCACCGACCTCGCGGCATCAAGGATCTGCGTCCTGCTCAGGCGAAGCATCAAGTCGCACCGATAGTCTGCCCAGGACCGTGTACCCCGCGCGGCTACACACTCTGGGCATTGGCAGTCGGTGCAAAGGAAATCGTCAATCATGATCTCGTCGAACAGCGAGGCCGCATATCGAAACTTCTCCCCCAAAGCCGCTTGTGTGGCAGGATCGGTGTAGCAACTCAAGGAACTCCAGCCGGTGGAGCGCTTCCCCAGAGCCGTAGTGGTGACACACCCGGACACTAAGAAGCCCGCTGCCCGGAATTGATCCCGGGCCCGTTCCAGCACCTCCCGGGGCGGGGTAATGCCGTCGCGGTACGATTCCAGATACACATGGGTGATGCCGTGTTCCTTACACCATGCAATCGCCCTGGCTACGTCTGCCGGGGTAGCAAGCCTGCGCACCACCGTGCCTGCGTCAAAGAGCGTTGCCATGCGCAGCGTTTCCGCATTCCTGTGGGCAAGATCCCAAAGCGTGGGTTGCTGTGAAACGCCGAGCGTTGCAAGCACTGCCGGCAGCATCCACACCATCGTTCCTCTCCTCGCTTCGATTGCCGCTCACCGCAAATGGCGCGGTACGGGCTTTGAGGTACAATACCGCGCCTCTTTAGCAATTCCTTCCTAGCTCCTGATAGTTGCGGGAAGCACGCGGCATGCCGTACAATAAGCGTTGATGACTGGAGCAGCCCCGCGGCCTACGGCACAAGTAGGGATGCACGAACGGTTATGATTTCAACGCTCATCCTGCGCCTTCTAACTCGCTGGGCCGATCGCCTGGCCGACACAGATACGCCCCCCGCTGCGCCTCCCCCTCCGCTGCACGAATCGAATGCGCCCGCCGTACCAACTCCCTCACCCCGCGATCCCGAACCCGAATGGGTATACCCACGCGTATCGCGCGCTGCCATGGGATGCCTTTTTGAGATCTATTTAGCCGGGCACAACAGGGACGCGCTGGTGGGAGCCGCCAACGACGCGCTAGACGAAATCGAGCGGCTAGACCGCCAGCTTAGCCACTACAAACCAGACAGCGATATTGCCCGACTGAATGCCCACGCTTCCAATCAATGGGTACGGCTGGAGCCTCGTCTTTATTTGCTGCTGCGACGATGCGCAGATTTGAGTGCCCAAACGGGCGGAGCGCTGGATATCACCGCGGCTCCTCTCATACGGGCATGGGGTTTCCATGAGGGTAAGCCTCGCGTACCCTCACCCCAAGAGATACAAGAATTGCTTCCGCGTGTGGGCTCACACCGGATCGTGTTCGACGACGAGGAGCAGCTTGTTTGGTTCTCGACCCCAGGGATGGAGGTTCAACTTGGAGCCGTAGGTAAGGGATACGCCCTAGACGAAGCTGCCG